>WPCG01142998.1_pt1 | contig 354566 bp, 306 predicted proteins | sample 5403311 | NCBI WGS metagenome assembly WPCG01 (sample SAMN12869467, study PRJNA574797) | sludge metagenome | isolation source: wastewater treatment of Control | place: China:Beijing | collected 2019-05-17
TTGGCAATACTGCGTTAAAAACAGCCTCGATCGCGAGCCCGGTCAAAATGCTCATTTACACCACGTAAACTGCGCTTTTTCGGCTGTTTTTGCGGGGCCGCCATCGGTATTGTCTTGCCTGCCTCGCCTACGTTTTTCAGAAGTTCCTTAAGTTGCTGTTTTGCGTAAATTTCTGTTGACAGGGTGGGGCGAGGACCATAATATTCGCCCCGTCCTTGAGACGGGGCTATAGCTCAGCTGGGAGAGCGCCTGCATGGCATGCAGGAGGTCAGCGGTTCGATCCCGCTTAGCTCCACCATTTTTTGGTCAATGCGTAAGTGTTGACCTGTTTTACACTGGCCTGTATCGCTCCCAGGCGGTCAGGTAAAGAAACGATACCAGCATCGTTTCCAGAAGGGTTTGCGTCCCCTTCGTCTAGTGGCCTAGGACACCGCCCTTTCACGGCGGTAACAGGGGTTCGAGTCCCCTAGGGGACGCCATCTTTACCAACCGGTACCATGTGCCGGCGGTCGCAAGACCACGGGGCTATAGCTCAGCTGGGAGAGCGCCTGCATGGCATGCAGGAGGTCAGCGGTTCGATCCCGCTTAGCTCCACCAATTAAAGGGCTCGTCGCAAGACGAGCCCTTTTTCTTTGCCTGTCATTCCTTCAGGCAGTCCACGCAGAACCGCACGCTGCCGTCCTGCTGGCGGATTTCGCGCAGACCGTGAATATCGCTTTCAAAGCCCGGGAACTGCTGGTCCAGCTGCTGCGCCACGCGCAGGTAGTCGGTTATTGCGGTGCAATCGGTCGGGAACCGCTCGCCGGGCATGATCACCGGAATACCTGGCGGGTAGGGAACCAGCATGACGGCGCTGATTCGGCCGGCCAGTTGCTCGATCGGGACCATTTCGACCTGACCGCGAACCATGTGCTGATAGGCGTCGGCCGGGCGCACCAGCATGTCTGGCAGCTCGGTATAGATCTGGCGCAGGATCTTCACCATGCGCTGCTGCTTGTAGAAGCTGTGCAGGCGCTCGCACAGATCCTGCAGCCCCAGGCCCGGATAATGGCCGCCCTGCGCGATGCCTGGCAGGGTGGTTTCCAGTGGTGCGTTGGCGTCGTAGAGGCGCTTGAACTCCTGTAGTTCGGATACCAGGGTGCTCCACTTGCCCTTGGTGATGCCCAGTGAGAACAGAATCAGAAACGAGTAAAGGCCGGTTTTTTCCACGACCAGGCCGCGCTCGGCCAGAAAGCGGGTGACGATGGCGGCCGGAATGCCACTTTTGGCCAGTCGGCCCTGCTCCTCGACACCGGGGGTCAGCAGGGTGACCTTGATCGGGTCGAGCAGAGCATAGTCCGGCGCCATGTCGCCAAAACCGTGCCAGTTCTCGCCATTATCCAGGGTCCAGTCGCTGGCCTGCAGTTGCTCGCTGTCCAGCGCGTCTTCCGGCTCCCAGACATCAAACCACCACTGATCCTCGTCCAGTCGTTCGGCGGTCTGCTGCATGGCCTGGCGGAAGCTCAGGGCCTCGTCCAGGGTCTCCTGGACCAGCGAGCGGCCTGGCTCGCCGGCCATCATCCCGGTGGCTACGTCGATCGAGGCAATGATGCCGTAATGCGGGGAGGTTGAGGTGTGCATCATGAAGGCTTCATTGAAGCGCTCGCGATCTAGCTGCTGCTCCTCGCTGTCCTGGGCAAGAATGATCGAGGCCTGGCTCAGGGCTGCCAGCACCTTGTGCGGCGACTGGGTGGCGAATACCAGTGGGTGACGTGCGCGAGGCAGGCCGCGATTGCGACCCATGCCATGGCGGCCGGCATAGAATTCATGAAAGGCCGCGTAGCCGTACCAGGCTTCGTCGAAGTGCAGAATGTCGACGGCATCCTGCAGCTGTTGCTTGATCAGCTCGGCGTTGTAGCACAGGCCGTCATAGGTCGAGTTGGTCAGCACCGCCAGGCGGATGCTGTTGACTTGGCGATCCTTGAGCAGTGGGTGCTCGGTCAGGCGTTGCTTGAGTCGCTCGGGGGCCAGCTCTTCCAGGCTGATCGGGCCGATGATGCCGTAGTCGTTGCGCGAGCCGGTCAGGTAGAGCGGGATGGCGCCGGTCATGATGATGGCATGGAGGATCGACTTGTGGCAGTTGCGATCGACCAGCACTACATCATCGCGGCTGACGAAGGCGTGCCAGATGATCTTGTTGGCGGTCGAGGTGCCGTTGATTACGTAGAAGCTGTGATCGGCGCCGAAGGTGCGGGCAGTGTTCGCCTCGGCCTCGGCAATCGGGCCGTTGTGATCGAGCAGCGAGCCCAGGCCGGGTACCGAGACCGACAGGTCCGAGCGCAGGGTGTTCTCGCCCAGAAAATCATGGAAGGCCCGACCGACTGGGCTCTTGCGAAAGGCCACGCCGCCGCCATGGCCGGGTGAATGCCAGGAATAGCTGGAGCGCGCGGTGTAGTCGAGCAGGGCCTTGAAGAAGGGTGGCAGCAGTTGCGCCAGATAGGCGCGGGCGGTGCGGGCGATCTGTCCGGCAATGAATGGCAGGGTGTCCTCGAACAGATAGATGATGCCGCGCAATTGCAGCAGATCGCGCAGCGCACTGAGGTAGTGGCTGTCCAGGTGCTGACGGGTGCTCAGGGCGATGATCGGCAGTTCGGGCGAGCGCGAGTGGGCGGCTTCGAACAGAGCCTGGACCGGCGCCAGGTCGTTACCGTCGTCGGTGCTGAACAGAATGCATGACAGGCCGCGGTGGGCTTCGGCGATCAGTCGTCCTTCATCCAGCGAGCCGGTGGCCAGGACTTCGAAGCCCTCCTGGCTCAGGGCGCTGAACAGATCGTCGAGTTGCTTGCCGGCCACATTGGCCTGGCCGATATGTGGGTTGATGACCAGGATAGGGAAGTGCAGGTGTTTGAACATGAACGATTTCCTTGTTGCCTGCAGACAGTGTTGTCGCTGCCGTCGGTGACTGCAAGTGGTGCTTTGCCGGCGGCTGCAGACAGTTGCTGGTAAGGCTGTGTGGTATCCTGCGCGCTGATCGAATTTTGTCAGCAGGAGTCATTGCCCGTGAACTGGGATCTGGATAACCCCTATACCCTGGCCATTACCGTGCAGCCGGATGATATCGACGAGTTGGGGCATGCTAATAATGCGGTGTATGTTCGCTGGCTGGAGCGCTGCGCCTGGCAGCACTCCAAATCCCTAGGGCTGGGATTGGAGGAATATCGCGAGCTGGATCGTGCGATGGTGGTGGTACGTCATGAGATCGACTATCTGGCCTCGGCCTATGAGGGCGATGAGCTGACCATGGCGACCTGGATTGTGCATTGGGACAAGAAACTGCGCATGACCCGGCATTTTCAGCTATGCCGCAACAGTGATGGCCTGACGCTGCTGCGTGGGCGGACGACCTTTGCCTGTATTGAACTCAGCAGCGGCAAACCGAAACGCATGCCGCCGCTGTTTTTGGAGGGGTATGCCAAGGGGCTGACCGAAGTCAGTCCGGCGTAGCTTGCCGGAACCATTCGCGCTCGCAGAGCGCTCCTACCGGGGTGCGGCGTACTTTGGTAGGAGCGGCCCGTCTAGCGGCTGCGGTACCTGTTCGCGCTCGCAGAGCGCTCCTGCCTCTTAGCGGTATTCGCAGAGATAGGCAGTATCCTGGGCTACCTTGAGCTGGAACTTGCTGTTGGCCGGAACGGTGAACTGGCTGCCGCCGGCGAAGTCCTGCCACTGCTCGCTACCCGGCAGCTTGACGGTCAACAGGCCGTTGATCACGTGCATGATTTCCAGTTGGCTGGTGCCGAATTCGTACTCGCCGGGGGCCATGACGCCCACGGTGGCGGCGCCTTCGGGCTGCTGGAAGGCGATGGAGGCGACTTTGCCGTCGAAGTACTGGTTGACCTTGAACATCGAATGACTCCTTGGGAGCGAGGCTTAAAGGGCGCTCATTATGCCGAGCCGCCCAGCCTCGCGGCAATGCCTGTCAGTTGCTGGCGGGCTGACCGGTCAGGCGCTCGCGCAGCCGTTCGGCGAAGCGGTTGATGACCAGATACAGGCAGGGCACCACGAACAGGGTCAGCAGCATCGACAGTAGCAGGCCGCCAACGACCGCCAGGGCCAGCGGGCGCATGATTTCCGCACCTTCACCTAGCCCTACGGCCAGTGGCGTCATGCCCAGTACGGTGGTCAGGGTGGTCATCAGGATCGGTCGCAGGCGCACGCTGCCAGCCTGAACGATGGCCTCATGCAGGCTCAGGTTTTCCTGGCGGCGACCCTGCTCAATATACTCGACCAGCAAGATGGCGTTGTTAACCACGATGCCGATCAGCAGAATCAGGCCGACCAGGACCGGGGCTGAAACTGGAGTGCCGGTCAGCCACAGGGCCAGGCTGACGCCGACCAGTGACAGTGGCGCGGCTGTCATGATGATCAGTGGATTGCTCAGGCGCTCGTACTGCACCGCCAGAACCACGAACACCAGAAAGATCGACAGGGCTACCACCACGCTCAGTTCGCGATTGGTATCCTGAATGGTTTCCCATTGGCCGCCATAGAGCAGGCTGTAGCGTTCGGGGATGTCGAGTTCGGCCAGGCGCTGCTGGACTTGCTGCATGATGCTGCCGACATCGTTGATGCTGGTGTTGATGTCCCCAACCACTCGCACGATCCGGCTCTGGTTTTCGCGGTAGATGGTTGCCGGGCCGTCGCCCAGTTCCAGGCGGGCCAGGTCGCGCAACAGTACCGGTTCGTCCTGCTGGCGGAACAACATGAGGTTGCCCAGTGCGTCGCTGTCTTCGGCAGCGCTGTAGGGCAGGCGTACCCGCACGTCGTATTCCTGGTTGCCATCGATGTAGCGGGTCGGTACCGCGCCGTCAACGGCATCGCGTACGGCTTGACCGATTTCGGCGACCCGCAGGCCGTACTCGGCGGCCCGCTGCCGATCAACATGCAGGCGCAGCAGAGGGTTCAGGTCTTCCTGGCCGCTGTCCAGCCCTTCCAGGCCTGGAATGCCTTGCAGGTGCAGGGCGATCTGGTTGGCCAGGGTTTGCAGTTGCCTGAGATCCGGGCCCATGACGCCGATCGCCAGATCATTGCCTTCACTGGTAAAGCGCAGGCCGCGAATCTGTGGCGGGCGGGCGAAGATCCGGGCGCCGGGAATATCCAGGGCCCTGACGGCTTGCTGGGTGTCGGCGATCCAGCGTCCGGCCGGCATCTCTGGGCGTTCACTGGCTGGTACCAGTTGAATCATGAAAATGCCCGAGCCTGGCCGCTCGCTGATCACGCCACCCCACAGAGCGCCGCCAGCCAGGGTGAAGACGCTTTCGACATGCTCGCGACTGGTCAGCAGTTGTTCGATTCGCCGTGCCACCTGCTGGGTTTCTTCCGGTGGAGTACCAGGTGGCAGGCTGATACGGATCTGAACCGCGCCGTCGTCCATTTGCGGCAGAAATTCGCTGCCGAGCTGGCTGAACAGCCAGGCCGAGCCGGCCAGTGCCAGACTGGCCAGCCCCAGTACGCCCCAGCGCCAGTGCAGTACTGTCGGCAGGGTTGTGGTATAGCCTTGGCGCAGGCGCTCGACCAGGCCAGAAAACAGGCGTACCGGCAGGCTGCGATCCAGGCCGCTGTTCAGTGTCAGTTTGCCCAGTAGCGCCGCCAGACTCGGGACCAGGGTCAGTGCTGCGACCAGGGTGGCGATGATGGCGAAGGCGATGGTCAGAATCATTTCCTGGAAGACCAGAGCGGCAATGCCGCTGACCAGCAGGAAGGGCAGTACTGCAGCGAGGTTGGTCAGGGTGCCGGCAGTAATCGCTGAGACGACTTCGCGGGCACCGTCGCGCGCGGCCTGGTCAGGGTCCTTGCCCAGGCTGTCACGGTGCCGGTAGATGTTTTCCAGCATGACGATGGCGTTGTCCAGCAGTAGTCCGACGCCGAGCGCCAGCCCACCCAGGCTGATGATATTGAGAGTCAGGCCGCTGACGCCCATCAGGGCGAAGGTGGCCATGATTGCGATCGGGATCGACAGACCGATGACAAAACCCTTGCGCAGGCTGCCAAGAAACAACAGCACCATCAGCATTGCCAGGGCGCCGCCGATCAGGGCGGCGGTACTGACGCTGGACAGGGCGCCGCGGATGAAGAAGCTCGGGTCCTGGGTCTGTTCGAAGCGGATGTCGGCTGGGATGAAGCCTGAGCGCTGCAGGCGCTCCAGGGTTGTACGTACGTCATCGGCGACGGCGACTGTATTGGCTTCGGGCAGCTTGTAGATGGTGACCTGGGCCGCAGGTGTGCCGTTGAGTCGGGCGAACACCCGCTGGCGCCGATGGCCGTCGCGTACTTCGGCGACATCGGCCAGGCGGATGTTCTGGCCAAGTCGCTGGGCCTCTCGGGGTAGTGGCAGCAGAGTGTCGCGGATCTGTTCCAGCGAGTTGAACAGGCCCTCGGTCTTACCGGCCACGTCGAACTCGCTGGAGCTGATCCGGCCGACTGCAAGGTCGCGGTTTTCGGCTGCCAGGGTATTGCTCAGGTCCTGCAGGCTGAGCCCGTAGGAATGCAGGCGGGGTTGGTCGACGATGACCTCGATCTCGCGGACCATACCGCCGGCTGACTCAACCGAGGAGACGCCGGCAATGCCGATCAGTTGTGGGAACAGGATGTTTTCGATCCAGTCGTTGACGGCAGCCTCATTGCGCACGGTGGAGCTGAAGCCGCCGCGCCAGACGATCGCTTCGCTGCCATCGAACTTGCGCACCCGGGGTGGGTCGATATCCGGCAGTTGGGCGCGAGCTTGCTCCAGTTCGCGCGAGGTGTTCTGCATGGCGATATCGAGATTAGTGCCGAATTCGAAGGTCAGGTCGATATCGGTGCGACTGTCCTCAACCCGGCTGGACATCAAGCGAAGGCCTTCGGTCGCGGCCAGGTTGCGTTCCAGAACCCGGGTCACCTGTTCTTCCATGACCTCGGGCGAGACTCCGGGGTAGTTGACGGTTACCCGGATCTGCGGGTATTCGATGCTGGGCAGCAGATCGATCGGCAGGCGCTGGAGAAAATACAGGCCGATCACCAATACTACCGAGGCGATGGCCAGGGTGCCGATTGGGCGGCTGATTGCCAGACCAGCCAGTCCGCCGCGCGGCGGAGGTTGCTGCTGGGTCATGACTTACTCCAGATAGGTGACAATACGCACTGGCTGGGCGTCCTGCATGTCGATAGGGTTGCTGGCCAGAATGGTCTCACCGGGTTCCAGTCCGTCGATGATCTCGGTCCAGCGGCCACGGGTGACGCCGGTCTGGATCGGACGATAGTCGAGCTGCTCCTGAGTGATGGTGTAGACGTAATGGCCGCTGTCACCGCTGCCGATAGCGGCCGAAGGTACCACCAGGGTGTCGGGGCGCGGATCGATGCCGGTGTCGATTCGGGCCAGAAAGCCGGGTTTGACGCCCAGGCCCCAGGAGTTTGGGGGCAGGACCAGTTCCACGGTGATCAGTCGGCTGGTTCCCATGGCGGCGGGAAAGATGCGCCGCACCTCGCCGGTTAGTCGCAGGTCGGGGAGCGCATCCAGGTGTACCGGGATCTGCTGGCCGGGGGCTAGGTGGACCACATCCAGTTCCGATACGCCCAGGCGCAGGACCAGGTGGTCCATGTCAGCCAGTTCGAACAGGGTGTCCTGAGCGTCGACGGCTTCGCCTGGGTCGATATGCCGTGCGGTGATGATGGCGCTTTGTGGTGCTTCAATCCGACCATAGGCCACGCGGCTGCTCCACAGCGCCTGGTGGCTTTCAGCGACCTGCAGCGCGACCTGGGCGGTTTGCAGTTCCAGTTCGGTGGCAACGCCCCGGCGCCGCAATTCTACGGCGCGCTGGTAGTCCAGTCTGGCGGAATTCAGTTGGGCTTCGGTGCGGGCCAGTTCGGCGGCGGCCTCGGCGACATCGAGCTGAGCCAGTAGTTGACCGCGTTCAACCCGTTCGCCTTCTTCATGATGAACGGCCTGAACGGTGCCGGCAGTGCGGGCGGCCAGGCGGATCTGGGTACGCGGCTCGACGCTAGCCGACAGACGCAGCGGGCGTGACAGATCACGGGTGCTGACAGTGTAGGCCGCAACTGGCGTGGCATTGTTGCTGGCGCTGACCTGTGGCGCTTCGGGCTGGCAGGCAGAGACCAGTAACAGGCTGGCGAACAGTGCGAGCAGATGTTGTAGGCGGATAGGTGGCATCACTGTCCCATGGCTGGATTGAGGCCCCATGCTACCTGTACTGGCGTGCCATGGCATGGGGGGAGGGGTATTATGTTGGAGTTTTATTGGTAAAAAATGTCAATGAGAGGGCGGGGCGAAAAAAACAGCCTTGTTATCATTTCATTGATTGATGGCCGTAGTTGATCGGCTTGGGTTGACGTATTGAGAGGCGGTTATGGCAAATGTGGCGTTTATCGGTCTGGGCGTCATGGGCTATCCCATGGCGGGGCATCTGCTGCGTGCCGGGCACGAGCTGACAGTCTACAACCGCACTGCCAGCAAGGCTGTCGAGTGGGTGGCGCAGCATGGTGGTCGGGCGTGTGAGACACCTGTGCAGGCAGCGGTCGATCAGGATTTTGTTATGATCTGCGTAGGGAACGACCATGATCTGCGCGAAGTGATCAGTGGTGAGCAGGGCGTGCTCAAGGGGGTTCGCAGTGGGGCGGTGATTGTGGATCATACCACTGCTTCTGCCGATGTGGCCCGGGAGTTGGCAGATATGGCGTCTCGGCAGGGTGTGGGTTTTCTCGATGCGCCGGTCTCCGGTGGTCAGGCCGGTGCCGAGCACGGCCAGTTGACGGTCATGGTGGGTGGTGATGCGGCGGTCTATGATCTGGCCAGGCCGGTGATCAGCAGTTATGCCCGGATGGTTCGCCTGATGGGGGCGGCCGGGTCGGGGCAGTTGACCAAAATGGTCAATCAGATCTGTATCGCTGGTCTGGTTCAGGGCTTGGCCGAGGCGTTGAATTTTGCCCAGAGCGCCGGCCTGGATGGTGAGGCGGCGATGGAAGTGATCAGCAAGGGGGCGGCCCAGTCCTGGCAGCTCGAGCATCGGCACAAGACCATGCTGGCGGGCGAGTTTGATTTCGGTTTTGCGGTCGACTGGATGCGCAAAGATCTGGGGATCGTGCTCGACGAGGCGCGGCGCAATGGTGCGCAGTTGCCGGTGACGGCGCTGGTCGATCAGTTCTATGCCGATATCCAGGCCATGGGTGGTGGGCGTTGGGATACCTCCAGTCTGATCGCGCGCCTCAAGCGTGACGCCTAGTGGGGGTGTTGTTTGCAGTGTCGTGAAGGCTGTGGCGCCTGCTGCATTGCGCCCTCGATCAGTTCTGCTATCCCCGGAATGCCACAGGGCAAGCCGGCTGGCGTGCCCTGTATTCATCTGACTGCCGAGTATCGTTGTGCGATCTTTGCTGATCCGCGGCGCCCTCCGGTGTGCGCGGGATTTACTGCCGAGTCGGTCTCGTGTGGTAGTAACCGGGAAGAGGCCTTGCAGATCCTGACCTGGTGGGAGCACACTACGGCGTAGTGTTACCGCCTGGGGGGCGAGCGCTTGCTCGATACGGGGTTTCCCGTAGGCAATAACGAAAAAGCCCCGCCAGGCGGGGCTTTTCAGATCACTTGCTCGGGTAGTCCCGTTGACTGTGACCAGTGTAGAGCTGGCGCGGACGGCCGATCTTGTACGGGCCACTGATCATCTCGTTCCAGTGGGCGATCCAGCCCGGAGTACGACCGGTGGCGAAGATTACGGTGAACATCTCCGTGGGAATGCCGATGGCCTTGAGGATGATGCCCGAGTAGAAGTCGACGTTCGGGTACAGGTTGCGCTCAATGAAGTAGGGATCGGTACGGGCGATCTCTTCCAGCTTCATGGCCAGTTCCAGTTGTGGGTCGTTGATGCCGAGTTCGCTCAGAACCTCGTCGCAGGTCTGTTTCATGACCTTGGCGCGCGGGTCGAAGTTCTTATAGACACGATGGCCGAAGCCCATCAGCTTGAACGGGTCGTCTTTGTCCTTAGCCTTGGCGACGAATTTCTCGATGTTGGAGACATCGCCGATTTCGTCGAGCATGCGCAGTACTGCTTCGTTGGCGCCACCGTGAGCCGGTCCCCACAGCGCGGCGATGCCGGCGGCGATACAGGCGAACGGGTTGGCCCCGGACGAGCCGGCCAGGCGGACGGTCGAGGTCGAAGCGTTCTGCTCGTGGTCGGCATGCAGAACGAAAATGCGGTCCATGGCGCGGGCCAGGATCGGGCTGATCTTCTTCTCATCACAGGGTGTGTTGAACATCATGTGAAGGAAGTTTTCCGAGTAGCTCAGGTCATTGCGCGGGTACATCATCGGCTGGCCGATGGAGTACTTGTAGACCATGGCAGCCAGGGTCGGCATCTTGGCGATCAGGCGAATGGCGGAAATTTCCCGGTGATGCGGGTCATTGATGTCCAGCGAGTCGTGGTAGAAGGCAGACAGAGCGCCGACTACGCCGCACATGATGGCCATCGGGTGAGCGTCGCGGCGGAAGCCGTTGAAGAAGCTCTTGAGTTGCTCGTGCACCATGGTGTGGTTCTTGATGGTGCTCTCGAATTTCTGCTTTTCCTCGGCATTGGGCAGTTCGCCCTTGAGCAGCAAAAAGCAGGTCTCGAGGAAATTGGCCTTCTCGGCCAGCTGCTCAATCGGGTAGCCGCGGTGGAGCAGAACGCCCTTGTCACCATCAATGAAAGTGATCTTGGACTCGCAAGATGAAGTGGCCATGAAGCCAGGATCGAAGGTGAAGATACCTTCGGCAGTCAGGCTGCGCACATCCACTACATCCGGCCCCAGGGTGCCGGAATATACTGGCAGCTCAATGGGGGCAGCGCCCTCGATGATCAACTGCGCCTTCTTGTCAGCCATTGATGGCCTCCTTAATTGCTGTATCGAAAGTGTGACCCCCCACGCAGGGCCCGCATCACTATAAGGTGATAATCCCGTTTGTCAATTGTGCGGATAGTCAATAGATATGAAGCCAATAAAAAGCTTTTATTGGTCTTTTGGTTGCGCGCGTTAATCGCCCGACAAGGTTTGAAATAGGCCTATTGCAACAGGTTGTTGCATTGTAATCAGGGGGGTAAGTCTCTATACTCCTTGTCCGGCAAAATGACCTTAACGGCTTTCATTGCAAGGCTGACCACGAGGTCATTGGGGTACCCACAAAAGTGCACCTTCCTATAATCCAGCCCTGTCCCGCAGGGCCATGAGTGTGAATATAGCCGTGAATAGCAAAAGACCTGTCAACCTGGATCTCAGGACAATCAAACTACCTATCACTGCATACACGTCAATCGCTCACCGCATTTCGGGCATCATCCTGTTCATCGCCATCGCTGGTTTGCTTTGGATGCTGGACACCTCGTTGAGTTCCGAAAGTGGTTTCGAGCAGGTTAAGGCCTGTCTGCAAAATCCGCTGGCCAAGTTGGTTATCTGGGGCGTGCTGTCTGCGCTGCTGTACCACCTGGTCGCCGGCATTCGTCACCTGCTGATGGACGCTGGTGTGGGTGAAGAGCTGGAAAGCGGCAAGTTGGGTTCGAAGATCGTAATCGTGGTTTCGGTCGTTCTGATTGTTCTTCTGGGGGTTTGGATATGGTAACCAACGTCACCAACCTGTCGCGCAGCGGTCTTTATGACTGGATGGTCCAGCGCGTATCAGCTGTGGTTCTGGCGGTATATGTTCTGTTCCTGCTGGGCTGGATGGTTGCCAACCCGGGTCTGACCTATGAAGCCTGGCACGGTCTGTTCAGCCAGAACTGGATGCGAATCTTCAGCCTGCTCACTCTGGTGGCTCTGAGTGTCCACGCCTGGGTCGGCATGTGGACCATCTCGACCGATTACCTGACTCCCATGGCTCTTGGCAAAGCTGCTACCCCGATCCGCTTCCTGTTCCAGGCGGTTTGTGGTCTGGCCATGTTTGTTCTTTTCGTCTGGGGCGTGCAGATTCTGTGGGGTTTCTAAATGGCTAACATGCGTACTCTGACTTTTGATGCCATCATCGTGGGTGGTGGCGGTGCTGGTATGCGCGCTGCGCTGCAACTGGCTCAGGGCGGTCACAAGACTGCCGTTGTAACCAAGGTGTTCCCGACCCGTTCGCACACTGTATCCGCCCAGGGCGGTATTACCTGCGCCATCGCTTCGGCTGATCCGAACGATGACTGGCGCTGGCACATGTACGATACCGTCAAGGGTTCCGACTATATCGGTGATCAGGACGCTATCGAATATATGTGTTCGGTAGGCCCGGAAGCGGTATTTGAGCTGGAGCACATGGGGCTGCCGTTCTCGCGTACCGAGCAAGGTCGCATTTACCAGCGCCCGTTTGGTGGTCAGTCAAAGGGTCCGGACAACCCGACCCAGGCCGCCCGTACCTGTGCCGCCGCTGACCGTACCGGTCATGCTCTGCTGCATACCCTGTATCAGAACAACGTTAAACACGACACCACCTTCCTCAATGAGTGGTACGCGGTTGATCTGGTCAAGAACCAGGACGGCGCGATCGTTGGTGTCATCGCCATCTGCATCGAAACTGGTGAAACCGTCTATATCCGTGCCAAGGCCACTGTACTGGCCACTGGCGGTGCCGGTCGTATCTACTCTTCGACCACCAATGCCCTGATCAATACTGGTGATGGCATGGGTATGGCTCTGCGCGCCGGTGTTCCGGCCCAGGACATGGAAATGTGGCAGTTCCACCCGACCGGCATCGCCGGCGCCGGTGTACTGGTGACTGAAGGTTGCCGTGGTGAGGGTGGCTACCTGATCAACAAGCATGGCGAGCGTTTCATGGAGCGCTATGCGCCCAACGCCAAGGACCTGGCTGGCCGCGACGTAGTTGCCCGCTCCATGGTCAAGGAAATTATTGCCGGTAATGGTTGTGGTCCGGATGGCGACCACGTGATGCTGAAGCTCGATCACCTCGGTGAAGAGGTTCTGCACAGCCGTTTGCCGGGTATCTGTGAACTGTCCAAGACCTTTGCCCACGTTGATCCGGTCGTCGCTCCGGTTCCTGTTGTTCCGACCTGTCACTACATGATGGGCGGCATCGCCACCAATATCCATGGTCAGGCGATCACCCAGGATGCCAACGGCAACGACAAGATCATCGAAGGTCTGTTTGCTGTCGGTGAAGTGGCCTGCGTATCCGTACACGGCGCCAACCGTCTGGGTGGCAACTCGCTGCTGGACCTGGTGGTGTTCGGTCGGGCTGCCGGCCTGCACCTGGAAAGCGCGCTCAAGGAAGGCATCGAATACCGTGGTGCCTCCGAGTCCGACATCGATGCCTCCATGGCTCGTCTGGCCGGCCTCAATGAGCGCAGCTCTGGCGAAGATGTCGCTCCGCTGCGCAAAGAGCTGCAGAGCTGCATGCAGAACTACTTCGGTGTATTCCGTACCGGTGAATACATGCAGAAGGGTATCAAGCAACTGGCTGATCTGCGTGAGCGTATTGCCAACGTCAAGATCAATGACAAGAGCCAGGCATTCAACACCGCGCGTATTGAAGCGCTGGAACTGCAAAACCTGCTCGAAGTGGCTGAGGCTACTGCGATTGCCGCAGAGATCCGCAAGGAAAGCCGTGGTGCGCATGCCCGTGAAGACTTCGAGGAGCGTGATGACGCGAACTGGCTGTGCCACAGCCTGTACAAGCCCGAGACCAAAGAGGTCAGCAAGCGGGCTGTGAACTTCGCGCCGAAAACCGTTCCGGCCTTTGAACCTAAAGTACGTACTTACTAAGGGTGACCGATATGTTGCAAGTGAGTGTCTATCGTTACAACCCGGAGAGCGACAACGCTCCCCACATGCAGGACTTTCAGGTCGACACCGGCGGCAAGGACATCATGGTCCTGGACGTGCTGGCGCTGATCAAGGAGCAGGACGGCAGCTTTTCCTACCGTCGTTCCTGCCGCGAGGGCGTATGTGGCTCGGACGGTATGAACATCAACGGCAAGAACGGTCTGGCTTGCGTCACGCCGCTGTCTGCTGTGGTCAAGGGTAACAAGCTGGTGCTGCGTCCGCTGCCGGGTTTGCCGGTAATCCGTGACCTGGTCGTGGATATGAGCATCTTCTACAAGCAGTACGAAAAGGTTCAGCCGTATTTGCAGAACGACACGCCAGCGCCGGCTATCGAGCGCCTGCAGTCGCCTGAGGAGCGCGAAAAACTGGATGGCCTGTACGAGTGTATTCTCTGTGCCTGCTGTTCGACTTCGTGCCCGTCGTTCTGGTGGAACCCGGACAAGTTCATCGGCCCTGCGGGTCTGTTGCAAGCCTACCGCTTCCTGGCGGACAGCCGCGACACCCAGACCGAAGAGCGTCTGGCAGCACTGGACGATCCGTTCAGCGTATTCCGCTGCCGCGGCATCATGAACTGCGTGAATGTGTGCCCCAAGGGTCTGAACCCGACCCGTGCTATTGGCCACATCCGCAACATGTTGCTGCAGAGCGGAACCTGATCGGCGATCTCTGCATCAAATGAACCTGTGCCGGCACCTGCTATAGGGTGCCGGTCAGAAGTGAATCGGGCCGCAGCTCACAAAGCCGCGGTTTGTAATACCTAAACCAACAGGGGCAATCGGGTAACACCCGAACTATCTGTCGGGGCCGGCAATTTTCCGGTTTCGCAGAGCCTGGGCAGGGTAGGGCGATCGGTAGAGACAATGCCGGCAACCCTCTGGTCGGTTCTGCACGGATGGCAGTGTTTTGCCAATTAATGGTCTTTGCGCCAGGTGGTGTCCCCTTATAGAGGGTGACCAAGCATGCCAGACAGCGAAATGCAGCAGCTGTGGAGCACATCTCATCTATCCGGTGGGAATGCCTCCTACGTTGAGGAGCTCTATGAGCTCTATCTGCACGACCCGAACAGCGTCGCCGAAGAGTGGCGCAGCTATTTTCAGAAGCTGCCCCAGGTCAACGGTTATGCTGCGTCGGATATTTCCCATTCCACCATTCGTGAACACTTTGAACTGCTCACCCGCAACCAGCGCCGCCCTCAGGCTGTTGCCGGTCAAGTCAGCAGTGCTCATGAGAAAAAGCAGGTTGATGTCCTGCGCCTGATCCAGGCCTACCGCATGCGTGGCCATCAGGCCTCTACCCTGGATCCGCTGGGTTTGTGGAAGCGGGAAGCAATCGCTGATCTGAGCCTCGATGATTACGGTCTGACCGACGCTGATCTGGACACTCCGTTCCATACCGGCGAACTGCAGATTGGCAAGGAAGAGGCCACTCTGCGTGAAATCCTCGAAGCACTGAAGTCGACCTACTGCTCGACTTACGGTGCAGAGTACATGCACATCGTCGACTCCAACCAGCGCCGCTGGTTCCAGCAGCGTCTGGAAAGCGTGCGTGGCAAGCCGCAGCACTCGGTCGAGAGCAAGCGTCATCTGCTCGAGCGCCTGACTGCCGCTGAAGGTCTGGAAAAATATTTGGGCACCAAATACCCGGGCACCAAGCGTTTCGGCGTCGAGGGTGGCGAGAGCCTGATCCCGATGCTGGACGAAATTATTCAGCGCGCCGGCTCCTACGGCACCAGCGAAGTGGTGCTGGGCATGGCTCACCGTGGCCGCCTGAACGTACTGGTCAACACCCTGGGCAAGAACCCGCGTGATTTGTTCGACGAGTTCGAAGGCAAGAAGATCATTGATCTGGGCTCCGGTGACGTTAAATACCACCAGGGCTTCTCGTCCAACGTCATGACCTCCGGTGGTGAAGTCCACTTGGCGCTGGCGTTCAACCCTTCGCACCTGGAGATCGTTTCTCCGGTAGTCGAAGGTTCGGTGCGTGCCCGTCAGGATCGCCGAAAGGATGTCACTGGCGACAAGGTACTACCGATCAGCATCCACGGCGACGCCGCCTTTGCCGGTCAGGGCGTGGTCATGGAAACCTTCCAGATGTCCCAAACCCGGGCCTACAAGACCGGTGGGACTATCCACATCATCGTCAACAACCAGGTCGGCTTCACCACCAGCCGTCAGGAAGATGCACGCTCCACCGAGTACTGCACCGACGTGGCGAAGATGATTCAGGCGCCGATCTTCCATGTGAATGGCGATGATCCGGAGGCCGTACTGTTCGTTACCCAACTGGCTGTCGACTACCGCATGCAGTTCAAGCGTGACGTGGTGATCGATCTGGTCTGCTACCGTCGTCGTGGCCACAACGAGGCTGACGAGCCGTCCGGTACCCAGCCGTTGATGTACGAGAAAATCGCCAAGCATCCGACGACTCGCGAGCTGTATGCCGAGCGTCTGGTGGCCGAAGGTGTTCTGAGCGGCGATGATGTGCAGGCCAAGATCGAGGACTACCGCAACGCGCTGGACAACGGCCAGCACGTGGTCAAGAGCCTGGTCAAGGAGCCGGATACTGGTTCGTTCGTCGACTGGGCTCCATACCTGGGCCACAAGTGGACCGCGCGTCATGACACCCGTTTCGACCTCAAGACCTTGCAGGAACTGGCCAATCGCCTGAACAGCCTGCCGGACGGTCTGGTGTTGCAGCGCCAGGTTGGCAAGATCGTCGAAGACCGTCGCAAGATGGCCGCCGGTGCGCTGGCGCTGAACTGGGGCTTTGCCGAGACCATGGCCTACGCAACTTTGCTGCATGAAGGCCATCCGATCCGGATCACCGGTCAGGATGTTGGGCGTGGCACTTTCTCGCATCGCCATGCCGTGCTGCACAACCAGAAGGATGGCGTACCTTACATTCCGCTGGCCAATCTGGCCGAGCCACAGCCGCGTTTTGACATTTATGATTCGCTGTTGTCCGAAGAGGCGGTACTGGCTTTCGAATACGGCTACGCCACCACCACGCCGAATGCGCTGGTGATCTGGGAAGCCCAGTTTGGTGACTTCTTCAACGGTGCCCAGGTGGTAGTTGACCAGTTCATCACCAGTGGCGAGCACAAGTGGGGTCGTCTGTGCGGCCTGACCATGCTGCTGCCGCATGGCTATGAAGGTCAGGGCCCGGAACACTCTTCGGCGCGTCTGGAGCGCTTCCTGCAGTTGTGCGCCGAGCACAACATTCAGGTCTGCGTGCCTTCGACCCCGGCTCAGGTTTATCACATGCTTCGCCGTCAGGTAATCCGTCCGCTGCGCAAGCCGCTGATCGCTCTGACGCCGAAGTCGCTGCTGCGCCACAAGCTGGCCACCTCAACCCTGGAAGAACTGGCCGACGGTTCCTTCCACACCGTGATCCCGGAGATCGACAGCATCGATCCGAAGAAGGTCGATCGGGTGATCATGTGCAGCGGCAAGGTTTATTACGATCTGTTGGAAAAGCGTCGCAACGAAGGGCAGGACAACATTGCCATCATCCGGATTGAGCAACTGTATCCGTTCCCTGAGGACGACCTGGCTGAAGTGCTGGCACCCTACAAGAACCTGAAGAAGGTGGTCTGGTGTCAGGAAGAGCCGATGAACCAAGGCGCCTGGTACTCCAGTCAGCACCACATGCGTCGGGTTCTCGCTCAGCACAAGGTCAAGAATCTGTATCTGGACTACGCTGGTCGTGAAGCTTCGGCGGCACCGGCTTGCGGCTACCCGTCCATGCACGCGGAACAACAGGAAAAACTCCTGCAGGACGCCTTTACTGTTTGAGCACCTTGCAGCTAACGAAGAATTCATAAGGATCGACAATGGCTATTGAAATCAAAGCCCCCACTTTTCCGGAATCGGTTGCCGATGGCACCGTGGCCACCTGGCACAAGCAGCCTGGCGATGCCGTCAAGCGTGACGAACTGATCGTCGACATCGAGACCGACAAGGTTGTGATGGAAGTACTGGCCGAGGCTGACGGCGTACTGGGCGATATCGCCAAGAATGAAGGCGATACCGTGCTCAGTGGTGAGTTGCTGGGCACCCTGAACGCTGGCGCGACTGCCGCTCCCAAGGCAGAAGCAAAGTCTGAGGCCAAAGCCGAAGCCGCCCCGGCTGCCAAGGCGGCCGAGTCGGATGACGAGCTGCTGCTGTCGCCGGCTGCGCGCAAACTGGCTGAAGAGAACGGCCTGAGCTCTGGTGAAATCAACGGCACTGGCAAGGGTGGCCGGATCACCAAGGAAGACGTGCTGAACGCCATCGAAGCCAAGAAAAATGCTCCGCAAGCCGCTCCGGCTGCGGCTGCCAAGCCCGCTGCGGCGGCCCCGGCAGTCAGCCTGGGTGAGGGTGACCGGATCGAGAAGCGCGTGCCCATGACTCGTCTGCGCGCCCGCGTTGCCGAGCGTCTGGTCTCTGCCCAGTCGAGCATGGCTATGCTGACTACCTACAACGAAGTCAACATGAAGCCGGTCATGGACCTGCGCAGCAAGTACAAGGACCTGTTTGAGAAGAAGCACAACGGCGTGCGCCTGGGCTTCATGTCGTTCTTCGTCAAGGCCGTTACCGAGGCGCTCAAGCGCTTCCCGGGAGTCAACGCTTCCATCGATGGCAACGACATCGTCTACCACGGCTACATGGACATCGGCGTCGCCGTATCCAGTGATCGTGGCCTGGTCGTGCCGGTCCTGCGCAACGCCGAGTTCATGAGCCTGGCTCAGATCGAAGGTGGTATCGCCGACTACGGCCGCAAGGCGCGTGATGGCAAACTGTCGATCGAAGAAATGACCGGCGGCACCTTCACCATTTCCAATGGTGGTGTGTTCGGTTCACTGTTGTCGTCGCCGATCGTCAACCCGCCGCAAACTGCAATTCTGGGCATGCACAAGATCCAGGAGCGCCCGATGGCGGTTAACGGTCAGGTGGTGATCCTGCCGATGATGTATCTGGCCCTGTCCTACGACCACCGTCTGATCGACGGCAAGGAAGCGGTAAGCTTCCTGGTGGCCATCAAGGACCTGTTGGAAGACCCGGCTCGTCTGCTGCTGGAAGTCTGAACCTCGCTGAAGCCGGGCGATCCCCGGCTTCTTCCCTAAGCTTCATGCCTCAAGCTTAAAGCTTGCACGACAGAGGATTGATTACATGAGCCAGAAATTTGATGTGGTAGTCGTTGGCGCTGGCCCTGGAGGCTATGTAGCCGCCATTCGCGCTGCGCAACTGGGTTTGAAAACCGCCTGTATTGAAAAATACGTCGGTAAGGACGGCAAGCAGGCCCTGGGTGGCACTTGTCTGAACGTCGGTTGCATTCCGTCCAAGGCGCTGCTGGACAGCTCCTGGAAATTCCATGAAGCCCAGGAAGGCTTCAAGATCCACGGGATCGAGGTCAAAGGCGTCAGCATGGACGTTCCGGCCATGGTTGAGCGCAAGGACAAGATCGTCAAGCAACTGACCGGCGGCGTTGCCGCGCTGTTCAAGGCCAATGGCGTGACCAGCATCGAAGGTCACGGCAAGCTGCTGGCCGGCAAGAAGGTTGAAGTGACCACGCCGGACGGCAAGACTGAAATCATCGAAGCCGAGAACGTGATTCTGGCTTCTGGTTCGCGCCCGATTGAAATTCCGCCGGCCCCGCTGACCGACGACATCATCGTCGATTCGACCGGTGCGCTGGAGTTCACCAGCGTTCCGAAGAAGCTGGGTGTTATCGGTGGTGGCGTGATCGGCCTGGAGCTGGGTTCGGTCTGGCGTCGCCTGGGTGCTGAAGTGGTAGTTTTCGAAGCTCTGGAAAACTTCCTCGCCGCGGCTGACGAACAGGTCGCCAAGGAAGCCCTGAAGACCTTCACCAAGCAGGGCCTGCAGGTCCGCCTGGGCGCCCGTGTGACCGGCACCGAGATCAAGCGCAAGCAGGTCATCGTTTCGTTCTCCGACTCCGAAGGTGAGCAGCAGCTGACCTTCGACAAGCTGATCGTGGCTGTTGGCCGTCGCCCCTACACCGAGAACCTGCTGGCTCCCGACTGCGGTGTCGATCTGGACGAGCGCGGCGTGATCTACGTTGATGATTATTGCTCTACCAGCGTCCCGGGTGTTTACGCCATTGGTGACGTGGTGCGTGGCGCCATGCTGGCGCACAAAGCCTCGGAAGAGGGCGTGATGGTCGCAGAGCGCATTGCTGGCCAGAAGGCTGCGATGAACTACGATCTGGTGCCTTCGGTTATCTACACTCACCCGGAAATCGCCTGGGTCGGCAAGACCGAGCAGCAGCTCAAGGCCGAAGGCGTCGAGTACAATGTCGGCGTTTTCCCGTTTGCGGCCAGCGGCCGGGCCATGGCGGCCAACGACACCGGTGGTCTGGTCAAGATGATCGCCGATGCCAAGACTGACCGTATTCTGGGTGTTCACGTGATTGGCCCGGCTGCCGCCGAGCTGGTTCAGCAGGGCGCCATCGCCATGGAATTCGGCAGCAGCGCCGAAGACATCGGCATGATGGTGTTCTCGCACCCGACCATGTCTGAAGCGCTGCACGAAGCAGCACTGGCGGTTAATGGTCACGCAATTCATGTTGCCAACCGCAAGAAGCGTTAAACTAGCGCGTCCGTGACTACCGGGTCCTGATTGGGCCCGGTAGTCGGGTTGGCTTCAGCACGATGTGGCAATTCCGGTTGCGGCCGGTTGGACCTTCTCCGGAGGGTCAAGGGTGGCGGTGGTGCAGGTAGGCTACTGTCATAAACGCAATTCCTACACGATGAAACGGTAGATAAGCATGAATCTTCACGAATATCAGGGGAAGCAGCTGTTCGCTGAATACGGTCTTCCTGTATCCAAAGGCTTTGCTGTAGACACTCCCGAAGAAGCGGCTGAAGCCTGCGACAAGATCGGCGGCGACATGTGGGTTGTCAAAGCCCAGGTGCATGCCGGTGGTCGTGGTAAGGCTGGCGGTGTGAAGCTGGTCAAGAGCCGCGAAGACGCCAAGGCTTTCGCCGAGCAGTGGCTGGGTCAGCGCCTGGTGACCTACCAGACAGACGCCAATGGTCAGCCGGTCAGCAAGATTCTGGTTGAAGCCTGCACCGATATCGCCAAAGAGCTGTACCTCGGTGCGGTAGTAGATCGCTCCACCCGTCGTATCGTGTTCATGGCCTCCACCGAAGGTGGTGTCGAGATCGAGAAGGTCGCCGAGGAAACTCCTGAGAAAATCCTCAAGGCCACTATCGATCCGTTGGTGGGCCCGCAGCCCTACCAGGGCCGTGAACTGGCTTTCAAACTGGGCCTGCAAGGCGACCAGATCAAGCAGTTCACCAATATCTTCGTCGGCCTGGGCAAACTGTTCGCCGACTACGACCTGGCCCTGCTGGAAATCAACCCGCTGGTGATCAAGGAAGACGGCAACCTGCACTGCCTGGACGCCAAGATCAACATCGACGGCAACGCCATGTACCGCCAGCCCAAGCTGCGCGCCATGCACGACCCGTCTCAGGACGACCCGCGTGAAGCCCACGCTGCCAAGTTCGAACTGAACTACGTTGCCCTGGAAGGCAATATCGGCTGCATGGTCAACGGCGCCGGTCTGGCCATGGGTACCATGGACATCGTCAACCTGCACGGCGGCAAGCCGGCCAACTTCCTCGACGTTGGCGGCGGTGCGACCAAGGAGCGCGTAACCGAAGCGTTCAAGATCATCCTGTCCGACAGCAATGTCCAGGCTGTTCTGGTCAACATCTTCGGCGGTATCGTGCGTTGTGACATGATCGCCGAAGGCATCATCGGCGCGGTCAAGGAAGTTGGTGTGAAAGTGCCGGTTGTTGTGCGTCTGGAAGGCAACAACGCTGACCTGGGCGCCAAGGTCCTGGCCGAAAGTGGTCTGAATATCATCGCTGCAACCAGTCTGACCGACGCTGCCCAGCAAGTCGTCAAGGCCGCGGAGGGTAAATAATGAGCATCCTGATCAACAAAGACACCAAAGTCATCTGCCAGGGCTTTACCGGTTCCCAGGGCACTTTCCACTCCGAACAGGCGATTGCCTACGGCACCCAGATGGTTGGCGGCGTTACCCCCGGCAAGGGCGGTACCACCCACCTCGGCCTGCCGGTTTTCAACACCGTTGCCGAAGCCGTTGAGGCCACCGGTGCTGACGCCAGCGTCATCTACGTACCGGCTCCGTTCTGCAAGGACTCGATCCTGGAAGCCGCCAACGCTGGCATCAAGCTGATCGTCTGCATCACCGAAGGTATCCCGACTCTCGACATGCTCGACGCCAAGGTCAAGTGTGACGAGCTGGGTGTGCGCCTGATCGGCCCGAACTGCCCAGGCGTGATCACTCCCGGCGAGTGCAAGATCGGCATCATGCCAGGTCACATTCACCTGCCGGGCAAGGTCGGTATCGTTTCGCGTTCCGGCACCCTGACCTATGAAGCCGTCAAGCAGACCACTGACGCCGGTTTCGGTCAGTCCACCTGTGTGGGCATCGGTGGTGACCCGATCCCGGGTTCCAACTTCATCGATATCCTGAAGCTGTTCCAGGACGACCCGAAGACCGAAGCCATCGTCATGATCGGTGAGATTGGTGGTAGTGCCGAGGAAGAGGCCGCAGCCTTCATCAAGGCCAACGTCACCAAGCCTGTTGTGTCCTACATCGCTGGTGTGACCGCTCCGGCCGGCAAGCGTATGGGTCATGCTGGTGCGATCATCTCCGGTGGCAAGGGTACTGCTGACGAGAAGTTCGCTGCTTTGGAAGACGCCGGCGTTAAAACCGTGCGTTCGCTGGCCGATATCGGCGCAGCGCTGGCCGAGTTGACCGGCTGGTCCATGAAGTAAGGCCTGACCTATCTAGGCCCTGACAAACCCCGCTTCGGCGGGGTTTGTTTTATTGATCCTTTTTATCCTGCAATCTGGAGTAAGCGCGAGACAAGCGGCAGGATGCCCTCGCACGATTGTTATGACTACACTTAAACCGTTAGATTTGCTGGCCCTGGGGTTCATGACCTTTGCCCTGTTCCTGGGTGCCGGTAACGTAATTTTCCCGCCAAGCGCCGGTCTGGCCGCTGGCGATCAAATGGGTCTGACCTCATTGGGCTTTCTGCTCACTGCGGTAGGTCTGCCGTTGTTGACCGTGGTGGCGCTGGCCCGGGTCGGTGGCGGCCTGGACACCTTGACCGCTCCGTTGGGACGTACTGCCGGCCTGGCGCTGGCAGTGCTGGTCTACCTGGCCATTGGTCCGCTGTTTGCCACGCCGCGTACGGCGGTAGTGTCCTATGAAATGGGTGTGGTGCCCTTTACCGGCAGCGACTGGAAGGCTTTGCTGATCTATACTCTGGTCTACTTTTTGCTGGTGGTCGGGTTGGCGCTCAATCCCGGCCGGCTGATTGATCGGGTCGGCAAGTTCATTACCCCGTTGTTGTTGCTGTGCCTGATCGTGCTCGGTTGCGCCGCGCTGCTGATGCCAGCCGGAGAGCAAAGTCTGGCGACCGGAGCCTATCGCAGCAGTCCGATGATTCAGGGCTTTTTGCAGGGCTATCTGACCATGGATACCCTGGGCGCGCTGGTTTACGGCATCGTGATCACCACGGCGATTCGTGACCGCGCGGTAAGCAATGAAGCGCTGGTTACCCGCTATACCGTCATTGCCGGGGTGGTGGCGGCCATCGGTCTGTCGCTGGTGTACCTGGCACTGTTCCACCTGGGTTCGACCAGCGGCAGTCTGGTAGGCGACGGTGCCAACGGCGGACAGATTCTGTCTGCCTACGTGCAGTACCGGTTCGGCACCTTTGGCAGTCTGCTGTTGGCGCTGGTCATCATCCTGGCCTGTATGACCACGGCAGTGGGTCTGCTGACGGCCTGTGGCGAGTTCTTCAGTCGCTGGCTGCCGGTCAGTTACGCCTCGGTGGTCTGGGTTTTTGCCCTGTTCAGTCTGGTGGTGGCCAATCAGGGCCTGGACAACCTGATCCAGGTCTCGGTGCCGGTACTGGTGGGTCTGTACCCGTTGGCCATTGTGCTGGTGTGCCTGGGTCTGCTGTGTGGCAACTGGGCGCGTCCGGGCAATATCATGCGCCCGGTGATGCTGGTTACTCTGGTGTTCGGTGTAGTGGACGGGCTCAAGGCCGCCGAGCTGATTACTTCGGCGGGCTGGCTGGATCGTTTGCCGCTGGCTCAGGATGGGCTGGGTTGGCTGGTGCCTGTGCTGGTTGCCCTGGTGCTGGCTATACTGGCGGAGCAGTTGCGGCATGGGCATTTGAGAGTTCCGGCCGTCTCTGCAGACTCCTGATACTGCCGGTCAGACTGTCGGCCTGATCTTGCAATATGTGTCAGGCGGCGCTCAGGCGTCGTCTGATCATCAGGTTCCGGCCAACAGCGTACTCTAAGGAGAAGGAATGCCCGTATTACCCGCAGCTGATGATGTTCTGCTCAATCTGATCGCCTTTCTGTGGTTCCTGTTCTGCTGGGTAGGCTATACCTTCTACGCGCATTACAAGGGCCGTGATACCGCCTGCCTGGCCAGTGTGCTGCACCTTTACCGCAAGGACTGGATGACTCGGTTGCTGATGCGTGAGCAGCGGATAGCTGATGCCAGTGTGATCGGCAACCTGGAGCGCAATACGGCGTTCTTTGCCTCCAGTACCTTGCTGATCCTGGCAGGTCTGATCACTGTGCTGGGTGCGACCGATCGAGCCCAGAACCTGCTTCAAGAGTTGCCATTCGTAGCTCAGGTTAGTCGCGAAATTTCGGAAATGAAGTTGCTGGTATTGTTGGCGATCTTCGTCTACGCGTTCTTTACCTTTTCCTGGGGTATGCGCCAATACAACTTTGCCTCGGTGTTGCTGGGGTCGGCACCGTTGCTGGGGGAGAAGAGTGTCAATGAAAGCGAGCGGCGGGCCTATGCCGAGCGGGCTGCAAGAGTGCTGTCGATGGCTGGTAACGAGTTCAACCTGGGCTTGCGCTCGTATTACTTTGCCTTGGCGACGCTGAGCTGGTTCATCAACCCCTGGCTCTATATGCTGATTACCGCTGGCGTCGTTGCGGTACTCTATCGGCGCGAGTTTCATTCCGATGTGCTCAAGGTGATGATGTTCACCCCGACGTTGTTCAGCGACGGTGCAGTGCAAGAGAAGAGCGAGTGAATTTTGCCGGGAGAGACTGGATGGCTGATCCAGTGGAGGGCGGTACCCGGCCGAAGCCGGGTACCAGGAGCCGATAGTGATTACTCTTCCATAGCGTCCTCGTAGGCTTCTTTGGCCTGGTCACGTTTTTCCTTGAGATACTCGGCACTGCTGTCGTAGGCATCGCCAATAGCTTCGCCGGCTTCATCCATGTGCTCGTGGATTCTCTCGCCAGTGGTGGGCTCATGGCCCATCAGTTCTTCGGCTTGCTGCTCGATGGCTTCGCCGGTGCTTTCCGCCGCTTCACCGAGGTTGTCCATCGCTTCGGATACCGATTCGCGAGCATCTTCGACCTTGTCTTCCGGCTCACTCTGACAGGCTGCCAGAAGTCCGAGGCTGGCCATCAGAACGGCGGTTGCGCAAAGCTTTTTCATCGAATTCTCCTAGTTACTTGATCCTGCAAGTTAGTCATGCGCTGCGCAGAAGAGTTCCTTAGCGCTTCATCAGAATAGCCGAAATCTGGAGTATCGGGCACGATCTGGTTAATATGCTGGGCCGATTTGCGGTTATTTTCAGGTCAAGCGTTGCCATGAGTTCGATACAAGAACGCGCGCACAATTTTTTATCCGTGTTGCGCCACTGCCAGACATTGGGCATGACGGTCGAGCAGGCCGATGAACAGGGGCTGGTACTGAAACTGCCCTACAGCGAAGGAATCATTGGCAACCCGGTGACGGGTATGGTCCATGGTGGCGCGATAACCACCTTGATGGACACCTGTTGTGGGATTTCCACGGTGTGCTATCTGCCCGAGTTCGAAATCTGTCCGACCTTGGACCTGCGCATCGACTACATGCACCCGGCAGAACCGGGCAAGCCAATTTATGGGTTTGCCGAGTGCTATCGTGTGACATCGACGGTGATCTTTACCCGGGGTGTGGCCTACCAGGACAGCCGTGATCAACCGATTGCCCATGTGGTCGGCACCTTTATGCGCATGGGCAAGCCCGGTAAACAGGGGCAGCTTACCAAGGCCATCGATGGAGAGCAGGCATGAGTCTGGACGCGGCACGAATCGAGACTTTGGTGCGTGAGGCCCATACCTCCGGCGATTATGCCCCCTTGGTGGAGGTCATCCCCTATGCGCGGATGATCGGCTTGCAGGTCAAGCGCCTGGGTGAGGAGGTGGTCTTCCAGTTGCCCAGCAGCAAGGACAATATTGGCAACCCGGTGTTGCCGGCGTTGCATGGCGGGGTGATTGCCGGGTTTATGGAACAGGCGGCGATGCTGCACCTGATGATTTTCATGAACAGCCCGACGTTTCCCAAGATCATCGACTTTTCAATTGACTATCTGCGGGCTGGACTCTACCGCGATACCTACGCCACCTGTCAGGTCTGGCGGCAGGGGCGGCGGGTCGGCAATGTCGCGATAACTGCCTGGCAGACTCGCTCCAATGAGCCAATCGCCACGGCACGTGCCCACTTCAAGCTGGACTGAGTAACTGACATGGATGCGCTGCTGATTCTCACCGGTATGGTTCTGACCCTGGTTGCCTGGGTGTGGCTGGCGAGCCTGGCCTGGCGACAATCGGTCGGTGTTTTTGTGCTGGCTCTGCTGTTGCCCTGGCTGACGTTGTTTCTGCGTGGCTTCAAGCTGCTGCCCCGGTTGCTATTGGTGATTGGGTTGGTGGCTGCAGGCTCAGGCCTGTACCTGTTGCAGCGCGACCAGCCCGAGCGTTTTGCCGCTTTGATCAGTGGGCAGTGGATGGCAACGCCCGAGGCCAGTGTCCAGGGTCAGATGCTGGGTCAGGCTTTCAATCCGGAGCGGGTGTACTGGCAGGGACAGACGCTGATTTTCGAAGAGCGCTCCGGAGAGCGCCTGCGCCGGGCTCTCAGCCTTGAGTTCAGTCAGGTGCCGATGCTGCTGGAGGACTCGCTGATTGAACGGTTGCCGGGCGATCAGGGTGGCTGGCCGGAACTGGTCCTGCAATGGCATGCCGGTGCTCTGGAGGCCCCAGGCCTGCGCCGGATCGCCGATGAATACAGCCTGAGCCTGCAGTTCATTCCCGACCCGGGGCAGCAGTCGGCGCAGGTGCGCATCCACTTGCATTTGCCGGTATCACATGCGACCTGGCTGACCGGTGAGGCGACGTTGGTACCGGTGCCGGACTGGCTGCGTCAACTGGGCCAGCAGGCGCGTCAGCCGGCGCCAGAGCCAGCCGCTGCCGAGTTTGCCCAGTCAGCGCGTCCGGCACCGACGGGCCGCACGTGGCAACCCTTCAGTGTCCTCGGGCTGGTTGATGAGCCTGACCCTTTTCTGGGGCAGCCGCTGCGCCTGACAACCTGGAGTGGACGGGTCTACGAGGGCCGTTTGCGTGAGGTCAGTGAGTCGCGTCGACTAGTATTGGCGCTGCCTCAAGGACCCAATCAGGTCGATCTGCATTTCCATCCGCTTGATGTTCGTAGTCTCGAGGTGTTGTCCAACCCTTGAAAAGTCATCAGTCATGCCCCATCTACTAGGTCATTCCAATAGCGGCAATAGCCCCTACATTTGACCTTCAGTGGAGAACTTGACGCCATGACCGTGGACGCCCATAAGGAAACGCTTGGATTTCAGACCGAGGTGAAGCAACTGCTGCACCTGATGATCCATTCGATGTACTCGAACAAGGAGATTTTTCTCCGCGAGTTGATTTCCAACGCCTCGGATGCCTCGGACAAACTGCGTTTCGAAGCCATCGCCAAGCCGGAACTGCTCGAAAACGAGCCGAACCTGCGCATTCGCATCAGCGGAGACGAAGCTGCCAAGACCCTGACCATTGAAGATAACGGTATCGGCATGTCGCGCGCTGAGGTGATCGAGAATCTCGGCACCATTGCCAAATCCGGTACCGCCGCGTTCATGCAGCAACTGACCGGCGACCAGAAAAAGGATTCACACCTGATCGGCCAGTTCGGGGTCGGTTTCTACAGCGCCTTTATCGTTGCTGACAAAGTCGAGGTGTTCACCCGCCGCGCTGGCCTCAAGGCCGAAGAGGGGGTGCGCTGGGAGTCGAGCGGTGAGGGCGAGTTCACCATCGAGACCGTCGACAAGCCCGAGCGTGGTACCCGCATTGTGCTGCACCTTAAGGCGACTGAGAGTGAGTTCGCCGATGGCTGGCGCCTGCGCAGCATCATCAAGAAGTACTCCGACCACATCTCCTTGCCGATCGAGCTGCCGAAGCAGCATTTCGGCGAAGAGGCCGATAAGCCGGCCGAGACCGAGTGGGAAAGCGTCAACCGTGCCAGCGCTCTGTGGACCCGCCCGCGGACCGAGGTCAAGGACGAGGAGTACCAGGAGTTTTACAAGCACGTTGCCCACGACTTCGAGAATCCGTTGAGCTGGAGTCACAACAAGGTCGAAGGCAAGCTGGAATACACCAGCCTGCTCTATGTGCCGGGTCGGGCACCGTTCGATCTGTATCAGCGTGAGGCCCCGCGCGGGCTTAAGCTGTACGTGCAGCGGGTGTTCATTATGGATGACGCCGAGCAGTTCCTGCCGCTGTACCTGCGCTTTATCAAGGGTGTGGTCGACTCCAACGATCTGTCGCTCAACGTCTCGCGCGAGATCCTGCAGAAGGATCCGGCAATCGACAGCATGAAGTCGGCACTGACCAAACGCGTGCTGGACATGCTGGAGAAGCTGGCCAAGAACGAGCCGGAGAAATACGCGGAGTTCTGGAAGGCCTTCGGCAGTGTGATGAAAGAGGGCCCGGCCGAAGACTTCGCTAACCGCGAGAAGATTGCCGGCCTGCTGCGCTTTGCTTCCACCGCCAACAACGATGACAGTGAAAATGTGAGTCTGGATACCTACCTTGAGCGCATGAGCGAGGGCCAGGACAAGATCTACTATCTGACCGGTGAGCGCTACAGCCAGGTCAAGAACAGCCCGCACCTGGAGATCTTCCGCAAGAAGAACATCGAGGTGTTGTTGCTGACCGACCGTATCGACGAGTGGCTGATGAGCCATCTGAGCGAATACCAGGGCAAGCAGTTCGTCGATATTGCCCGCGGCGACCTCGATCTTGGCAAGCTCGAAGAGGAAGACAAGCAGGCCCAGGAAGAGGTAGCCAAGGCCAAGGAAGATCTGCTCAAGCGCATCCAAGGTGTGCTGGGCGAAGAGGTCGACGCGGTCAAGGTCTCGCACCGTCTGACTGACTCGCCAGCGGTACTGGTGACCAGCGAGGACGGCATGGGTCTGCAGATGCGCAAGATCCTTGAGGCCACCGGCCAGAAAGCGCCGGAGAGCAAGCCGATCCTTGAGGTCAATCCGACCCACCCGCTGCTGGAGAAACTCGATGCCGAGCAGGACGAGGAGCGTTTCGCCGACCTGACCCGGATTCTGTTCGATCAGGCCGCACTGGCCGCTGGCGAAGCGTTGCAGGATCCGGGCAGCTATGTGCGCCGGCTCAACGCACTGTTGGTCGAGCTGAGCAAGTAAGTCCTGAGCCCTGCTCACAACAAGCCCCCTGACGCTGCTGCGCAGGGGGCTTTTTTGTGGTCTTGAACCGCGCTCGGAGGTTATGCTCGCAGACATCAATCGCTAGGGTCTGTTGACGTTTCATCGCAAACCACGTTGCTGCGAAAAATGTCGCCAGGCTAGGCGTGGGGCGCAGGTAATGGTCGCTCCCTTGCCAAGTCCCACAACAACGCATGGCGACATTTTACGTGCCACCCGAAGGGCCGGGCCTGTTTTTGCGCGATGCAGCGTTGCTCAATGCTTATTTGGCCCACCAAACCTCGCATCTCGCGCCTTGCCTCGCGCAAAAACAGGCGCCGGCGCGGTTGCGATGAAACGTCAACAGACCCTAGGGAGGGCAGGATGTCGCATCATCATTTAGCCATTGTTGGCTGTGGCACCGCAGGCTTGAGTGCAGGGATCATGCTGGCCCGGTTGGGGCATCGGGTAACGCTGTTTGAGCGTTTTGCCCAGCCGCAGGCCCGGGGGGCCGGGCTGCTGATTCAGCCATCGGGCATCGAGGTGCTGGAACGCATGCAGATGTTGCCGGCGGTGGCCAGCCGGGCCACTCGGATCGAGGCGCTGGATGGCCGCCGTCGTGATGGGCTGCGGGTAATGGATGTTCGCTACTGCGATCTGGGCAGTGGCGTCCACGGCCTGGGTGTGCATCGTGGCAATCTGTTGGCGGTGCTGCATGCCGAGGCTGTGGCAGCCGGCGTGGAGATTGAACTGGAGGCTGAAGTGGAGCGTTTCGGCGATCCGGGCGCACGCCAGCTGCAGCTTGAGCTGGCCGATGGCCGGCGCCTTGGCGGCTTCGATGGCCTTATCATCGCCAATGGCACCCAGTCACGCCTGCGTGCCCAGTTGACGGTGAAGCAGCAGATACGGCCATACCCCTGGGGTGCTCTCTGGCACATCAGTCCATCGCCGCTCGACCAGCCGGCAGCCTTGTTGCAGCGCTATGACGCTGCCAGGATCATGGTCGGACTGATGCCCAGTGGGTTGCAGCCTGGTACCGAACAGCCCTGCCGCAGTTTTTTCTGGAGCCTCAAGGTAGCCGATTACCCGGCCTGGCAGGCCACGGACCTGAGCGTCTGGAAGCAGCAAGTGACCGATTGCTGGGCGGATGCCGGGACTGCGCTGGCGCATATCGAAACCCACGAGCAGTTGCCGATGGCGGTGTATGCCGATGTGCGCATGCGCCAATGGCATCAGGGGCGGGTGGTGGTGATTGGTGACGCCGCGCACGGCATGAGTCCGCAGCTGGGGCAGGGTGCCAATCTGGCTCTGGTCGATGGCTGGGAACTGGCCGCTGCGGTTCAGCGTGAGTCCGGGCTGGCCGAGGCTTTCGCCAGTTACAGTGCAGTGCGCCGACGTCACTTGCGTTTCTACCAACTGGCCAGCCGCATGTTGACCCCGTTGTTTCAGTCGGACCGGGCTGGTTATGCGGCATGGCGTGACGCCTGTTTTCGTCTGGCCAATCAGTTGCCTCTCTCCCGACGTGAAGCATTGCGTACCGTTGCCGGGCTCAAGACCGGCTTGCTGTTTGATCGCCAGTTGGCCCTGAGCAGCCTGACGCTGAATGGCTCGGTGCTGGCCGCTCCAGACGTGCAGCTGGCTTGAGTCGAGTGCCCATGCCAGCGGGGTGTTGCTGCTAAGCTTGATGCACTGTAAATGAGCTGATGGATAAAGGGGAAAAGCATGAAAAGGATATTGACCACCTTGCTGATGGCGGGAGTAACGGGAATGACGCAGGCTGCAATGGTTGTTGAGCGGGTCGACTATGAGATTGACGGCGAGGCCTATCAGGGCATGTTGGTGTATGACGATGCGGTCAGTGAGCGGCGGCCAGGCATCCTGATGGTACCCAACTGGATGGGTGTGACCGAGAATGCGGCAAAGAAAGCCTATCGTGCCGGCGGCTCTGAGTATGTGGTGTTCGTGGCGGACATGTACGGCAAGGATATTCGCCCGCAGAACACCGACGAGGCGGGCAAGGCTGCCAGCTTCGTGCGCTCGGACCGGGCGCTGATGCGCCAGCGGGTCAATGCCGCGCTGGAGGTGTTCAAGGATCAAGCCGATGAAGTTGGGCTGGATGCCGAACGACTGGCGGCCATTGGCTTCTGTTTCGGCGGTGGGACGGTGCTGGAGCTGGCTCGCTCGGGTACCTCGATTGGCGCTGTAGTGTCCTTCCATGGCAATCTCGATACGCCCAATGTGGCCGATGCCAAGGCGATCAAGGCACCCGTGCTGGTGTTGCATGGCGCCGATGATCCCTATGTGCCGACCGAACAGGTGCTGGCCTTCGAGGCTGAGATGCGTGAGGCTGGCGTGGACTGGCAACTGGTCAGCTATGGCGGCGCGGTTCACTCGTTTACCGACCCGACCGCTAATGTGCCTGGGCAGGCGCAGTACCATGAAAAGGTTGCCACCAGGGCGTTCAATGCCATGCACCAGTTCTTTGCCGAGACCCTTGGCAATTGACTGGTTGCGCCCACTGGCCGCCGCGCTGGCGCAGGTGGGCGCAGGGTTCCATTACGCTGAACGCGTCGTTCAGACGGGCTGTCACATCCTGTAGGAATTAGCCGTATGCAAAAGCCGGCCGCAGCGTCATCATTGAGCGACTATCGGGTCACGTATAATTCGCGGCTTTCTGCCAAAGCGTAAGTAGGAATCAAACATGTTTAGGATGGTACGAGTCAGGCGCTGGGCCGCCGGTTGGCTCCTGGGATGCTGTATGGTTTTGCCGGCTCTGGCGCAACAACCGATGCAAGTCATCGTAGCCGCCGTCGAACAGCGCGAGATCGCCAATGAAATCGAGGCGCTCGGCACGCTGCAGGCCAACGAAACCGCAGTGGTCACCGCCAACATGACCGAAACCATCTCCCGTATTCACTTTACCGACGGCCAGCGGCTCAAGGCTGGCGATATTCTGGTCGAGTTGACCAACCGTGAACAACTCGCTCAGCTCGAAGAAGCCCGGGTGGCGTTCAATGATGCCGAGCGGCAACTGCAACGGGCCCAACAACTGGTCGAGCGGCGGTTTGTCTCCGATCAGGAACTGGATGACCGGCGCCGTGAGCGCGAACTGGCTCAGGCTCGTCTCAGAGCTGTTGAGGCACGCCTGGCCGATCGCCTGATCCGGGCTCCGTTCGACAGCGTGGTGGGGCTGCGTCAGGTCAGTGTCGGCAGTCTGCTGACTCCGGGGACGCCAGTGGCAACCCTGCATGATGACAGTGTCATGAAACTCGATTTCAGTGTGCCGGAAACCCGGCTGGCTTCGATCCGTCCGGGGCTGGCGATCACTGCCAGTAGTGCAGCCTTTGCTGGTCGGCTGTTCGAGGGCGAGATCAGTGGTGTGGACAATGAAGTCGACCCGGTGACCCGGTCGATCCGGGTGCGGGCGCTGATTCCCAATCCCGATGGCCTGCTGCGTCCGGGGATGCTGATGACGGTGCGGATTGCCAGTGCCCCGCGTGAGGCCCTGGTGATTCCCGAGGAAGCTCTGGTGCCGGTCGGGCGGCGTCAGTTCGTCATGTTGTTGAGCGAGCGAGAAGGGGGCTGGGTAGCCGAGCGGCGCCAGATCAACATTGGCGAGCGTTATCCCGGTCTGGTCGAAGTGACCTCTGGGCTGCAATTGGGCGAACAGGTGATCAGTCACGGCGGCTTCCGGGTCCAGCCGGGGCAGAGGGTCGTGATCAAGGCGGTACTGGAGCCGGGCGCACCCTTGGCTGAGGCGCTGTCCAACAACCCTGTAGTCAACTGAGGACGCGCCGATGATTCTTTCGGATACGGCAGTCGTTCGGCCGGTCTTCGCCACGGTACTGGCTTTGTTGCTGGTAATCTTTGGCCTGGTTGCCTTCAGTATGCTGCCGTTGCGCGAATACCCCGACATCGACCCGCCGGTGGTCAATATCGACACCACCTATGTCGGCGCCGCCGCCAGCGTGATCGACTCGCAAATCACTCAGGTGATTGAGGAGCGGATCGCCGGGGTTGAGGGTATCGAATATATCGAGTCGCGCAGCGAAGACAGTCGTTCGATCATTACCGTGCGGTTTTCGATTAACAAGGACGTCAACGAAGCGGCCAACGATATCCGTGACCGGGTTTCCGGGCTGTTGCGTTCACTGCCCGATGAGGCCGACCCACCCCAGGTCCGCAAGCTGGATGCCAACCAGGACGTGATCGTCTGGTGGAATCTGGCCAGTGACCGGATGACTCTGCCGGAGCTGACCGATTACGCTGAGCGCTATCTGGTTGACCGGTTTTCCACTCTAGATGGGGTAGGCCAGGTGCGTGTTGGTGGCGCCCAGCGTTATGCCATGCGGGTCTGGCTCGACCGTGAGGCGCTGGCAGCGCGTAATCTGACCGTAGCGGATGTCGAGAATGCACTGCGGGCCGAGAACGTTGAACTGCCGGCCGGCAGTATCGAATCGCTGAACCGTTTGTTTACCGTACGGGTGGCACGCAGTTTCACCTTGCCTGAAGAGTTCGCCCGGCTGGTGATTGCCCGGGGCGATGACAACTATCTGGTGCGTCTGGGTGATGTGGCCAGGGTCGAGCGGGGCACCGAGGAAGAGCGCAACCTGTTCCGTGGCAATGGCGTGCCCATGGTTGGTATTGGCCTGGAGCGGCAGTCCACTGCCAACACCCTGGATGTGGCCAGGGCAGCTCGTGAGCTGGTTGAAGCGCTGAATCCGACCCTGCCAGAGGGCATGCAGATTCTGCCCAGTTTCGATAGCTCGGTGTTTATCGAGGGCGCGATCAAAGAGGTCTACAGTACCCTGTTGATCGCGCTGGTACTGGTGGTGCTGGCGATCTTCCTGTTTCTTGGCAGTCCGCGGGCGATTCTGGTGCCTGCGGTGACCCTGCCGGTTTCGATTACTGCAACCTTCATCGGCCTGTTGCTATTCGGCTTTACCGTCAACCTGCTGACCCTGCTGGCGCTGGTATTGGCGATCGGTCTGGTGGTGGATGATGCCATCATTGTGCTCGAGAACATTCGCCGGCGTATCGATGAAGAGGGAGAAACGCCTCTGGTGGCGGCTTACTACGGGGCCCGGCAGGTGGCCTTTGCGGTGGTCTCGACCACTCTGGTACTGGTCGCGGTGTTCGTCCCTATCGCCTTTTTGCAGGGCGATGTCGGCCGGCTGTTTTCCGAGTTCGCCCTGACCATGGCTGCGGCCGTGGCCTTCTCCAGTTTCGTGGCGCTGACCTTGTCGGCAATGCTGGCGTCGAAGGTACTCAAGGCCCACGACGAGGACAATTGGCTGAGCCGCTGGGTCGAACGGTTGCTGTTGCTGTCCCGGGGCATCTACGCCAAGGCTCTGCGTTTCGTCTTGCGTTTCCGTTGGGCGGCGTTGCTGGTGTTCCTGTTGATGTTTGCCGGCACGGGCTGGCTGTTCAACAAGCTGCCCAGTGAGTACACCCCGCGCGAGGATCGCGGCTCGCTGTTTGTCATAGTTAACGGGCCGGAGGGCGCTTCCTATGACTACATGCTGGAGTACATGGACGAAATAGAAAACCGTTTGATGGACCTGGTTGAAGCTGGTGAAGTCAGCCGTTTGCTGGTACGTGCGCCTCGTGCCTTTGGCGCAGTAACCACCTTCAACACAGGTATTGCCGTGGTGGTGTTGGAGGATTGGGGGCAGCGCCGCAGTGGTTGGGAAATCATGGCCGATATCCAGAGCCGGTTGGATGACCTGCCCGGGGTGCGGGCCTTCCCGGTCATGCGTCAGGGCTTTGCCTCGGGCCAGCAGCAGCCATTCCGGCTGGTGATTGGTGGGGCGGGTAGCTATGACGAACTGGCCGAGTGGCGCGACATCCTGCTGAGCAAGATCGCCGAGGACAATCCAGGGCTGACCAATATCGATTCCGACTATAAGGAAACCCAGCCGCAGCTTGAGGTACGGATCGATTATGACCGGGCTGCCGATCTGGGGGTCAATATCAGTACCATTGGCCGGACTCTGGAAACCATGCTGGGTTCGCGGCGGGTGACTACCTACATAGATGAAGGCGAGGAATACGATGTCATCCTCGAAGGTGAGCGCGAGACCCAGCGCCGGGCGGCCAGCATGGAAAATATCTATGTGCGCTCAGCCAGTAGCGGGCAACTGATTCCATTGTCGAACCTGGTCAGCCTGGAAGAATATGCCGGCTCGACCACCCTGAACCGTTACAACCGCAATCGGGCCATCACCATTGATGCCTCGCTGGCCGATGGTGTGGCTCTGGGTACAGCGCTGGATCATGTTGAGCGCCTGGCTCGTGAGCATCTGCCTGAAACCCTGGTGATCGACTACAAGGGGCAATCACTGGACCTGCGTAACGCCAGTGGCTCGCTGCTGTTCGTGTTTGTGCTGGGCCTGATCGTGGTGTTTCTGGTGCTGGCGGCTCAGTTCGAAAGTTTCATTCACCCATTGGTGATCATGTTCGGTGTCCCCCTGGCGGTGGGCGGAGCCCTGGTCGGGCTGTGGTTGACCGGCAATACCCTGAACCTCTACAGCCAGATTGGCCTGGTGATGTTGATTGGCCTGGCGGCCAAGAACGGTATCCTGATCGTCGAGTTTGCCAACCAGTTGCGTGATGCCGGCAAGCCCTTCGAGCAGGCTTTGATCGAGGCCAGCACCCTGCGCCTGCGGCCGATCCTGATGACCGGGGTAACCACGGTGGCAGGTTCGATTCCCTTGGTACTGGCGTTCGGTCCGGGTGCGGAAACCCGCCAGGTCATTGGCATCGTGGTGGTGTCCGGCGTCAGCGTGTCGATGTTCCTGACCCTGTTTGTGATCCCGGTGCTGTATAGCTTGATGGCGCGTGGGACCGGCTCGCCGGATGCGGTTCGTCATCGCCTGGACAGCGAGCAGCAAACCAGCGCCTGAAACAGTCGGAAACGATCTATTCATCAGCGTGATAATTCGGGTGCGGCCTGGGCGTGGGCGCTGCCAGGCCCGCCGACCCGGCTCCAGCCCGCGTCACTGGGCGCTCCCGACTGCTGGTTGGGGTCCATAAGGCGTAACCCGCATGGTTGACGGGGTGCATGTACTTTTTTGCCGCGCTGGGCATAATGACTGCTGCCTGAGTTGCGTTGCGGTCGGGCCACACAATAAGTCCAATAAGAACCACGGAGTCAGCTATGTCTCAACCCGAATTGCCTGGATGGCGCTGGGGGCCGTTCACTTTCCGTTTGCCGTTCTACCACACGCGGTTCTACTGGCAGGAGGCCCTGCAGGGGTTCTTCGTGGCCGCTGCTACCGGCCTGGCCTTGATCCCGATCATGACCGGTGCCTTCGGCCTGAGCTTCGAAGAAGCCGTGGCCGTTTCCATGCTGCATTCAATTTTGATCGGCTCTGCACTTATCCTCTTTGGCGAGCCCTATGCCCCTGGCTGGGTTACCCCGGCGCTGCCGCTGGTACTGACCTTCGTGCTTACCGGCTACGATGATCCGGTCACGCGATTCCAGGCGATGACCGCTTTATCACTCAACTTCGCCGTGCTACTGGTGCTGTTGGGGATAACCGGGCTGGGCAAGAAACTGGTGCTTTGGCTGCCGGATACGCTCAAAGCCGGGATCATCCTTGGCGCTGCGATTGCTGCCGTGCAGCGGGTGTTCGTCGGTGACGGATCGCAGCCGGCGCTGCTCTCGCATCAACCGGTCAGCATTATGCTGGCTTGCGCGGTGTGCCTGATCTTCTCCTTCTCGCTGCCGATGCAGAAGCTCAAGGAACGGCACAAGCTGATCGCGCTGGTTGCTGCATTGGGCCTGCTGCCGGGCTTCTTCATCGCTGCGGTGGTTGGGCCAATGGTCGGCGAGATCAGCTACAACATCCAGTGGGGCATCCTGATTCCGCCGGTGGGTGACGCCTTCGCCAAAATGTCGCCCTTCGCTATTGGCTGGCCGAGCTGGGATATGTATATCAAGGCCATACCGCTGGCGATCATTACCTACGTGATCCTGTTCGGCGATATCGTCACCGGCAACGAAGTGATCCGCGATGGCCTGAGCAAGCGTCACGACGAGCATGTCGACATCAATCCGACCCGGACCCACTTGTCGGTCGGTATCCGCAACGCATTGCTGGGGCTGTTCGCGCCGTTTTTCCCGACCCAGGGCGCGATGTGGACCGGGGTGCAGGTGATCATCGTGCAGCGCTGGGCGCAGGGTAAAGAGGCCATGAACAGCCTGCACAGCGGATTGATTTCCTATTACCTGATGGGGATTCCGCTGCTGTTCTTCCTCAAGCCGCTGCTTACCGGGCTGCAACCACTGCTGTATGTGGCGCTGGCGCTGACCCTGATGCTGACCGCTTTCGCCTGTGCCTATGTGGCCATGTCGATTCCGCGCAACAACACCGCGCGAGGTACGGTACTGGTGATTGGCGCCGGGCTGGCGTTCTTCGACCCCTGGACCGGCCTGGGGCTGGGGGTACTGGCCACGCTGCTGATGGTCGGCTGGGATCGTAACCCGGACCCGATTCCGCACGAGGACTGAGACAATCGTGGGCTTGACCATCATCGATGGCAAGCCCACACTCTGTCGGCTTCTTCAGCCTTGGCCTTCAGCCCAACATGCGTCCTCATTCCGATAATCAATACGCCAGCGCTCCGGTCAACTGGCGGATCATCACCAGCCTGATTCCCTATCTCAACGAGTTTCGCGGCCGAGTATTGCTGGCCATGGCCTTTCTGTTCGTGGCCAAGATCGCCGGGGTGGCGGTGCCCTGGGTACTCAAACTGATCGTCGAGCATTTCGAATCGGTTACCGAGGCCCTGATCCTGGTGCCGGTGGCCTTGCTGGCAGCCTACGGTTTGCTGCGTTTTTCCTCGGTATTTTTTTCCGAGCTGCGTGATGCGGTATTCGCCCGGGTTGCCGAGCGGGCCATGCGGCGTATCTCACTCAGGGTTTTCGAGCATCTGCACCGGCTGGATCTGGGCTTTCACCTGGCCCGGCGTACCGGTGGCCTGGCCCGTGATATTGAACGGGGCACCAGTGGCATCAGTTTTCTGCTGCGCTTCATGGTCTTCAATATCCTGCCAACCTTGCTGGAAATTGGTTTGATTGCGGTGATCCTGCTGGTCAATTTCAGTCCGGTGTATGCGCTGACCGTGCTGGGCTCGGTGATTCTGTACGGGACGTTTTCAATCTGGTGCACCGAGTGGCGCAACCGCTTCGTGCGTGAAAGCAACAAGATGGACAACCGCTCCAATACCCGTGCAGTCGACAGTCTGCTCAATTACGAGACGGTCAAGTATTTCGGCAATGAGCGGTTTGAAGCCCAGGAGTACGACCGCCATCTGGCTGGCTGGGAAGCGGCGCGGATGAAAAACCGCCTGTCGCTGGCGGCCTTGAACTCCGGCCAGGCGCTGATCATCGCCGGCTCGGTGACCTTGATGATGGTATTGGCCGCCAACCAGGTGGCAGCTGGCAGCATGAGCCTGGGCGAGCTGGTAATGATCAACGCCTACATGATCCAGTTGTTCATTCCGCTGAATTTTCTCGGCTTCATCTACCGCGAGATTCGCGAGGCGCTGACCAATATCGAACGTTTGTTCGGCCTGCTCGAACAGCCGGTCAAGGTCGCTGACAAGCCCGGCGCGCCGGCCTTGAAGGTGCAGGGCGGGGCGGTGAGCTTCGAGGCGGTCGGCTATGCCTATGAGCCGCAACAACCGATCCTCAAGGGCGTCAGCCTGGAGATTCCAGCCGGACATACCCTGGCGATTGTTGGCCCCAGTGGTGCGGGCAAGTCCACCCTGGCCCGGCTGCTGTTTCGTTTCTACGATGTCAGCTCCGGAGCCATCCGCATTGATGGCCAGGATCTGCGTGAGGTCAGCCAGGACAGTCTGCGCCGGGCCATCGGCGTAGTACCGCAGGATACCGTGCTGTTCAACGACAGCATCGGCTACAACGTCGCCTACGGCTGCCCCGGCGCCAGTGAGGACGATATCTGGCGGGTGCTGCGGGCGGCCCAGTTGGAAGACTTCGTCAGACGCCTGCCCGAGGGGCTGAATACCCAGGTCGGTGAGCGCGGATTGAAGTTGTCCGGAGGGGAGAAGCAGCGGATCGCCATTGCCCGGGTGCTGCTCAAGGATCCGCCAATCCTGATCCTTGATGAGGCCACCTCGTCACTGGACACCCATGCCGAGCGGCTGATTCTCGATGCACTCAATGCCGTGGCCCGCAAGCGCACCACCCTGGCGATTGCTCACAGGCTGTCGACCATCGTTCATGCCGAACGGATTCTGGTGCTGGATCAGGGCCGCGTGGTGGAGCAGGGGACCCACACTGAACTGCTGGCAACCGGCGGCGCCTACGCCCGGCTATGGGCCGACCAGCAGCGTGAGCGTTTGGAGTAGGACGTTAAGGAAACACTGATTAATTGCACGCAAGCCCGGTAGCCGGGTTGTCGCTGAGCTGTTCTGGACCGTTAGATGCCAGGGATGGCATCTACGAGCCCCCAGGGATGGGTTCACGGCGTGTCCAGAACAGCTCAACGACAACCGGGCCGACACTAAAACCTGACTTAATCAGTGTTTCCGCTCAGGCACTGACCTGTTCGGCCAGCTGCGGCAGCAGCTCCTTGGCTTCAGCCACTACCTCGCCAATCACCAGTACGGCCGGGCTTTGCAGTTTGAACGCGCGGGCCTGCTGGCACAGCTGATCCAGCCGGCACTGATATTGGCGCTGGTCGGCCAGGCTGGCACGCTCGATCATGGCCACCGGGGTGCTGGCTGGCAGGCCGCCTTTCAGCAAGCCTTGCTGGATCTGCTGCAAGCGGGCCACGCCCATATACACCACCAGAGTGGTGCCACCCTGAGCCAGACCCTGCCAGTTCAGCTCGCTGTCATCCTGGGTGTGGGCCGTCACCAGCGTCACACCCCGGCTGACACCGCGCAGTGTCAGTGGAATGCCGCACTGGGTGGCTCCGGCCAGCCCAGCGGTAATGCCGTTGATGATCTCGGCCTTGAGCCCGCGCTCGGCCAGCCACTGGGCTTCTTCGCCCGCGCGGCCGAAGATGCATGGATCACCGCCCTTGAGCCGTACCAGACGCTTGCCCTGGCGACCATAGCGCAGCATCAGCCGATTGATGAACGCCTGCGGCGTCGAACGACAGCCACCACGCTTGCCGACCCGAATGATCCGCGCCTGCGGGCAGTGTTCGAGAATCGCCGGGTTGACCAGATCATCGACCATCACCACCTCGGCCTGAGCCAGTACCCGCACCGCCTTGAGGGTAATCAGCTCCGGGTCGCCGGGACCGGCGCCGACCAGCCAGATATTCACAGTATCGGGGTTGTTCGGGGTTAGTGCGCGCATTGTTCAAGCCTCCACAAAATTCGCTCGCCGACCGATCAGTCGCTTGACTTCCGGCACGCAGGAGCCGCACTGGGTACCGCAACCCAGTTCGGCCTTGAGACCGTCCAGATCCAGGCCGCGGGCAATGCCGGCTTCGATCTGGCTCTGGCTGACATTCATGCAGTTACACAGGGTCTTGTCGCTACTGACCGCAGCGCCACCAGGCGGGCTGCTGAGCGGGGCTAGGAACCAGCGCCGCAGGTCGGCATCGGCCTCGCCACTGGTCCAGACATTGCGCAGCCAGTCGCGGGCGGCGGTTTCGCCGGTCAGACGAATCGCCGTGATGCGTCCGTCCTCGATCCGCACTCGCTTGCCCACCGCCCGGCGCGGGTCGTCATAGACCAGCACCGGGCCATCATCCAGCCCGAGCAGCGCATCGACCTTGGCCAGCCAGGCAGCATCAGCAGCCTCGGTATGCGCCACCCGTACCAGCAAGGCCGAGCGCTCACGCCCGGTCAGGGCAAAGCTGGCGTACTCGAAGTCTTCACAGAGCGGACGCAGGGCAGCGAAGCGTTGCTGAACCTGATCCTCGACCAGAATGAACAGCTCCCAGGGCAGCTCCACCGGCTGCAGATTGATCGCCGCCTGCTTGAGTTCCGGCTGCTTGGACAGCGGATCGAATTCCGGCTGGGTCAGCACATTGATGCCCAGACCTTTGAGAAAACGGTTACCCCAATGCATCGGCATGAAGGCCTGGCCCGGACGCACCTGTTCATCGGCCTGAACCGGCAGCACCAGACTACCGCGCCGGCTCTTGACCCGTACCAGTTGCCCCTCGCTCAGCTTGCGGCTGCGCAGCTCATCGGGATGCAGGCTGATCAGCGCCTGCTCGACATGGCCGAACAACTGCGCCGCCGTACCGGTGCGGCTCATGCCATGCCACTGATCGCGCAGGCGACCGGTATTGAGTAGCAGCGGAAAACGGGCCTCACGCTTCTCCTTGGGCGGCTGGAACTGCTCGGCGATAAAGCGCGCCCGGCCATCGGGAGTAGGGAAGCGGCCATCGGCATACAAACGCTCGGTGCCGCGCTCAGCGCCGGCTGGAAACGGCCACTGCTGCGGGCCCAGTTCGTCAATCAATGCATGACTCAGACCGCTGTAATCCAGATCGCGGCCTGCCGTCAGCCCCTTGTATTCATCGAACAGCTCGGCCGGGCTGGCAAACGCGAACAGGCTCGGCTGGCCCGGACGCAACTGTTTTTCCAGCCGCTGGGCCAGATCGCAGACAATCGCCCAATCCGGCCGCGCCTCTCCGGGTGCCGGCACCGCCGGACGCACATGACTGACCCGGCGCTCGGAATTGGTCACCGTGCCTTCCTTCTCGCCCCAACTGGCTGCTGGCAGCAGCAAATCGGCATAGGCACAGGTCTCAGTGGTCGCAAAGGCCTCCTGTACCACCACAAACGGACAACTGGCCAGTGCCTCATGCACCAGCGCCTGATTTGGCAGCGACTGCGCCGGATTGGTACAGGCAATCCACAGCGCCTTGATCTTGCCCGCCCGCACCGCCTCGAACAGCTCGATGGCCGATAGTCCCGGGTTCAGCGGCATCCGCTCAACCCCCCAATAGGCCGCCACCTCACCCTGATGCTCGGCATTGCCGGCATCGCGGTGGCCCGGCAACAGATTGGCCAGACTACCGGTCTCACGCCCACCCATGGCATTCGGTTGGCCGGTCAGCGAGAACGGCCCGCTACCCGGCTTACCAATCTGCCCGGTGGCCAGATGCAGATTGATCAAGGCACTGTTCTTGGCACTGCCCGACGCTGACTGATTCAGGCCCATGCACCACAGCGACAGAAAACTCGGCGCACTGCCGATTATCCGCGCCGCTTCCTGCAAATCCACCACCCGAATGCCGCACAGTTCACTGACCAGCGCCGGCGTGTAATCACGCACCAGCGCCTTCAACTGATCAAAACCCTCGGTGTGGGCCTCGATAAACTGCCGATCGATCCAGCCTTCCCACAGCAGAATATGCAAAATGCCGTGAAACAGCGCCACATCGGTCCCCGGCTGTATCGCCAGATGCAGATCGGCAATCTCACAGGTATCGGTACGCCGGGGATCAACCACAATAATGCGTTTTTCGGGATTGGCCGCCTTGGCCGCTTCCAAGCGGCGGAATAACACCGGATGGGCAAAGGCCATATTGCTGCCAGCGATCAACAGACAATCACTGGTCTCGATATCCTCGTAAGAGCAGGGCGGTGCATCCGCCCCCAGGCTGCGCTTGTAACCCACCACCGCACTGGACATGCACAGCCGTGAATTGCTGTCGATATTGTTGGTACTGACCAGGGCCCGCGCCAACTTGTTGAAGGCATAGTAATCCTCGGTCAACAATTGCCCGGAAATGTAGAACGCCACACTGTCCGGGCCATGTTCGGCAATCGTCTGACCGAATACCTGGGCCGCATGACCCATCGCGGTTTCCCAATCGGTACGACTGCGGGCCAGACCCTTGCCTAGGCGCAGCTCAGGAAACAATGCCCGCGCCGCCAGATCTCCGGTCTGATGCAGGGTCGAACCCTTGCTGCACAGCCGCCCGAGGTTGGCCGGATGCTGCGGATCACCGCTGACCCCGAGAATGCGCTCGTTGTCATGCTCGATCAGCACCCCGCAGCCGACGCCGCAGTAGCAGCAGGTGGAAGCTGTAGTCTTGGTCATCTGTAGAAATCCGAGTCTGATCGTGGGAGCACTGATTGACTGCGCAAGTCTTGGCAGCGCTGTTGCCGGTCGGCTGAGCTGGACCGTCGATGCCCAGGGATGGGCATCGCCGAGCGCACAGGGATGTGCTTGTAGCGTGTCCAGCTCAGCCGACCGGCAATGGCGCCAGCGTCGAAACTTGAATCAATCAGTGCCAACGTCATGCCGACGCCAACGCCTTTTCCAAAACCACCTGCACCCGACCACCCTCAACCCGGGTCGGATAGCGGTGGGTGCAACCCACATCCGGCGCTATCGCCTCGCCACTCTCCAACTGGATCTGCCAGTTGTGCAGCGGACAGGCCACCTGCTTACCGTAGATAATCCCCTGCGACAGCGGACCACCCTTGTGCGGGCAACGGTCATCCAACGCAAACACCTCATCCTCACTGGTGCGAAACAACGCAATATCACCCTTGGGACCATCGATCACCCGCGAACCCAGACGCGGAATCTCTTCCAGAGCACAGATATCCAGCCAGTTCATGCGTTCACCCCTTCAATCTGCTTGACCGCGATGCGGCGGAATTCCTGCTTCAGCTCTTCCTTCTCGATCCGCTCCTTCCATGGGTCCTGCTCGAACGACAGCGAGAACAGCAGCCGCTCATGCAGCGCCTTGCGCCGCTCAGCATCCTCCAGCACCGCCTGCTTGATGTGCTCCATACCGACCCGCTGCATATAGTGCACCGTACGCTCCAGATAGAACGCCTCCTCACGGTAGAGCTGCAGGAACGCCAGCGAGTATTCCATCACCTCGTCTTCGGTCTTCACCTTCACAAAGAATTCACCGGCCTCGGTCTTGATCCCGCCGTTGCCGCCGATATACAGCTCCCAGCCGGAATCCACCCCGATGATCCCCACATCCTTGATGCCCGACTCAGCACAGTTGCGCGGGCAACCCGAAACCGCCAGCTTGACCTTGTGCGGCGACCACATGTTGAACAGCGCATGCTCCAGATCGATTCCCATCTGGGTCGAGTTTTGCGTGCCGAAACGGCAGAACTCACTGCCCACACAGGTCTTCACCGTCCGAATGGACTTGCCGTAGGCATGCCCCGAGGGCATATCCAGGTCCTTCCAGACATTGGGCAGATCCTCTTTCTTGATCCCCAGCAGATCAATCCGCTGACCACCGGTCACCTTGACCATCGGCACGTTGTACTTGTCCGCCACATCGGCAATCCGGCGCAGCTCCGAGGCATTGGTCACACCGCCCCACATCCGCGGCACTACCGAATAGGTGCCATCCTTCTGGATGTTGGCGTGGGCCCGCTCGTTGATGAAGCGCGACTGCGGATCATCCTTGGCTTCGCCTGGCCAGGTCGAAATCAGGTAGTAATTGATCGCCGGGCGGCAGGTCGCACAGCCGTTCGGCGTGCGCCACTCCATAAAGGCCATCGCCTCCGGAATGCTGGTCAGGTGGTGCTCGCGAATCGCCTTGCGCACCTGACCGTGATTCAGATCGGTGCAGCCGCAAACCGGCTTCTCGCTCTTAGGCTTCACATCGGCGGCACCGCCCACGGTATTGATCACGATCTGCTCAACCAGACCCACGCAGGAACCACAGGAGCCGCCGGCCTTGGTGTGTTTCTTCACATCATCGACACTGAACAGCCCGTGTTCCTGAATCGCCTTGACGATGGTGCCCTTGCACACCCCGTTGCAGCCACATACCTCCATATCGTCAGGCATGTTGGCGGCCTTGTTCTGGCCCTGGTGACCGGTGTCGCCGATAGCGTTCTCACCGAACATCAGATGGTCACGAATCTCGCGGATGTTGTGGCGCTCCTTGACCATCCGGAAATACCAGCCACCGTCGGCAGTGTCGCCGTACATGCAGGCGCCGACCAGAATGTCATCCTTGATGACCAGCTTCTTGTAGACCCCGCCAATCGGATCGGACAGGGTGATCTGCTCAGTGCTGTCATCGCCCATGAACTCGCCAGCGGAGAACAGATCAATACCGGTGACCTTTAGCTTGGTCGAGGTGATCGAACCCTCGTAACGGCCATAGCCGAGCATCGCCAGATGGTTGGCACAGACTTTGGCCTGCTCGAACAGCGGGGCGACCAGGCCGTAGGCAATGCCGCGATGGCTGGCGCATTCGCCGATGGCGTAGACGCGCGGATCGTAGGTTTGCAGGGTGTCGCTGACCAGAATCCCGCGGTTGCAGGCCAGGCCCGCGCTTTCCGCCAGTTCGGTGTTGGGCCGAATGCCGGCTGCCATCACTACCAGGTCGGCCGGAATCACGCTGCCGTCCTTGAACTTGACGCCGCAGACGCGGCCGTCGCCATCGTCCAGCAGCTCGCTGGTGAACTGCGGCAGCAGGAATTTGAGGCCGCGATCTTCCAGCGACTTCTGCAACAGCTCGCCAGCGGTGCGGTCGAGCTGGCGCTCCAGCAGCCAGTCACCGATATGCACCACGGTCACATCCATGCCGCGCAGTTTCAGACCATTGGCTGCTTCCAGACCGAGCAGGCCGCCACCAATTACCACCGCATGTTTGTGGGTCTTGGCGGTTTCCATCATGGTTTCGGTATCGGCGATATCGCGGTAGCCGATCACACCGTCCAGATCGTTGCCAGGAATCGGCAGAATGAACGGGTTGGAGCCGGTGGCCAGTAGCAGACGATCATATTCAGCCTCGGTGCCGTCGTCGGCGATCACCTTGCGGTTGCGCCGATCAATCTTCACCACCTTGCGGCCGGTGTGCAGGGTAATGCCGTTTTCCTCGTACCAGGATAGCGGGTTGAGGATAATTTCCTCGAAGGTCTGTTCCCCGGCCAGGACCGGTGACAGCAGGATCCGGTTGTAGTTGGGGTGCGGCTCGGCGCCGAACACGGTGATCTCGTAGAGGTCGGGCGTCAGTTTCAGCAGTTCTTCCAGGGTTCGTACCCCGGCCATGCCGTTACCAACCATCACCAGCTTGAGCTTTTGCATCCTGTTGTGCTCCGTTGTAATGAGCGTAAAACAAAAAAGGCGTCCCACCGCTCGCGCGGTAGGACGCCTTTGTCCAGGTCCTGATCGGTCAGGAAACGACCTGTCGCCGTTGACAGGACCGTTGTATGTGAATTGCTGGTAATAGCAATGCACACAGTGTGCCAATTTGTATTTTTATTGGTTTTCAATGGCTTGAGCCACTTGTCGGGCTCTTCATGTGCACCTTATTGTGGCGTTTTGCACTGCAATGGTGCGCTTGTTGGGCTTGTGGCCCGGTTGGGTGAAAAAGGTTCCTGGGGATGTCGTGCCTCGACCCAACATGGGGGGGTACCAGGCATGCCGTCGAGTGAGGAACGACACCCCCAGGGAACTCAGCGAAGCAATAGCATCAACAGCACCAGATTGAGTGCGAGCGAGGTCAGGGCCACGGCCCGCCAGACCACCAGCGGCTCGCGTTCGATCAAGGGGCGGCTGGGCTGGGGCAGGCGCTCGGCCTGTTCCAGAGCCAATAACCACTCTTCAGCGGTCTCGTAGCGTTTGTCAGGATCGGGTTCCAGAGCCTTGAGCAGGCATTCGTCGACCCAACCCGGCAAGTCATGGCGATAGCGACTGGGTGGGGCGGGTCGGCCAAAGCGGGGGCGCTGGAAGGCCTCAATCTCGCCGTAGGGGTAATGCCCGGTCAGCAGGTAATAGAGACTGACGCCGGTCGCATACAGGTCCTGTTGCGGACTGGGTTCGGCCCCGGCAAAGGCTTCCGGTGCAATGAAACTGGGAGTGCCGGGCGGGCTGCCGGTCTGCCACTGGGACAATCCGGGGCAGAAGGCCAGGCCGAAGTCGAGCAAGCGCAACACGCCGTCATCGCCCAGGTGCAAATTGTCTGGTTTGATGTCGCGGTGCAGCAGGTTGCGTCGGTGCAGCAGACCGACGGCCTTGATCAGTTGTGGTGCCAGTTGCTGGAACAGTGCCAGGCTCCATAGTCCGTGCTCGCGCTTATGCTGCTCCAGGGTCTGCCCGGCGTACTCGCGCATTACGTAGTAATGGTGCTGACGTTCGGGCAGAGGATGCAGCTCAGGGACCGATTGCCCGGCGACCCGGCGCAGGAACCACTCCTCTTGCAGCAGTTCGCGGCAGGCCTGTGGCTCATCCTGACGCTGGGGCGGAAGGGTCTTGAGCAGCCAGGGCTGACCGAGGCCGTCCTTGACCCGGTACAGCAGCGACTGGCGGGTTTCGCCCAGTTCGCGCTGGACATGCCAGCCCTCGAACTGCTGGTCGGGTTTCAGGCGCGGCGGCAAGGCACGCTCGTCAGCCGGTTGCAGGGCGTCATCGAGGCTGCTGTCAGGCAGTGTGTCGATACCGACCAGCAGTGCGCTGGCATTGTCCTGTCCGCCATTGGCCAGGGCCAGATCGATCAGCCGCTGACAACGGCCGGGGGCGTCATTGGCGGCCAGGGTGTCATGGATTGCCTGGTCGTTGAGATAGGCCCAAACCCCATCGCTGACTAACAACAGCTGATCGCCTTCGTCGAGTTCGCCATCCAGATAATCGATCAGCGGGTGTTCATCCAGCCCCATCGCCCGCTTGAGCACATGTTCCATACCCGGTTGTTCCCAGACATGTTCACTGGTCAGCTTGCGCAGCCGGCCATCACGTAGCAGATAGGCCCGGCAGTCGCCGATATGGGCCAGGGTGTAGCGGCGCCCGCGCAGCACCAGGGCGGTCAGGGTGGTCAGCAGCGGCAAGCCGCCGCCATTGGCTCGCAACCAGCGGTTGTGGGCGGTCAGCAGACGCTCCAGCGCCTGGGTGACCGACCAGGTTTCTGGCGTGGAGTAGTAGTCCAGCGCTAGAGCCTGTAGGGTGGCTCGGGCGGCCAGGCCGCCATCGCTGCATTGGCTCACGCCATCGGCCAGGGCCAGCAGGTGACCCTTGCTGGCCGCCAGTTGCGGTGCTGGGGTGACCACCCGCACAGCATCCTGATTTTCCTTGCGTGGGCCAGCGGCGCTGGCCTCGTCAATGCGCAGTTGCAGGCTCATGCTCAGACCCTGGCCGTGGTGACGGCCGAAGAACCCCAGGTGGTCCGCCAGCGACGCTTGACTCCGCTCAGACCGATCAGGGCCAGTACGCCGAGTGCCGCGAACAACCACAGGCCAAGCTGGTAGTCGCCGGTATGCTGTTTGATGGTGCCCAGGCCGGCCGCCAATACGAAGCCGCCGACGCCGCCGGCCATGCCGATCAGACCTGTCATGACCCCGATTTCACGATGGAAGCGCTGGGGTACCAACTGGAAAACCGCGCCGTTGCCGGCCCCCAGGCCGAGCATGGCAGCAACGAACAGGGCCAGTGCTGCGAACGAGCTGGACAGGTTGAAGCCCACCAGCGCTATGCAGATGGCGGCCACCGAGTACATGAATAACAGGGAACGAATACCGCCGATGCGATCGGCCAGGGCGCCGCCGAGCGGACGCATCAGGCTGCCGGCCATGACGCAGGCTGCGGTGTAGTAGCCGGCGATCACTGGATCGAGCCCGTATTGGTCATTGAAGTAGCCAGGCAGGGCGCTGGCCAGGCCGATGAAACCACCGAAGGTTACGCTGTAGAAGAACATGAACCACCAGCTGTCACGATCATTCAATGCCATCAGATAGTCGCGGGCAGCCTTGGGTTTTGGCCGCTGTGGTGCGTTGCGGGCCACCAGGATGAAGATGATCAGGGTCGCCACCAGCGGGATCAGAGCCAGGCCGAACACGTTCTGCCAGCCGAACAGATAGGCCAGGCCTGGGGCGAATAATGCCGCCAGCACGGTACCGGAGTTGCCGGCGCCGGCGATGCCCATGGCTTTGCCCTGATGCTCTGGCGGGTACCATTGCGAGGCCAGCGGCAGAGCAACGGCGAAGGCCGCCCCGGCAAAGCCCAGGCCCAGGCCGAGCAGCAGCGCCTGCTCATAGCTGTTGATACCCAGCGTCCAGGCGGCGAGCAGAGCCAGAATCACCACTACCTGGCCGAAGATGCCGGCGGTCTTGGGTGAGGTGCGATCAGCAAGAAAGCCCAGCAGCAGTCGGAGAATTGCACCAGCCAGGATCGGCGTGGCTACCATCATGCCCCGTTCCTGTGCAGTCAGGCCCAGGTCGGTGGCGATCTGCACCGCAAGGGGGCCGAGCACGTACCAGACCATGAAGCTCAGATCGAAGTAGAGAAAAGCGGCGAACAGCGTGGGTGCGTGGCCGGCTTTCCAGAAGCTTGTATTCATGTGCAATCCCTCAACGTAGGCAAAATCAGGCTTTGGGGGCTTTTGCCTGCAGCATTGCGGCAAAAAAAAACGCCACCCCCGACCCCGGACTAGGTCCGGGTCGGGGATGACGTCGTTGTCTGTTCAGGCAACCGCCATTGGTTACCTGCAGGTGATATATGCAGTTAGTGTGCCAGAAAGACAATGTGCTTCGCGATGACGGTGGGGTGAGTGGGGTTGCCGGTGCGGGGCATCACCATCCGGCCCGTCATTGCGTGCGCAGCGCGGCAATCCAGCCGGACCTCAGGCTGGATCGCCACGGCGCTACGCGCCTCGCGATGACGGTGGGGGAGTCTGGTTGCAAGTGCAGCACCATCAGGCCCTGTCATTGCGAGCGCAGCGTGGCAATCCAGCCGGTCCTCAGCCTGGATCGCCACGGCGCTACGCGCCTCGCGATGACGGTGGGTGAGTCGGGTTGCAAGTGCTGGGTGCCACCATCAGGCCCGTCATTGCGAGCGCAGCGTGGTAATCCAGTCGGCACTCAACCTGGATCGCCACGGCGCTACGCGCCTCGCGATGACGGTGGGTGAGTCGGGTTGCAAGTGCTGGGTGCCACCATCAGGCCCGTCATTGCGAGCGCAGCGTGGCAATCCAGTCGGCACTCAACTTGGATCGCCACGGTGCTACGCGCCTCGCGATGACGGTATAGGGAGGTGGTGTGCAGTGCCGTTGCTCTAATCGTTGAGCATCTCGTGCATGGCGATGATCTGCTCGGCAACCTGGATCAGCTTCTGCTGGCGGGCCATGGCCTGGCGGCGCATCAGGGTGTAGGCCTCGGGCTCGCTGCACTGCTTCATGGTCATCAGCAGCCCCTTGGCCTTTTCGATCCGCTTGCGCTCGTTGAGTTGCTGCTCGCGTGCCTGCAGCTCGGCGCGCAACTGCTGGTCAGTCTCGAAGCGGGCCTGGGCCACGTCGAGAATGGCCTTGAGCCGGGTACTGTTGATGCCCTCGACGATATAGGCACTGACCCCGGCCTGAATGGCCTGGCGCATGATGACTGGGTCCTGTTCATCGGTGAACATGACGATCGGCTTGGGCTGGTCGCGGCTGACCAGACACAGTTGTTCCAGTACGTCGCGTCCGGGAGAGTCACTGTCGATCAGAATGACATCCGGCTTACAGCTCTGCACCCGGGCCGGCAGGTCGATTGACAGGCCGGATTCGTCGAACACCTCGAACCCGGCGTCTCGCAGTGCCTCGCTCAGGCGACCAACCTTGCGGGCGGTATCGTTGATCAGCAGGATTCGCATAACGTCTTGTCATCACTCAGGGCATGAAGCTTGAAACCATGGGCATAGTCATGGGGGTTACTACCGTCCCACTCTATGCCGTCCATCAAGCGGGCGCTGCGCATGTCGTCTGGGGTTGTCGCAATGCCCAGCGCCGAGGCTGCCTCACGATACAGGCCGGTCTGCTGAACCTGACGAGCCACAGCCAGATAATCAGGGTCGTGGCGCAACAGGCCCCAGCGCCGAAACTGGGTCATGAACCAGATGCCATCGGACAGGTAGGGCTGGTTGACCGCACCGCCAGCGTGGAAGCGCAGCGGGTGGCTATCCTGCCAGACTCGACCGTTACCGTCATCATACTCTCCTTGAAAACGTGGGAGCAGGGCACCCAGTGGGGCGTCGACATATTCGCTGGCGCTGATCAGTTGCGCGGTGCCGGCGCGATTGGCAGCGTTGTCATCGATGAACCGACTGGCATCGAGCAGGGCCATGATCAGCGCCCGAGCGGTGTTGGGGTACTGCTCGGCGAATGCAGCGGTGGTGCACAGCACTTTCTCTGGATGATCCGGCCAGATCGACTGACTGGTCGCCAGCGTGAAGCCCATGCGCTCGGCAATCGCGCAGGCGCCCCACGGCTCGCCGGCACAGAAGCCGTCGATACGTCCGGCTCGCAGGTGTTCGACCATCTGCGAGGGCGGCACCACCAGGGTCTCGACATCGCGCAGCGGGTGGACGCCGTGGGCGGCCAGCCAGTAGTACAGCCACATGGCATGGGTGCCGGTGGGGAAGGTCTGTGCCAGACGCAATTTTGCCCCATCATGGTGCGCTTTGCGCGCCAGTGCCTCGCCGCTGGTCACGCCGGCCTCAAGCATCGCGCGTGACAGATTGATGCTCTGGCCGTTCTGGTTCAGCCCCATGAGCACCGCCATGGGGGTGGCCGGGCAACCGAGCCCCAGGTGAATGCCATAGGCCAGGCCGTACAGGCCCTGGGCGGCATCCAGTTCACCGCTGAGCAGCCGGTCACGCAAGCCTGCCCAGGAATTCTGTCGTTTGAGGTTGATGCTCAGACCGTATTGCTGGGCAAATCCCTGGGTGGCGGCAACAATCAGCGAGGCTGAGTCGGTCAAGGGCATAAAACCGATATTGAGTACCGGTTTTTCTGGGGCATCGTTGCCCGCAACCCAGGCCAGAGGGTCGGACTGCTTTGGGGTATCCGTTTGCATGTCATGTTCCACAGGCAATAAAAAACGCCGTGCCGCAGCCTCGGTATTACCGATCTGTCAGCACGACGCCGTTGTCGTTGATGGGCATCGCCATTGATGCCCTGTCGAGTAGCTAGCAAGGTGCGTGCCGAGTCCAAAGCAGGTCGGCAACAGACCCTAGCGCACTATCATTACCGACTTCTTCGACTGCTGGACCACTCGCATGGCGTTGGTGCCGAGCAGGTACTCCTCCAGACGCTTGCGTTTGTGTGAGGCCATGACGATCAGGTCGACGTTAAGCTTCTTCGAGACCCGCAGAATGGCCTCATAGGGCTTGCCGTCAACCACAATGCGCTGGACTTTGATGTCCTTGGGCACATGCTCCTTGACGAACTCCTTGAACCGGTCGGTCAGGGCTTTCTTTGCCTGATCGGTGAACTCCTTGGGAAAGAAGCCGCCTACCAGCGGCAGGCCGAAATCAGGCATCACAGTGACTACGTGCAGCGAAGCGTCATAGGTTTTGCACAGCACCAGCGCGGTCGGCAGGGCGCGGTCCCAGGAGGCCTTGTGGTTAAGATCGATGGGTAACAGGATCTTGTTGTACATACATCCTCCTCAGGACAGTGTCGGGGCATGGGCGCGCTGGCGCAGCCATTGCAGGCCGACAATCAGCCCAAATAGCAGGAAGCCCGGTATCCACATCCATTCCTTGGCCCAGCGATCAACCGGGGCCATGACCTCGATGATTTCCTGATCGAACTGGAAGCCCAGTTCCGCGGCCAGACTGCCGAAATTGACCATGTCGACCAGTGTGCGCTCACCTTCCTGAATCAGCCCCAAGCCCAGATTGTCCAGCCGTTCCTGGCCGTCGGTGCCGTCGGGTACCGGGACCAGCAGGAAGAAGGTTCGGGGGTTGCCTATATCATCCTCTCCGTCAATCTGCATGCGCAGGTAACTGCCATCATCAACATGGTTAAGTACTTCGGCCAGTTGCGCGGGCGGCACTGACTCGTAGGGGTCATGGATGATGTCCATCCAGAACCCCGGGCGGAACAGGGTGAAGGCCACCAGCAGCAATAGCAGACTTTCGTACCAGCGGCTGCGTACCAATAGCCAGCCTTGGGTCGCAGCAGCGAAGATCAGCATGGCGATGGTCGCGACGATGAAGATCAGTATTCCGTGCCAGAAGTCGACGTTGATCAGCAGTAGGTCAGTGTTGAAGATGAACAGGAATGGTAGCGCCGCGGTGCGCAGGCTGTAATAGAAGGCCTGGAAACCGGTGCGGATCGGGTCGCCGCCAGACACTGCCGCTGCCGCGAATGAGGCCAGCCCCACGGGCGGGGTAACGTCAGCCATGATGCCGAAATAGAACACGAACAGATGCACGGCGATCAGCGGCACGATCAGGCCGTTCTGCTGACCTAGAGTGACGATCACCGGTGCCAGCAGGGCCGATACCACGATGTAGTTGGCGGTGGTTGGCAGGCCCATGCCGAGAATCAGACTGAGCACAGCCGTCAGTACCAGCATCAGCATCAGGTTGCCCATCGACAGGATTTCCACCAGATCGGCCAGTACCAGACCGACCCCGGTCTGCGATACTGCACCGACGATGATCCCGGCGGTAGCGGTGGCAATACCGATGCCGATCATGTTGCGCGCGCCTGACACCAGGCCCTGCCAAAGATCATCCAGACCGTGCAGCAGGTCGTTGACCACCTTGCTGCGTCCTCGGAACAGAGCCATCAGCGGGCGCTGGGTAAGGATGATGGCGATCATGAACACCGTGGCCCAGAAGGCCGACAGGCCGGGTGACAGGCGCTCGACCATCAAGCACCAGATCAGCACGATGACCGGCAGGATGTAGTGCAGCCCGGACATTACTGTAGGCTTGGTCTGCGGCAGCTTGACCACTGGCGAGTTGGGGTCGTCCAACTCCAGTTCCGGATAGCGTGCGCCGAGTTTCAGCAGACCGACATAAACCACTGCCAAACCACCGGCAATTACCCAGCTGGCGGCATCGCCGAGCAGTGGCTTGAGCCAGCCCAGGCCATAATAGACCGCAAACGACAGCCCCATGAGCAACAGCAGGCCGGTGAGAAAACCGATCAGCTTGCGCAGCAGCGGGCGCTGCGGATTGCTGCTCTGCAGCCCCTGCATACCGGCCTTCATCGCTTCCAGGTGGACGATGTAGACCAGGGCGATATAGGAAATAAGCGCCGGCAGGAAGGCATGCTTGATCACTTCGACATAGGAGATGCCGACATACTCGACCATCAGAAAGGCTGCGGCGCCCATGACCGGCGGCATGATCTGGCCATTGACCGATGACGCCACCTCGACTGCGCCGGCCTTTTCCGCCGGGAAGCCAACCCGCTTCATCATCGGAATGGTGAAGGTGCCGGTGGTCACGGTATTGGCGATTGAGGAACCGGAGATCAGCCCGGTCATGCCCGAGGCCACTACGGCTGCCTTGGCCGGCCCGCCCCGGTAGTGACCAAGCAGCGAGAAGGCGACCTTGATGAAGTAGTTGCCGGCACCGGCTTTATCCAGCAGTGAGCCGAACAGCACAAACAGAAACACGAAGCTGGTCGACACCCCCAGGGCAATCCCGAACACCCCTTGGGTGGTGAGCCATTGATGGTTGGTCAGCGCCTCCAGGCTCACGCCCCGGTGCGCCAGAATCCCCGGCATGTGCGGGCCGGCCAGCGAATAGACGATGAACACCAGGGCGACGATCATCAAGGGCGGCCCCAGCGCCCGGCGGGTGGCCTCCAGTAGCAGCACCAGACCAGTGACGGCGACTATTACATCGACCTGGGTCGGGCTGCCCGGGCGGCGGGCCAGATCGGTGTAGAACAGAAACAGATAGGCAGCGCAGAATGCGGCCAGCAGCGCCAGAATCCAGTCCAGCAGCGGTACCCGGTCACGGGGGGAGCGCTTGAAGGCGGGGAAGGCCATGAAGCCCAGGAACACCGCGAAAGCCAGGTGAATGGAGCGGGCTTCGGTGCTGTTGAACACGCCGAAGCCGACCATGAACGGCAGCGGCGAGGAAATCCATAATTGAAAAAGCGACCAGGCGGCCGCAATGCTGACAAGCAATTTGCCGGGGATCCCCCGGGGTTTGCGTGCACCCGTGTCGCTGGTGGCGACCAGGTCTTCCAGTTCAGTGTTGAGGTCTTCCCGTTTGGTACTCGGTTCACTCATGACAGGCACTTTTCTTCTGATTTTTGAACGGTTCAAACGAACGGACCGCCCGGTGGGGCGGTCCGTGGGTCTGGCTTACATCCAGCCGCGTTCCTTGTAGTAGCGGATGGCGCCGTCATGCAGAGGTACCGAGAGACCTTCCTTGATCATCTGCTCTTCGGTCAGGGTAGCGAAGGCCGGGTGCAGGCGCTTGAAGCGGTCGAAATTCTCGAATACCGCCTTGACTGTCTGGTACACGACTTCGTCAGATGTGGCGGTAGAGGTCACCAGTGTGGCGCGAACCCCGAAGGTAGCTACGTCGTTGTCGTTGCCGCGATACATGCCACCAGGAATGATAGCCTTGGCGTAGTAAGGGCGTTCTTCGATCAGTTTGTCGATTTCTTCGCCTGCAACCTCAACCATGACCGAGTCGACGGTGGTGGTGGCTTCCTGAATCGAGCCGTTGGGGTGGCCGGCGACATAGACCATGGCATCGACGTTGTTGTCACCCAGGGCCGCAGCCTGCTCGGCAGCGCTCAGTTCGGAGGCCAGCGAGAAGTCGCGGGTTGTCCAGCCCAGTGACGCCATCACCACGTCCATGGTGTCGCGCTGACCGGAGCCGGGGTTGCCGATATTGACCCGCTTGCCTTTGAGGTCGTAGACAGTGGTGATGCCGGCATCGCGACGGGCGACAACGGTCAGCGGCTCGCCATGCAGGGCGAACATGGCACGCATACCTTCATAGGGGCCGGCGGCTTCGAAGTTTTCGACTCCGGCATAGGCTTTGTACTGGATGTCGGACTGCACTACGCCCATGTCCATTTCACCGCCGCGAATGGCGTTGACGTTGGCGACCGAGCCGCCACTTGAAGGGGCGTTGCAACGGATGCCGTGCTCGCTGCTGTTGCGATTCAGCAGTCGACAGACTGACTGGCCGACTACGTAATACACGCCGGTCTGGCCGCCAGTGCCGATGGTGACGAAGTTCTGCTGGGCTACAGCCGGGGTAGCCGCCAGGGTCGCGTAACCGATGGCTGCGCAAAACAGCGTGGCGAGGGATTGACGTTTCATGAGAGGGTGACTCCTTTTTCTGATTTTGGATCGACACCTTAGGTACGGTGCCGACGTCACTTGCTAATGACCGTAGTTAACAGTCAGGCCCATTCAGGGCCAACGTCTGGATCACAGACTAATAAGTGTAGCGGATGATGCCGCCAGCAGAGCTGGAAGCCGGAAACGGAGATATGCGGAAGTTCCCGCTGAGGGATCAAGCAAGGTTCATTCCGTTGTACGCCGGCCTGGGAACTCTTTTTTGACAATAACCGGCTAACCCGATTCGAGCAAGTCGTCGAACGTAGTGTTGCCGAATATGAATGTTGTTGCTTGCTCGAGCGGGCTCGCATGCGAGCCCGGAGCCGTAGAGACTAGACTGGCGGCCAGCCGCCCATTTCACGCCAGCGGTTGACGATGGCGCAGAACAGTTCGGCGGTTTTTTCGGTGTCGTAACGAGCCGAATGGGCTTCGCGGCCGTCGAAATCGATGCCGCCAGCCGAGCAGGCCTTGGCCAGCACTGTTTGACCGTAGGCCAGGCCGCCCAGAGTGGCGGTGTCAAAGCAGGAGAACGGGTGGAAGGGGTTGCGCTTGATCTCGCAGCGCTCGACTGCGGCATTGAGAAAGCCCAGGTCAAAGAAGGCGTTGTGCCCGACCAGAACCGCCCGTTTGCAGCCGGCGGACTTAACCGCCTTGCGCACGTGCTTGAAAATCTCGCTCAGCGCATGCTGCTCGGAGACCGCCATGCGCAGCGGATGATCCAGCTTGATGCCGGTGAACTCCAGGGCTGAGGCTTCGATGTTGGCGCCTGCAAAGGGTTCAACCCGGAAAAAATGGGTTTGGTCTGGGTAGACCAGGCCTTCATCGTCCATGCTGATGGTGGTCGCGGCAATTTCCAGCAGGGCGTCGGTAGCAGCGTTGAAACCGCCGGTCTCAACGTCCACCACTACTGGCAGGAATCCCCGAAACCGGTAGGCCATGGGAGGCTTTGGGCCCTTGTTTAATTGCTCTTCGTGCAGGTCGGGATCGAACTCAAACTCGCTCACACGCGGTCCTTAATGCTGTTTTGACGGGTCAAATGACCCGCCAATGAATGGTTTCACCGGCGCGCAGCGGCACCACCTCATGATCACCCAGCGGCAGGCTGTTGGGGACCTGCCAGTCTTCACGTACCAGGGTAATCTGATCGGTGTTGCGCGGCAGGCCGTAGAAGTCTGGGCCGTGCAGGCTGGCAAAGCCTTCGAGCTTGTCCAGGGCGCCGAGTTCATCGAAAGCCTCGGCATACAGTTCGATGGCCGCATGGGCAGTGTAGCAGCCAGCACAGCCGCAGGCGGCTTCCTTGGCATGGCGGGCATGGGGAGCCGAGTCGGTCCCCAGGAAGAATTTGTTCGAGCCGGATACGACTGCATCACTTAACGCCTGCTGGTGGCGCTGACGCTTGAGAATCGGCAGGCAATAGAAATGCGGGCGAATGCCGCCAACCAGCATGTGATTGCGGTTGTACAGCAGGTGGTGGGCGGTGATAGTGGCACCGACCTGGTCCGAGGCGCTGCGCACAAAGTCAACGGCGTCGCCGGTAGTGATGTGCTCGAAGACCACTTTAAGCGAAGGGAAGCGCTCGACCACCTTGACCAGTTGCTGATCGATAAAGGCCTTTTCACGGTCGAAGACGTCGACCTCGGCATGGGTAACCTCACCATGAACCAGCAGCAGCATGCCGACTTCGGCCATGGCTTCGAGCGCTGGGTAAATATTTTCCAGGGCGGTCACGCCTGATTGCGAATTGGTGGTGGCGCCGGCCGGATAGAGCTTGGCGGCCACAGCCTGACCTTGCAGCTTTGCTGCACGGACCATCTCGGGGGTGGTCTGATCGGTCAGGTACAGTACCATTAGCGGCTCGAACTGGCTGACTGCCGGGCGGGCGGCCAGAATCCGGGCTTTGTAGGCGTCGGCCTCTTGGCCATCACGGACCGGGGGTACCAGATTGGGCATGATGATGGCGCGAGAGAAAACCCGGCCAGCATCAGCTACGCTGTGTTTAAGCACCTCACCGTCGCGCAGGTGAATGTGCCAGTCATCGGGCCGGATCAGGGTCAGGCGGTCAGTCATCGAGAGGTTTCCGGGCAGTGGCGATGCCGCCATGCTACCGGAAACGCTGCCTTTTTGACACTCGTGCGGCGGTGAATGGGTTGGGCTGTCTGCCAAGTGCATCACACACCATTGGCGGGCTTTGGCCTACACTGGCGGCGGGTGTAAGCCTCCACGCAAGGGCGCAGAGTATTAGAAAGAATCATGGCGGGAGCCGATGAATGAGTACGACACGCAAGCCTGCGCTGATCGAAGCGGTAATGTTCTTTTCCGAACGCGGGATCTGCAGCGAGATGCTGTATCCCGAGTTCGAGGCTTTGCTCGACGGTATGGTCAGTCATCCCGAGTACATTGATGAAACCGTCGAAGCGGTCTTTCTCCAAATCAATGCCCGGCTGCATGTCAGGGCAGCCGTGTTTTTTACCATCGATTTTGACCAGAACGGTTACATCAATCGGCTCTGGAACCTGCCGCTGCGCTCGCTGGCAGAGAAGGCCGGGCGCGGCCCGGACATGGGCGGCGGGCCTATCCGTCTGGTTTGCCTGGGCTTCAATCAGAGTCCCGAATACCGACCGCTGTTTTGGAAACCGGGACAGCGTGGCGGGCGTTCCGATCTGATGCATGTCAAGGAAGCGGTGACTCGTAATACCCTGGGTATCCTCGGTGAAGACGAAGAAGCGCTGGCGGTGATTGCGACTGAGCGGCTGCAAATCGCTGCCGAGGAAGGTTGGTACGGCAAAAATACTGACCCGCTGATCGAGCGCCCTGAGCCAGAGCCGGCGCCACCCCCATCCCCGCCAGTGGATGATGAAACGCCCAAATTGAAGCAGCAACTTAAGGCCTTTGCTCTGCAAGTGGCCGAGTTGCAGGCCCAGCTTCGCGAACAGGAGGAAAACCAGCAGCGGGCATTGGCTGCGATGCAGTCGCGTCATGCCGAGCACCTGGGCGTGGTACAAGGTGAGTTGCTGGACGTCAAGAAAGAGCTGGAGCAACAACAGAAGCTCAACCTGTCACTCAAGCGTGATCTGGCGCGCTTTCAGAGTCGCAATACCGGCGATCCGGGTTGAGCGGCGTTCAGAGTCTTCCTTGATTTGGCCAGTGCCGGCTGACCAGAAACAGGCGCTGAGCCTGAAGCGGGTCGGTGCAGGCATCATCAATGCGCCACAGCATGACGCCGCCCGGGCTGCTGTCGAGTAGTCCGCCGAGTTGCGCTGCGATCTGATCCGGGCTCAGCACCACAGACGGGCTTGAGGGTGGCATCAGCCAGGCTTTGTGGGCTAGTGGGCTCCAGCGGCTGTCAGCCGGGAGTCGCTCGCTGGCCTGGTGCACATGACACCAAAGATGCGCCTGAGGGGTATCAGTTGCATGGATCATCCGTGGCATGGGCTGAGCCGCTGGATAAAACAGACAACCCTGTAGCCAGGCACAGGAGCGCTCAACGCGTGGCCAGGCGCTGTCGCTCAGATCGAGTTGCGCACCGAGCGGGAGCTGATGTGTGAGCATGTGGTTGAGCTTGCGGTCGAGCCGGTCCTGTGGGTCTGGCCCCCACCAGGCCGAAGCTGGACTGCTGCTCAAGCTGGTATCTACGCCTTGCGGGTAGCCCAGAAAGAACTTGATCGCCAACTCCAGGTGCAGCACTTCTCCGTTCGGGGTCTCGAGCAACAGGTCAAGCTCGCCCAGGGTGCGCCCCTGGCGATGCAGAGTGATGTTGTGGCCCAGCAGGCGCACGTCAGGAGCCAGCTCCAGCAGCATATGCCAGAGTCGCTCATAGTAACTGCCCAGGCGTCTGTAGCGGGCATTGGCAAAGACATCGTCCAGGTGCTGGGGGTGGCGTTCAAGTTGTAACAGGGCCTGGTGCAAGCGCATGGGTTCTCTGCGCCAGATTGATCCGTCCAGTGGGTCGCGCAGGGGCAGGGCGCCAGGCCCTAGCAACGGTGCTGACAGAGCCGCCCAGGCGAGGTCCCTGACAACAGGGTGGCGCAGTTGCTCAATCATGATCGCCCTCGTTGATTTGCCAGCTGCCGGTTGGCCACGGATAATCCTCTGAAATGCCGTCGGGTGACGGTCTCCCATGTTGTATGGTTGTCTGTTCAGTCTCATGCATGTACGGGCAACCCTCAAGTCGTCAATTTGCGAGGTGGTATGGAGCAGTTCCGCAATGTCGGGTTAATCGGCCGTTTGGGCAGCGGCAAGGTGGTCGATACTCTCAAGCGTCTGAAGCGGTTTCTGCTCGATCACGGCCATGGCGTGATCCTTGAGGACGCCGTGGCCGATCTGCTGCCAGGTCATCAGTTGCAGGTCTGCTCGCGCAAGATGATGGGCGAGATCTGCGATCTGGTGATCGTGGTCGGTGGTGACGGCAGTTTGCTGGGTGCGGCGCGGGCGCTGTGCCGTTACAACGTCCCGGTACTGGGAGTGAACCGAGGTGGGCTGGGTTTTCTCACCGATATTTCGCCAGACGATCTGGAGCGCCGGGTTGGCGAGGTGCTGGCTGGACGTTATTTGGTCGAAACACGCTTTTTACTGGATGCCTTTGTCCGTCGCGACGAGGAACAGTTGGGCAGCAGCGAGGCACTCAACGATGTGGTGCTGCACCCTGGCAAATCGGCGCGGATGATTGAGTTCGAGTTGCATGTCGATGGCCAGTTCGTCTACAGCCAGAAATCCGATGGCCTGATCGTCGCCACGCCAACCGGTTCGACAGCCTATTCATTGTCAGCTGGCGGGCCGATCATGCACCCGAAGCTGGATGCCATCGTGCTGGTGCCGATGTTCCCGCATACCCTGTCCAGTCGGCCGATCGTGGTTGACGGCAACAGCGAGCTGAAAATTCTGATTTCCAAACAGAGCGGCATTTATCCCCAGGTCAGTTGTGACGGGCAGGTACATATTACCTGTGCCCCCGGTGACAGCCTGACGATCCGCAAAAAACCACAAAAGCTCCGGCTGCTGCATCCAGTCGATCATAATTTCTACGAAATTTGCCGCAACAAGCTGGGTTGGTCCAGTCGTTTGACGGAGTGACTGTCATGGCAGAGGTTGAACACCCAGGCTACGACATCATTGGCGACGTGCACGGGTGCGCCCAGACCCTGGTGCGCTTGCTTGAGTTGCTCGGCTACCGTCAGCAGGCTGGTGTCTGGCGTCACCCGGAGGGGCGTCAGGCATTGTTTCTTGGCGATATCGTCGATCGTGGGCCACGTATTCGCGAGGCTTTGCATCTGGTTCGCGATATGGTCGATGCCGGTGAGGCACGTTGCATCATGGGTAATCACGAGTTCAATGCGCTGGGTTGGGAGACTCCGGCACCGGCTGGAAGCGGGCGGCAGTTTGTCCGCGAGCATACCGAGCGCCATCACCGGCAGATTCGCGAAACCCTTGATCAGTTCGTCGCCTGGCCTCAGGAGTGGAAGGCGTTCCTCGACTGGTTCTACCAATTGCCACTGTTTCTTGACCTGGGGCCGCTGCGCCTGGTGCATGCCTGTTGGGATGACAGCCTGATACGGCCATTTGCGGCCCAGTACCCGGACGCCTGCATTGATGACGAGTTTGTTCGGGCTTCGGTTGAGCGTGACAGTTTTGCCGCCCAGGTGCTTGACCGGCTACTGCGCGGCACCGATATGCGTCTGCCACATGGTCAGACCATGACCGGCAAGGATGGTTTGACCCGCGCTTTTTTCCGGACCAAGTTCTGGGAAGAGGACCCACAGACCTATGGCGATATCGTGTTTCAGCCCGATGGCTTGCCTGAGGAGGTTGCTGCACGGCCCTTGAGTGATGATCAGAAGGCCGAGTTGCTGGTGTATGGCCGCGATGAGCCGATTCTGTTCGTCGGGCATTACTGGCAGCAGGGCAAACCGCATCCGATCCGTCCCAATCTGGCCTGCCTGGACTACAGTGCGGTCAAATATGGCAAGCTGGTCGCCTATCGCTGGGATGGCGAACGTCATCTTGATCGTAACCACTTTGTCTGGGTCGATGTGCCCCGACTGGCCTGACGCCAAGGAATGCCTGCATGATCCGTGCTTTGCAATGCCCCCTCGATGAAGACCTGAGCCAGTTGGCGCGCTTTCTGCGCAACCGCGGCGTAGTGCATCGGATCAGCGAGGAGGGTGGGCGTCAGGTGGTATGGACGGTGGACGAGGCAGACGCCCAGATCGTACAGACGCTATATGCCTCTGGTGTGCCGGCGATTGATGAGCCGGAGCGGCCCGTGCAACCGGAGACCACTCCCTGGCAACACTCGCTCAGGCATATCCCCCTGACCATGACGGTGCTGCTGGTCACCGCAGTGGTCGCCGCCATTACCCGGTTGGGTAGTGACCCCACGACCGTGGTGCTGTTTACCCTGGTGCCTCTGGGCGCAGATGGCTATTTGCTCGAACAGCCGGATATGAGCCAATGGTGGCGGCTGATTACGCCGATCTTTTTGCATTTCGGTGTGTTGCACCTGGCTTTCAATGCGCTCTGGTACTGGGAGCTGGGGCGGCGCATCGAGATGCGTTCAGGTAGTCTCTGGCTGCTGGGCCTGACACTGTTGTTTGCCTTGGTATCGAACGTCAGTCAGTGGTTGATCGGCGGCTCGGTGCTGTTTGGCGGCTTGTCCGGCGTGCTGTACGGGGTGCTGGGCTATTGCTGGCTGTACCAGTGGATTGCGCCGAACGTGCACTTTGACCTGCCCAAGGGTGTGGTGATCCTGATGCTGGTCTGGCTGGTGCTGTGTCTCACCGGCCTGGTGACGTTGCTGGGGTTTGGCGCGATTGCCAATACCGCGCATGTCAGTGGCTTGCTGATTGGCTGTGTCACCGGCGCGCTGGCGGGAGCGTTGTCCAGGCATAGAGACGTTCAGTGAATGGTTGATGGCCTTGGCGTCCGGCGCTGCTAATCCGGACGTCGATTTACAGCTTTTACCTGCGCCCTTTATAATCAGCGACTTATAAGAGAGTGCGACTGTTCAGTACGCACTTCGCAAGTATTCGGAAAATACCCCAACGCTGTACCCATACGCTGAAACCCATGGCGTGGTTTCAGTCTGCCTTGTGCCCAGCCAAGTAAAAGGGATCTTTATGTCTGTCAATGATGTGGTAATGCAGAGCTATGGGCGCTGCTGCGCGTCGACCAGCTTTTTTGATGACTTCTATCGGACTTTTCTCGCTAGTTCCGCCGAAATCCGCGACAAGTTTCAGAATACCGATATGCCGGCCCAGAAGCAGTTGCTGCGTCAGGGCATTCTGAATCTGGTGCTCTATGCCCGCGGCCTGCCGCCGACCAAGCTCAAGGCCTTGGCCGAATCCCACTCGCGTCACCGGCTGAATATCGAGCCGCATTTATATGAGTTGTGGCTGGATGCGCTGCTCAAGACTATCGATGTGCACGACCGCGATAGTGACCGCACGGTTCTGCAGGCCTGGGAGCAGGTACTGCGCAAGGGGATCGAGGTGATAAAAACGGGCTACTGAGCGTAGCGCAGGGTGGTCAATACCATGGTGTTCTGAAGCCAGTTCCTGTCTGCAGGTGCTGGCTTTGTCAGTAATGATACCAGCGCAACTGTAGGATCAGGCTGTTTTGCGGGGTGCTGAAGTGGCTGAACTCGCGTTCGGCGCTCAGGCGCAGCCCCAGATTGCGATCCAGCTCCCATTGCTGGCCGAGCGCCAGGCGGCGTCTGACTTCACCATGGTGGAAGTAATCGGTGGTGGCATTGAGGTGCAGGTTGCCGAGCGGGTTACGCCAGAGCACGCCGGCATCAAAACCGCTGGCAAGGTTCAGAGCTGCAGCTGTATCCGGGTTATGTTCGGTTCGCAGTGTGGCCAGCAGGTAGCTGGACATATTGCTGAATGGCTGCCAGGTAAAGCCACCACCGCCGCTGAGATAGCCCGCCAGGCGGCGTCGATCGTTATCTGTTGGTATCCGTTCCATTCCCGCGGCAACTTGCCATGACCAAGGCTTGAGCAGTTGATTGCGCGGAGTCAGCGAGCGGATGTTGATCAGCCCCAACTCCTCCAGTTGCCAGTGGTTGCCTTGGTATTGACGGACCCTCAACTTGCCCAGTTCGATCTGGGCGCCCAACGGAAAGCCCGCCTGGTTGTCTATCAGATCGTGATACGCCATGCGCAGACCGTACTCGGCAAAGTGCTGGTGCGCGTGGCTGCCCAGACCCAGGTGCCAGGTGCGTGAGTCGTGGCCCTGTTCGGGCAGTGTCGGCACCTTGGCTGGTTGGCTCGGAGCTGGATTGCGGTTTATCGCCTGCAACAATGCCAGGCTGCGCTGCGCATTGGCTGAATCGCGCTCAAGGCCGCTGGCCTGGTAACGGGTCCAGCGGTAGGCCGCCTCCTGAATGAGTGCCTGACGTTCTGCGGGCTGGTTGAGGAAAGTCTCGGCGTCCAAGTGATTGCTGTCTTCGGCCAGAAGCTGTACCCAGTCCAGCTCAGGGCCGGATAGCAGCTCTAAACGCTCAAGGAGCTCGCGTTCACGCGAGGGGCGGTATTGCACTTCAGTGATCAGGCCGGCTTCCCTGACGGCCCGCACCGTGTCAACAGGAATGGCCGTGAGCGGGAACTGTTCGGTCAGGCTCAGTGTGGGGCGGGCGATTTCCAGCAGTTCCAGCAGCCGGAAAGAGCAGTTCTCGTCGAAGAAGTAGTAGTCGAAGCGGATTTGCCGCAGTTCCCAGACATGTTCAATCATGCGCTGGGTTTCTGCTGGCGTCAGGTTCAGGTGGTACTCCCAGAGATCCCGGTTTTCCAGGTGGCTGTACTCACTGATCTTGTCCCGATAGGGCAGCAGGGAGAATTGTCCCGGGTAGCCGCCGGCCAAGCCTCGCCAGGCGTACAGGATGCCGTTATCCAGGTTGTCGACCATTGCGCCAAAGTTCAATGCGTAGCTGAGCAGGGTGGTGCCGTTGTCTTGGGTGTCCGGTGTGTCGATCCGTAGCAGGGTGTGGCCGAACATCGAAGAGGGGCTGTTCAGATAGGCATCAGGAAAGACCAGCACGGTCGAGTGGGGGTCTATATCGTTATACCAGATCTGGTATTCAGTGCAGGCTGGTTCGGGCAGGTTCTCAAGTGTGAGTTGCTTGCGCAGCCAGCGGGTGCGTGCTGGGTAACGGCATTGCGGGTGATCATCGCCTAGCGCTGGGTCAGCATACAGTCCGCTCAGGGTTGCTTTCAGCTCGGCCAGAGGGGATTTGTCGCCGTTGTCAGCCAGAAAGAACTTGGCGTCGTTTACGTAGCTGCGCCAGCCTCCCAGTTTGCCGGGTGCATAATGGCCAAGAGACAACCAGAAGCGTTGCGAAGCTAACTCATGCTGGTGTTCTGTCGTGATATTCGGGGTTGCGAAGCTGGTTGTAACGCACAGGCCGCTAATCAGCAGCGCTAGCAGGCGTATAGGCATATGAAATTGTAATGAACAGGACGGAAAGGGTGAGCGCACAGGGCCCGAGCTGGATGCTCAGGCCCTATGTGGGTAACAACGCTTAGGCTTGCTTGGCGTATTTGGCCAGGGTGGCGTCTTTGCTCAGCACATTCAGGGTGGCCTGATGCACCTGCTCGGCGGTGATGTCGGCTGCAGAGAAAATCTCGTTGAAGTGCTGGCTGGTGATGGCTGCGAAGTGAGCGCGATCTTCTGGCTGAACGCCAAGAATGACGGCATAGGTTGTCAGCGCTTCGCCTTCACCGCGAGCCATATCTTCTGACAGCTCGTTCATGATGCTGCCGAGAACCAGCATCGACTTGCCGTTATAGGCCAGCTTGCCACTGGTATCGCAACCGTTGGTGCCGGAGGTCATGCCAAAGGTGGCGTTACCCGAAGTGCCGTTGGTAATTGAGGCTACCAGGTGCGAGGGCAGGCCGCTTTGTCCTTCAAACAGCATGTTGCCCCAGCCACAACCAGGACCGCCAGGAGCGGTGGCAAAAGCATTGAGGGAGGCAGCAGCGAGGAGAGAACCGAGCAAGATCCGTTTCATTTTTACTTTCCATTGATGTGAACGAGCGATGGAATCTAGCACTTGTATATAATTGTTTCAATCAGGTTAAACTCGCGAGGCAGAGCTTGTAGCTGCCAATGTCCACCGGTCATCGGTGTGTGCTTGTAGCTTGTCGCTCCACCATTCCCTAGAATATCCCCTTGTTTTTCGCCATTCCCCCGGAGTCTTCCATGACCACCTTCCTCGACATGTTGCGCAGCATCACTCCCGACGTCTATGCAAGTCTCAAGACGGCAGTGGAAATCGGCAAGTGGCCGGATGGGCGCAAGCTGACCCAGGAGCAGAAGGAGCTGTGCCTGCAGGCGATGATCGCCTGGGAAACCGACAATCTGCCTGAAGAAGAGCGTACCGGCTACATGGGGCCGCAGGGCTGCAAGTCGCAGGACAAGGAAATTCCCAATATTCTGTTTTCCACCGGATCGAGCACCCTGCACTGATGGCGTTTCTCAGTGGTGAAGGCAGTGTCAGCAAGCTGGTTGGTGAGCTTGAAGCGCCAGTGCGCTATAGCCTGCCGATCGGCGATCAGCGTTTGCCTCTCAACGAATGCCTGGGCAAGACCCTGCGCCTGCAAGCGCTGGGCGCAATCCACTGCACTCATTGTGGGCGCAAGACCAAAAAAAGCTTTAGTCAGGGCTATTGCTACCCCTGCTTTACCAAGCTGGCGCAGTGCGATAGCTGCATCATGAGCCCGGAGAAATGCCATTACGACCAGGGCACCTGCCGCGAGCCGGCCTGGGGTGAGCAGTTCTGCATGACGGATCATATCGTCTACCTGGCCAACTCTTCCGGGCTCAAGGTCGGCATCACCCGGGCGACCCAAGTACCGACGCGCTGGATCGATCAGGGTGCCAGCCAGGCATTGCCGATTCTGCGTGTAGCCACCCGCCAGCAATCCGGGCTGGTCGAGGACCTGCTTCGTCAGCAGGTGGCGGACAAGACCAACTGGCGGGCCTTGCTCAAGGGTGAACCCGAGCCGCTGGATCTATTGGCCGAGCGTGATCGCCTGCTGGACAACGCCCAGACTGGTATCAGCGAGTTGCAGCAGCGCTTCGGTTTGCAGGCCATTCAGTTGCTGAGTAATGCCGAACCGCTGGAGATCCGTTATCCGGTGCTGGAGTATGCCGCCAAGCCGCAGTCGGCCAATCTTGACAAGGAGCCACTGCTTGAAGGCACGCTGCTGGGCATCAAGGGCCAGTATCTGCTGCTCGACACCGCTGTCATCAATATTCGCAAGTACACGGCCTACAGTTTGTCGGTCAGTGTCAGTTGAGGAACCACCATGCGTACCGAACAACCGAAGACCATCTACCTCAAGGATTACCAGCAGCCCGACTACTGGATCGATGAGACCCATTTGACCTTCGAGCTGTTCGAGGATCATGCCCTGGTGCACAGTCGTTTGGCGCTGCGCCTGAATGTCGACAAGCCGCAGAAAGCTTTGCCACCACTGGTGCTGGATGGTCAGCAGTTGCAGTTGTTGAGCGCCGCGCTGGATGACCAGCCGCTGGCCGAAGGCGACTACCAGGTGGATACCCACAGCCTGAGCCTGCAACCGACCAGCGCGCAGTTCGAACTGGCGGTGACCACGCGTATCGAGCCGCAAAACAACACTGCGCTGGAAGGCCTGTACAAGTCCGGTGGCATGTTCTGCACCCAGTGCGAAGCCGAGGGCTTTCGCAAGATCACCTATTATCTGGACCGCCCGGACGTGATGAGCCGCTTTACCACGACGGTGATCGCTGATAAGGGTGACTATCCGGTGCTGCTGTCCAATGGCAATCCGATTGCAGCTGGCGAGCATGAGGCCGGTCGTCACTGGGCGACCTGGGAAGATCCGTTCCCCAAACCGGCCTATCTGTTTGCCCTGGTGGCCGGTGACCTGGTGCTGATCCAGGACAGTTTCACCACTATGAGCGGCCGGGAAATCGACCTGCGTATCTATGTAGAGCCGGAGAACCGCGAGCAGTGCGGACATGCGATGGACAGCCTGAAACGCTCGATGCGTTGGGATGAGCAGGTCTATGGTCGCGAGTATGACCTGGACATCTTCATGATCGTCGCGGTCAACGACTTCAACATGGGCGCGATGGAGAACAAGGGGTTGAACATTTTCAACTCCAGTTGCGTACTGGCCCACCCCGATACTGCCACCGATCTGGCCTTTCAGCGGGTCGAGGCAGTAGTCGCGCATGAATACTTCCACAACTGGTCGGGCAACCGCGTCACCTGCCGCGACTGGTTCCAGTTATCGCTCAAGGAAGGTTTCACCGTGTTCCGCGATGCCGAGTTCAGCGCCGACATGAACTCGCGCACGGTCAAGCGTATCGAGGACGTAACCTTCCTGCGTGCCAATCAGTTCGCCGAGGATGCCGGGCCGATGGCCCATCCGGTGCGCCCGGATTCCTTTATCGAAATTTCCAACTTCTACACCCTGACGGTCTACGAGAAGGGTGCCGAAGTGGTGCGTATGCTGCATACCCTGTGCGGGGCTGAGGGGTTTCGCAAGGGCACCGACCTGTATTTTGAGCGGCATGACGGCCAGGCGGTGACCTGCGATGACTTCGTCAAGGCGCTGGAAGATGCCAACGGCCTGGATTTCAGCCAGTTCAAACGCTGGTACAGCCAGGCCGGCACCCCGCGGCTGGAGGTTCACGGTCATTGGGATGCCGCCACTGGTCAGTTCAGCCTGCTATGCAAGCAAAGCTGCCCGCCGACCCCCGGTCAGAGCGAGAAATTGCCCTTCGTGATTCCTCTGCGCATGGCGCTGCTGGACAGCGAAGGCCAGGAAATGCCACTGAAGCTGGTGAGTGAGTCTGCCGCACGTGGTAACGAAACGGTACTGGCGGTGACCGAGGCCGAGCAGGTGTTCACCTTTGAAGGCCTTACCGAGGAACCGCTGCCGTCGCTACTGCGCGGTTTTTCCGCACCGGTCAAGCTGAGCTATCCCTACAGCCGTGATGATCGGGTGTTTCTGGCCAAGCATGACCCGGATGGCTTCAACCGCTGGGAAGCCTGCCAGGCCCTGGCGGTGGATGTGATGCAGGGGCTGGTTGGCATTCATCAGGCCGGTCGCCCGTTGCTGGCGGATCAGCGGCTGATCGAGGTTTACCGCAGTCTGCTGGCCGATGAAGCACTGGATCCGGCGATGGTGGCCGAGATGCTGCGTCTGCCGTCTGAAGCCTATCTGGTCGAACTGGCCGAGGTTGCCGATGTCGAGGCGATTCATCTCGTGCGTGAGACGCTGCGGCGTGAGCTGGCCCTGGCACTGCGCAGCGAGATGTTGATGTGCTGGCGGCAACTGAATGTTGCTGAGCCATACAGCGCTGAGGCGGCCGCCATGGCGCGACGCAGCCTGAAGAATACCCTGCTTGGTTATCTGATGATCGAGGCCGGCGACGACATGCTGGCGGCCTGTGTGCGCCAGTTTGTCGAGGCCAATAACATGACCGATCGCCAGGCAGCTCTGGTGGCGTTGGTCAATTCACCGTTCGAGGAGGCCAAGCAGGCGGCGCTGGCCCAGTTTGCCGAGCGCTGGCAGGGCTATCCTCTGGTCATGGACCAGTGGTTCAGCGTGCAGGCCACCTGCGGGTTGCCGGGCGCGCTGGAGCGGGTCGAAGCGCTGATGCAGCATCCGGCCTTCAATCTGCGCAATCCGAACAAGGTCCGGGCGCTGATCGGGGCCTTCGCCAACCAGAATCTGGTCGGTTTTCATCGCGCCGATGGGGCAGGGTACCGCTTCCTGGCCGAGCGAATCATCGAACTGAACGCGCTGAACCCGCAAATTGCCTCGCGCCTGACCACGCCGTTGACCCGCTGGCGCAAGTTCGACAGTGCCCGGCAAGGCCTGATGCGCGCCGAGCTGGAGCGCATTATGGCGCTTGAGGGGCTGTCGCCAGACGTTTATGAGGTGGTCAGCAAGTCCCTGGCTTGAGGGCGCGCGTGCATGTTATTGGGCTCGGACTGCGGTGTTGAAGCCTGCCCCTGAAAACCAGGGGCAGACGTCGCTAAAACACAGGATTTGCACCGTCCTGAGACAGTCCCCATCATTGACGTGATTAACAAAAGATAACCAAGCGCCGTTGGCAGGGGTTGCCCAACCCCGTTAGTATTAGTGAGCCTCGGGATAGCCGCTGGCCAGCTGTGTATGGCCGGCATCCCGCATACGAGGTTCATAATATGTCCTGCCCCGAGGCAGGGTGTCCTATAAGAATAAGGGGGAATGGTGTATGCGTGAGCCCATCGAGCGGCACGCTCCGTCCTATGCTCAGGCCCGTCACGGCGGCCAACCTGGCAGCGGGCGTAAACTATCGTTATCTCGTCAGATCCTGACGGCTCTGGGCCTCTCGACTGCCTTGACCTGTCTGCCCGTCGCCGTGGCTCATGCCCAGCCCACTCTTGATGATGTTCAGCCTGCCGTCATGTCCGCCATTGCCCATCGCGCTCTGCTGCTGGATGTTGCGCGTGCCGGTGATCGTCTGGTTGCTGTTGGCACTCGCGGTCACATCGTCTATTCCGATGATAACGGTCAGACCTGGACCCAGGCCCCGTCGCCGGTGCGCCAGGTGCTCACGGCTGTCTATTTCGCCGATGAGCAGCACGGCTGGGCCGTGGGGCATGATGCTCTGATCCTGCACAGCAGCAACGGTGGCGAAAGCTGGGAGCTGCAGTACCGGGATCCGGCGCTGTCTGATCCGGACGAAATGGATTCCTTGCTTGAGCGGCCGTTGATGGATGTCTGGTTCCGTGACGCCCAGACCGGTTTTGCGGTCGGCGCCTATGGCACCTTCCTGCGTACCGACGATGGTGGCCAGAACTGGGATGATGTGTCTTTCGATATCGACAACGAAGACGGCTTCCACTACAACGCCATCTCCGCCATTCCCGACACCGGCCTGTTCCTGGTTGGTGAAATGGGCACCATGTACCGCTCCTTTGATTTCGGCGATACCTGGGAAACCCTCGAAGACCTGCCCTATGACGGTTCCTGGTTCGGCGTATCCGGCACCACCGAGCCCGAAGTTGTCCTGACCTGGGGCCTGCGTGGCAACATGTACCGCTCCGATGACTTTGGTGACACCTGGGAGCAAGTTGAGCTGAACACTCCGAACAACGGTCCGCTGGAAGCGACCCTGTCCGGTGGCCACCTCTCCGATGACGGTCGCCTGGTGGTGGTCGGTCTGGGCGGGACTGTGGTGTCCAGCAGCGATAATGGTCGTAGCTTCGAGGTTATGACCCGTCCCGATCGCATGGCTTTGGCCTCTGCCAAACCGCTGCCAGATGGCAGTGTGTTGCTGCTCGGTCAGCGCGGCGCCATGAAAGCCGCTGCCAACGGTCTGAACCCAGGCAACTGATAATAATTAAGCGCCAGGAGATACTGGATGTCCAAGCATCATCAGGAAACCGCGCCACTCATTGAGCGGTTGATTTTCAACAACCGGATTTTCGTGTTGTTGTTGTTTACCCTGCTGACCCTGTTCTTCGGCTATCAGGCCGCCCAGGTCAAGCCGGATACCAGCTTCGAGAAGATGATTCCTCTCAAGCACCCCTATATCGTCAATATGATTGAGCATCAGGATGACCTGTCCGGTCTCGGTAACTCGATCCGGATCGCTGTGGCGATCAAGGATGGCGATATCTTCTCCACCGAGTACATGGAAACCCTCAAGCGCATCAACGACGAGGTGTTCTTCCTGCCGGGTGTGGACCGCTCGAACATGCGTTCGCTGTGGACTCCGAACGTACGCTGGACCGCAGTGACCGAGTACGGTTTCGACGGTGGTCCGGTAGCCAACCAGCCGGCCTATCTGACCGAGGAGCATCTTGAGGAACTGCGCGAGAACATCCTCAAGTCCGGTGAAATCGGCCGTCTGGTAGCGAACAACTTCAAGTCGAGCATCATTGAGGTGCCGCTGCAGGAGTCATATCCGAATCCGGACAACCAGAGCGAGCTGATCCGCCTGGATTACGGCGAATTCTCGCGTCTGCTGGAAGAAAAAATTCGCAGCGAATTCCAGGGTGAGAACCCGAATATCAGTATTCACATCGTCGGCTTCGCCAAGAAAGTCGGTGACCTGATCGAAGGTATCATCAAGGTCGTTGGCTTCTTCGGCGGTGCGCTGCTGATCACTTTCGTCCTGTTGTTGGTATTTACCCGTTGCTTCAAAAGCTCGCTGACGACCCTGGTTTGCTCGGTAATTGCTGTTGTCTGGCAGTTGGGTCTGCTGCGCAGCATGGGCTTCGGGCTTGATCCGTACTCGATTCTGGTGCCGTTCCTGGTCTTTGCCATCGGTATTTCCCACGGTGTGCAGATCATCAACGGCATGGCGATTGAATATACCCATGCCGATGACGCCAACACTGCCGCACGCCGGGCATTCCGCGCTCTGTACATTCCGGGTATCGTGGCCTTGGTGTCCGACGCCGTAGGTTTCGTGACCCTGCTGCTGATCGAGATCGAGGTTATTCGCGAACTGGGTATCGCTGCCTCTGTCGGTGTTGGTGTGATAATTCTCACCAACCTGATCCTGCTGCCGATCCTGATGTCTTACATCGGTATCAGCAAGGCCGCCGTCAAGCGCAAGCGTGAGCTGGCTGCACGTCCGCAGAAAATGTGGCTGACCGTTGCCAAATTCGCTCACCCGACCGTGGCCCCGGTATCGGTAGTCCTGGCCATCCTGGCCTTCGGCTTTGGTATCTACTACGGCAAGAATGTCGAGATCGGTGACCTTGATCCAGGTGCGCCGGAACTGCGTCCGGATTCGCGCTACAACCTCGACAACGACTTCATTATCAGCAACTACTCGACCAGTTCCGACATTCTGGTGGTCATGGTCAGTACGCCGACCGAAATGTGTTCGGCCTACGAAACCATGGATGCCATCGACCAGTTGGAGTGGAAGATGGTCAACCTGCCGGGCGTTCAGTCCACCGTTTCTCTGGTGACTGTGGCCAAGCAGGTGATCATGGGCAACAACGAGGGCAACCTGAAGTGGCAGGCGCTGTCGCGTAACCAGGACAACCTGAATAACGCGATCAGCCGTGCCCCGACTGGCATGTTCAACTCCGATTGCTCGCTGGCGCCGGTGATGGTGTTCCTGGAAGACCACAAGGCCGATACCCTCAAGCGTGCCACGGCTGCTGTTGAGGCGTTCGCTGCCGAGCAGAACACCGAGACCCTGGAGTTCAAGCTGGCTGCCGGTAATGCCGGTATCGAAGCTGCCACCAACGTGGTGATCGAGAAGTCCCAGCTGAAGATGCTGCTGACCGTTTACGCGGTGGTGATCTTCATGTGTCTGATCACCTTCCGTTCGATCCGTGCGGTACTGTGTATCATCATCCCGCTGGCGCTGACTTCGGTCCTGGCCAATGCGCTGATGGCGTTCCTGGGGATTGGCGTGAAGGTAGCGACCTTGCCGGTAATTGCTCTGGGTGTGGGGATCGGTGTCGACTACGGCATCTATATCTACAGCCGTCTGGAGACCTACCTGCGTCAAGGCCTGCCGCTGCAGGAAGCCTACTATGAGACCCTGAAGACCACTGGTAAGGCGGTGACCTTCACCGGCTTCACTCTGGCCATCGGTGTGGCGACCTGGATTTTCTCGGCGATCAAGTTCCAGGCTGACATGGGTATCCTGCTGACCTTCATGTTCTTGTGGAACATGTTCGGTGCCCTGTGGCTGCTGCCAGCTCTGGCACGCTTCCTGATTCGTCCGGAGAAACTGCGTAACGGCGAATAAGCCCCAGGCTTGCTGGAACCAGAAAAGGCCACTCCCGTGAGGGGGGTGGCCTTTTTTCATTTCAAACTGCGCGCCTGCGAGGCGCTCATATGGGGAGCTGCGAAGCAGGAGTCAGACGTCGGGGTATAGGCTGGCGAGGTTGTCGCTAGGTTCCTGCTGCTGGCGCTTGTGCATCTGGACAATCATCCGTACTGCACGCCACAGCGGCTTGCTGCGCCAGGGTGCATCATTCTGGCCAAACAGGCAGGCATTGAGTTCGTCTAGGGCTTCGGCCAGTTCCGGGTGTTGCTGGGCCAGGCCGATCAGGCCTTCGCTGTGCTGCTGGCGGGCCCAGGCCTCCAGAGCCTTGCGTGCTTCGCTTGGCTGGTTGGCTCGGCAGGCGGCCTGCAAATCGATCAACGGGTTGCCGGGCTCTTCGATGTCGACGATATCCTCGGGCTCTTCCTGCTCCAGTTGGCGCAAGGTGCGGCGAGTCTGATGTAGCAGGCTCAGACAGGCAAGCAGTCCCATGCCCAGCAGGGCGGTCGCCAGTTGCCATGGCCATAGACGAGGGCCGGCAGGCTCGCTGCCGGCGCTGACCACTGGCGAGGCGGAGCCGGTGAAGCTTTCACTGCTCAGTACACTGAGGCTGACAGCCTCCAACCGGCTGGTACGCAGACGCTCTTGCTGAGTATCCCACCAATGCACCTCGACCGCCGGCAGGGCGTAGATCCCTTCACGCTGGGCAACCAGTGCCGCACTGTCCTGGCGCTGGGACTGTACCCCGGCTTCGGTGATCCGGCTTTCCAGGCGGGGTTGGTCGGCATACTGACGCAGGCTCTTTTCCAGGGCTGGGTTCAGGCTTTGGAGGCTGGGTAACTGGCTGGCATTGACCCCTTCAGCGCTGATAGTCAGCGTGCGAGTCAGAGGTTCTCCGGTCAGAAGGTCCAGGTCAGGTTCCGGCTGCCAACCCTGTTCCAGGTTGAGGTTACGGGCGGGAAGCCAGGGGGCGTTGTCCGGATAGCTTGCCGGGATTGGTCGTACGTCAAGGGTGATGCTGGGTGAGCGCACCTGGATCAGCCGTCCGGTACGGGGGGAAAAACGTTCGCTGCTGTCTCGGGCCTGTAGCACGGTGGCGCTGAACAACTGCGAGGGGATCTCCAGCGGGCCACTGTGTTCAGGGAACAGGGCATAGCGGACTTCGATGACACCATGTCGCACGCCGTTAATCAGCCGCTCGTAATGGCGCGGCGGCCCCAGACTCTCGACTCGAGCCTGAGGGATATCCAGGCCGCTCAGGCTTGAGTCGTCATATAGGGAAACCGAGTGGTAGATGCGCAGGGTCAGCAGTACCTGAGCCTGGACATAGGGGTTTTCGATATCCACTTCGCTGTCGATGAACAGGGGGGCAAGCTGAGCACTGTCGTCTTCGGCGGCCTGGGCGGTCGAGAGGACCTGCAAAGCAATGGGTTCGCTGGCCTGCTCATCGACCCCCAGGGCCGGAATGATCAGATAGCCAGTGTGCTTGGGCAGCAGGGTAATGATCCAGCGCGTCGCTGGTTGGCTGCGGCCGTTAATCTGGCTGACCAGACTGAGCTGACGAGTGCCCTGGATCTGGAAGTGTTCCTCCAGCGGGGTCAGGTCGGGGCGATTGAAGCGATTGCCGGCACTGGTTTCCAGGGTCAGCTCCAGGGTTTCCCCTTCGACCAGCCGGGTCCTGTCGACACTGGCCTCAAAGCTGGCAGCCAAAAGCGTCAATGGTTGCAGGAGCAGCAATCCCAGCGTCAGCGCAAGCTGTCGGGGTGCGCCCGGCCGGGTAAGGCGGGGTTGGGTTCGCCCTGTGGTTGCCTGGTCGGGCTGAATCGGCGGTTGCTCAGGGACTGTCATCGAAACCTGCGTCCTGTCGTTGCAAATGCTGATAAAGAAACTTGCGGCGCAGCAGTTCGCCTGGGTCGTCCGGAAGATCGTTAAGCCAGAGCTGCAAAGCCTGCTCGCTTTCGCGCCAGCCCGGTGCGGTGCTGCCTATGTCATTGGCCGGCTGCTGGTTGCCGGCTGTCGGGCTGGCAGCATCGCCGGGGGCTGAGCCGGCGTCGCTGATTTGCTCGCCAGGGCTACCGCCAGAGCCGGGTGATACGCCGCCGGCTGGCGATGTTTCAGTCTCGGCTAGCGCATTGTCAGTGTCATGATCGGCGCCACTGCCTTGGCTGGGGCCAACTGATGGTTCGCCAGGCTCTGGTTCGGCTTTGGCCGGCGTCTGATCTTGCTCGGTACTCGATTCTGCGTCCTGCTGTTGCGCTTCCAGCCAGGCTTCGATCCGGCTGCGGTTGTGCCTGGCAGCTTGATGCTCCGGCACCCGGGTCAGCACCTGCTCGTAGGCGTCCAGAGCCTCTTCATAGCGTTCGGCCATGGCCAGAGCTGTACCATGGTTGAAATGATACTCTGGGTTGTCGGGCCACTGTGTGATCAGTTCAGCATACTGGGCTGCGGCGCGAGAGTAGTCGCCGGCCTGATACCAGGCCCAGGCTTTCCAGGCCGGGTCGTCGAAGAGTTCGGCGGCCTGAGCCGCATCGTTTTCCAACAGTTTGCTTGCCTGCTGGTCTGGGGTCCACCAAAGGTCGCGCCAACTGGCTGCTTCACTGGGGTGGGGCAGGAGCATGGCGCATAGCAGCAGGCCGAACCAGCCACGCCGAGCGCCCAGGGCGGCCAGTGGCAGCAACAGCAATAGCAGCCAGTGGCCCAGGTCGCTCAGGTGCTGGCTGGGCTCTGTATCGATGCTCGCTGAGCGGATGGAAAGTGTACGCAACAGGTGGTCCAGATCGCTGTCATCCAGGGTAATGCCATGGTAACCGCCGCCGTGGCGTCGGGCTATGCTGGCCAGGCTTTGGGCATCAAGGCGCGGGAGCAGGATGCTGCCCTGAGCATCGCGCATAAAGCCTCCCCCGGACAGTGGAACAGGCGAGCCGGTGCTGGTGCCGATGCCGAGTATTGCCAGGCGGCTGCCCAACTCCCGGGCATGCTGTTCCAGCTGTTTCAGCGTTTCACCCTCCAGCCCGCTGGTCATCAGCAGTACCTGGGTACTGCGTGGCGGTAAGCCCGCGAGCATGCTGGTGGCCAGATTCAGGGCCTGGTCCGGCTGTCGGCCGTCACTGGGCATGATGTTCGGCTGCAGCGAGGCCAGCAGGTTGTTCAGGGTATTGCGGTCTCGGCTCAGAGGGGTTACCAGGTGGCTGCTGCCAGCGTAAACGATCAAGGCGATCTGCTGCTCGGGATTGTGGCGCATGATGTCCTGAATTTTATGCCGGGCGCGAGTCAGGCGATTGGGCGTCAGGTCGGTGGCGAGCATGTGCCGCGACAGATCGAGAACGATAACAAGGGCCTGCTGGTCCGGGCCCGGTGCTTCAACCGCCCGCTCCCGCGCCGGGCCTGACAGGGCCAGGATGGCGACTGTCCAGACCAGGGCGAGCAACAGGTAGCGGCGGCCGTGGCTACCGCCTGGGTGGCGCTGTAACAGGGCGGTGCGCAGGTGCGGCGGTAGCAGGGTTTCCCAGCCCGAGCGTCCGCCCTTGTGTCGGTACAACCGCCAGCACAGCCAGTAGGCCAGTGGCAGCAGCAATAGCCACCAGGGGCGCAGCAGACCGAACTGGCTCAGGCTGTCAGGCCACATGCGACCTCCCCGGCGTGGAGCGTAGCGCGATCAGCAGGCTGACGAGCAGGGCTACGGCCAGCGGCCATGGGTAGAGCGGCTGGCGCTGGCGGATTGGCTGGCCGTCGCGCAGAGCAGGTTCGAGTTGATTCAGGCGTTGATAAATCGCCTGCATGCTCTGTTCATCGCTGGCACGAAAATATTCGCCGCCGGTTAGTAGGGCAATTTCCCGCAGTGTGCCTTCGTCCAGATCCAGAGACGGGTCGGACTCCAGGCTGATCAGGCCGAGCAGGTCGCTACGCTGCAGACTGTCCGAACCTATACCTATGGTAAAAATGCGTATGCCCTGACTGGCCGCCAGTCGAGCCGCCTGGATCGGTGAAACCCGGCCGCTGGTATTGGCGCCGTCCGTCAGCAGGATCAGCACCCGGCTTTGTGCCGACTCGGCGCTGAGCCGCTTGGTCGCCAGGCCGATGGCGTCGCCGATGGCTGTTTCCCGGCCGGCCAGGCCAATGAAGCTTTCCTGTAGCCAGTGGCGCACGCTGTCGCGATCCAGGGTCAGCGGAGCCTGCACGTAGGCCTGGGAGCCGAACAGAATCAGGCCCAGGCGGTCGCCGTGGCGCTGGGCAATGAAACCTTCGAGCAGGTGCTTGAGTAGAGTCAGGCGATCAGTTTCCTCGCCGCCCAGCTGCATATCACGAAACTCCATGCTGCCCGAAAGGTCGATCGCCAGCATCATGTCGCGTCCGGTGACCGGCTGGGCAATAGGTGCGCCGAGCATTTGCGGTCTGGCAGAGGCCAGAACCAGCAAACTCCAGATCAGCAGAAATGGCCAACGTTGACGGTTGCTGCGGGTGTTCGGTTGCTGGCGTGGCAGGCGCTGAAGGCGGTTGAGGAAGCTGACCTTCAGCGCGGCACTGCGTTGTTCGGCCGCCGGCAGCAGCCAGCGTACCAGCCAGGGCAGAGGCAGTAGCAACAGGGCAGCAGGCCAGACCAGTTCAAACATGCTGGCGGCGCATCCAGCGGGCCAGTTCGCGAAGCAGGCGCTGGCGTTGCTCGCTGCTCAGCGTTGGCTGGCGTTGATAGTGCCCGGCTCCCAGTGGCGTCAGTGCATCGCGATCGACTTCCGGGTGCTGGCACAAATAATCGAGCCAGGCCTGGCCATGGAGGCGAGTGGCGGCATCGAACCCCTGCTGTTTGAGCAGGCGTTTGAGCAGTGTATTGATCGCGGCCAGCCAGTCTCGATCGTTGAGTTCCTGGGGCAGGCTGGCCAGACGGTGCTGAATCAGTTGCCGACGCTGACGCTGGCGGCGCCAGATGATAACTATCCAGGGCAGGCTGGCGAGTACCAGCAATAACAGGCCGGCGATAACCCACCAGCCAGGCGCTGGCGGCCACCAACCAACGGGGGGCGGTGGTTGTGGATGGACCAGGGCGTTGTAGATTGGCGCGCTCACCGCCGACCTCGGCGTGGGCGTGGGTCGAGCATATTGTGCAGCTGTTCGACTGCCGGCAGCCGGGTATCCATGGGCAGCAGGCTGCAATGCAGGCGTCGGGCCAGATGCTGCCAGGCCTGTTGCTGGGCGGTGAACTGCGCATTATAGGCGGCCTGGATGGCTGGATCGCTGGTATTGAGGGTCAGCCACTGCTGGGCCTGGCTGAAGGCCAGTGGGCCGTGGGTCGGCAACTGGCTGTCCAAAGGATCGACCAGTGGCAGCAGAACCAGATCGTTGTGGGCCGCCAGGGGGACCAGCAGTGCCTGGTTCATCTGCTCAATCGCAGCATGATCGCAGAGCAGGTAGAGAATACTGCCTGGGCGAATAACCTCGCGGCTGTGGCGCAGAGCCAGGTTCAAGGGCTCGTTCCGGCCGTCCTGATCATTCAGACTGTCCTGGTCATGCTGGCCAAGGGCGTGATTGGCGCTCAGCAATTGACGAAACAACTCCAGAACCGCCTGGCGGCTACGTCGTGGCCGTACCTCATGACACTGCCGGGCATCAAATACCATGCCGCCGACCCGGTCGTTGTGCGACAGCGCCGTCCAGGCGATCAGCGCACAGACGTCGGCGGCCAGCACTGACTTCAGTCGTTCCTGGCTACCGAAAAACAGTCGCTCGCTCTGTTCGCAGATAATGAAGATCGGCCGTTCACGCTCTTCATTGAAAACCTTGGTGTGGACCTTGCGGGTGCGGGCGGTGACCCGCCAGTCGATGTTGCGAATGTCATCGCCGGGCAAGTAGGCGCGGACCTGATCGAAGTCCACGCCCCGGCCGCGCAGACGTGAGTACTGGCGGCCGCTCTGCCGGCTGTTGCGCATCGGGCGACTGAACAGCGGCAGTTCCTGGCAGTGCTGACGGGCTTCCAGCAGGCTGTCCAGGCTGGCATAGAGACCTGGCGGCGGGCCGGGATCGGGGCGGCTCATACGACGGCGACAGACTCCATCAGCAGGGCAATGGCGCGATCGGCGTCAATGCCGGCAGCCTCTGCCTCGAAACTAAGAATCAGGCGGTGGCGCAATACATCGTGAACGACTGCCTGAACATCTTCCGGGCTGACGAAGTCACGTCCGGCCAGCCAGGCGTGGGCCCGGGCACAGCGGTCCAGGGCAATGGTGCCGCGTGGGCTTGCCCCCATCTGCAGCCATTCGGCCAATTGGGGGTTGTATAGCTCGGGGCGCCGAGTGGCCATGACCAGTTGGATCAAATACTCCTCGACTGCCTCGGCCATGAACAGTGCCAGTACTTCCTGTCGGGCGGCGAGAATGCTGTCCTGACTGATCTTGCGGGCGATCTGCGGTTCGATCCCCTGGGCTTCGCCCCGGGCCAGTTGCAGAATCTGGCGCTCCAGTGCGGCATCAGGGAAACCGATACGCACATGCATAAGGAAGCGGTCGAGCTGGGCTTCGGGTAGTGGGTAGGTGCCTTCCTGCTCGATCGGGTTCTGGGTCGCCATAACCATGAACAGCTCCGGCAGCGGGTAGGTTTCCCTGCCGATACTGACCTGGCGCTCGGCCATTGCCTCAAGCAGCGCCGACTGAACCTTGGCCGGTGCCCGGTTAATCTCGTCGGCCAGTACCAGGTGATGGAAGATCGGTCCCTGCTGGAAGCTGAAGCTGGCGGTTTCCGGGCGATAGATTTCGGTGCCGGTAATGTCTGCCGGGAGCAGGTCAGGGGTGAATTGGATACGATGAAAATCGGCTTCGATACCTTCGGACAAGGCCTTGATCGCCTTGGTCTTGGCTAATCCGGGCGCACCCTCGACCAGCACATGGCCGCCGGCCAATAGGCAGATCAGCATGCGATCGATCAGGGCTTCCTGGCCAAAGATCTGCTGGCCCATGAACGTCTTGAGCTGGAGCAACTGTTCGCGGTGGGACATCAACGGATTTCCTGGCTCATTGGGAACGTCACTTTAACGAAAAAACTCTGGTCTAGACTAATGCTTGCGGCGAATAGTGTTAACCAGGCGACATGCGCGTGACTCTCTGTCCTGAGTCGTGCTTCATATCTGCCAAGGCCGGATACACGGCCGCCGATAACAAACTGGAGGCATCATGGCATTCATTTTGGCCAGCAGCAAAGACGAGTTCCTGTCTATCCTCAGAGACCGCTTGCTGACACTGGTAGAAGCGGAAGACAAGGCACCCATTGCCCGCTTCAACGAGCAGTTCTTCGGAATCGTATCCCTGAACGAACTACTGCTTCGGCATGACACCGATCTGCTTGGTTGTACCCTGTCGTTCTGGCGGTTTTTCCAGAGCGTTAAGGGGGCGGCGGAAAAGTTGCGGGTATTCAATCCCGATACCCAGCAGCATGGCTGGCAATCAACTCATACTATTGTCGAGCTGGTACACCAGGACTCGCCATTTCTGGTTGATACCGTGCGCATGGAGCTCAAGCGCCAGGGCTACTCAATTCATACTCTGCAGAACAGCGTGATGCAGGTGGTGCGTGATGCCAAGGGGGAGTTGCTGACGATCTGTGCGCTCGGTGAGTCGACCCCCGACAGTCATCCCGAATCGGTGATGTACATTGAGATCGATCGCTGCGCCAGTGCTTCCGAACTCAAGGCGGTGCAGGCCGGCCTGAAGGAATCGCTGGCCCATGTGCGGGCAGCGGTAAGCGATTTTGAGCCGATGAAGGCTCAAGTTCAGGCCCTGATCAAGTTGCTCAAGGGGCGCAAGGCCAATTATTTCAGCCGGGTTGAGCGCGATGAGGCGGTAGCCTATCTCGAATGGTTGCTGGACAACCACTTCACTTTCCTGGGTTATGAGCAGTTCGCCGTGCACGAAGGCCTGGCCGTGGGCCGTTTGGGCATGCGCAGCGAGTGTAGTCTGGGGGTGCTGCGGCTACGCCCGCTGGATGACAATATCGAGAACCTGCCGCAGTCGGTGCTTGATTACCTGCAAGCGCCGTTGCTGCTGTCTTTTGCCAAGGCGTCGCGTTTCAGTCGGGTTCACCGGCCGGCTTATCCGGACTATGTTTCGGTACGTGAAGTTGACGAATATGGCCAGGTATTGGTTGAGCACCGCTTCATGGGCTTGTTTACCTCGCGGGTCTACACCGATAGCGTCGACCGGATTCCCTACCTGCGACGCAAGGTCGATGCAGTGCGACGGGCTTCTGGCTTTGACCCGCATGGTCATCTTGGCAAGGAGCTGGATCAGACCTTGCAGGTGCTACCGCGTGACGACTTGTTCCAGATGTCCGAAGATGAGCTGCGTAGCACGGCCCTGGGGATCGTGCAGATTCAGGAGCGCAATCAGGTCCGGATTTTCCTGCGCCAGGGTAACTATGGGCGTTTCTGGTATTGCCTGGCATTCGTCCCGCGTGAGATCTACTCCACCGACATTCGCATCAAGATCCAGCAGGTACTGATGGATCGCCTGCAGTCCAGCGAGTGCGAGTTCTGGACCAATTTTTCCGAATCGGTGTTGGCGCGCACTCAGTTCATTTTGCGCGTGGACCCCAAACAGCCCCTGGATATCGACCCCGTGAAAATCGAACAGGATGTGATTCACGCCTGCCGCAGTTGGCAGGATGATTTTAATGACCGGCTGCTGGAAAGCCTCGGCGAGGCCAAGGCTACCGAAGCAATGAGTCAATTCTCCGGTGGATTTCCGGCTGGCTATAGCGAGCGTTTCACGCCGGCGACCGGGGTGGTCGATCTGCAACACCTGCTGGCCTTGACTGATCAGCAGCGTCTGGGCATGAGTTTCTACCAGCCATTGGCGCAAAAGAGCGGGGTATTGCACTGCAAGCTCTACCATCTGGACGAGCCGCTGCCGCTGTCGGATGTTATGCCGATTCTGGAAAATCTGGGTTTGCGGGTGTTGGGCGAGTTCCCGTTCTGCTTCGTGCGTCAGGATGGCCGGCGTTTCTGGATTCACGATTTTGAGTTTACCTACGCCCAGGAAGGCGGTCTGGATATTCAGGAAGTCAACGAACTGTTCCGTGAGGCTTTCATCGGTGTCTGGAGCGGGCAGGCGGAGAATGATGGCTTCAATCGCCTGGTTCTGCTGGCCAGCATGCCCTGGCGGGATGTTGCATTGCTGCGCGCCTATGCTCGCTACCTCAAGCAGATTCGTCTGGGTTTCGAGTTGCCTTACATCGCCAACACACTGGCCAGCCACTCAACCATTGCCCATGAACTGGTGCGCTTGTTCAAGACCCGTTTCTATCTGGCTCGCAAGCTTACTGGTGAGGCGCTGGAAGACAAGCAGCAACGCCTGGAACAGGCGATTCTTGGCGCGCTGGATGAGGTGGCGGTACTCAACGAGGACCGCATCCTGCGACGCTATCTGGATCTGATCAAGGCGACGCTGCGGACCAATTTCTACCAGAGCGACAGCGCTGGCCAGAGCAAGGATTACATCAGCTTCAAGTTCGATCCGCAGGCTATCCCGGAATTGCCGTTGCCGCGGCCAATGTACGAGATCTTCGTCTATTCGCCACGCTTTGAAGGGGTGCACCTGCGTGGCGGCAAGGTCGCCCGGGGTGGTTTGCGTTGGTCGGATCGTGAAGAGGATTACCGTACAGAGGTGCTTGGACTGGTCAAGGCTCAGCAGGTCAAGAATGCGGTGATCGTGCCGGTGGGAGCCAAGGGTGGTTTTGTCCCCCGACGATTGCCGGTAGGTGGTAACCGCGACGAGATTCAGCAGGAGGCGATCACCTGTTACCGGTTATTCATCCAGGGGCTGCTTGATCTGACCGATAACCTGGTTGAAGGCCAGGTGGTGCCGCCGGCCCAGGTGGTGCGCCACGACGAAGATGACCCCTATCTGGTGGTGGCGGCGGACAAGGGTACTGCGACCTTCTCCGATATCGCCAATGAAATCGCCGCTGGCTACGGCTTCTGGCTCGGTGATGCGTTCGCCTCCGGTGGCTCGGCAGGCTATGACCACAAGAAAATGGGGATTACTGCGCGCGGTGCCTGGGTTTCAGTACAGCGGCACTTCCGTGAGCGGGGCATCAACGTGCAGCAGGATCCGTTCACTGTCATCGGTATCGGCGACATGGGCGGTGATGTGTTTGGTAATGGCATGCTGATGTCGCGCAGCCTGAAGCTGGTGGCGGCCTTCAATCACCAGCATATCTTCATCGATCCGGACCCGGATGCCGAGCGCAGCTTCGATGAGCGCCAGCGTCTGTTCGATCTGCCGCGTTCGAGTTGGGCTGACTACAACCGCGAGCTGATTTCCGAGGGTGGCGGGATTTTCGACCGTAGCCTCAAACAGATCAGCCTGACCCCGCAGATGAAACGCCTGTTCGATATTCAGGCTGACAAGCTGACGCCGGCTGAGCTGATCCACAATCTGCTCAAGGCGCCAGTGGACCTGATCTGGAACGGTGGGATCGGCACCTACGTCAAGGCAGCCAGTGAAACCCACGCCGATGTTGGTGACAAGGCCAATGACGTGCTGCGGGTCAACGGGCGTGAGCTACGCTGCCGGGTGGTGGGCGAAGGCGGCAACCTGGGCATGACCCAGCTTGGCCGGGTCGAATTCTGCCTCAACGGCGGCGCGACCAACACTGACTTCATCGACAATGCCGGCGGGGTCGACTGCTCTGACCACGAGGTCAACATCAAGATCTTGCTCAACGAAGTAGTGGCCGCCCAAGACATGACCGGCAAGCAGCGCAACAAGCTGCTGGCCAGCATGACCGACGCGGTGGCCGAACTGGTGTTGGCTAACAACTACAAGCAGACCCAAGCCATTAGCCTGGCACAATGCCAGGCTCGCCAGACCATGAGCGAATACCGACGCTTCATTGCCGAGATGGAAAACAGCGGTAAGCTCAACCGGGCACTGGAATTCATACCCGATGACGAGCAACTGGCCGAGCGTGTGGCTCAAGGCAAGGGCCTGACCCGGGCCGAGTTGTCGGTACTGATTTCCTATTCCAAGGCCGACCTCAAGGAGCGGCTGATTGCTTCGGATGTGCCAGAGGACAGCTATGTCGCCCGTGAGCTGAATACCGCGTTCCCGGCTACCCTGGTCAACAAATACACCTCGGCACTGCGCAACCACCGTTTGCGTCGCGAGATCATAGCCACCCAGTTGGCCAACAATCTGGTCAATCACATGGGCATTACCTTCCTGCGCCGGCTGGAACAGTCGACCGGGGCCTTGCCCAGTGATATCGCCAAGGCCTATGTGGTGGCTCGTGATGTGTTCCGGCTGATGGAGCACTTCGCCGCCATCGAAGCACTGGATCACCAGGTGCCAGCCGAGGTGCAGATGGAGTTGATGGATGATCTGACCCGGCTGGGGCGGCGGGCTACTCGCTGGTTTATCCGCAATCGTCGTGGAGCACTGGACCCGGCCCGTGAAGTGGAGCACTTTGCCCCGCGCATCGCCGCCTTGGCTGCGCAGTTCGATAGTTTGTTCGAAGGTCCGGCGCGGGCTTTGTGGGAGGCCAAGTTCAACAGCTATGTGGACGCTGGAGTGCCGGATGAAATCGCCCGGCTGGTGGCCGGTACCGGGCATTTCTATACCATGCTGGGGATCATTGAGGCGGCTGATGCTACAGGGCAACCGACCGAACGGGTGGCTCAGGTGTTCTTCTCCTTGGGTAGCGAGCTGCAACTGCCGTGGTTCGCCCAGCAGGTCACCGGCTTGCCGGTGGACAACCATTGGCAGGCTCTGGCGCGTGAAAGCTACCGGGATGACCTGGACTGGCAGATTCGGACCATGACCGTTTCGGCTCTGCAATCAGCTGATGCCAAGCAGCCGGTAGGTCAGCTGGTCGAAACCTGGGTGGAGCGCAATCAGACCCTGGTACAGCGTTGGCGTGCCATGTTGGTTGAGCTCAAGAGCGCAGGCAGCGGTGATTATCCGATGGTGGCTGTAGCCATGCGTGAGCTGCTTGATCTGGCTCAGAATGCACGGCAAATGGCAGTTGAGGACGCATGCAGCAGTTGATCGTTGATCTGGCACTGCCCGCCGAGCGTTATCTGGCCTGGTATCAGGGACGGGCAGAACGGGTGCTGATGCGTAGTCGTGATGGCCGGCGAGTTAGTCTGCCGGCCCATCACCTGCGGCGTTTTCTGACCCATGAGGGGGTGTTTGGCAGCTTCCTCATGTGCTTTACCGAGGATGGAAAGCTGGTGTCGCTGGAGCGGCTGGAAGGCTAAGGAACCCAGGAGCCGGTTCCTGTACCGTTCCTGGGAGGCGGGAGCATCTGCTCCCGCTGCAGGCTCACAGTTGCAATCGATTACAACTGGGACAGGTCGATATCGACCAGCAACAGGTGTCGGCTGTCGTCGATAAACAATCCCGAGGTCAGACAGTACTGGTTGCTGGTCGCATCGCGATAGCGATTGGAAAGGATCACCCGGCTGTCCTCACCGGCCTCTGCCAGGATCTGGTAGAAGTAGGGGCGCCACGACCAGTTGTGGTCGAGGTAGCGCGGGTCTGAACGCCATTGCTGGCCGGTCCACTCGTAGTTGGGTGAAATCTGGGTGCCATGGGCATCGCACAGGAAACAGCGCAGCAGCCAGGGATAGGCCTTGGGTGAGGGTAGATCAGTCGGTCGGGCGCCACGGCTCAGCCACTGACGCAGTTCACTGAAAAGCACCGCCAGCTCACGGCGCAGCTTGGCCAGTTGGGCGCGCTCGGCCAGCTTCTCCTTGACGTAGTGATCACGCAATTGGGAGAACTGCTCCTGCACTGCGTCGTTGGGCAGGAAGTTTTCCTCTGGGCGGGCAAACAGGTAACCCTGGACATAGCGCGCCCCGCACTCCAGGGCGAAGTGCAGTTCCTGTTCGTTTTCCACGCCTTCGGCAATGATCCAGCAGCCGCTTTTCTCCGCCATCAGGGCCAGAGCCCGGACAAAGTCACCACTGTTACCTGTGCCGCTGGCCGCCTTGCGGAACAATTGGATATCCAGTTTCAGAATGTCAGGCTCCAGTGCCAACACCCGGTCAAGCATCGAATAGCCGGCTCCGAAGTCATCAATGGCAATGCGAATACCGGCTTCGCGGTAGCGTTTGACTACGTCGCGCAACTGCTCAATGTTGCCCTGCAGTTCGGTGATTTCAAAGACCACCTGTTCGGGGGGCAGGCCCACTTCCTCCAGCAACTGCAGGCTTGGCAGTGGCGCGTCGGGAGTGAGCTGGCTGACCCAAAGCGGTGAAATGTTGAGACTGAGAAATCCCTCTGGATTATCGCGAAAGCGTTCGAGCGCCATGCGGCGGACACAGCGATCCAGCTCCAGCAGGTCAGCGGGGTTGACGCTCGGGTCGGTGAACAGGGGGCCGGCGCTGGTGACGTTGCCCTCTTCGTCGCGCAACCGGGCCAGGGCTTCATAGCCGGCGATACGACCGGTTGCGGTATCGATCAGTGGCTGGAAGTAAGGCAGGGGGTGGCCATTAAACACGTTGTTCTCCAGGCAGGTACTTATGGGCGTCAAACGTATGCAAGATTATAGCCAAGCAGGTCCGTGATGCTGGCTCGCGGCGCGGGCCCCTGTCTGGAGTCCGGATTGACGCGGCGTCGCGTGCGTTGCGGCGGATCGTCGCAGCTATGCTCATGGGCTGTTTCGATACCGCTGGCTTTCAGTGTGTTTGGGTTGAGCCCTAAAATGGTGCAGTGATCTTGCGTTGAGATTCATGATAGCTGCTTAATTTCATGAAATATAATGATTTTTTTGAGAGCTTTGAGGCGGGTTGTGAAGTCTGGTTTCGCCTCGGGGTGGGGCGCTTGTTGCGTGGCCAGAAGGCGCCCGGGCTGTTAGCCCGGGCGCTGAAGGGTTAGAGCAGCGGGATGGTGTAGGACAGAATCAGGCGGTTTTCGTCCATGTCGCGAATCACGTCCGAACGCACCATTGCATTGCGCCACTGGATTGCCAGATTTTTAAGCGGGCCGCTTTGCAGGGTGTAGGTGAAGTCGATGTCGCGCTCCCATTCCTTGCCCCGGCCAGCCGGTCCCATGTCGATATTGCTGCCGCGGATATAACGGACAAAACCTCTCAAGCCCGGCAGTCCGACCGCGGCGAAGTCGAGGTCATAGCGTGCCTGCCAGGATTTTTCGTCAGCTCGGGCGAAGTCGAGGATCTGCACGTAGTTGGCGATATAGGGGTTGTTCTCGGCCAGATAGGGGAAGGACGTATCACCATCACTGTGTTGGTAACCGACCCGGAAAGTATGGTGACCAAGACCGGCCGAGAGCATCAGGGACTTCATCTTGTGGTCGATGTCCATGGGCTGGCTGCCAATGTCGCGGGTGTCGAAATAAGCCAGGTTGGCGCCCAGTTTCCAGTCGCCGGCGTTCATGCTGTGGATCAGGTTGACCAGCGTCTGGCCGTAGACGTCTTTCAACTCACCGCGCCAGAGACCGAAGGTGGTGCTGTTCTGGTTGAACTTGTAGTTGCCGCCCAGGTAGTTGAAACGATCTGAGGAGCCGCCGACAGTGGCGCGGATATCTTCACGGTTGGTACTGGCGCGAAAGACCACATCACGCAATTGGCCGGCCTGGACATCGAGGTTCTCGATTTCGCCCATGGACAGGTTGGCGCCGGTATACATCTGCGGGATCAGGCGAATGTCACTGGCCTGGGCAATCGGAATCTGTGGATACAGGCCGCCAACTTTCAGTTCGGTCTTGGAAACCTTGGCCTTGCCGGTCAGCAGGGCGTGGCTGTAATTGCCAGGGCCTTCATTGCCGAAGGAGTTGGGCAGCAGGCCGGTGCCGGCCCGGTCGTCCGCCGAGTCAAGCTTGAGACCCAGTGCGGCGTAGGCATCGACGCCGAACCCTACAGCCCCTTCGGTATAGCCCGATTGAGCTCGAAAAATGAAGCCCTGGGCCCATTCTTCGGCCTTGGACTGAGCACCTGGGTCACGGAAATCACGGTTGAAATAGAAGTTGCGTAGCTGCAGCGAGGCCTTGGCATCTTCGACAAAGCCGGCGGCGATTGCCTGGTTGGCCATGGGGGCGATCAGTGAAAGGGCCACGGCAGTGGCCAGCGCCTTGGGTCTGACATGCTTCATTATTGTTCTCCATAGTGTCAAAACGGCTTGACCGGTATCGTCAGATGCAACTGCGTTCAGGCAGCAGGCCGTCGGCATGAACCTGACAGGGGCAAATGTCCGGTGCGGATGCAACTAAAGCATGGGGGTTCCCCGTCCGGCGCTAAGACCTTGGTCGAACAGGGGTAGGGCGGGGCCGTGAGGAGCGGATAGGGGGAGCGTGCGATCGCCCGTTCCAGACAGGTTACGGAACGATGACAGGGCGCCTGTGGGCGCCCTGAAATGAGGTTTAGACTTTAGTAGGGGGTTACATGCCGTTGGCGAAAGCCGGGTTGCTCATGTCGATTTGTCCGCGGACCGGCTTCAGGGCCTGGGCATAACGCAGCAGGATGTCCAGGTTGTAGTTCAGCCGGGCGCGGATGCGGCTGTCGTCTTCCGAAGCTGGTTCGGCCTGATTCATTACCGCTTCCACTCCGCGCACGATCAGGTGCTCAGGGATATAGCACAGGCGGCAATTTTTGTAGCTGGAGGCGCGCAGCTCGCTGATCGGATAGGCGCCGCCGACCCCGGCTGAAATGCCGCCGAGCATCGCCGGTTTGTGGGCCAGTTGCGCCTTGCTGGCGTAAAGGAAGAAGTTTTTGATCGCCGGGCAGGCCATGCCATGCCATTCCGGGGCCAGAATCACCACAGCATCGGCTGCGCTCAACTGTTTCTCGAAGACTCCCCAGGCGTCAGCGCCCTCGGCCGGCCAAAGGGGCAGGGGGTTGCTGCCCAGGTCGATCACCGATACCGCATCGGCATCGAGCTGATGCTGGTCGATCAGGGCCTGGCGGATGAAGCGGGCGACTTTGGCGGTTTGGCTGTTGCTGCGGCTGCTGCCAGCGACAATCGCGACATTGAGCATGAAGGACTCCTGTGGAAGGTGGCGTTGAATCCATGTTAGGACGGTAATTGAACAGGAAATAGCGGAAAAACACGATAACTTCTATCTAAAATCACGATTGTTCACTGGCCTGCTTTTGACAGGTCGGGCGCTATCCGGCAGAGTACGCGGCCTCCGGCCCAGGGAGCCCTTGTATACCAGGGGTTGCCTTACACCGGTCTTCTTTCATCGATATGGGAATACACTAATGAATGCAGTGGTCGCCGCTGTTGCGGTAATGCTGATTCTGAGTCTATGCCGGGTGCATGTGGTAGTCGCGTTGATCATCGGTGCGGTAGTCGGCGGCCTGTTGGGTGGGCTGGGCGTAGAGGCCACTCTGGAGGCTTTCCAGGGCGGGCTGGGCAAGGGCGCCAATGTAGCCCTTAGCTATGCACTACTGGGTGCCTTCGCGGTGGCGATCGCCAAGTCTGGACTGGCCCACGCACTGGCCGACAAGGCGTTGGGTTTGGTCAATCGTCAGCAGTCCGGTGGCACCGGGCTACTCAAGGGCATGCTGGTGCTGGTACTGCTGGCGGTGGCGATTTCATCGCAAAATATTCTGCCGATTCACATTGCCTTTATTCCGCTGCTGGTACCGCCGCTGCTGTATGTGATGGGCAAGCTGAACCTGGACCGCCGGCTGGTGGCCTGCGTGCTTACCTTTGGTCTGATCACTCCCTACATGTTCCTGCCGGTCGGTTTTGGTGGGATCTTCCTCAACAATATTCTGCTGGCCAATGTATCCGAGAGTGGCGCAGACGTGACTGCCGTCAATGTGATGCGGGCTATGGCCCTGCCGGCGCTGGGCATGCTGATTGGTCTGGCGGTGGCGGTATTCATCAGTTACCGCAAGCCGCGTCAGTATGATATGGAGCGTATTGAGCAGACCGAGCGGGTGGGCGCCAGCTACAACCCGCTGTCGCTGCTGGTCGCATTAGTGGCAGTGGCGGCGGCGTTTGTCGTGCAGCTCTGGCTGGATTCGATGATCATCGGCGCGCTGACCGGCTTCGTGATCTTTTCGGTGTCGGGTGTGGTGCGCTGGCGCGAAGCCGATGACGTGTTCACCGAGGGCATGAAGATGATGGCCATGATTGGCTTCATCATGATCGCTGCTGCCGGCTTTGCCGAGGTGATGCGAGCTACCGGCTCGATTCAGACGCTGGTGGACAGCTCTGCTGAGCTGATTGGCCATAACAAGGCTCTGGCGGCCCTGTTGATGCTGCTGGTGGGTCTGTTGATCACCATGGGGATCGGCTCGTCGTTCTCGACCATTCCGATTATCGCTGCGATCTATGTGCCGCTGGCCTTGCAGCTGGGTTTCAGCCCGTTGGCAATCGTTGCGCTGGTGGGTACGGCGGCGGCGCTGGGAGATGCCGGCTCGCCGGCCTCGGACTCGACCCTGGGGCCGACGTCTGGTCTCAACGTTGATGGTCAGCACAACCACATCTGGGATACCGTGGTGCCGACTTTCCTGCATTACAACCTGCCGCTGCTGGTGTTTGGCTGGCTGGCGGTGATGGTGCTCTGAATATAGTCAGTCAATGGGAGCGCCGCTGTGGCGCTCCCATCTTCTCTGCTCAGATTTTGAACCGGCTTACCAATCCATCTATCTGCCGTCCCAGCTGGGCCAGGTGTTGACTGGCCTGAGCGGTCTGCTGGGCGCCGTCGGTGGTTTCACGGGCCAGTTCGGCGGCTTCGGTTACGTTCTTGTTGACGTCCTCGACCACGGTCGATTGCTGGGTTGTGGCGCTGGCGATCGAAGCGTTGAGGGCGACCATCTGCTGCATGGACTGGGCGATCTGATCCAGCGCCTGACCGGCAGCGTTGACCTGCTCGACGCTGAGCTGTGAGTAGCGGCTGCTTTCGTTGATGACGTTGACCACCGTCTGGGTATTGTTCTGCAGCTTGGTGATCATTTCATGGATTTCTTCGGTGGACTTCTGGGTGCGCTGGGCCAGATTGCGCACCTCATCGGCGACCACCGCAAAACCGCGACCCATCTCGCCAGCACGGGCGGCCTCAATGGCGGCATTGAGCGCCAGCAAGTTGGTCTGCTCGGCGATGTTGCGGATCACATCCAGTACCGAGGTGATTTCATTGGCATCGGTGGCCAGGGTCTCCATGTGTTCGACAGCCGTCTTGACGCTGCTGGACAGGTGGTTGATCTGCTCGATGGTTTTTTCCACCTGGCTGCGACCGTGGTTGGCACCTTCGTTGGCGTTTTCTACCTCATGGGCGGCGGCATTGGCATTCTGGGCTACGTCCTGAACACCGTAGGTGATTTCGTTAATGGCGGTAGCCATCAGCTCCATGCGCTCCGATTGGCGGGTCATGTCGCGCAGGCTGTTATCGCTGATCTGGTCGAGCTGCTGACTGGCGCTGATCATCTGCCGAGCACTGTCGCCCAGTTGCTGGATCAAGCCGCGCAGGTTGCCGGTGAACTGGTTGAAATAGCGGGCCATCAGTGACAGTTCGTCTCGGGCGTCATCATCCAGTCGGCGGGTCAGATCGGCTTCGCCACTGGCGATATCATGCATGGCGTCGACCACCCGGTTCAGCGGTTGGGAAATGCTACGGCCGATGATGAACAGAATAACGATCATCAACAGGTTGATCAGGCTGACCACCAGCAGCAGACGCATGGCCTCGGTCCAGAATTTGGACTGCATGTCTTCGATGAAAATGCCGGTGCCGACCATGTAGTCCCAGGGCTTGAAGTGCTTGAACGCGGCGATTTTGCCAACGCCTTCGTCTTCGCCAGGGTTCTTGCCGGGGCGGGTCCAGGTGTACTCGATATGCGCGGTGCCCTGGCTACGGGCCATGTTGACCATGTCTACGATGACATTGCGGCGCCCATCTGAGCTGTTGATGTTGGTCAGGTCCATGCCTTCGGTCTGGGGCGCTACCGGGTGCATGATCATGATGTTGTTCATGTCATTGACCCAGTAATATTCCTGGCCGTCGTAGCGTAGCCCGCGCAAGGCGTCCAGAGCCTGCTTGCGAGCCTGCTCCTCGCTCAACTCGCCGCGCATCTGTTTGCCGTGGTAGTGAGCCATGAGGTCGTGGGCCACTTCCACCAGATGGGTGGCCTTGGTGATTTCCGCCTGACGCAGTTCGCTCTTGAGGCCGACGAGCGCGGTAACTGACAGAAGAGTCATGCTGACCAGAGCGACGATAAGGATCAGCCAGATCCGCTGACTGATTTTGATGCTGCGCAACAGCTTCATTAAAACCTCCACGCGCAAACGACTTGTGTTTGTTCTTGTATTGCCGCGCCCTATGCCAGTGGCTGCGGTCCCCTAGCGTCTGTATCGGCACTTTCAGGTAAACCTGAACCCGTTTGAACAAAAAAATGATGTCAAATTGGCGTCGGTTTTCTGTGGGCTCATCAGTGTAATGCCAAGCTGGTGGCCACGCTCAATGATTCGTGTTGGCTATGGTGGGACCCCGGTCAGGCTTATGGGGTGTTGCCAGCTCATGCTGTTGAGACCAAGCAAGCGCTTGGTTTGAAAAGCCTGAATGACTGACCTTTAATGCCTTTAAGCGTGCAACGCAGCTGATAACAAGAGTTTCCGATGCAGAACTACACCCATATCCGCCAGCGGGTCATGCCTGAGCTGGTCCGTGCCGGCCTGATCACCGATCCGGTCTGTGCCCGCGGCAAGTTGATCCAGGCGGCCGCTCACCTGTTCAGCAGTCGTGGATTCGAACGCACCACGGTCCGGGATCTGGCCGCCGCGGTTGGTATTCAGTCCGGCAGTATCTTTCATCACTTCAAGAACAAGGACGAAATCCTCCGGGCAGTGATGGAGGAGACCATTCATCTCAATACTGCCCTGATGCGCGCGGTGCTGGAGGGGCTGGATGAACCGGAACAGCGGCTGCTGGCCCTGATCGAGTGCGAACTGCAATCAATCAACGGGGTTAGCGGCGAGGCGATGTCGGTGTTGGTGTATGAGTGGCGCTCCTTGTCAGTTGAGGGGCAGCGCTTGATTCTTGGTTTACGTGATATTTACGAGGCGATCTGGCTGGATGTGCTGCAGCAGGCCTACGATAGTCATCTGGTGCGGGTCGAACCGTTCATCTTGCGTCGGTTGCTGACGGGCGCGCTGTCCTGGACCATTACCTGGTTCCGGGCAGATGGTGGATTAAGCCTGGAGCAGTTGGCGGAAAAGGCCTTGAACATGGTGCTTGATCCGGCTGTTGATAGTTGATGCGTGACAAGCGTCATTTCCCTGGTAGGCCCCTCTATTCAGCGCCGTCAAATCATATAAAATGCGCGCCGTTTTGGTCCGCAAATGGCCAGTATCCCGGCTGGTGTGGCACTTTTTCTATTCCTGCCGGTCTATCCTGTTGTTTCTGCAAAGGATCTCTCATGCATTCAGTGATCAAGCGTTGGTGTTGGGCAGTGTGTATTTCGGTTTTGGCCCCGTTGGCCTGGGCCGAGGCCGAGCAGCACGAAGACCCCGAAGCCTCGGAGCAACCGGTTGCCGCGAAGGTAATCGTTGGCTGGGTTGAGAAGGGCCGAATCCTGCCGGAACAGACAGCGGTCAAGATCAAGGTTGACTCCGGTGCGCTGACCTCTTCGATGCATGCGATCAACATCGAGAACTTCACCCTCAACGGCAATCCTTGGGTGCGTTATGACGTGCCGGTTAAGGATGCCGATAGCGGCGAACTGGTGACCCTGAAGTTTGAGCGGCCGGTCTATCGCCGGGTGCTGGTGCGCGGGGCTGGCGGCGAGGATCGTCGACCGGTGGTGAAAATGGCGATGTGCATCGGCAATCAGGTTTATGAAGAGCAATTCTCTCTGCGTGACCGCGGCGACATGACCTATCCGGTGCTGATTGGCCGACGGACCATCGAACATGTCGGCTTGATTGATGTGTCGCGGACCTTCCTGCTCAAGCTGGACTGCCCGGAGGCTGAGGAGACCCGTGAGCGTGAGCGTGTCGAGCGAATGAAGGAAGATGCCGAACTGGTGGATGACACTGCCCTGGATGAGCCGGAGCAGGTCGAGGAAGAAGACGAGCAGGAACAGCGGCAATAATGGCTGGCTGGCCCGGGCATTGTGCCCGGGCCGATTGTATTACCACATCAGATCGTCAGGGATCTGGTACGCGGCGTAGGGATCGTCCTCGCTGACTTCTTCGACCTTGGCGATGATTACCGGCCAATGTGGGGCCCGCTCCTTGACCTTGTCCGCGACCTCCAATGGAATCAGCTCGAACTGCCCGCCCAAGCGAGCAATGGCCAGTTTGCCGCGGCTGAGTCTGTCGAACTGCTCCTGAGTGACATAAATCTTCTTGATCTTGTTCTTGCTGGCGAACTGGTAGGGCACTTCACCGCCGGTGCGCTCGATTTTGTTCTGTTCGATCAACTGCTTGGCCTGAGCTTCACGCTCCTTGCGGGCAGCCTCTTCCTGGCGCTGCTGGTTGAGCTGACGGTCCCGCTCGGCCTTGTCGGCCCGGGCTTTTTCCACCAGTGCCGCGGTATCCACAACCTTTTCGGGCTGCTGTTTGGCCTGTTTTTTCTTCGAGCGCTGGGCTTGTTTGAGTTTTTTCTCGTCGACCAGGCCGGCCTTGAGCAGTTGGGCTTGCAGTGAATTGATCATGGGGTGAAATCCTGCGAGTTGAATCTGCCGGGCATTCTACCGGGTTTTCAGTCCTTTTTGCGTTCGGCTTCCTTGGCTTCTTCTGCCTCAAGTTCAGCCTGACGCTCTTTGATGCGCTTGAGCTTTTCCTTGTCGATGGGCATCTTGTTGGCGCTGTCGCGCAACATCAGCAAACTGCCGAGCACCAGGCCGAAAGCCATCAGTAAAAACAGCCAACCGATCATCGGCATCATCGCAACTCCGCTAAACTGCTGTTGAACTATCATGCGACAAGCAATCTCCCGAGGCAAACACCATGCTGGATGACATGTTGCGGCAGGCTCTGCGAAGCCAGACTCCAATGTTGTGGATCAATCCCGGTGTTCGTACCCAGCCGGAACTGTTCGACCCTGCCCTGATTGATCAGGCTGAACAACGATTGAAGCGTGCGGCTCCCTTGCTGGCGGCAGGGCACCCTGCGTTGGCGGCCTGTGATGGAGTAGTCGAATCGCCGCTATTGTCAGCCGATGCCCTGCGCGATGCCTATAGCGGGCAGGGGCAATGGTTGCTCAAGGCCGATCACCGCCTGCCACTGGCCGGCTCGGTCAAGGCGCGGGGCGGCTTTCATGAGGTGCTGGAGTTCGCTGAGCATTGTGCGCGGGAGCATGGCTGGCAGGGGGAGGACTTTCGTGAGTTGGGTTCTGCGCAGTGGCGAGCTTGTTTTTCTGGCTATCAACTGGTGGTGGGTAGCACTGGTAATCTGGGGATCAGTATTGGGTTGATGGCACGCTTGCTGGGTTTTGCGGCTCAGGTGCATATGTCCCAGGATGCCAAGGACTGGAAAAAGGCCCTGCTGCGTGAGCAGGGCGTCGATGTTGTCGAGCATGGCGGTGACTACGCTGCGGCTGTTGCTGAAGGTCGACGCCTGGCTGAGGCTGACCCGCAGTCCCACTTCGTCGATGATGAGCGTTCCAGTTCGCTGTTTGCTGGCTACGCGGTAGCTGCCCGGCGCCTGTTGCCGCAACTACGTGAGTTGGCAATCGAGGTTTCCGCACGGCGACCGCTGTTGGTCTATCTGCCCTGTGGTGTTGGTGGCGCGCCAGGCGGGATTGCCTATGGACTCAAACAAATGCTGGGCGATGCGGTACACGTCTGGTTCGCCGAGCCAGTCGCCTCGCCCTCGGTTTTGCTGCAGTTGGCGGCAGGCCTGGAGCAGCCGTTGTCGGTCTACGATATTGGCCTGGACAACCGTACCCTGGCTGATGGCATGGCGGTAGCTCAGGCCTCGATGCTGGCCAGCAATGCTATGCAGGACCGGCTTGCAGGCGTCTTTACCGTCAGTGACGCGCAGTTGCAGCGAGGCCTGGCTTTGGCCTGGAATGCTCTGGGCGAACGGCTTGAGCACTCGGCCTGTGCCGGATTTACCGGTCCAGGCTGGCTCATGGATAGTGAACCCGGACGGCAATGGTGCCTGGCGCAAGGAGTGAACCCGGCGCAAGCGGTGCATCTGCTGTGGAGTACCGGGGGAGGGCTGCTGCCTGATTCGGAGTTCGAAGCCTGGCTGCATCAGGCTCAGGCCGAGTTGCCCTGAGCGTCTGGTGCGGGCAAGTTAGACGCCGTTGCGGCGCTGGCCTACAGTTATTTTAACGGGCACATTGCCTGCATCCCCATCAAGGAGTCGCTATGAATATCCTTCAGTCAATCGTCAACCCTGGGCAGCACTGGGCCCCGCTGGCGCTGCGTATACCATTCGGTATCATCTTCATGGCCCATGGCGCCCAAAAGCTGTTTGGCTGGTTTGGTGGTCACGGACTGGAGGGAACAGGTCAATGGATGGCATCAATTGGGCTGCAGCCGGGCTATCTGATGGCGCTGGGCGCGGGGTCGGCCGAGTTTTTCGGCGGCTTGTGTCTGGTCCTGGGGCTGCTTATTCGTCCGGCGGCGCTGGTGCTGGCCTTCACCATGCTGGTGGCGATCTTTGCTGTGCATATTGATAACGGCTTGTTCATGAGCAACAACGGCTATGAGTTTGCGCTGTCGCTACTGGCCGGCTCGGTGGCCTTGATGTTGTCGGGTGCCGGCAAGTTGAGCCTGGACCAGGGCTTGCTGTCGCGTCTGCCTCGTTAATTCCTCATCCCAAGGGCCTATTCGTCAGTTATGACGAATAGGCCCTTTTTTATTACCTTATTCGCAATATATGACGACTAGAATGTCTTTGTTATTTGCTGTATAAGTCGCTTAATATGTCGACTTAATACGTAAATGGTGTTTATTTCGCAATGGATGACGACTTATGCGGTTATCTGACTCGCTGACTGATGATGCAGTGTTGACTGAGCTGGGAGGGCGGTTGGCCCGGCTGCGACTTGACAGCGGTTTGACCCAGGCCCAGTTGGCGGAGCAGGCTGGTTTGTCCAAGCGTACCCTGGAGCGTCTGGAGGCGGGGCAGTCCAGCCAGCTGCTCAGTCTGATTCGTGTGCTGCGGGTGTTGGGGCGGCTAGGAGGCCTGGAGGCCTTGTTGCCGGATACCGGACCGGGACCAATGGCGCTGCTGCGTGGCAAGGGCAAGCCGCCGCAACGAGCGTCGCGCCGTGGGGTGGTTGAGCCCAAGGGCGAATGGCAGTGGGGAGATGACGAATGACCACACTGGCCGAGGTCCGGCTATGGGGGCGGACCATTGGTGCGGTAGCACAGGAGCCCGGTGAGGCCGCGGCGGCGTTCCAGTACGATCCGGCGTTTATTGGTAGCGGCATTGAACTGTCGCCATTGGTTATGCCCTTGTCGCCACGGGTTTACCGCTTTCCCGAGCTGCCCAGGCAAACTTTTCACGGCTTGCCTGGGCTGCTGGCTGACTGTTTGCCGGACAAATTCGGCAATGCTCTTATCGATGCCTGGCTGGCAACTCAGGGGCGTAGCCCGGACAGTTTCAATGCGGTAGAGCGCCTGTGTTACACCGGGCGACGGGGGATGGGGGCGCTGGAGTTTTTGCCGACCACCGGGCCGCAGGCCCGTGAGTCGGAGCGGGTCAGCATCGATGCGCTGGTCGAGTTGGCCTCTGAAGTGCTGGCGCACCGTAACGATCTGCAGGGCAGTTTTGCTGATGCCGACAAGGCTGCGGCCCTGCGTGACATCCTGCGAGTGGGAACCTCGGCCGGTGGCGCCCGGGCCAAAGCTGTTATTGCCTGGCAGCCACAGACCAATGAGGTGCGTTCTGGTCAGGTCGAGGCCGGAGAAGGTTTTGAATACTGGCTGCTGAAGTTCGATGGGGTTTCCGGCAATCGCGACAAGGAGCTGGATGATCCTCAGGGTTATTGTGCGATCGAATATGCCTACTACCTGATGGCCCGCGAGGCCGGCATTGACATGAGCGAGTGCCGGCTGCTGGAGGAAGGCGGGCGCCGGCACTTCATGACCCGGCGGTTTGATCGCTTGCCCGGCGGCAGCAAGCTGCATATGCAGTCACTGTGCGCGCTGGCCCATTTCGACTTCAATCAGGCCGGCGCCTACAGTTACGAACAGGCGTTGCAGGTGATTCGCCGCCTGGGGCTGCCGATGGCCGCGCTGGAACAGCAGTTCCGGCGCATGCTGTTCAATATCGTCGCCCGTAACCAGGATGATCATGTCAAGAACATCGCCTTTCTGATGGATCGTCAGGGGCGCTGGTCATTATCGCCGGCCTTTGACGTGACCTACAGCTACAATCCCGAGGGCATTTGGACCGCCAGCCATCAGATGAGCCTCAATGGCAAGCGCGATCACTTCACCCTGGAAGATATCAAGGCCTGTGCCCGGGTTGCCGGTCTCAAGCGTGGCCGCGCTGAAGCGTTGCTGCACGAGGTGACCGAGGTGGTTGGTCAGTGGTCGGCGTTTGCCGACCGGGCTGCCGTGGCTCCGCTCTGGCGTGATCAGATTGCCCGAACCCTGCGCCTTAAACTGGCTGCTTGAACGCCCGTCAGTTACTTCGTTGCAGTCTGGGAAGGCGACCATCCAAACACAGGGCGTAGGCCCAGAGGATCAAGACCATCTGCAAGGGCGCGCGAATCAGCAGGTATACCGGCCCCCACTGATGCCCGCCGAGGCCGACTCCGTGCAGGGCTGCATACACGTTGGCTGGAAAGAACAGAATCAGAACAGCTATTGCCAACTTGGCAGCCAGTTCCCGGTAGCCCGGCAGGAAAAATCCGATGGCAATCAAGAGCTCCAGTACGCCGGTCAGGTAGACCAGTTGCAGGCGCCACGGCACCCAGGCAGGCAGCATGGCAACCATGCCTTCGGTTTGCACGAAGTGGCCGATGGCAAAGAACACAAAGGCCAGCCCCATGCCGTAGCAGGCTGGACGCCGGACTTTCAGCGGTTGGCTGCGGTAACTGGCATAGGCGAATGCAATGGCCAGAGGGGTGATCAGGATGGCCAGTATGATCATGGGCGTCAGCATTATTATTGTCTCCGTTATCAGGTTGGCAGGTGATTCAGTTCAGGGGCGCATCGACTGGGTCAGCATGCGCAGGGTATAGCTGACCAGTTGCTCCGGGTTGGGGTGGTCAGGTAATTCGATTTCACTGATGTGCCGACATTGCATGATCACTCCATGTAAGGCGCCGCGCAGATAGTAGGCGGTCTGCAGTGGATCGCTGACCCGCTCGGCGCTCAGACTGCCGTCGGCTACGCCCTGGAGCAGTGCCTGAATCATCAGGTGCATGGCGTCGATGCTGCATTGCTGCAGGGCCAGGCTCTGTTCGTCAGGCTCGTCTGGGTGGGCGAACCCCTGGGCTTGGGTCAGTACATCGAAATAGTTGGGATGCTCAACGCTGAAGTGGTAGTAAGCTCGGCCGATATTTTCAATCTGCTCGGCTCCGCTGCTTGAGGCCTCCATGGCCTGGCGGAAATGACCGCGGATCGATTCGCCGGCGCGTAGCATGATGCCGCGCATGATTGCGGCCTTATCTTTGAAGTAGACGTACAGCAGGGCGCGACTGACCTGGGCGGCCCGGGCGATGTCATCCATCGAGCAGCGCTCATAGCCCTTGCTGAAGAAAACCTGCTCGGCTGCATCAAGAATGCTGTCTCGGCGCTCCTGCTTTTCCCGTTCCCGGCGTTGCTCAACGCTCATAGGTTGCTCACTAACTGGTGGCTGACGAATGGAGTCTGTGACGTTATTGACAATTTGTCAAACGATGACAAACTGTCAAAAATCATCCTGCCCTCTTCAGGAGTCTGTCATGTCGCGCCTTGCTGATACCCCGAAATCCTGGTTGCCACCGTTGTTGGTGGTATTGCTAGTGCCGCTGTTGGTCACTGCCAGTGGTTGCGGCCGAGAGCAGCGGGCTGATGCCGCGGCGTTGCCGCTGACACCTGCTGTTGCGGTGCGCGCAGCCGAGGTGAGCCTGGCACAAGCAGAGGAGCCGTTGCGGTTTGCCGGATTGGTCAGACCGCGTCAGCGAGCCGTACTGACCTTTCAGGTAGGTGGTGTGCTGCGCGAGCGGCCACTGGAGATCGGTCAGCAGGTCAAGGCCGGTCAGTTGCTGGCACGACTGTATAACCCGGAGCTGGAGCCGGCCCGTGATGCGGCCAGGGCTCGGCTGCAGGAACTGCAAGCCCAGGCTGAGCAGGCCCGACGTGATGTCGACCGGGCCGAACAGCTGTATCAGCGCGGTGTTATGTCGGCCCAGGAGCGCGAACAGCAGGCGGCCCGTCGCGATGCGTTGCTGGCTTCGGTCAATAGTGCACGGGCAGCATTGCGCCAGAGCGAGCAATTGCAGGGAGAAATGCGCTTGCTGGCTCCGTTCGACGCCAGCATTGAGGCTTTGCTGGTCGAGCCTGGTGAGTACGTGGCGCCAGGACAACCGGTATTGCGCTTGTCGGCGTCGGTTGGCCATGAGGTTGAAGTACGGGTTCCGGCTGCCTTGCTCCATGGTATCGAGCTGGGTCAAAGCCTGCCGGTGTGGGCCAGTGTGCGTGAAGGGCAGTGGCTGGGGCGGGTCAGTGAAATTGGCCAAAGCGCCTCGCAGGGCAGTGTGCTGTATCCGTTGGTATTGAGCCTGGATGAGCCCGGCCTGCAGGCCGGTGATGCGGTGGAAGTAGGGCTGGCACGTCAGCAACCAGGCCAGCTCAGCGTGCCGCTGGCGGCGATCATGCGCTCGGCTGAAGGCCTGTCGGTATTTCGTGTCGAGGGTGAGCGGGTGAGTCGGGTGGCGGTTGAAGTGCGCGGTATGCAGGGTGAGCGGGCGTTGCTGGAAACGGGTAGTCTGCAGCCGGGTGAGCAGGTGGTTTATGCCGGTCTGACCCGGCTGGCCGATCAGGACCGGGTGGAGCTGCTGCCATGACTCTGCTGCTCAATACCCGGGCCCGGCTGATTGGGCTGGTGGTCACCATGTTGTGCCTGCTGGGGTTGGCTTCCTATCTGACCATGGCGCGCCAGGAAGATCCGAGCTTTCCCCAGCGTGCCGGCATGATTACGGTGATTTATCCTGGGGCCATGGCCGAGGCGGTCGAGCGAATGGTGCTGGAGCCACTGTCTGATGAGCTGTCACAGGTAGAGGAAATCGAGTATTTCACCGCCACCGCGCGGACCGGCGTGGTGCTGATCAGCATCAACCTTGAAGATAGAATTTACGACACCGACTCAGCCTGGGACCGGGTGCGCCAAGCGATGGAACGTGCCCGGCTGGAGTTTCCCGACGGCGTTGCCCGCATGAGTCTGGATGATCGGCTGATCGATATTCCGGCGGTCGTGCTGGCGGTGCGCGGCGACGCTTCCCTGGTGCAGCTCAGTCAGCAGGCCGAGCGCCTCAAACGAGCCCTGATGGACCTGCCGGGGGTATCGCGGATCGAACTGGACGGTGAGGCCGACGAGCAGATCACCATCGCTCTGCGCGATGCCGAAATGCGCCGTCTGGGCCTAACGCCACAGCAGTTAAGTACGCTGCTGGCCCAGCGCAATCAGGTCATTCCCGGCGGCTTTGTGGTGGTCGATGACAAGCGTCTTGGGGTGTTGCCCAACAGCGAGTTCACCAGTATTGAAGCGCTACGCGGCACCCAGATTCCGCTGCCTGAAGGCGGCAGCGTGCCGTTGGCGGCGATTGCCGATGTCTGGCGTGGCCCGCTGGAGCCGGCTCAGCCCCAGGCCTGGTTCGATGGCGAGCAGGCGGTTCTGGTCAGCCTGACTGCGCAGCGTGGCCAGGTCGATGCGATTCGTTTCGGTGAGCAGTTGCGCGAGCGTCTGGATCTGCTGCGTGACGAGTTTCAGCCGCTGCAGATTGACGAGATGTTCTTTCAACCGGATCAGGTCAAGGAGCGTCTGGATAGCCTGGAACTGAGCCTGCTGCTGAGTGTGCTGATCATTGTGGCCGTGGTGTTGGTTGGCATGGGCTGGCGGATGGGCGTGCTGGTGGCGACCATGCTGCCGCTGGTGGCGATGATCAGTCTTGGGCTGTACAACTTCGGCGGCGGTGTCCTGCACCAGATCGCGGTAATCGGTATGGTGATCTCGCTTGGGATTCTGATCGATAACGCCATCGTCATGGTCGAGAACATTCAGGATCGGCTCAACCGCGGCGCCTCACGGGCCCATGCCATGCATGAGGCGGTACGCGAACTGGCCGGGCCGCTGGGCGCCTCGACCGCGACCACGCTGGCGGCATTCACACCCCTACTGCTGGCCAAGGGCGGCACCGCGGACTTCACCCGGGGAATTCCGGTGATGATCATGCTGACTCTGAGTGTCAGCTACCTGCTGGCCGTCAGTGTCGCCCCACTGATCGCCGGACGTTTTCTAAAACCGTCGGCGTCACTCGACAGCCCCTTGATGGAGCGTGTGGGCGCCGGTCTGGCCCGTGTCAGTGGCCGCTTTCCCTGGCTGGTGGTGTTGTTCGGGCTGGTAATGGTGATCATCAGCCTGGGCATGACGCCCTGGATGAAGCAGCAATTTTTCCCCTATGCCGACCGGCCTGTGGTGGTAGTCGAACTGCACATGCCAGAAGGCACCGATCAGCAGCGCACCGCCGATGTAGCCGCCGACCTGGAGCGCGAGTTGCGTGGCTTGCCCCAGGTACAGGCGGTTCATCGCTTTGTCGGTTCGGCTGGGCCCAGCTTCTATTACAACCTGCTGCGCTCACCCGAGTCGCCCAACCGTGGCCGTCTGGTCGTTCAGACCACCGATCTGGCCGCCACCGGCGAAGTGATTCACTGGGTGCGCGAGCATGTCGCCCGGCAGCGGCCGGAGCTGGATGTGGTCGCTGAACGGCTGGGGCAGGGGCCGCCACGGGTGGCGCCGGTTGAGGTACGGCTGTACCACCCCGATGACCGGCAGCGGATTGCTGCCGCCGAGCAAGTGTTCACTGCGCTCAAAGCCGTCGAGGGCGCGGTGGATGTACGCCATGATGTGGATCTGGGCGTGCCGGTGCTGGCCATCGAGGTCGATGATGCCCAGGCCCAGCGCCTGGGGGTAAGTCGCGCCGAGGTAGCCCGGGCGCTGTTCTCCCAGAGTCTGGGGCTGACTGTCGAACAGTATCGCCAGGAGCTTGATCCGATTCCGATGCTGCTGCGCTCGCATGAGGGGACCCGGCAGTCGCTGGAGCGCTTGCTGTCACTGCATGTATTCAACCAGGCCGGCGAGGCGATTCCTCTGACCGCGCTGGCGCGGATCGAGGCGCGCTGGTTGCCGGCCAGTATTCGCCAACGCAACGGGGTACGGGTCTACAGCGTCACGGCCGGGCTGGAAGACGGCTACAGCTTCAATCAGGTGCTTGATGCGCTGGATCGGCAGTTGCAGGCCCAGCCCTTGCCGCCTGGGACCCGGCTGGAACTGGGCGGTGACAGCGAGGGCTCCGGTGATGCCAACCGGGCGCTGGCCACCAGCGCACCAGTCGGCATGCTGCTGTTGCTGTTTTTCCTGCTGCTGCAGTTCAACTCGTTCCGCCGGGTCGGGATCATTCTTCTGACCGTGCCGCTGGCCAGCGTCGGCATTTTCCCCGGTCTGGTATTGTCCGGCTCGCCGTTCGGCTTCCAGTCGATGCTCGGGGTGATTGCCCTGGTCGGCATCGTGGTCAACAACGCCATCGTCTTGCTTGATCTGGTCGACCAGCGTCTGGCCGTGGGTAAGGCGGTAGGGGAGGCGGTCAGCGAAGCGGTGCAGCGGCGTACCCGACCGATTCTGCTGACCACCGCGACCACCATCGCCGGTCTGTTGCCGCTGGCCTTTTCATCATCGACCCTGTGGCCACCGATGGCCTGGGCGATCATTTCCGGCTTGCTGGCCTCGACCGTGCTGACCCTGCTGGTGATACCTGCGGTCTGCCGCCTGAGCCTCAAACCTAAAGTGCAGGCGCAAGACAATAAATCTTATGCAAGTGCTTGACTCCGCTGGAGGAATGTTTAAAATGCGCGCCAGTTCAGACGGACAGGGTGGCCCCACCCATACCGGATTCCGGTGTTCTCTGAACGACGCGCAGCGGTAGTTCAGTCGGTTAGAATACCGGCCTGTCACGCCGGGGGTCGCGGGTTCGAGTCCCGTCCGCTGCGCCATTATTCAGAAACCCCAGCTTTGCAAGAAGCTGGGGTTTTTTGTTTTCGCTGGTACATCCTTTATCAATCGCTGTAGCGTACCGAAACAGGCTGGGGCAAACTCCAGGCCTTAGGTTCATGTTTTGATACAGGGATGCTCATGCTTCAGCCGAAAGTGCTGGTCTGCTGGTTGGGCGGTAATGATCTTCAGGGCGCCTCGGGTGGTGAACCCGGGCCTGTTTTGTCGACGTTGCGTGCCGAGTCTTTTTCACGTGTTGAGCTGCTCTGCGCTTACCCTCAGGCCCAGGTCCTGCAATATAGAGACTGGCTTGTTGCGCAAACAGATGTACCGGTCCAATTGCATTTTGAGTCACTGAGCTCACCGGTGGATTTTGGTGATATCTATCTGGCCGCCGATAAGCTTTTGAGCACCTTGCAGCAGCGCGCTGAAGCCATAGCCATTTTGCTCAGCCCAGGAACGCCGGCGATGCAGGCTGTCTGGATTCTTTTGGGTAAGACCCGCTATCCGGCAGTCTTCTATCAATCGTCGCTTGAGCAAGGTGTCCAGCAGGTTGAGATACCCTTTGAGATTGCAGCCGAATACGTACCAGCGGCTACGGGGGTCAGTAACAACAGTTTCAGCAGGCTGGCAATGCAGACAGCGCCTGTTGATGCCGCTTTTGACAACATCATCACCCGCAACAGAACCATGCTGCTGCTCAAGCAGCAGGCCCAGGTGTTGGCGCAAAAGCTGGTGCCAGTGTTGGTGTACGGTGAAACCGGCACAGGCAAGGAACTCTTTGCCAGAGCTATTCACAACGCGGGGCCGCGCGCGGGCAAGCCTTTTGTTGCGCTCAATTGCGGGGCTATCCCACCTGAGCTGATCGACTCCACCTTGTTCGGGCACAAAAAAGGCGCCTTTACCGGAGCTATTGCAGACCGGCTTGGTGTGTTTCAGCAGGCTGACGGCGGCACGCTGTTTCTCGACGAGTTTGGCGAGCTGGCAGCAGATGTGCAGGTGCGACTGCTCAGGGTGTTGCAGGAGGGAATGTGCACGCCGGTGGGAAGCTCGGTGGAGCAGCAGGTTGATGTACGACTAATTGCTGCCACTCATCGCAACCTCATGCAGGATGTTGCCGAGGGGCGCTTTCGTGAAGATTTGTTCTACCGCGTTGCCGTAGGCGTGTTGCATCTGCCGCCGCTGCGAGAGCGAGAAGGTGATCTGCTGCTGCTCTGCGAAGCGTTGCTGAGTGCTATTGGTCACCAGGATTCAGCTCTGGCGGGTAAGAAAATTTCCGCAGAGGCAAAAAAACTTGTGCTGCAGCATACCTGGCCAGGTAATGTTCGAGAGTTGCAGGCAACGCTTTTACGGGCTGCGCTTTGGTGCCAAGGTGATATTATCGAGCTCGAAGACATGGCCGGTGCGTTGTTCACCATGCCAGCCGAGAAGAATGAGTCAGACCTTGTGAATATTTCTCAAGGGGTTGATATACAAGAGCTTTTGAGTGAGTTTGTAAGGCCGTATCTACAGCAGGCGCTGGCCCGTACTGCAGGCAACAAGACCCGGGCGGCCAAATTGCTGGGCCTGAAAATCCAGCAAACCCTGAGCAACTGGATGGAGAAGTACGGCATTGAATAGCGTTGGCACGATCTTCGCTATCCAACCAGCATGGACACAATAGCCTTTATGAAATCTGTGAATTTCGAGTTTTTGCGCCCCGGCAATGAGCTGCTGGCCAATCTGGCTGGCCTGGCCGAAGCGGTGCTGCATATCGACCCCGGCAGTGCCCTGACCCGGTTGCGCAGTTTCGCCGAAGAGCTGACCAAGACCATCTACAAGGAAGAGACTCTTCCACGCCTGCCACAGGCCAGCTTCTACGATCTGGTGAAAAATCCGGTGTTTGCCGATTGCGTGAGCAAACCACTGATCCACCACATCAACTTTCTGCGAATTCAGGGCAACGATACCGCCCATGGGGCTGAGGGTGACCTGCGTAATGCTCAACTGGCGCTGCAAACAGCTCACCAGTTGGCCATGTATATGGCGGTCAAATACTACCGGGTGTCGCAGTCCAGCATTCCTGAGTTTGTCGAAGTTGCCGACCCTACGGTTGCCATCAAGGGCCTGCAGCAGTCCGTATCCGCTTACGAAAAAGAGCTGAACCAGAAGCAGGAAGCCCTGCAGCAGGTGATTGCCGAGCTGGAGCAGCAACGCACCCGCAATATTGAGAAGCTGGGGCCACCGGCCCGGCCCGATCAGCAGAAACGCCAGCGCGAAAGCCAGCAGGTTGCCGACAGCCTGCAGTGGAATGAAGCCAAGACCCGAACCCTGCTGATTGATGCCATGCTGCTGCAGGCCGGTTGGGATGTGGCCAACCCTGCGCAGGTGGGGCAGGAAGTCGAGGTTGATTTCCCAGACAACCCGTCTGGCAAAGGCCGCGCCGATTATGTGCTGTGGGGTGACAATGGTCAGCCACTGGCCGTCATCGAAGCGAAAAAATCCGGCAATGTCAGCCTGCAGGCCGGACGCGAGCAGGCGCGCATGTATGCCGATGGCTTCGAGCGCATGGGCATGCAGCGTCCGGTGATTTTCTACAGCAACGGCTACGAAACCTTTATCTGGGACGACACCCAGTACAACACCTATCGCCCGGTGTACGGTCTCTACAGCAAGGACAGCCTGGAATACCTGATTTATCAGCGCCAATACCGGGTCAAAGAGCTGGAAAAGCACAACCCGCAGTTGAGCATTGCTGACCGGCCCTATCAAATCGAAGCGATCAAGACCGTCGCCGCGCACTTCCAGCAGCAGCGTCGCAAGGCACTGATCATCCAGGCCACCGGCACCGGCAAAACCCGGGTAGCCATCGCCCTGGCTGAATTGCTGCTGCGCACCGGCTGGGCCAAGCGCGTGCTGTTTCTCTGTGATCGTAAGGAACTGCGGGTGCAGGCCGATGACGCCTTCAAGCAGAACCTGCCGAGCGAGCCGCGCTGCGTGATTGGCGAAACCGGCAAGGTCGACCAGACTGCGCGCATCTATATTGCGACTTACCCAGGCATGATGAACCGCTTCGCTCAGTTGGATGTCGGCTTTTTCGACCTGATCATTGCCGATGAAAGCCACCGCAGCATCTACAACAAGTACCGCGACCTGTTCGACTACTTCGACGCCCTGCAAGTGGGCCTGACCGCCACACCGGTCAAATTCATCAGTCGCAACACCTTCGACATCTTCGACTGTGAAACCACAGACCCGACCTTCGAATTCGGCCTGGACGCAGCCATCAACAACGATCCGCCTTACCTGGTGCCCTTCCGGGTAAAAGATCTGACCACCGATTTTCTGCGTGACGGCATTCACTACAGCCAGCTCAGTGAGGCGCAGCAACGTCAGCTTGAAGATGACCTGGGCGAAGAAGAAGCCCGGCTGACTACCATTGCCGGCAAGGACATCGGTCGCAAGATTTTCAGCGAAGATACCGACCGCATCATCCTGGAAAACCTGATTAACAACGGCATCAAGGATGAAACCGGCTCACTGGTGGGCAAGACCATCGTCTTTGCTCAGCGTCAGGATCATGCTGAGCATCTGGAAAAGCTGTTCTGCACGCTCTACCCGCAATACGGCAGCAAGGTCTGCAAGGTGATTCACAACGCGATACCGCACGTGGATACCCTGATCAAGGAATTCAAGAAGCCGGACAACGACTTCCGTATCGCCATCTCTGTCGACATGCTCGACACCGGCATCGACGTGCCCGAGGTGGTCAACCTGGTCTTCGCCAAACCGGTGAAAAGCTGGGTCAAGTTCTGGCAGATGATTGGCCGTGGCACCCGCCTGCGCCCCAACTTGTTTGGGCCGGGCAAGCACAAGAGCGAATTCCTGATCTTCGATCACTACGGCAACTTCGACTACTTCGAAGAGGAATATCAGGAGCCGGAGGACACCGGCAGCAAATCGCTGCTGCAAACCACCTTCGAGGCCCGCCTGCAACTGGCGCAGGCCGCGCTCAAGACTAATCACGCCGCCGCCTTTGATGTCGCCATCGAGCTGCTGCAGGCAGACATCAACGACCTGCCGGATACCAGCGTCGCCGTTAAACGTGAACTGCGGGTAGTGCACCAACTGCAGCAAACCGCATTGCTCAAAACGCTCGACAGCAAAACCCAGCACCTGCTGAGTCACACCATTGCGCCGCTGATGTCAGCCCGGGTATTGCGCGACAAGCACGCCACCGCCTTCGACAAGCTGATCGCCGGTATTCAGTGCTGTCTGGTGGAGCAGGCCAGCTGTTTCGAGGATGGCAAGACCGAACTGCTGGCCGAGCTGGACAAGCTCGCCGTGAACATCAATGCCGTGCGCCAGAAGGATGCAGTGATTGCCGAGGTGCGCAGTGCGGCGTTCTGGCAACAGCCGAGCATCGACAAACTGGAGCATGCGCGCAAGGAACTGCGCGGCATCATGAAATACCGTGGCAGTGCTGTACCTCCGGGTTATGGCATCGGCAGCACACGCACCAGTGACGACAATGTCGAGATCAATGAGCGCAAGGTGATTATCGCTGGCGCCAACGAAGCCATGATCTATCGCCGCCGCCTCAAGCAAATTCTCGACGGCATGCTGGCGGCCAGCCCGACCCTGCAGAAAATCCGCCAGGGCGACCCCATTGCCGAACCCGAGCTGAAAACCCTGACCTCGACCATACTCACCAGCCACCCAGGCGTCAGCCTGGAAGTGCTCAACGAGTTCTATGGGCGCACCGCTGACCAGCTGCACCTCACCGTGCGCGAGATTATCGGTCTGGACCCTCAAGCCATTGAAGAACACTTCAAACGCTTCCTGCACAATCACCCGGCGCTCACCGCCCAGCAGGTGCGCTTTATGAATCTGCTGAAGAACTACATTGCCGAGCATGGCAGCATAGTCATCGACAAACTCTACGAACCGCCGTTCGACAGCATCTCCCATGAAGGCATTGATGGCGTGTTCACGCCTGACGATGTGGGCGATCTGATCGCCGTGCTTGAACCCTTCATCAAGCCGGAGGCGCACTATGGCCGATAAGGAACTGATTCCAGCGGGCCTGTACACAGCCATTACCAGCGTTATCCAGCAGGCGCGTCAGCAGATAAAACAAACGGTAAACCAGCAAATTGTCGAGACCTACTGGCAAATTGGCAGGCTGATTGTTGAACAGGAACAACAGGGCCAGGCGAGGGCAGAGTACGGAAAGCAACAGCTAGAGCAGCTTTCAAAGCGTTTGACAGCCGAGTTTGGCAAGGGTTTTGATGCGCGTAATCTACGCTATATGCGGGCATTTTATCAGCAGTATCCAATTTGGAACGCAGTGCGTACCGAATTGAGCTGGACTCACCACCGCACCCTTATGCGCCTTGAAAATCCTGCTGCCAAGGAGTGGTACGCCAAGGAATGTGTAGAGCAGGGCTGGAGCGCCCGCGCCCTGGAACGCCAAATCGGCGTGCTTTACTACGAGCGCTTGCTGGCCAGCAAAGACAAGGCGGCGGTTGAGCACGAAGCACAACAGAAAACCGAACTGCTGCAAGACGACCCGAAAAACTACCTGCGTGACCCCTACATTCTCGACTTCCTCAACCTGCAAGACAAAACTTATCAGGAAAGCGACCTTGAGCAGGCCATTATCAGCAACCTGCAGCAATTCCTGCTGGAGCTGGGCAAGGGCTTTGCCTTTGTCGAGCGCCAGCAACGCATCCGCACCGATGACGGCGACTATTACATCGATCTGGTGTTCTACAACTTCCACCTCAAGTGCTTTCTGCTGATCGACCTGAAAATGCACAAGCTCACCCACCAGGACGTGGGGCAGATGGATATGTATGTGCGCATGTACGAACAGCAAAAACGCCGCCCCGACGACAACCCGACCATCGGGTTGATCCTGTGCAGCGAGCGCAATAACACCGTCGCCAAATACTCGGTACTCAGCGAAAGCAAACAACTATTCGCCTCCAAGTACCTCACCGCGCTGCCCAGCGAAGAAGAGCTGGCCCGGGAGCTGGAGCGCGAACGGGAAAATGTGCTGCGTATACAAGAAGCTCGAGCGAGCTACCAAAATGATTTATAGGATTGACGATGCAAACAACTCAATGGACAACAGAACTCATAATTATCGCCTCAGTCGCTGGCATGGTATTGGCTGCGCTGGGCTATTTGCTGGCTATGGTGTTGCAGGGCCGCAAGGCCACGGAGTTCAGGACACAACTGCAACAGGCTCAAAAGACACTGGAGCAGGCCAACGGCCAGAACCAGAAGAATCAGAGCGAGCTGAAGCAGCTAAATACTGCGTTGCATGAGAAAGACGTGTCTGAAAGCAGGTTACAAACGCAGCTGAGCAGTGTTCAAGCAACGGAACAGCGCCTGCATAGCGAGCTGGACGAGCGCAAAGGAGAGCTCACGTCTTTGAATACAGTGCTCGAAGAGGTTCGGCAACAGCATCACAGCGCAGAAAAGCAGCTGGAAACCGCACAGGCGAATAACCGGTCCCTAAAAGAGCAGGTTCAGGAATTACGTGGCCGTCTAGATAAAACTGAGCAGGACGTTCAGCAAGAGCGGACCCTGGTAAGCAGGCTTAAAGAAGATCTGGGGCAAGAGGGTAAGAAGGCTAAGGAACTGGAAGCCTCAAATACCGATGCCCGTGAGCAATTGAAAGAGCTCAAACAGAGCTTGGCAGGCCTGCAGGATCGTTACACTCAGCTTCAGGAGCGCTACCAATCCTTGAGCAACGAACATACCGAGCTCAAAACTACGTTGGAGCGTAAAGAAGAACATTTCAAGGAGCAAATGCAGCAGCTCAGTGAAACCAAGCAGTCACTCAGCAAAGAGTTTGAGAATCTTGCCAACAAGATCTTTGAAGAAAAGGGAAAAACCTTTACTCACACCAGTCAGACTAGCATCGATAATATGCTTAAGCCTTTCCGTGAGCAGATCGAAGGCTTCCAGAAGCGCATTAACGAAGTGCACGACGCGTCCTTGCAGGGGAACACCACTCTCAATGCCGAAATCAAGAAGGTATTGGAAATCGGCCTGCAGATGAGCAAAGAGGCCAATAACCTGACTTCAGCCCTTAAAGGCGACTCCCAACAGCGAGGCGCCTGGGGCGAGGCCCAGTTACGCCGCACCCTAGAAATGAGCGGTTTGATGGAAGAGGTACACTACGAAGTACAAAGCTCTTTCAAAGATGCAGAAGGCAAGCCAAAACAGACCGATTACCTTATTAAGCTGCCTGATGGTAAACACATCATTATCGACAGCAAGGTTGCACTTAATGCTTATGATCGTGCAGTAGGTGCAGAGTCACCTGAAGAATACCAGCTCGCGATGAGCGAACACGTCAAAGCCGTACGTAAACACATTGATGACCTAGCCTCAAAGGACTACACGAATCTGGTTGGCATACACAGTCCTGACTTCGTGTTGATGTTCATGCCGATCGAGCCGGCCTATATCGAGGCTATGAAGCACAACAAGGATCTGTTTGAGTACGGTTACAAGAAGCACATCGTGCTGGTCTCGCACACTACGCTGATCCCGATTCTGCGTACCGTCTCCAATCTGTGGATGATTGAGCGCAGCAACGCCGAAGCGCGGGAAATCGGTGAAAAAGCCGGCGACATCTACAACCAGGTTTGCACCGTAGCTGAACGTCTGGCCAAGCTGGGCGGCACGCTTAACACCGCAAGCAATCACTACAACAACACGGTAAAAGCGCTTGCTGGTCAGCAGGGGCTGTACGGCAAGGTCGATCGTTTCAGTCAGCTCTCTGCTAAGGTCAGCAAGACCTTGCCGGCGCTCGAAGCGGCACACATGGATTTTGAAAGCGAGCGGCTGTCACTGATTGTTGAAGCTATTGAAGAGCCGCAGGCTGAGGCGTTGCCACCTGCAGAGCAGCACTCTGCTGATACTCTACCCCAAGTCTGATAACCCTTTTCCGAGAGATAACGCATACCCATGCTTACCGGCAAAATCCGTAACGATATCGACAAACTCTGGGAAAAATTCTGGACCGGCGGCATTACCAACCCGCTGACCGTGATCGAACAGATCAGCTACCTGATGTTCGCCCGCATGCTCGACATGCAGGAAGACGTCGCCGAGCGCAAGGCCAGCCGCACCGGCAAGGCCTTTGACCGGCTGTTCCCCAACACCCCCGAAGGCCAACTACTGCGCTGGAAGAACTTCCACCATCTGGGCGGAAAACAGTTACACCAACACCTCAAGCAGAACGTCTACCCCTATTTTGCCCAGCTCGGCAGAAAGTCCGATGCTGTTGATGGGCTGGGGGAGGAGGGCAGTGCCCTGGCGGGGCTCGGGTGTAGGCGGGCGCGATATTTGGTGCATCCGTGCGCGATATTTGGCTAGCCTTAGCCGTTGCTCTATGCGAAACAAAATTTCAATATCTCGCCCGGCGCTGGCCCGGCACCTTCGAACAGATGCCGGGCCACTGATGAGATTACTTCACGCTATTGTGCCTGTCATGTTACATCAGCACTCCAACACACCTTTCAGAAGACTTTCCAATCGCCTGACAACCACTGCCCGCTGTGCCGTCAGGTCTTTACGAACCTTATCGATCTCCATGATCAGTGCGGCCCGATCTTTATAAGGCGTATTGCAACTGCTTACCCATTCGGTACCGTACTTTTCGGCCAAGGCATCACGGATTCGCCCATAGATTACGTCAGGGAAAAGAAAACAGAGTGCCGACATGCTGCACGGTCCCGAGAGCACTTGAATGGGATGCGGGTGTGCGCCATTCTGGTATTCCGTCCAGGTAATATCAGAGTCTGGGTGGCCGCCAGCAGCGAAGGGAAGGAAAGCTTCGTTGACGTATTGCGATCCCAGCCATTCAATACCTTCATGCAGCAGCTGGCAGTAGTCCTCGAAAGTAATTGAGCTCTCCGCCAGCGCGTCACGACGAAGAGACACGTCACGTCGCTCCCGCTCAATCTCTGCGATCTTGGCTTCGAGACCCTGTTTCGATTCCGCATAAGCAGCAACCCCCTTTTCTACCAGTGCGTCGGCCTCAACGGCTTTCTGTGTGCTTGCATTCGACATAAGTTGCTCCTATCAGCCTTCTGTGACCATACGCATGGTGGCGCAGGTTCGAGTTGTTGGTCCGCGTCATAACCGGTACAGCTTCCGAGGGAAGTTTTCCCTGTGCGTTCACGCAGTACAAAACTTCAACTTTGCTTTAGCCAAACCCCAGTATCTGCCGAACCTGGGCAGCGTTCTGGGACAGTTCGGTGTAGAAGCGTTCGCGTCCCTTGCGCCCCCACACCCGTTGAACCATGAACTCCTCGGGTACGCCCACAAATACATCAATGTTGTTCTTGAGCATTGTCTGGCTTTGATTGTTGCCGCCCTCGGCCAAGGCTCCGGAATGCATCGCCGGCGCGGCCATCGCCGGCGCAGGCACACCAGCCAGACCGCCAGTAGCATGGGGCGATCGACCAGCCCAGTCGTACATGGCATCCCAACCTCGGGCATTGATGTCTTCAAGCATGGGAAGCATGCCCGGCTGCTGAACCACGGCCGCCCTGGTGACAAACTCGTAGTCGGAGAGCAGCGCCGGGATAGAATCACTGGTGGTAGTGCCGGGCCCACGCACGTGGCCGCCAGAAGCAAACGCTTTGAATGCCATGGCAGCGACGACAGCCGCCAGGCCGATCGCAGCCGCTGAACCGAACGAGCCGATCGACGCAGCGATCGCGGCAGGAGTCCATGCCGATGCAGTACTTGCTGCAGCACCGGCCTGGCCAGCGGCGGCCGTGTTTGCCGCAGCCACCGAACTGGCGGCGCGGGCGGTGTCTGCCGCCTGCTGCGCTGCGGTGACTGTGTTGATGGCAGCGACCTCGGCCGCAGCTATCTGGCCAGCGGCAGCGGTTGCGGCTTGCGCGCCCTGTTGGAAGAGATTCAACACCGACTGGGTAGCCATGTCGGCAAGCTGCTCAGCCGCCAACCTCGCCATCGAATCAGCAATACCCAGCACAAGGCTTTCGAGCGCATCGCGCAGATCGTGCGTGCCACGCACCAGGCCCATCAGCGCATCTTCGATACCACCCTGCAGGCCATCACGGAACGCCCGGATCAGGTCATTGGTGATGTACTGCATATTCTCAAGCTCGGCGCGGATACGCTGGACGTTCTCAAGTGCGGCCGGGTCGCCGGTGGTGCGGGCCAGTTCTTCCATCTGTGGCAACAGCCGTTCAACTTCAGCCGCCTGCTGCTGGTGCAACTCGATGATCCGCCGACGGGCCTCGCCCTCGGTGATCAACCCGGCCGCAAGTTGCGCCTGGACTGACTGCTCCTGGCGGGCTGTCGATGAAAACACCTGGTCAACCACAGACTGCAGCTCATTGAGCCTGGCTCTGGCCTGCTCGATGTTGATCAGCCCGTTGACGATCTCCAGCCCGGCTGTGTCGCCGCGCTCCTGCAGGCGCTTCATCAGCTCGCCATAGCGCTGCTCGATCTCGATGGTCAGGGCCTCGGCTTCGCGGCCCTGGGCGCGCAGGCGTTGAGCCTCAAGTCCGGCCAGGGTGGCGGCATCAGCGGCGACTTGGACCCGGCGCTCTTCGGCGGCAAGCAGTGCGACCGCAGCTTCGGCGCGGTCGCGCAGGGTGCCGGTTAGACCCTTTTCGGCGATTTCGTAGGCCCGAACCTGCTCAGTGTTGAGGCCGATCAGGGCGGACTGGCGTTCGAGTTGACGGACATATCCCTGTTGCTCAGCCGCCAGTCTCTGTGACGTGCGCGCTTGATCTTCCGCAGCACGCTGTTGACTGCGCATGGCATCCAGCTGCTCAGCATAAACCAGCAAACTGCGGCGCTGATCATCCGTCAGCTCACCGAGGTCGCCCTGCTCAATGGCGTAGCGAACGCGGGCTGCTTCAGATGTGACACCAAACAGCTCGGACTGCCGACGCAGGTTACCCAGGAGCTTCTCATACTCCTTGTTGATCTCTACCAGTTGTGGCAGCTCACTAGACGCTACTCCGGAGGTGATCGCAGCGCTTCCACCCTGAGACCCGCCGCGAGCAGCAAGAATTAGATCCCGCTCAGCAATCAACTGAGCCCTGATTGCTTGCAATTCTTCCTCAGAGGTGAAGAGGTAACTAACTCGCGTATTCATGCCGCCCCTGAGTGAAGCCTCCACGTCCTTGATCTGCTGATTCAGCTTATCCAGCGGGTCGAGGTTACCCATGATGTTGGCGGCATTGATTGCAAACCAGTTGCCCAGTTCTGCAAACGCGACAGTCGCATCAGCGGCAACTTTCGTCAGCTGGGCTATCGCCCCAATGATGACCCCAAACGCTTCCTTGGTAGACGGATCACCGAGCAGCGTGACCAGTTCTTCGATAGCCTCCCGAGCTGCAAGCAGACCAGGACTATTGGGGTCACCTTCCAACAAGTCACCAAAGGCGTTCTTTAACGCATCCAGCGCCCCGCCAAAGGTGTCCCTGGCAGCGCGAGCTGACCCGCCAAACCGCTCTTCAAGCTCGGCCAGAATGATCCCCTGAGCATCGGCAACGCGACCACTTTCCACCAGTTGCTGGATCATGGCTTTCTGATCGTCAGTAAACTTCACTGACACCCTGGATAACGCCTCAATACCTTGAATCGGATCGTTCAGTGCTCGGCCCAGCTGCATTGCAGAGGTCTTCAAGTCCTGCTCTAAGGCAGTACTCATATCGAGCACCATTTCCAAGGCGCGGGGGAATACCTCCCGCCCGATCTTGTTGAAGGCCAACAACAGTGACTGCACCGGAATAACGGCCTCATCACCATAGGTCGTTACCTGCTGCATAGCGCTGGCCATGTCCAGCAGCTCGTCACGGGTCAGACCGGCAGCATGTTCAGTTGAGCGCAGACGCTGCTCCAGCTGTGCGGTTACACGCTCCTGTTCAACCGTCGCAGAAATAACGGCCTTATAGAGCGCACCACCAGCCACAGCCGCTGCGATCTTGCCGAGTGTCGACCCAATGCGATCCAGATCACTGGCCGTGCGCTGTGACTGCTGACCAACGCCGTCGATGTCGCCTTCCAATTCGCGAAGTTGCCGTCTGGCATCATCCATATCTGCACGGATGCGCATCGCCAGTTCGAGTTTTTTGCTCATGTCTGCTCCTCAGGCACCGAACGTATTCACATCAGTGACCTAGCGCTACTGCCGACCACGCTTGATGATCTTGTAAATAGCTCGCACAGATAGGCCATACTTTTGAGCCAGCTCGCCGTGATTATCGCCTTTGAAGTCCCGGCAAATGGCTTCACGGCGCTCCTGCCATTTGCGCTTCATATCTTTCGGGATACAAATCACCTGACCGCCCCAGTGGTTGGCCAGCGTGTCGGCAATCTCCAGCCCCGCGCTGGTGGCCTGGAGCGGCGACAGACCATGCTTTTCCATAATCACCGCCGCGTGGTCAGCAACGTCAGCCAGCAACTCGCCCCGGGTGGTTTCCTGCTTATTTGATACCGGCATGCTCTGCTCCCAATTACAGTGGGTCGAGTAGGTTATTTCCGCTGCACTGACGCAGCTCGGGATCATTGCTCAGGAGCACCCCCAATACCTTTTTTGGCACATTCCCCTCGCAATAAAACACAGGCACAAAGTAGCGGTATTCATCATTGGTGATGACTTCTCGGGCTCGCTTGCTCAATGAGAAATCGGTAATGTGCAGGCCATCCGCCCGCCAGCTCAGCTTTTTGATCCAGCCCGCCGCGCGCGGGTCAGACTGACCGCTGTCTTCGCCCAGGATGATTTTGATATCAAAGGCATCCTCGCCGAACTCCTCTTCAATCCCCTTACCGACAGAGTCATTCAGGTAGAAGCTGGCTCTGCCTCGCACACCTTTGAAATGCCCCTTGGGCAGCAGTTTTACAGGGGCGGTAAGGTGAGCCTCCACATAGTGCTCAACCGGCGTGTTCGGTGTTGCAAACATGGCAATACCCTCTGGGTCTGAAAAATTGGATGACATTGGGCAATTGACAGCATTGCCCTTACGCTCTCAAGGCTAAATCCCTCCCATCGGAAACCGTGCATGAACGCGGGCAAAATTTGAACACGGACAAAGCTTGCCAGGTCAGGCACAGCCCACGCTTGCTGATCGATCACAGGACAGCCCCCAAAAGGCCAAACACCCCAACCCCAGCCAACCACGCCACCACAACGCGAAAACACCGTCCAGCGCGTTTATAAACCGGCAGGCAGGTATCCAGCGGCAATGCTTCGGTCTTGAACGTGGTCTTGCGGCAATAACAGCAGGTGGCAGGCAAAAAAACGCCCCGATCACGGGGCGGTAAGCAGTGCGAACAATGAAGGGCGTCAGCAGTTCATGCCCTCGGCCTTGCGCAACTGGGCATAGTCCTGATCCAGTCGATCCAGCTTGTCGCAGACCGATAACTCATACTCCACAATGAATTCACGGTAGAACCGCAGTCGATGCGCCATATCCGGCGCGGCCCGGTCGGCACCTCGGGCAAACACCGCCTTGCGCACCAGCAGCTCAACCAAGCCACTCATGGCCTCCAGCTCGGTTTCCGAGGCCATGTCCACATAGGTGCCGATGGACTTGGTCAACTCACCCTTGATATACGCTCTGTCTGTCATTTATTCCCCTCACCAGTCTGTGGTCTTAGCGGCACGACCTTGCAGGTCGGATCGTTGATCGAGGCCAGGACCTGCTGGATCAGGTGCTGACCGATAACACCCAGCATACCCCGAGCATTGCGCAGCGCGCACACCTCGGCAACGGCGGGCATTAACTCCGAGCCTTACGACGACCACCACCGCGCTTGCGTTTCGGAAACGGAATAACCACCGCCCTGGGCGCATCCTCGTCAACCACCACAAACTCGGCAACCGCTCTGCCACTCAAGCGGGCATACAGCAGCCCAGACGCTGGAGTACGGGCCAGCTTGCACAGCCACATTGCCCCCTCAAGGTCAAACATATGCACTAGCTGGCGGCCATCGCTGGCTGGCTCGAACAGCTCAACCAGACGGACGTGCCGCTCCAGGTCGGTGCGGTACCTGGTGAGCAACTGCTGCACCGCCGCCAGCGGGTCAACAAAGCCCAACGCTTCACCGAGTACAGCGTCCATCACAAACAACTGGCTACCGCTGTCGGTCAGCGTCACATACTCGGGCTCTGTCGCCCACGTCTCTGTCTTGACGGCAGGGCGTGGGCAGCGGAATGGGATGACCTGGCTCATACCCCACCCCCTTGCAGCCAGTACTTGCAGTACAAGTCATAGCGGGCATCGTTCAGGCCACGGCAATCGCGGGTGCGCAGCAGGTCATCAATACGCGCATCAATCCAGCTGGTCAGATCGTCCACCTCAGTGGCATCGCAGTAGCGCACCAGCACCCTGATCAGGTCACGGCAGTACGCCTTCTCCCGTTCCAGCTCCTGGTTGAACGGCAGCGGGATCGGCAGCGACGACACCAACCGCAGCGGCTCTGGGCGCTGCTCCGGTACCGGATCGGCAGCAATGGGTGGCACCGGCTCGGCCTCCGGCGCGCTGGCCGGGTCGGTAGTAGGCGTCTCGATTGGCCCATCGGCCTGCAACCCGCCAGCATCCAGCCAGCGCAGTAGGTGAAATGCTCCAGGGCGTTTGCTGTACTCGCACAGGTACCGCACCGCTTGCTCATTGAACAGATTGGTGGTTTGCCCGACACCGTTGATCCGGACCTTGATCCGTTGGTGGCGCATGGCACTACCATGTCTGGACACCGCCTTATTAAGAGAGTCCTTTGTCCTGTACTCAAACAACGCGGTCAGGTCGTGATTGCACAACCAACGCAGCCCGTCGCACTCCAGTACTCGCACGCTGATGCCGTAGACCACGGCGCAGAACAACACTTGAGCCGCTTTCATTGGTCACCTCCCGCACCCAGCAACGTGGCGCGCAGTCGGCTGAATAGCGCATCGCCCTGCACCAAGTACTCATGCACCTCGCGCTCAGGGTGGTAGTCTAGGTGCAGCACAGCCTGGCAGTCCTGGAACAAAGCCAAGTCCAGACCCCGCAGCTGCGTCAGGTCAAACGGATAGTCCGCGCCGTTGTACAGGCCCAGCAGAAACAGGCCGACGATACGGGCTTGCCCGCTGTCACCCTGTGCCACGTCTGCCAGGCGCTGCAATGCGGGCAAACCAGCGCTATGCGCCTGCTGCCGGTCGCGCTCGATGGCGTCCAGCTCGTCAAACAGTGCCAGGGCGTTCATGCATCACCCCCTTGACTCTCCAGAGCACGAGCCTTGGCCATGGCAGCGTTGTAGCGCTTCAGCCGAACAGACAGTGAGGAATTGGCGCGCAGGGCAGACATAGCGCATGCGCGATAGTAGGCCGCTTTGGCCTTGGACGGATTGAGGGTAAGGATTCGACGTTTAGTCATCGTTGCAAGCCCTGATCTGAGGTCTAAACCCCGCCCCACCTGACGCCAATCAGGGTGAGCGGAACCGTGCAGGTTGGCGTACCGGGATCAGGTTCCGGCGCTGCTTTCGCAGCCCCACACGGCCCGCCCATAACGGACTTGCCATGCTACAGACACAAAAAAACCGCTCTTGCGGCGGTGTGTCCGCCTGATCTTCAGGACGCCAATCCTGACTGCTGGATTTACAGCAGCAGTGAGAGGCTAGCACTCGTTCCTTGCAAGCGCAAGCAACCACAACACACTGACGGTAGGGAACGCATTGGAAGGCCTTCACATCACCGCCGAACAGGCCGTCCAAATCAGTGACGTATTTGGAAGGCCTCCCGCAGCGCGCCGCTAGGGGCTTCCAACTGCGCCGACGTCGGCGCATTTGATTTAAGTGCAATAGGGCGTTGACGCGCCATTTGATTTAAGTGCAATGTTGTGATGTCTCAACATTTGATTTAAATGCAATGTCGCGTCGTCGCGCCATTTGGTGAACCAGCGACCCGGAGGCCCTATGAGGTATTACATCCGCTTGAACAACCGCCTGGCGTCGATCAGCATCAGCGACACCCTGAGCCAGTACCTGGTGATTGCCCGAGGGGGTGAAAGCGACCGCTATGGCAACGGAAAGAAGAAAGCCCAACAGTGGATCAACGAGCTGGCCAACAACCACGACCTGCCAGAGCGCGACATAAGCCAATGGGTGCAAGCCCGTATCGTGGACTACATCGTCAATCCAGTGCTGGCGGATCGGCTCCAGGAACTCCAGCCAAAGATCGCAACGGGGATCGCGCGCAGGGCAAGTCTTCGTAGCGACTGAACTGCCGCCGTCGGCACTTTCAAGATTGCATAACCATTTGATTCATCAAGATATGCTTTTTTTGAAATTGCCGACGTCGGCAATTTTGCTCACGCTTCAAACTGAATACGGTCTTCAGTTTCATGGCGCCATAAAGCGGCCTGAAAGGCGCTGAATACCTTGATTTAGAGGCATCAGCGGCCCCTGGCCCGTTGACCAAAACTGAATACGGTATTCAGTTTTGACCCCAAACCGTTTGGCACCAAACTGGTAACGGTTACCAGTGTTGCTCCCGTAACTGCCTGATTTAGATACGGTCGCGTTGTTTGAACTGGTAACCGTTACCAGTTCAAACCCCAAACGGTTTGGTGTGCCCCAAAACTCCGAACGGTTCGGCATTCTCCGGTGACCGTCACCAGTTTTGCAGCTGCAACCCTTTGTTTTTCCAACTGACCACCGACAAAAAGTGGTGACCGTCACCACCAGCAAGCCGAACGGTTCGGAGTTTCCGGCCAAGCCAGCCCACTCCGCACCGTGCGGAAAAAGTCCTAACGGTTATGGATTTTCAAAACGGCAACCGCCATGCACGACCGCCTTACTTGCCCGGCTGCATGCTGCATGGTTCGGGCTTTTCGTGTGGTTTTTGGCTGTCTTCCGAGCCGCAATTCAAGCGTTCCAAAAGTCATAACGGTTAGGACTTTTTCCGCACGGTGCGGAGCGCGGCGCAGACCTCTGAGAACTGCTAACCATTAGCAGTTCAGCCCAGCCGCATCCCCTGCAGAATGCCGGGTAGCCGGGCCTGTCACTGCTAAAAACTGCTAATGGGTAGCAGTTTTGAGTTAACTCATGTGCCTTGGTTCTGCGCCAAAGTTGCGGTTGACCGCAATTATGCCCAAGAGGCGAGGTGCCAAATACGGCGTCAACGCCGCATTTGCATCCACCAAACTGCCCAGCAGCTGACGCCCATAAAGTGAAGACAGTCTTGGGTATCTGCGGCAGGGTAAGGCAGCAGCGGGGCCGTGAGCATTCAGGGTGGACGCCACCCCCACCGTACAGGCGCCATGCGGCCCCCGAGCCGGAACTGGCGATTTCCCGGCCGCCAGAATGCTCACAGCAGAGGCAGTATAGAGCCAGCGCGACGGGCTCAAAACCCAAGACGGTCTTCAGTACGACTACCTGGTAAAGCGGATCGTGGCCATGGGCACCCAGGGTGGACGCCACTTCCACCGTGCAGGACTCCTACGGAGGCCCGAGCCGGAGCTGGCGATTTCCCGGCCGCCAGGATGCCCACAGCGCTTGCAGTATAAGCCCTTCCGAACCAACCCGCTCTCACAGCGCGACACCACACCATTTGCCAGCGCCCAGGGTAATAAGACAAAAGGCTCAAAGTGTGCTCATATCCCGTTAACCATCACAGGAGCTCACACCATGGCCCGGCCCTTCATCATTGACCTGTTGCCGTCCAGTGTACGCACCCAACTGCTGGCCCATTGCGCCGACGATCCAGCCCCCACCTTGAACGATCACGTCAAGTGGCTGGCCGAACGCGGCCACCGGGTCTCCCGCTCTGCTGTTGCACGTTACCTGAACAGCACCAAAGCCACTCCAGCGACTGAGAAGGCCGACGCCACAGAAACAGATGGACGCGCAGTCCGCCTAGGCTGCTTGATGGTTGCCGCCAGCCACACCGTACCAGGCTGCACCCGCGACCTGATCAACACTGCCGCCGCTCTGGCCAACTGGGTAAACCAACCGGAGACACAATCATGAGCCGCGAAGAGTTTGACTTCATCGACCTCACTCCAGAAAAGCACAAAGCCTGGCTGGAGAAAGTGAACAAAGAGTCAGGCCGCTACCTGCATACTGACGGCCGAGGCCAGCAACACTGGCGCCGTAACACCAAGCAACCCGCACCCCGCAACCCTGACGCAAAAAAGGCGCTTCATATTTGAAACGCCTTTTCAATTTCTTATCCCAATATATCCCGGCCTAGCCCAAAATATCCCAAAATAACGCGCACAACAGGTATTAAATATCTCACCCTCTCTCACTCGGGCATATTGGCGAATACATGCAGGACGCCGATCTGGAGATCAAGAACGAGTCCGTTCTCGCCTCTGCCGTGGAGATGGTCAACGACCTGCCGCTGACCCAGAGCGATGTAAAGGGCGATATCTACGAATATCTGCTGAGCAAGCTGACCACGGCCGGCATCAACGGCCAGTTCCGCACACCGCGCCACATCATTGATGCGATGATCGAACTGATCGCCCCGCAACCCACCGACACCATCTGCGACCCGTCCTGCGGCACCGCCGGCTTCCTCGCTCGCACCATGGAATATCTGATCCGCGAGCACTCCAGCGAGGCCGGCACCTTCACCGATGAAGACGGCAACAAGCATTACACCGGCGACCTGCTCGAACCCTACCGCGAGCACATCAACCAGCAGATGTTCTGGGGCTTTGACTTCGACACCACCATGCTGCGCGTCTCCAGCATGAACATGATGCTGCACGGGGTGAATGGCGCCAACATCCATTACCAGGACTCCCTGAGCAAATCGATCAAGGAGCACTACCCGCAGCAGGAGCAAGACTTCTTCGATGTGGTGCTGGCCAACCCGCCATTCAAAGGCAGCCTGGACGAAAGCAACACCAACCCCGATGTGCTCGGCCTGGTCAAAACCAAAAAGACTGAGCTGCTGTTTGTGGCGCATATCCTGCGCTCACTCAAACTCGGTGGCCGCGCAGCGGTGATCGTCCCGGACGGCGTACTGTTCGGCTCTTCCAAGGCCCATCAGCAACTGCGCCAGGAGCTGCTGGAAAACAACCAGCTCGAAGGCATCGTCAGCCTGCCCAGCGGCGTGTTCAAACCCTACGCCGGGGTCAGTACCGCGATTTTGCTGTTTACCAAAGGCGGCAGCACCGAGCGCGTGTGGTTCTACGACCTGCAAGCCGACGGCTACTCGCTGGACGACAAACGCACCGAGCTGAAAGGCGAGGGCAGCAACGACCTGCCCGGTGCCATTGCCCAGTGGCACAAATACCGGCAGATGGTCGAAAGCAACCTCAGTGCCACTGCCATCAACACCATCTTTGGCGACAAGACCCAAAAGGCCTTTGTTGTGCCGGCTGAGGATATTGCCGCCAACAAATACGACCTCTCCATCAACCGCTACAAGGAAGTGGTGTACCAGCAGGAAGAATACGAAGACCCCAAAGTGATACTGCAACGGCTGAAAGGGCTGGAGCGGGAGATTCTGGCGGACTTGGATGAGTTGGAGGGGATGTTGTGAGTTGGCCGCGAGTAAGGCTTGATCATGTTGCAACAATCAATCCTCGGCCTCCGAAGGACGTTGATGAAACCCAACAAGTAACTTTTGTTGCCATGGCCTCTGCGTCAGAAGATGGTTACTTGTTGCATTCAGAAGCTCGAATTCTATCTGAAACCAAAAAGGGTTTTACTTACTTTGATAAGAATGACGTACTTCTGGCAAAAATTACGCCTTGTTTTGAGAACGGAAAGTGCCTTCGTCCGGGTCAGATTCCAACTGAGATCGGATTCGGCTCGACAGAGTTCCATGTCGTTCGGCCTAACACTGAGAGGCTAGATGGCCTTTATCTGTTCTATCTCTTATGGAACGAGCAGTTCAGATTCCTTGGCGAAAAATCTATGTCCGGCGCTGCCGGTCAGAAGCGAGTTGGAAGTGGCTTTTTGAAGGGGTTTGAAATCCCCCTCCCACCCCTGCCCGAACAAAAGCGCATCGCCGCCATTCTCGACAAGGCCGACGGCATCCGCCGCAAACGCCAGCAAGCCATCCAGCTCGCCGACGACTTCCTCCGCGCTGTGTTTCTGGACATGTTCGGCGACCCGGTGACCAATCCGAAGGGGTGGGAGGTTAAGCCGCTGGAAAAACAAATACAGCATGCGAATAATGGACTGTCACGACGCCGTAAAGAAGCAGAGAATAAGGGTGATATCGTTCTTAGGCTTCAAGACGTTCATTATGAAGGGATTCGTTTTAGCGGAGATCTTAATAGGATTGCTTTGGATCAAGCTGAGAAAAAACGATATAAGCTAGATGAGGGGGATATTCTTTTTATCAGGGTGAATGGAAATCCTGATTATGTGGGGCGTTCTGCAGTTTTTCATGGTTATAAAGAAGCTGTCTATCATAATGACCACCTGATTCGCATCAAAACAGGAGATGGGTATAAGCCCGAATTTCTTTCATACTGTTTTAATCATGAAGGTGGAAGAAAAATCATATCTTCTAATACAAAAACATCAGCAGGGCAGCACACAATAAGCCAAGGTGGAATTTCCGCTTTGGAGTTCTACTTGCCACCTATCGACCTCCAACACCAATTCGCCAAAATCGTCGAATCCGTCGAACAACAAAAAACCAAAATCCGCACCCACCTGGTCGAGCTGGATACCCTCTGCGCCTCGCTCCAGTCGCGGGCTTTTGCCGGAGAGTTGTGATGAGCGACATAAAACTCTTCGACATCAGCCACCAGTCCGCCATCGAACTACCGGGCAGGGTCGCTGCCTTGGAAAAACACCTGCAAGCGCTTGTAGAAGGCAACATGCTCCCCCTGCTGGGGGTGAACTTTCTTGCCAGCGAATACGAAACAGGTAAGACCCATAAGGGCCGGATTGATTCGCTGGGGCTGGACGAAAACGGCTGCCCGGTAATTATCGAATACAAGCGCGACAGTAATGCCAATGTGATCAATCAGGGGCTGTTCTATCTGGATTGGTTGCTGGATCATCAGGCGGAATTCCGCTGGTTGGTAATGGAAAGGCTGGGAAAAGAGGCCGCCGACAGTATCGAATGGAGCGGCACCCGCCTGATCTGTATTGCCTCGGATTTCACCCGTTACGACGTCCATGCCGTACAGCAGATCAATCGCAATATCGAATTGATGCGTTACCGTTACTTTGGCGATGACTTGCTGCTGTTGGAGTTGGTCAATGCCCAAAGCGCAACGGCCTCCCAAACGGCCCGCGCCGCCTCGTCATCATCGCCATCCACTGGTTCACCCACGAATAAAGCCGCTTCCGGTAAGGACAAGACCCAGCAAGAACGTCAGGATGAAGCACCGCAAGCCTTGCAGGAACTTTTCGAAGCGGTGTGCGACTTTGCCGAGCAACTGGGCGATGAAGTGCAGCGCAAGGAACTCAAGCTGTACACCGTGTTTCGCCGCATCCGCAATTTTATGGCGGTGGTGATCATGCCCGGCAAAAACGACCCCAAGTTACTGGTGTATCTCAAGCTACCGGGCGAGTTGGCCGAAGAGGGTTTTAGCCGGGATGTCAGCAATATCGGCCATTGGGGCACCGGAGACCTAGAACTGACACTGCGCAATATGGCGGATTGGGAGAAGGCCAAAGGTTTGATTGGGCAGAGTTATCAGGGTTGTTAGTAGCAGATAGCGTGAAGACATCCTCGACCCTGCTTTCCCCTACACCAAATGATCCGGATCAATCGCCTCACCATGCCAGGCGTGCAGTTTGGCGCGGATGTCTTCAAACATTTCATCGTACTCATGGTGGGCCGAGACCGAGAGGAACTCTGGGGTGATTACACCGTGGTGGCGCAGGATGTGATCGATATTGCTGGCGAAGTTGAAGGCGGTATCGCGCGGCAAAGAAAAGCTTTCCTTGAGGGGTTCGCCCTTGATTTCCCCCTCCAGGGTGAAATGCACGGCAGTGCATTGCTCGTCGATTTCGTAGCGGATGTCGATGCTGAAGCCGACATCGCTGGGCAAAAGCTGCATACGGCTTAAATGCAGGTGGCCTGGTTCAAACATAGCAGGACTCCTGGTTGTGTTCAGAGGTTCCCTGGTTGGTAGGGCGCTTATCAGCTTAGAGGATGCAGCCGGCTTGGGCCGCCTGAAACAGGATCACGTTTTTCCAGTTCATTGAGAATACCGCAGTGCCCGGTGTCATTGTGCCCGGAACAGCGGTGGCGCAGCTCGACCAGTTGCTGATGCAGCGCTTGCAGGCTGGCCATTTGCGTTTCGACATGGCCGATATGGGCGTCGATCAGGTCATTGACGCTGTCGCAGGGCGACTGTGGGTCGTCACGCAAGGCCAGCAACTGGCGAATCTCTTCATGACTCATGTCCAGTACCCGGCAGTGGCGAATAAAGCCCAGCCGTTCAACATGTGTCTGCCCGTACAGCCGATAATTACTGGCGCTGCGGGCCGGTGCCGGAAGCAATCCTTCGCGCTCGTAGTAGCGGATGGTCTCCACCGGGCAGCCGGTATGCCTGGCCAGTTCACCGATTTTCATCTCGTCGTGTCCTGAATTGCTTGACCCTGTAGTAACTATAGGGTGTGCAATGGCAAGCAGACAACCACGGAGAGTCTGGAATATGTCCTGTTGCGATAACCAACCCCAGGCGTTGAAGCCTGAAATCGATAACTGCTGCGGCGCGGATGGCTGCTCAAGCAGCGAGCATCGCTCAGCGTGGGGGCGCTGGCGTCTGGCGGCAGCCGGGCTGGCGGCACTGGCCGCTGAAGTGTTGCATCTGGCCGGGCTGGCTGGTGACTGGCGGGTAGCGGCGCTGGCGTTGCTGTCGATCCTGCTGTGCGGCCTAGGGACCTACAAGGCCGGCTGGCAGGCTATTCGCCGCCGCGAACTCAACATCAATGCATTGATGAGTGTGGCGGTGACCGGGGCCATGCTGATTGGCGAGTGGCCGGAAGCGGCAATGGTGATGTTTCTGTTCACCATCGCCGAGTTGATTGAGGAGCGCTCGCTGGAGCGGGCCCGGCGGGCGATCAGTTCGCTGCTGGATCTGAGCCCGGCCCAGGCCCGGGTGCTGCAGGCCGATGGTCAGTGGCGGGATGTGCCGGTGGCCGAAGTCGCGCTGGGTGATCGGGTGCGGGTGCGACCGGGGGAGCGCATCGCCCTGGATGGTGAGGTGCTCAGTGGGCATTCGAGCATCAATCAGGCGCCGATTACCGGGGAAAGTCTGCCAGTCGACAAGCGCCCGGGCGATACCTTGTTCGCCGGCAGTCTGAACCAGCAAGGCGAGCTGGAGTATCGGGTCACGGCGGCGGCCAGCAACAGTACCCTGGCGCGGATCATTCGTGCGGTGGAGCAGGCGCAGGCCAGTCAGGCACCGACCCAGCGGTTTATCGATCGTTTTGCCCGGATTTACACGCCGGCGGTATTCGCCCTGGCCCTGGTGGTGGCGCTGGTTCCGGCTCTGTTTGTCGGCGACTGGCTGGAGTGGATCTACCGGGCGCTGGTGTTGCTGGTGGTTGCCTGCCCCTGCGCGCTGGTGATCTCGACCCCGGTCACCGTGGTCAGTGGTCTGACCCGGGCCGCGCGCCTGGGTATTCTGATCAAGGGCGGGCGTTTTCTTGAGGCTGGGCGTGAGCTGGACTGCCTGGCTCTGGACAAGACCGGCACGCTGACGCTGGGGCAGCCGGAACTGACCGATATCGAACCGCTCAATGGGCAGGGTAGTGAGTTGCTGTTCGGGCTGGCTGCGAGTCTGGCCGAGCGCTCGGATCACCCGGTGTCCAGCGCGCTCAGTCGTGCCGCCAGGCAGCAACAGGCCCGGTTACAGGCGGTAGAGGGGTTTGCCGCCTTGCCGGGCAGCGGGGTGCGCGGGCGGATCGATGGGCAGGATTACTGGCTGGGCAATCGCCGACTAATGAGCGAGCTGGGCCGGCTCGACGCAACACTGGAGCAGCGACTGCAAGCGCTGGAGCGCCAGGGCAAGAGTGTGGTGGTGTTGGCGGATGCGCAGCAACCGCTGGCTCTGTTTGCCGTGGCCGATCAGCTCAAGCCGGGCACCCGTGAGGCTATCGGGCGGCTGAGTCTGGCTGGGGTGGAGTCACGGATGCTAAGTGGCGATAACCCGCACGCAGCCCGGACCATCGCTGCGCAGGCCGGGATTGATCAGGCCCATGCTGAACTCTTGCCTGAACACAAGCTGGAACTGGTCGAGCGTTGGCAGGCCGAAGGGCGCAGGGTTGGGATGGTTGGTGATGGCATCAACGATGCGCCGGCACTGGCCCGGGCCGATATCGGTTTTGCCATGGCGGCGGCCGGTACTGATACCGCGATGGAGACCGCCGATGTGGCGCTGATGGATGATGATCTGGGCAAGATTCCGACCTTCATCCAGCTGTCACGGGAGACGGTACGCATCCTGCGCCAGAACATCGTCCTGGCGGTTGGTATCAAGGCGCTGTTTCTGCTGTTGACCCTGACCGGGCATACCACCTTGTGGATGGCGGTATTCGCGGACATGGGTGTCAGCCTGCTGGTGGTGTTCAATGGCTTGCGCCTGCTGCGGGCTAGGCCGCAGGTCGAGTCACAGTCGGCGCAAGCCCCACATCAGATAAGCGCCGCCAATCAGTGAGGCCATCAGCCCGGCGGGTATTTCGTTGGGGAACAGCCACTGGCGGCCCACCCAGTCGGCCAGCAGCATCAGCAGCATGCCGATCAAACCCGCACCGAACAGGTGCGGGCCGGCCCGAGTCAGGCCCAGCAGACGCGCCATGTGTGGGGCCAGCAGACCGACAAAGCTGAGCGGGCCGATCACCAGCGTGGCACCGGCAGTCAGAATCGAGGTCAGTAGCAACAGCCCCAGGCGTGCCCGTTCCAGCCGTATGCCCAGCGCCCGACTGGTTTCGGCGCCCAGTGGCAGGATATCCAGCCAGCGCAGCAATGGCAGGCAGGCCAGGGCGGCCAGCAGCGCTGCCAGCAGGACGCCGGCAGCAGCAGGGGTGTCGACATAATAGGTCGAGCCAGACATCCAGGCGATCAACTGTTGGCCGCGCGGATCGCCGCCAGCCAGAACCACAGCGCGCAGAGCCTCGAACAGCGCGGTAATCGCTACCCCGGTGAGCAGCAGACGCTCAGGCAGCCAGCCACTGCGGCGATTGACCATTATTAGCAACGCTAGGGTCAGCAGGGCTCCGAGTGTGCCGGCCAGCATCAGTATCAGATTGCCCGGGGCTGGAAGCAGAAACACCGCTGCCATCAGCGCCATGGCGCTGCCGCCACTGATGCCAAGCAGTTCCGGGCTGGCCATCGGGTTGGCACTCAGGCGCTGGACCAGGGTGCCGGCCAGTGCCAGCATCAGGCCGCAGCCCATGGCTGCCAGCACCCGGGGCAATCGCCATTCCAGCACGCTCCAGGATTCGCTGGTGAGCCAGTACCAGCCCTGCGGGCCTTGGCCGAACCAGAGTGCTACCAGCAACATAGCCAGCACCCCCAGGCCCAGTCCGGCCAGCAAGCGCTGCGGATTGCGGCGACGTTCGCTCAGGCTCTGTGCCGGGCTGGGCGCCCGTTGGCCAGTCAGGCGCAGGCGTGGAATCAGCCACAGCAACAGTGGAGCCCCCAAGGCCGCCGTGACCGCGCCAGTAGGAATCAGCATGGCAGCCCGTTGGCCGAGCGACTGCACCAGCAAATCGGTGCCGGCCAGCAACAGGGCCCCCAGCAGTGTGGACCAGAGCAGTCTATGGCTGAGCCGGCGGGCACCGGCCAGGCGCACGATATTGGGCGCAGCCAGGCCAATGAAGCCAATGATGCCGACTACGCTGACCACGCAGCCGGCGAGAAAAACAGCAATGCCCAGCCCGGCCAGGCGCAAGTATTTGAGAGAAACGCCCAGGCTTCTGGCGCTGGCATCTTCCAGATCGAGCATGGCCAGGGGGCGAATCAGCAGCCAGGCCAGCAAGGCGCCAACCAGCACCCGTGGAGCAAGAAAGCCTGCGCTGTCCCAGCCATTCTGAGCCATCGAGCCAGCGCCCCAGATCAGCAGACCGCTGAGGCTTTCCTGATTGAACAGCAGCAGGGCCATACCCAGCGCGCCGAGATACAGGTTGACCACCAAACCGGCCAGCACCACGACCAGCGGAGCCAGGGCCCGACGCCAGCCCAGCAGCATGACCAGGCCCATGGCCAGAGCGCCACCAGCCAGCGCAACCCACTCCCGGCCCAGATCCAGCAGCCCGGGCGCCAACAGGCTGGCAGCCATCAGGGCCAGATTGGCGCCGCTGGATACTCCAAGGGTGGTGGGTGAGGCCAGCGGGTTGCGCAGCAACTGCTGCATCAGCACGCCGGCAATCGCCAGCGCAGCGCCGGCCAGCAAGGCAACGCTGAGACGCGGCCACCAGCTGTATTGCAGCAGCAGGTAATCACTGCTGAGCTGGCTGAACAGGGCTTGCCAGGCTCGGCCTGCGCCGCCCAATGGTTGCAAGCTGGTCAGCGCCAGCGTTGCTGCAAGCAGGGCGAACAGCAGGCAGAGCAGGGCGGGGCGGCGTTGTTCAGTCATGGGCCTGCTCCAGGGCGGCGCTCAACAGTTCGGCAAAGCGCTGGCAGGACGGCAGGGCACCAAAGCTCCAGACTGGAGGCAAGGTGATGACCTGATTGTCTGCCACGCCTGGCAGGTGTTGCCACAGTGCGCTGCTGGCCAGCTCGCGCTCGACGCCGGCTGGCTTGGGCTCGACTACCACCAGTTGGGCATCCAGGCCTACCAGTGCGTCGATACTGACCAGTGCAAAACCCCAGGCATTGGTGCCGCCAGTCCAGGCGTTGTCCAGGCCGAGTTGGTCGAGCACTACCTGGTACAGTCCGTTGGGGCCAAATACTCGTACATGGCGGGCATCCATGAACTGAATGATCAGCAGCGGGCGCTGTGGCCGGCTCAATTGCCCGGCCAGACTGTCGATTCGGGCCCGGGTGCTGGCGATCAACTGCTCGGCGGCCTGATCCCGGCCGGCCAGCCGGCCAACCTCGCGGGTCAGTTCAAGCATTTGCGTCCAGGTATCGGTGCCAGGAGTGTAAAGCTGCACCAGCTCGACCGGGGCAATGCGGCTTAGCCTGGGGGTAAGGTTGGTGAACATCTGCGAGATCAGAATGCGCTCAGGGGCCAAGGCGGCCAGCAGTTCCTGGTTGGGCTGGGTGCGCAGGCCCAGGTCGATCACGTTGTCGGGCATCTGCGGCTCGCCGACCCAGGCGTGATAGTCATCAACCTGGGCCATCGCCAGTGGCGGTGCGCCAAGCGCCACCAGGGTTTCTCCCAGCGTCCAGTCGAGGCTGGCCAGTCGTGGGCTGGCCTGGGTAATCGTGCTCAGCAGCAAGGCGAACAGCAACAGAAAACGCAGTGCAAATAGTGGCATGAGGAACTGTCAGTGGGCCAGGGCGACCAGGTGGTTGGCACTGGGATGGGGGATGACTTGCATGCTGATGCCGTAGATATCCTGCAGGGTATCGTGATCCATCAACTGCTCGGGATGCCCCTGGGCCAGCAGTTGGCCGCTGTGAAGAGCGATCAGGTTGTCGCAGAAGCGGGCGGCGATATTGATGTCATGCAGCACGATGACCAGACCCAGCCCCAGTTCGCGGCTGAGCCCTGTGACCAGGCTCATGACCTCGACCTGGTGAGCGATATCCAGCGCCGCCAGTGGCTCGTCGAGTAGCAGGAAGCGGCTCCCCTGGGCCAGCAGCATGGCAAGCCACAGGCGCTGACGCTCACCGCCAGACAAGGTGTCGACCATGCGGGTGGCGAAGGCCTGGGTATCGGTCAGTTCCAGCGCCCGGTCGATCTGCTGCTGGTCATCGCGGGTCAGGCGTCCGAGCAGGCCCCGCCAGGGGTAACGGCCAAACTCGACCAGCTCACGCCCAGTCAGGTTCTCGGCGCTGGGCAGGTGCTGGGGCAGATAGGCAACCTCGCGGGCAAAGGCCCGTGCCCCCCAGGCAGGTAATGGGCGCTGATCGAAGCAAACCTGACCACTGCTGGGGCTATACTGGCGCGCCAGTAGTTTCAGCAGGGTAGATTTGCCCGAACCGTTGTGACCGATCAGCCCATGAACCTGGCCCTGAGCCAACTCCAGACTGAGTGGCTGCAACAGCGTTTTGCCATTGACCTGATAACTGGCAGCGTTGAGGCTGAACATGGAAGGACTCCGCAGAGTGATTCAATTAATCTGCGCAAGGTTAAATAAAACAATAATGATTATCAATTTGTTTAAAGGTAGGATGTGCCGCCTGACGCGCGTGCGCGCGGCCACCCCAATCACGGATGTCAACCAATGAATCAAACCAACAGCTTCAGCGCACTGGTACGCCTGTTGCGCTATGCCCGCGGATACCGCCGGCGGATCATCGCCGCTGCCACCTGTTCAGTAATCAACAAACTGTTCGATATTGCTCCGGAAATTCTGATCGGTGTGGCTATCGACGTGGTGGTCAACCAGGAGCGCAGCTTCGTTGCCCGACTGGGGTTCACTACCCCGCAGGAGCAGATCATCGCACTCGGGGTGTTGACCTTCGTGATCTGGGCTGGTGAGTCGATTTTCGAGTACCTCTATCAGGTTCTCTGGCGCAACCTGGCCCAGCGGCTGCAATCGGATCTGCGCCAGGATGCCTATGAGCATGCCCAGCGGCTGGATATGAGCTTCTTCGAGTCGCGCAGCTCCGGGCATCTGGTTGCCACCCTGAACGACGACGTCAACCAGCTTGAGCGGTTTCTTGATGGCGGAGCCAACGCCATGATTCAGGTTGGGGTAACCGTGGTGGCAGTCGGCGCGGTGTTCTTCTTCATCTCGCCGCTGATTGCTCTACTGGCCTTTACCCCGATTCCTCTGATCATCTGGGGTGGTTTCTACTTTCAGCGCAAGGCTGGTCCGCTGTACGGCGAGGTGCGTGAGCGGGTAGGCGAGATCGCCAGCCGGCTGAGCAACAACCTGAACGGTATCGCCACGATCAAGAGCTTCACCGCCGAGGCCCGCGAAGCCGAGCGTTTGCGCCTGGCCAGTGAGGCCTATGTTGAAGCCAATCGTAAGGCCATCAGGGTCAGTTCAGCATTCATACCGGTGATCCGCATGGCGGTGCTGACCGGCTTTTTGGCCACCTTCACCATCGGTGGCATGCAGGCACTGAGTGGCGATCTGAACATCGGTGCATACGGTGTACTAGTGTTCCTGACCCAGCGACTGTTGTGGCCGCTGACAGGACTGGCCGAGGTGATCGATCTGTTCGAACGGGCCATGGCCAGCACCCGGCGGATTCTCGGCCTGCTGGAAGAACCGGTGCAGGTGGCTGACCAAGGTAATCCTGATCTGACCCAGCCGGTGCGTGGCGAGGTGCATTTCCAGCAACTGGCATTCCAGTATCCGAACTCCAACAGCGGCATTCACGGGATCGATCTGAAGGTTCCTGCTGGGCACACCCTGGCACTGGTCGGGGCTACCGGCTCGGGCAAATCGACCCTGATCAAGCTGCTGCTGCGTTTTCAGGACCCTCAGAGCGGCCAGGTATTGATCGATGGCCAGCCGGTGACTGCGATCAGCCTGCGTTCACTGCGCCAAGCGGTGGGGCTGGTCAGCCAGGATGTGTATCTGTTTGAGGGCAGTATTCGTGACAACATCGCCTACGGCAGGCCCAATGCCAGTGATGAGGAGATTGTCAGCGCCGCCCGTCAGGCCGAAGCCTGGGCGTTTATCGAGGCCTTGCCACAGGGGCTCGACACCCCGGTCGGTGAGCGCGGCGTGCGGCTGTCAGGTGGCCAGCGCCAGCGTCTGTCACTGGCCCGGGCACTGTTGAAGAACCCGCCGATCCTGGTGCTGGACGAGGCCACCAGCGCGGTCGACAACGAGACCGAGGCTGCGATTCAGCGTTCATTGCGGCGCATCGCCCATGACCGCACAGTGATCATGATCGCTCACAGGCTGTCCACCATAGTGCACGCAGACCAGATCGCAGTGATTGAGCAGGGCCGGGTGGCCGAATGTGGACGCCACGCCGAACTGCTGGCCAGGGATGGATTCTACGCGGCTCAATGGCGGGTGCAGACCGGGATGGCCCGCGAGGACGACCCGATCATGGCCTGATGGCACGGCTATTGCTGGTGCTTGTTCAAAGCCCGACGGTAGGGGAGCAAGCACATGGCGACGGTATTGGGGTTCATGCTGGCAGCCCGGCGCAGCGAAATGCAGGGGCTGATCGCGCTGGAGCTGACCTGTGAGCTGGTCGGCGGCATTAGCCGGCTGGTGCATGCGCTCCAGCGTGAGCGCGGTTTTTCCAATATGTATCTCAGCGCCCAGGCAGAGCGCTTCCGCCAGCCGCTGGATCAGTTGACCAGCGACAGCCGAGGACTTGAGCAGTCGGTGCGGCGGGGCTTCAATCGCATGGACCCGGAGACCGGGCGCGGGGCTGACAAGGCCCGCCTGTTCAACCGTATTGCCCTGGTGTTGCACGGACTTGACGGGCTGGCCAGTCTGCGGCGCCGGGTGCGCGATCAGGCCCTGAGTCCTCAGGAGTCGACCCGGGCTTTTACCCGGGTGATTGGCGGACTGCTGGCGGTCGTGTTCGAGGCTGCCGATACCTCCGTCGATCCGGATATCACCCGTTGTCTGGTGGCGCTGTTCAATTTCATGCAGGGCAAGGAGTTGGCGGGGTTGGAGCGAGCCACCGGCGTCGCCGGTTTCGCCTCAGGGCTGTTCGATCTGGAACAGCTCGAACGCTTGCAGTATCTGGGCGAGGGCCAGCAGCGCTGCTTCGCGATCTTTTGCGACTATGCCGACAAGCCCGCACTCAATGCCTGGCATCAGCTCTGTACCGATCCGGTCGAAGCTGAAATTGCCCGCTTGCGCCTGGTCGCCGCGCGCAGTCTGCCAGGGCAGCCACTGGAGGCCAATCTGGGCGAGCCCTGGTTTGAGCTGACGACCCGCCGTATCGATGCCATGAAGCAGGTGGAAGATCTGCTGACCGAGCGATTGCAGCAACTGTGTCAGCAGAAAATCCGCCAGGCCCAGGCTGATCTTGATAATCACCGCTGCCTGCTTGAACGGCTCGATCAGTTTGATGATGCCAGTGACCCACCAGGGACCCGGTTATTCAACGTGCAGGCCACCGAGTTGGAGAGTGCCGCGGGCGATACCATGGGCCAGCAGCTCAATCGCTCGGTGCTGGACCTTTTGCACGAACAGAATCAGCGTTTGCAGATGCTGGCTGAGGAGCTGGATAACGCCCGCAGCTCGCTGAATGAGCGCAAGCTGATTGAGCGGGCCAAGGGTGTGTTGATGTCGCGCCACGGGCTCGATGAAGAGGCGGCCTACCGGATCCTGCAAAATGCCGCCATGGAGCGGAGTTAGCGGCTGGCCGATGTGGCCCAGGCGGTGCTCAGCCTGGCGGATTTGATACCGAACAGCGGTACACGGGTGAACGCCGGATAAAAGCGGCATTTATGCACGCTGGTTGCGCATTTGCCCTGCTGGCGCTCCCTTAAAGTGCGTGGCCCGGAGCCTGGGTATATCGCAGGGGCTCGTCCCAAGTTGATAACTCTTTAAACTGCCAAGAGTTTTTCTGAGCCAGCGATTAACTGGCACGCAATCTGCTTTGAGACCTTCAGGTCAAGACCATTAGACCTCTACACAATTGACTAAGGGCAATGGCGTCCACCTCCACCTCGGCCATAGGGCCAGGTGCGAGGGGGCGCCGTTTTTTATGCGTGCTTTTCAGGGGAATGTGCAATGGACGACAAACCGATCAAGCCAACCAGCCAGGCCAGCGTCAATCTCAAGCGCCGTGACTTTCTCAAATATTCGATTGCCGCCGTTGGTGGTGCCGCGCTACTCGGCGGCATGGCCCCGGGCCTGCGCTCGGCGGCCTGGGCCGCAGGCAGCGATGCGCTGGAAACCACCCGAGCCAAGCTGGGGTTTATTGCTCTGACGGATGCGGCGCCGCTGTTCGTCGCTGATGAAAAGGGCTTTTTCGCCAAGCACGGCATGACCGGCGTCGAGGTATTGAAGCAGTCATCCTGGGGTACTACCCGCGACAATCTGGTACTGGGTTCTGCGCGTAACGGGATCGATGGTGCGCATATCCTCACACCAATGCCCTATCTGATCGCCTCGGGGGCCATGACGCCGAACAATGTGCCGGTGCCTATGGTGATTCTGGCCCGTCTGAATCTGGGAGGGCAGTGCATTTCAGTTGGGCAGGAATATATCGACCTCAAGCTTGGGGTAGACAGTACTCCGTTCAAGGCCGCACTGGCAGCGAAAAAGGCTAGTGGCAAGCAAGTCAACGCCGCCATGACCTTTCCCGGTGGAACCCATGACTTGTGGATTCGCTATTGGCTGGCCGCCGGAGGCATCGACCCCAATCGCGACATCTCGACCATAGTGGTGCCGCCGGCGCAGATGGTTGCCAACATGAAGGTCGGCAGCATGGATACTTTCTGTGTCTGTGAGCCGTGGAACGAACAACTGATCAACCAGAAGATCGGCTATACGGCACTGACCACCAGCGAGTTGTGGCACAACCATCCGGAAAAGGCGCTGGGGATGCGCGCCGACTGGGTTGAAGCCAACCCCAATGCGACCCGCGCACTGCTCAAGGCAGTGATGGAGGCGCAGATGTATTGCGAAGACCCAGCCAACCGCGAGGAAGTTGCACGTATTTGTGCCAAACGCCGCTGGATCAACGCTCCTTTCAATGATGTGGTCGAGCGCATGAAGGGCAATTTCAACTATGGCACTGGTCGCGTGGTGGAAAACAGTCCGCACCAGATGCGCTACTGGAACGACTTCGCCTCCTATCCGTTCAAGAGCCATGACCTGTGGTTCCTGACCGAAGATATCCGTTGGGGGTACTTGCCAGCCGACTTCGATAGTCATGCTCTGATCGAACAGGTTAACCGTGAAGACCTCTGGCGTGCAGCTGCCGCTGATCTGGGGGTGCCGGCCGAACAGATCCCGACGTCCACCTCGCGCGGCGTTGAGACCTTCTTTGATGGCACCGTATTCGATCCTGAAAACCCCCAGGCATACCTCGACAGTCTGGCGATCAAAGCGCTGGCCTGAGTCTATCGCAAGGAGAATGACCCATGAATGCCAACGTCAAGATTGAAGCAGAGAGTGCTGCACCGCTATCAACGGCTTCCCGGGTACCAGCCTGGATGGCCCGGCTTGGCCGAGTCGGGTTGCACAACCTGTTACCACCGATAGCAATTACCCTGCTGTTCCTGCTGGTCTGGGAAATGCTTTGCTCCAGCCCGGCGAGCGCCTTACCCCCTCCTACCCAAGTGTTCAGCGATACCTGGGAGCTGATCGCCAATCCGTTCTATGACAATGGTGGGAACGATGTCGGCATGGCCTGGCAGATTCTTGCCAGCCTGGAGCGGGTCGCCTACGGCTATGCCCTGGCGGTAGTGGCCGGGGTGGGGCTGGGCGTGCTGGTAGGACAGTCGACCTGGGCCATGCGCGGGCTTGATCCGATTTTCCAGGTACTGCGCACGGTGCCGCCGCTGGCCTGGCTGCCGCTGTCGCTGGCAGGCTTTCAGGACAGTAATCCGTCGGCGATCTTCGTCATCTTCATCACCGCGATCTGGCCGATCATCATCAATACCTCGGTGGGCATCCGCAACATTCCTGAAGACTACCGTAATGTCGCCAGGGTGCTGCGTCTGAACGGCATCGAGTACTTCGCCAAGATCATGCTGCCGGCGGCCGCGCCCTATATCTTCTCCGGGCTGCGCATCGGGGTCGGCCTGTCCTGGCTGGCGATCGTCGCCGCCGAGATGCTGGTCGGCGGGGTAGGGATCGGCTTCTTCATCTGGGATGCCTGGAATGCTTCGCTGATCAGTGACATCGTCCTGGCCCTGCTCTACGTCGGCATCGTCGGCTTCATTCTCGACCGTCTGGTGGCCTGGGCTGGCCGGCTGGTCACTCGCGGCACCAGCGAAGGCTGAGGAGCATCATCATGAGCAAGTCCTATCTGAGTATCGAAAAGGTGTTCAAAAGCTTCAGCCGTGGCGGCGTGACCAGTCAGGTGCTGAGCGATATCAACCTGCAGGTTGAGCGCGGGCAATACATTTCCATCATTGGTCACTCCGGCTGCGGTAAGTCCACTGTGCTGAACATCGTCGCCGGCCTGCTGGAGGCCAGTAGTGGTGTGGTGATTCTGGACGGCAAGGAAGTCAGCGGGCCCGGTCCGGATCGCAGCCTGGTGTTTCAGAACCACTCGCTGCTGCCCTGGCTGACCGTCTACGAGAACGTGCAGATTGCCGTCGACAAGGTCTTCGGTCGCAGCAAGAGTCGCAGTGAACGTGACGAATGGATTCGCCACAACCTGAACATGGTGCATATGGGCCATGCGCTGGATAAACGCCCTGGCGAGATTTCCGGTGGTATGAAACAGCGGGTCGGGATCGCCCGGGCGCTGGCCATGCAGCCCAAGGTGCTACTGCTCGACGAGCCGTTCGGTGCCCTGGATGCCCTGACCCGTGCGCACCTGCAGGACGAGGTGATGCGTATCCAGGCCGAATTGCACAATACCGTGATCATGATCACCCACGATGTCGACGAGGCAGTACTGTTGTCTGATCGCATCGTGATGATGACCAACGGCCCGTCGGCGGCCATCGGCGAGATTCTCGACATCGATCTGCCGCGCCCGCGTGATCGCATCGCCTTGGCCGAGGATCCCAAGTACAACCAGTACCGCCAGGCAGTTTTGCGGTTTCTCTATGAGAAACAACGCAAAAAGGCTACGGCCTGATGGACAGGGGGGGCGCTGCGACATTTGGCTCCCCCTTTTTTCATTGACGCCCCAGGGCAAAACTTCTAACCTTCGCCTCGCTTCAGGTGCCCCTGGCCAATGGCCTTAAGGGTGAAACTGGGAAGCCGGTGCGTTCCTTGATACGGAACAATTCCGGCGCTGCCCCCGCAACGGTAAACGAGTGCCCGCCACCCATAGGGGTGTGACGCGGCAGATGATCCCCCCATGACCACTGTGCTCGCACGGGAAGGTCGGATCATCGGACACTGTCCGCTCGTGAGCCCGGAGACCGGCCTGATGCATGTCACAGCAGTGCGGCGGGCTCTGCGGGTGTATGGCCTCTGTTCGTCTGGCTGTCTGCCTGTTCGCTTCGCCGCGTGTACCCAGCTACTCAATGTCGTACGGGTGAGTACGACGGAGCGAACAGATGAAGATGTTGCCGCGCACGCCGCTGGCACTGGCCTTGATGGCCAGCGCCTGCTTTTCCCATGCCCAATCCCTGCACCTGGACAGCCAGGTGGTTACCGCAACCCGCACCAACCAATCGATTGCCGCCAACCTGGCCGCGGTCACGGTCATTGAACGGGCCGATATCGAACGCCTGCAAGCCACCGATGCCCTGGACCTGCTGCGCCGCACGCCGAGCGTCAGCATCGTCAACAACGGCGGTCCGGGCAAGTCCAGCAGCATCGGTATTCGCGGCACCAACAGTGACCATGTACTGGTGCTGATCGACGGCGTGCGCATTGGCTCGGTCACCAGTGGTAACGCCGCGCTGCAGAACCTGCCAATGGAGCAGATCGAGCGGATCGAGATTGTCCGTGGTCCGCGCTCCAGCCTCTACGGCTCGGAAGCCATTGGTGGGGTGATCCAGATTTTCACCCGCCAGGGCAGCAAGGGCGATCCCAAGCCCTGGGCCTCGGTGACCACCGGCAGCCGCAATCATCTGGCCGGCAGTGCCGGGGTCGCTGGCGGTTTCGGCAACGCCTGGTACAACCTGGGTGTCAGTAGTCTGTCGACCCGGGGCATTGATGCGCGTCCGGGCCGTGGCGATCCGGACAATGATGGCTATCGCGAGCTCTCGGCCAACCTCAAGGCAGGCTATCGCTTTGCCAATGGCCTGGAGATCGATGGCCAGGTACTGGAAACCCACTCCAGCAATGACTTTGACTCCGGCTTCAAGGCCAACTCGGATTCGGTGCTCAAGACCCACGCTCTCAATGCCCGCTTTGCTCCGCTTGATCCGTGGCGCGTGACCCTGCAGGCCGCACGCAGCGAAGACAAGAGCGACAACTTCAACGGCAGCACCTTCACCAGCCGCTTCGATACCCGCCGCGACAGCTTTGGCTGGCAGAACGATATCGATCTGGCGCCGGGCCAGGTGCTGACCCTGGGCTATGACCATCTGATCGACGAGGTCAGCAGCAGCACCGACTACAGCAAGGGCCGGCGCACCAACAAGGGTTATTACGCCCAGTATCTGGGTCAGCGTGGTATTCATGAATGGCAGCTTGGCCTGCGCCATGACGACAACCAGCAGCACGGTGATCACACCACCGGCAACATCGGTTACGGCATCAGCCTGACGGACAGCCTGCAACTGGTTGGTAGCTACGGCACCGCGTTCAAGGCACCGACCTTCAATCAGTTGTACTTCCCCGGCTTCGGCAACCCCGATATCAAGGAAGAGACCTCGCGCAACTACGAGCTTGGGCTGCGTGGCCAGCATGACTGGGGTACCTGGGCCGTCAATGTCTTCCGCAACGAAGTCGAAGACCTGATCGCCAGCGTCAACATGGGTGGCGGCATCTGGCTGGCGGAGAACGTCGACAAGGCGGTGATCAAGGGTATCGAGCTGGAACTGGCCGGCCATTGGTGGGGCTGGGATGTAGCCAGCAACCTGACCCTGCAGGACCCGTCCAACCGCTCCAAGCGCGCCAACCAGGGCGATCTGCTGGCCCGCCGCGCCGAGCAACTGTTCAACCTGGATGTCGACCGCCGCTTTGGCCGGGTAGGCGTCGGCGCCAGCCTGCACGCCGAAGGCCGGCGCTGGGACAACGCCGCTAATACCACCGACCTGCATGGCTACAACACCGTCGACCTGCGCGCCGAGTACTGGTTCAGCCACCAGTGGCGAGTGCAGGCACGGATCAGCAACCTGTTCGATACCGACTACGAAACCGCTGCCAGCTATCAGCAGCAAGGCCGGGCCGGCTATCTGACCGTGCGCTACCAGATGCTGTAAGGACTAGTCATTGCGAGAGGGGAAAGGGCCTGCCTCACCCTCGTCATTGCGAAGAGGGAAAGGGTCTGTCTCACCCTCGTCATTGCGAGGGCCGCAGGCCCGTGGCAATCCACCTGCCCCGGTGGTGGGCCCGGACCATGGATTGCCACGCCGCTACGCGGCTCGCAATGACGGAGTAGTGGGGGCGTGCCCGAGTGCGAGAGCAAGGCAAAAGGCCTGCCTCACCCTCGTCATTGCGAAGAGGGAAAGGGCCGCCTCACCCTCGTCATTGCGAAGGGGGAAAAGGTCTGTCTCACCCTCGTCATTGCGAGGGCCGCAGGCCCGTGGCAATCCACCTGCCTCGGTAGTGGGGCCTACGCATGGATTGCCGCGCCGCTACGCGGCTCGCAATGACGGAGTAGCGGGGGGATCGCCCTGGTGCAGGAGCCCCGTCATGACGGACTAGCGGGAAGACGGAATGACGTAATGACAGCAGTTGAACCGAATATCTACACCCATCCAAGGAGGATGACATGATCGTACTATCCAAACGCAGCCAACTGGCTGTTGGCGCCGTACTGGTGTTGTTGATGGCCATGACCCGTGGCAGTCACTTCAGTGTGGTCAACTTGCCCAGCGCGTCCTGGGCCGTCTTTTTCCTTGCCGGGGTATTTTTGCGTCCGCGCTGGGCGTTTCCGCTGCTGTTTCTGCAGGCTGTGGTCATGGACGTGCTCAGCGTCGGCTGGACCAACGCCGGCCATCACTGCATGACCATCGCCTATTGGGCCTTGCTGCCCGCTTATGGCAGCCTGTGGTTTGCCGGCCGTTTGTACGCGGGCTGGCACCGTGACCATCTGGCCACGCTACTGATTCTAGCGCCGACGGTCGCAACCGGCGCACTGGTGTGCAACCTGTTTTCCAGTGGCGGCTTCTATTTCTTTTCTGGCCGGCATGAAAACCCGACCCTGGTCGGCCTGCTTGAGCGCATTGCCCACTACTATCCGCAGTACCTGAGCACTTTGGCCATGTATGTGGTGTTGGCGGCTGTGGTCTATGTTGTGTTGCGGTTGCTGGCTCGCCAGGCGGTGTTGGGCCAGGAGCGCAAGGCATGAGCGAGCCGAGTGAGCGCGATCAGCGTCACCGCCAGCGCATGCAACGCAAGAAAGCGGTAGTCGATGAAAAGATCGCCGCGGCGCAGGACGAACGCGGCTTGCTGCTGGTGCTCAGCGGCAACGGCAAGGGCAAAAGCAGCTCGGCCTTTGGCATGGCCGCGCGCGCCCTGGGGCATGACATGCAGGTGGGTATCGTGCAGTTCATCAAGGGGGCCAGCAGCACCGGCGAAGAGGCGTTCTTCCGCCGTTTCCCCGAGCAGGTGCGCTATCACGTGATGGGTGCCGGCTTTACCTGGGAAACCCAGGACCGCCAGGACGATATCGCCAAGGCCCAGGCGGCCTGGGCGGTGGCTGTCGAGCTGATGCGCGACCCGGCGGTAGCGCTGGTGATTCTCGATGAGCTGAATATCGCGCTCAAATACCAGTATCTGGAGCTGGATAAGGTGCTGGCGGATATCGCTGGCCGACCGCCTCACCAGCATGTGGTGGTGACCGGTCGCGGGGCTCCGGCGGCGATGCTGGAGGTGGCCGATACGGTAACCGAGATGGGTATGGTCAAGCATGCCTTCAAGGCCGGTATCAAGGCGCAGAAGGGGGTCGAGTTTTGAATCAGCATGAGTGTCCGGCGGTATTGATCGCCGCCCCGGCCTCGGGTCAGGGCAAGACCACGGTCACTGCCGCGCTGGCGCGTTTGCACAGCCGCCAGGGCCGGCGGGTGCGGGTGTTCAAATGCGGGCCGGACTTCCTCGATCCGATGATTCTGGCTCGGGCCAGCGGCCAGCCGGTGCATCAGATTGATCTGTGGATGATTGGTGAAGCGCACAGCAAGCGCCTGCTGGCCGAGGCCGCACGCGAGAATGACCTGATCCTGATCGAAGGGGTGATGGGGCTGTTCGATGGCACCCCCTCGGCGGCTGATCTGGCCCGGCATTTCGGCGTACCGGTACTGGCGGTGATCGACGGCTCGGGCATGGCCCAGACCTTCGGTGCCATGGCCCACGGGCTGGCCAGCTACCAGCCCGATCTGCCGTTTGCCGGGGTGCTGGCCAACAAGGTTGGCAGTGCCCGCCATGGCGAGATGCTGCGTGACTGTTTGCCCGCCGGTATCGCCTGGTTTGGCGCCCTGACCCGTGATGCCGCGGTGGAGCTGCCGAGCCGACACCTGGGGCTGGTGCAGGCGGCGGAGCTGGCTGACCTGGATGCCCGGCTGGATGCCGCCGCGGATGCCTTGGCCGCCAGCGCCGACACCCGGCTGCCGCCAGCCGTGAGTTTTGCCCCGGTGGATGCCCAGCAATTGCCACCCTTGCTGGCCGGAGTGCGCATAGGCGTTGCCCGGGATGCGGCCTTTGCTTTCATCTACCAGGCCAACCTTGATCTGCTCGAAGCACTGGGCGCCGAGCTTTGCTTCTTTTCGCCACTGATCGATAGCGCCCTGCCGGTGGTTGATAGCCTGTATCTGCCCGGCGGTTATCCTGAACTGCATCTGGATCAGTTGGCCGGCAATACGGCGATGGCGGCAGCTATCCGCGCCCACCATGCCGCCGGCAAACCGATTCACGCTGAATGCGGTGGCATGCTCTACCTGTGTCAGCGTCTGACCGATGTGCAGGGCCACAGCGGCGAGATGCTCGGCCTGCTGCCGGCGACGGCGACCATGCAGCCGCGCCTGACCGCGCTGGCCTTGCAGGAAGTGGTGTTGCCAGAAGGGGCGCTGCGCGGGCATACCTATCATCACTCGGCAATCGAGTGTGCGCTGGAGCCGCTGGTGCGTGGCGAATGCCCGAACTATAAACGCACCAGCGAGGCGGTCTGGCGTCTGGGCCGGCTGACGGCGTCCTACATTCACTGCTATCTGCCGGGTAACCCGCAGGCGGCCGCGGCGCTGTTTGCGCCATGAGCAGCCCGCGCTACAGCGATGCGGAGCGCGCGGCCATTTACCGGGTGATCCGTGAGCGCCGTGACATGCGCCATTTCAGTGGTGGTGAGGTTGCTCCCGAGCTGCTGGCGCAGTTGCTTGAAGCGGCGCATCAGGCACCCAGCGTGGGGCTGATGCAGCCCTGGCGCTTTATTCGCATCACCCGACCGGCGCTACGCCAGCAGTTGCACCGTCTGGTCGAACAGGAACGGCTGCGTACCGCCGAGGCGCTGGGTGAGCACGGTGCTGCCTTCATGCAGCTCAAGGTTGAAGGTATCCGCGACTGCGCTGAATTGCTTGTCGCGGCGCTACCGGAGGGGCGTGAGGCGCATGTGTTTGGCCGCCGCACCCTGCCGCAGATGGATCTGGCCTCGCTGGCCTGTGCCATCCAGAATCTGTGGCTGGCGGCCCGCGCCGAGGGTCTTGGGCTGGGCTGGGTATCGCTGTTCGACCCGCAGGCCGTGGCGGAGTTGCTGGGTTTGCCGGCCGGCGCCGAGCCGGTCGCGATCTTGTGCCTGGGCCCGGTCACCGCTTTCTATGACCAGCCGATGCTGGTCGAACAAGGCTGGGCCGCACCCCGTCCGCTGGCCGAGCTGTTGTATACCGATCACTGGGGAGAATCACCATGAAGGGGCCGCAACGCATCGTCTGCCTGTCTACCGAAACCACCGAAGTGCTTTATCGTCTCGGCGCGCAGGAGCGCATCGCCGGCATTTCCGGCTTTACTGTGCACCCGCCGCAGGCACGCAAGGAAAAGCCCAAGGTGTCGGCCTTCACCAGCGCCAAGACCGAGAAAATCCTCGCACTCAAGCCCGATCTGGTGATCGGCTATTGCGACCTGCAGGCCGATATCGCCGCCGAGTTGGCGCGTGAAGGGCTGGAAGTGCATCTGTTCAACCAGCGCGATATCGCCGGCATTTTCCGCATGATCGAGACCTTGGGTGCGCTGGTGCACGCCAATGCCCGCGCCGAGCAGCTGGTGGCAGAGTTGCGGCAGGGGTTGGCGCTGGTTCAGGCCCAGGCGGCGTCAATGCCGGCTCGCCCCCGGGTGTACTTCGAGGAGTGGAATGAGCCGCTGATCAGTGGCATCCGCTGGGTCAGTGAGCTGATCGAGATTGCCGGTGGCCAGGACTGTTTTGCTGAACTCAGTCAGTTCCCACGAGCCCGTCAGCGTTACATCACCGACCCGCAGGAAGTGGTACGCCGTGCCCCGCAGATCATTGTCGGCTCCTGGTGCGGCAAGCGTTTCCGCCCCGAGCAGGTGGTTGCGCGGCCCGGCTGGGAGACCGTGCCAGCGGTTCGTGACGGGCAACTATTCGAGATCAAGTCGCCGGATATCCTGCAGCCGGGCATCTCCGCGCTGACCATCGGCCTGGAGCAATTGCATGGCCTGATCCGGGATTGGAGCCAGCGCTGATGGGCCTGGCGCCGCTGCTGCTGGCCGGGGTGCTGCTTGACCACCTCCTGGGTGAGCCGAAACGCTGGCATCCGCTGGTCGGTTTTGGCCGACTGGCCAACCGGCTGGAACAATGGCTGAACCGGCCAGCCGCCAGCCGCTGGCACGGCGTGTTGGCCTGGCTGCTGGCGGTTGTGCCCTTGACCCTGCTGACCGCTGCGCTGGCCGCCTTGCCCTGGATCGGCTGGCTGGTGGCGGTGCTGGCGCTGTATCTGGCGGTGGGTTTGCGCAGTCTCAGCGAACATGCTTTGCCGATCGCCCAGGCATTGGCTGCGGGCGATCTGCCGCTGGCCCGCGAGCGGGTGGGCTATATCGTCAGCCGCGACACCTCGGCACTGGATGCCGAAGGTGTGGCCCGGGCGGCCACCGAGTCGGTGCTGGAAAACGGCAGTGATGCGGTATTCGCCGCGCTGTTCTGGTTTGCTCTGCTCGGCGCGCCGGGGGTAGTGCTGTACCGCCTGGCCAATACCCTGGATGCCATGTGGGGCTACCGCAACCAGCGCTACCGACAGTTTGGCTGGGCGGCGGCGCGGCTGGATGATGTACTGAACTACCTGCCGGCGCGGCTGGTGGCCCTGACCTATGCACTCTGTGGGCGTACCCGCCAGGCCCTGAGCTGCTGGCGCCGCCAGGCGCCGCACTGGGACAGCCCCAACGCTGGCCCGGTCATGGCCGCTGGGGCCGGGGCGCTGAATCTGCAACTGGGCGGCGGAGGCTGCTATCACGGCCAATGGCAACGCAAACCCGAGCTGGGTGCCGGACTCGCACCGGGTGCGGCAGATATCGGTCGTGCCGTACGTTTGGTGCGGCAGGGGGTGGCCCTGTGGTTGTTGCTGGCCTTGATCATCTGGGGGCTGATTTATGCTTGAGCATGGTGGGCGGCTGCGCCAGGCCGCACGACAATACAGCATCGCTCTGGACGATTGGCTGGACCTGTCCACCGGGCTGGCGCCCTGGGTCTGGCCGCTGCCGGCGGTGCCGGCCAGTTGCTGGAGTCGGTTACCGGAACCGGATGACGGTCTGGAGGCGGTCGCCCGTGACTACTATCAAGCCCCGGCGCTGCTGCCGGTAGCCGGCTCACAAGCAGCGATTCAGGCCTTGCCGAGCCTGCGCCCGGCCTGTCGGGTGCGGGTGCTCGGGCCCTGCTATGCCGAACATGCCCAGGCCTGGCGTCAGGCCGGGCACCAGGTACAGGTCTGGGATGAACGGGAGCAGGGCCTGCCGCCGCTGGATGATTGCGATGTGCTGGTGCTGGTCAACCCGAACAACCCCACCGGTCGCCTGCTGGCCCCGTCAATCCTGCTGGCCTGGCAGGCCGAGCTGGCTGAGCGCGGCGGCTGGCTGGTGGTCGATGAGGCCTTTGCCGATCTGCAACCCGAGTACAGTCTGGCGCCCTGTAGCGACCGGCCGGGGCTGATCGTATTGCGTTCACTGGGCAAGTTCTTCGCCCTGGCCGGTGCCCGCCTGGGCTTTGTGCTGGCCGACACCGCGCTGCTGGCGCGTCTGAACCAGCGTCTGGGCCCTTGGACGGTGAATGGTCCGGCCCGCTTTGTTGCCCAGCAGGTGCTGGCAGAGCGCGATACCCAGCAGGTCTGGCGCTGGCGGCTACAGCGTGAAGGCCAGCGCTTGCAGCAATTGCTGAGTACCTGCGGCCTGACGCCGGACGGTGGCTGCGCACTGTTTCAGTGGGTTTGTCGCACGGACGCCGCAGACCTGCATCAGGCACTGGCCGGGCAGGGTATTCTGACCCGGCTGTTCAGTCAGCCGGCAGCGCTGCGCATCGGCCTGCCCGGCAATGAAACGGGCTGGAGCCGGCTGGAGCAGGCCTTGCAAGGGCTAGCTCTGCCGGCACCGCAGTTGATTCAGGAGGAATCTGCGTTATGACCACCTTGATGATCCAGGGCACCACCTCGGATGCCGGCAAAAGCACCTTGGTCACCGCGCTGTGCCGCTGGCTCACACGCCAGGGGGTTGCCGTGGCCCCGTTCAAGCCGCAGAACATGGCGCTGAACGCGGCGGTGACCATCGACGGCGGCGAGATTGGCCGTGCCCAGGCGGTGCAGGCCGAAGCCGCCGGGCTGGAGCCGCACACTGACATGAACCCGGTGCTGCTCAAGCCCAATACCGATATTGGCGCTCAGGTGATCATTCATGGCCACCCGGTGGGCAGCATGGATGCCGTGGCCTATCACGCTTACAAACCCATCGCCCTGGAGGCGGTGCTGGCCTCGCATCAGCGGCTGCGCCAGCAGTATCAGACCGTGCTGGTCGAAGGCGCCGGCTCGCCGGCGGAAATCAATCTGCGCGCCGGCGATATCGCCAACATGGGCTTTGCCGAGGCGGTCGACTGCCCGGTGATCCTGATTGCCGATATCGACAAGGGCGGCGTCTTCGCCCATCTGGTCGGCACCCTGGCCTTGTTGTCGGCCAGTGAGCAGGCGCGGATCAAGGGCTTTGTCATCAACCGGTTTCGCGGTGACATCGCCTTGCTGCAACCAGGACTGGACTGGCTCGAGCAACACACCGGCAAGCCGGTACTCGGCGTATTGCCCTATCTGCATGACCTGCATATCGAGGCCGAGGATGCGGTCAATGCCCGCCAGCCAGGCAAGCAGGGCGATACCTTGAAGGTGGTGGTGCCGGTGCTGCCGCGCATCAGCAACCATACCGACTTCGATCCGCTGCGGCTGCATCCGCAGGTCGATTTGCAATTCGTCGGCCCAGGTCAACCGTTGCTCGCCGCTGACTTGATCATCCTGCCTGGTTCCAAGAGCGTACGCAGTGATCTGGCGTTTCTCGAACAACAGGGCTGGGATGCCGATATTCGTCGCCATCTGCGCTATGGCGGCAAGTTGCTGGGGGTCTGCGGTGGCTTTCAGATGCTCGGTGAGTGGGTGGATGACCCGTTGGGGCTGGAGGGCGAGGCTGGTTCGAGTGCCGGGCTGGGCGTACTGGACTTCAGCACCCGGCTGGAAGCCGAGAAGCGCCTGACCCGAGTGCGTGGTCGCTTGTGCCTGGAGCGGGCCGAGGTTCAGGGCTATGAAATCCACGCCGGACGCAGCCATGGCAAGGCATTGGCCCAGCCATTTGCACTGCTGGACGGCGGCGAAGCCGATGGCGCACTGAGTAACGACGGGCAGATTGCCGGCACTTATCTGCATGGATTGTTCGAACACCCTGAGGCCAGTGCCGCGCTGTTGCGCTGGGCCGGGCAGGAGCAGGCGGCGGCACTGGATTATCCGGCCTTGCGTGCACGTGATATTGAGCGCCTGGCGGACTTGGTCGAGCAGCATCTGGATACCGATAAATTGCTCAAGCTTTGCGGTATAACTCAATGATTGAATTGATTTTAGGTGGCGCAAGATCTGGCAAAAGCCGGCTTGCCGAGCAGCGCGCCCAGGCCTCGGGGCTGGCGGTGACCTATATCGCCACCAGCCAGGCGCATGATGCCGAGATGGCCGAACGCATTCGTCAGCACCGTGAACGCCGGCCGACTGATTGGGGACTGGTTGAGGAACCTCTGGCTCTGGCCCGAGTGCTGCGCCGTGAGGCCGATTCGCAGCGCTGCCTGCTGGTTGACTGTCTGACCCTGTGGCTGACCAACCTGCTGCTCGATAGCGATCCGCAACGCCTTCAGCACGAGCGCCAGGCGCTGCTGGAGTGTCTGAGCGAACTGCCAGGGCAAGTGATTCTGGTCAGTAATGAAACCGGGATGGGGATTGTGCCGCTGGGCGAGTTGAGTCGGCGCTATGTCGATGAAGCCGGCTGGCTGCATCAGGACCTGGCGCAACGTTGCGAGCGGGTCAGTTTCTGCGTGGCCGGGTTGCCAATGATCCTCAAGGGAGGCCAAACATGAGTGCGCTCTGGTGGAGTCAATCAGCTGCCCGGTCCCATGAACCGGTCGCCGAGCAGGCTCGCAGCCGTCAGGCTCAACTGACCAAACCGCCTGGTTCGTTGGGGCGACTGGAAACCCTGGCAATCGAGCTGGCAACCTTGCAGGGCCAGCCCAATCCCTCGGTTGATCGTGTCTGGATCAGCATTTTTGCCGCCGATCATGGGGTCGTGGCCGAAGGCGTCTCGGCTTTTCCTCAGTCGGTAACCGGCGAGATGCTGCGCAATTTCGTCGCCGGTGGCGCGGCAATCAATGTGTTGGCCCGTGAACTGGGAGCCAGCTTCGAACTGATCGATCTGGGCCTGGCTGTACCGATTGACCCCTTGCCCGGTGTCCGCCATCTGGCGATCGCGCCCGGCACAGCCAACCTGCGCTGTCAGCCGGCTATGACAGAGGCCCAGTGCGAGCAGGCGTTGCTGGCTGGTCGACAGGTGTTGCTGGGCGCGGCCGGTGAGGGCGCGCACCTGTTCATCGGTGGCGAAATGGGGATTGGTAACACTACCGCAGCCAGTGCCCTGGCCTGCGCCTTGCTGGATCTGCCCGCTGAGCGGCTGGTTGGCCCCGGCACTGGGCTTGGCGCACAGGGGCTTGCCAATAAGGTGCGGATAGTCAACGAGGCGCTATCCCTGCATTTGCCGGCCTGCAGTACCCCGCTGGATTGCCTGACCCGGCTTGGCGGGCTGGAAATTGCCGCTTTGGTCGGCGCCTTTATTGCCGCCAGCCAGTTTGGGGTGCCGGTTCTGGTCGATGGATTCATCTGTTCGGTGGCGGCCTTGTGTGCGATCCGCATGAACCCATCCTGTCGGGACTGGCTGCTGTTCAGTCATCAGGGGGCTGAACCTGGGCATGGTCCGGTGCTCGCCGCGCTCGATGCCGAACCGCTGCTGAGCCTGGGCATGCGCCTGGGCGAGGGTAGTGGCGCGGCGCTGGCGGTACCTCTGCTGCGGGCAGCCTGTGCACTGCACAACCAGATGGCGACCTTTAGCGAAGCGGCGATTTCCGGAGGGGCGCGGTGACTCTGACCCTGGATCTGTTGCGCCACGGCCAGACTGAGCTGGGTGGCGGGTTTCGCGGCAGCATCGACGACAACCTGACGACCGCTGGCTGGCAGCAAATGCAGACTGCCACCTGCGGCAGGGCTGACTGGGATGCGGTGATCAGCTCGCCGCTGCGCCGTTGCGCAGATTTTGCCTTTGAACTGGCGCGTCAACTGAATCGGCCGCTGGTGCTGGAACCGGCCTTTCGCGAATTGCACTTCGGTGATTGGGAAGGCCGCAGTGCGGCCGAGCTGATGCAGGATCAGGCTGATGCTCTGGGTCGGTTCTGGGATGACCCCTATACTTTCACACCCCCAGGCGCCGAGCCCTTGGCTGACTTCGAGTCACGGGTACTGAGCGTCTTGGCCGGCCTGCAACAGCAGCGCAGTGGTCAGCATCTGCTGCTGGTCACCCATGGCGGCGTCATGCGCTTGCTGCTGGCCAAGGCTCGTGGTCTGGCGCCCCAGGCGCTGCTGCAGGTTCAGGTCGAACATGCTCAGCTCAGCCGTCTGCGCTGCGAGCCTGGCGGAGTCCTGTACGAATGCCCCTGCTGATCGCCCTGCAATTTCTGACCCGGCTGCCGATTCGCCTGCCGGGCCTGCCCTCGGCCGAGGAAAACGGCCGTTCGCTGCTCTGGTATCCGCTGGTGGGGCTGTTGATCGGTGCGCTGCTGGCGGCTGTGTACTGGGGGCTGGGCGGATTGAACCCGTTGCTGCTGGGGGCGTTGCTATTGGTGCTCTGGGTCTGGCTCAGCGGCGGCCTGCACCTGGACGGTCTGGCCGACAGCGCCGATGCCTGGGTAGGCGGTTATGGCGACTGTGAACGCACCCTGGCGATCATGAAAGATCCGGCCTGCGGGCCCATTGGGGTGATCACCCTGGTGCTGTGCCTGCTGCTCAAGTGGGCGGCACTGATTAGCCTGATCGACGCTGAGGCCTGGGCTGTGCTGCTGTTGGCGCCCTGGCTTGGCCGCTGGTGTCTGCCGTTGCTGCTGTTGACCACCCCCTACGTGCGCCCTGGCGGCCTGGGGCATACCCTCAGTCAACATCTGCCACGGCGCAGCCTGCCGGCACTGCTGATCCTGCATGCGTTGGCCATGCTGCTGCTTGGCTGGCTGGCATTGCTCGGGCTGCTGTTGACCTTGCTGCTGTTGGCCTGGGGCAGGGCGCTGCTGCTCAAACGTCTGGGCGGCACCACAGGCGACACCGCCGGAGCCTTGGTGGAACTGGTTGAGGTGACGGTACTGGTGGGGTGCTCAATAGCGATTAGCTTGTAATTGCCGTGTTTTTATTGCCAAAAACACTAGCAAAACGGAACTTTTCTCATTCATCTTCATCCCATTGTCATACAGGGCGCCTAATTTCAGGCAAGGAACCTATGGAACCTCTGAAAAACTACCTGCGTTGGCAATGCTGCGTTAAAAACAGCCTCAAAATGCTCATTTACACCACGTAAACTGCGCTTTTTCGGCTGTTTTTGCCTTGTCTTGCCTGCCTCGCCTACGTTTTTCAGAGGTCCCTTGTGTTCCACTCGAATGACAATCAGGAGATAAGCAATGAACGATTACGTGGAAGAACTGCTGGAACAACGTGCCCAGGAATGGGATGAAACCGTGGAAGATGCCGAAGAGATGTAATGTCCCTTCGGCTGTTCTTCTCCCTTTGTAACCGCGTTCTACCCCCTCACTACCCGCTGTTCCCGTCTGAACTGCCCCGGCGCCTGTCCAGCCCAGCGCTTGAATGCGCGCTGAAACGCTGCCGGTGACGAAAAGCCCAGCAGAAACGCCACTTCACCCAGCGCCAGTTCGGTATCGCGGATATAACTCAGAGCCAGATCCCGTCGGGTCTCATCGATAATGTCCTGAAACCGCGTGCCATCCTCAATCTGCAAGCGTCGGCGCAGGGTCCATGATGGCAACCCCAACTGTCTGGCGACCTCGGTAATGCCCGGCAATTGACTATGCAGGCGCGGTGAAAGAATTTCCTCGACCCGCTCGCGCAAGCGCCGGTGCCGGGTCTGCTCATGCAACTGGGCCTCACACAGCGCGCGCAGTTGGGCATAGGTGCTCGGCGCGTTGTGCAGCAGTGGCTGCGTCAGACTTGCCGGTTCCCAGAGCAACTGGTTATGCGCCTGCTCGAACAGCACCGGGCAGTTGAACAACGCTTCATAGCGCTCGGCATAGGCCGGGGCGGGAAACTCGATATGCACTTCTCGCAGGCGGGCCTGGCCGCCACTCAGTTGCCGGGCCAGTTGTGCGCGGGAGGCCAGTGCCGAGTCGACCACAAACAGGTTGAAGGCGTTGTACGGGCTGATCGAATAGAACCGCAAGGCCGGAGACTCGAAGCTCGAATGGCCGCGGTAGTTCATGCTGGTCAGCCGCTCGAAGTGCACCAGGGTCTCGAATGCACGATTCAGGTCCGGGGCGCACTGCGCGGTTACGCCAGGCAGCCCCAGATGGCTGGCCTGACTCTGGCTACCCATCAACAAACCGATATCGGCCCGCTGGCTCAGGCCAATCGCGGCGTTGCCCAGACGCATGAAGCGCGGAATGCTGATGCGCGCCCCAGGTGTGGCCAGCAGTTCATCGCTGATTCGAAACCGCTGGAACAACGGCGCCGGATCATGCCCCAGGCCGCGTAGCACGGCTTGCAGGCTGTAGAGATAGCCGACGGACAGGTCGCCGAGTTTCATGGAGTATTCCTGTTGATACGCTGGGGAACCGCAATGGTGCTGATGCACAAACCCAGCAATCAGTATTTCCTGCAGTGAATGACTGCACAATGTAATTCAGAGTTATAAAAATGTCACTTGAAGTAATTGAGCGCCGACGGGATGCGGCCTATTGTCTCGTCATAAGCAAGCTGCCTCAGAGCGGCACACCACCTGATGACGATATAACCGGAGAATACGATGAGCGAGCACGCCCGCTATCCGCACCTGCTGGCCCCGCTGGACCTGGGCTTTACCACCCTGCGTAACCGCACTCTGATGGGCTCCATGCATACCGGCCTGGAAGAGCGCCCCAATGGCTTCGCCCGTATGGCCGCCTATTTTGCCGAGCGGGCCAAGGGCGGTGTTGGTCTGATCGTCACCGGCGGTATCGGCCCGAATGAAGAGGGTTGCGTCGCCCACGGTGCGGCCAAAATGACCACTGCCGAAGAAGCCGAGCAGCATAAGGTCGTCACCCAGGCGGTGCATGAAGCAGGTGGCAAGATCTGCATGCAGATTCTGCATGCCGGTCGCTATGCCTACAGTCCCAAGCTGGTCGCTCCCAGCGCCGTGCAGGCGCCGATCAACCCGTTCACTCCCAAGGAACTGGACGAAGAGGGCATTCAGAAGCAGATCAACGATTTCGTGACCTGCGCTACCCTGGCCCAGAGCGCCGGCTATGACGGTGTTGAAGTGATGGGCTCGGAAGGCTACTTCATCAACCAGTTCCTGGTCGCCCACGTCAACAAGCGTACCGACCGTTGGGGCGGCAGCTACGAAAACCGCATGCGTCTGCCGGTTGAAATCGTCAGCCGCATTCGTGAGGCGGTTGGGCCGAATTTCATCATCATCTATCGCCTGTCGATGCTCGACCTGATCGAAGGTGGCAGCACCTGGGATGAGATCGTCCTGCTGGCCAAGGCCATCGAAAAGGCCGGCGCCACCATTATCAACACCGGTATCGGCTGGCACGAAGCGCGGATCCCGACCATTGCCACCAAGGTGCCGCGTGCGGCCTTCACCAAGGTTACGGCCAAGCTGCGGGGTGAAGTCTCGATTCCGCTGTGCACCACCAACCGTATCAACACCCCGGAAGTGGCCGAACAGGTGCTGGCCGAGGGTGATGCTGACATGGTTTCGATGGCGCGGCCGTTCCTGGCTGATCCCGAGTTCGTCAACAAGGCCGCCGAAGGCCGCAGCGATGAGATCAACACCTGCATCGGCTGTAACCAGGCCTGTCTGGACCACACCTTTGGCGGCAAGCTGACCAGTTGCCTGGTTAACCCGCGCGCCTGTCATGAGACTGAGCTGAACTACATTCCCACCACTCAGGTGAAGAAAATTGCCGTGGTTGGCGCTGGCCCGGCCGGGCTGTCGGCAGCCACCGTCGCGGCCCAGCGTGGTCATGAGGTAACGCTGTTCGATGCGGCGGGTGAAATCGGCGGCCAGTTCAACGTGGCCAAGCGTATCCCCGGCAAGGAAGAGTTCTATGAAACTCTGCGCTACTTCGGCAAGCTGATCGACAAGACCGGCGTCAAGCTGCAGCTCAACCGCCGGGTCAGCGCCGAGGACCTCAAAGACTTCGATGAAGTGATCCTGGCCACCGGCATCGTGCCGCGTACCCCGGATATCCCGGGTGTCGAGCATCCAAAGGTCATCAGCTATCTGGATGCGATTCTCGAACGCAAGCCGGTCGGGCAGAAGGTGGCGGTGATCGGTGCTGGTGGTATCGGCTTCGACGTGTCCGAATTCATTACTCACCAGGGCCAGAGCCCGAGCCAGGATGTTGAGCTGTTCTGGAAGGAGTGGGGCATCGATACTGCGCTGGAGGCCCGTGGTGGTATCGCCGGTATTCAGCCGCAACCGCATCCGGCGGCGCGTGAGGTGTATCTGTTGCAGCGCAAGCGCAGCAAGGTCGGCGATGGTCTGGGCAAGACCACCGGCTGGATTCACCGCACCGGTCTGAAGAATAAGCAGGTACAGATGCTCAATGCGGTGCAGTACCTGAAGGTCGATGATCAGGGCCTGCATATCAGCATCGGTGAAAACGGCGAGCCGCAGGTATTGCCGGTGGACACCGTGATCATCTGCGCTGGCCAGGAGCCGCTGCGTGAACTCAAGGACGGCCTGGAAGCGCTGGGCAAGTCCGTGCACCTGATTGGCGGTGCCGATGTCGCCGCCGAGCTGGACGCCAAGCGGGCGATTGACCAGGGCTCGCGCCTGGCCGCAGGTATTTGAGTCAGCCCCACAACTCGTCATTGCGAGGGCTGTAGGCACGTGGCAGTCCCGGGGCTAGGCCGCCCGCCCATGGATTGCTTCGCTGCTGCGCTGCTCGCAATGACTGTGGAGGGGTAGGCATGCTCGCGTGTGGATTGCTTCACCCTCGTCATTGCGAGGGCAGTAGGCACGTGGCAGTCCCGGGGCTAGGCTGCCCGCCCATGGATTGCTTCGCGGCTGCGCTGCTCGCAATGACGGTGGCGGGGTAGGCATACCCGTGTGTGGATTGCTTCACCCTCGTCATTGCGAGGGCTGCAGGCTCGTGGCAATCCCGGGGGTGGGCCGCCCGTCCATGGATTGCTTCGTCGCTACGCTTCTCGCAATGACGGTGGCGGGGGTGGCGGGGTGGCGTATCCCGCGCCGGCCTCCCGCGCCGCATCACTACACCCGCCACATCCCACTCTCGCCATACTCCACACCCTCGTCATTGCGAGGGCTGCAGGCCCGTGGCAATCCAAGGGCTAGGCCGCCCGCCCATGAATTGCTTCACCGCTGCGCTGCTCGCAATGACGATGATGGGGTAGGTATGCCCCGTATGGATTGCTTCACCCTCGTCATTGCGAGGGCCGTAGGCCCGTGGCAATCCAGGGGGCTTTCCTAAAGTTTTCCGGTTTTGCGCCGATTCTTCACAAGAGAGTTGCTAAAGCCTGTGGAGCCAAGCTGTGGCGCGAGTCTATCTGGGGATTTTGCTGAGTATTACCTTGCCGGTGCAGGCACTGACCTTCCAGACCCGCATGGAAGATGTGCAGTGGTCGGTGGCGGGGGATCAGTTCGAGTGTCGGTTGTCGCAGACTGTCACCGGTTACGGTGAGGCGGTGTTCGTTCGCCGTGCAGGCGAGCGGCCGACCTTTGAGTTGAAGCCCTGGAGCAACCTGATGCAGCCGGGCCCGGCCCAGCTCTACAACGAGGCTCCGCTCTGGCGCCCGGGCACCCGTAGCCGGTTGCTGGGGCAGGCTCAGGTTCAGAACGGGCCGGTGGCGCTGGTCGCCCCTGAACAGCAGGCCGGGTTGATGCTGGCCGGTCTGGCCGAAGGGCTGCATCCGACCATTCAGCGCAGCAGCTTTGCCGGCAGCGAGCCGGTGCGAGTGGTGGTGTCCAGCGTCGGTTATCAGGCGGCCTGGAACGATTTTCAGCAATGCGCTACTGGCCTGCTGCCGATCAATTTCGATCAGGCTTCGCGCAGCGTGGTCAGTTTTGCCACGGGTGGCAGCAAACTGGACGATGCCGCACGGCAATTGCTCGATACGGTGCTGATCTATATCGAGGCCGATGATCAGATCAAGGGCATTCAGCTCGATGGACACTCGGACAACGTCGGCAATCGTCTGGATAACCGTGAGCTGTCCCGTCAGCGAGTGCTGGCTGTGCAGAACTACCTGATCGAGCGCGGGGTGGATGAATCGAAGTTCAGCCTGCGCTTCCACGGTGACAGCTTCCCAGTGGCCAGCAATCGTAGCGCCGAGGGGCGGGCGCAGAATCGTCGGGTGACATTGCGACTGGAAAAGCACTGAGGTTTCTTTAGCCAGTGGCCCGCGCCCCTGTGAATCCTCGCGCTGTAACGCCAGGGCCTGTTGACGTTTCATCGCAAGCCGCGTTGCTGCGAAAAATTTCGCCAGGCTAGGCGTGGGACGCAGGTAATGGTTATTCCCTTGCCAAGTCCCACAACGACGCATGGCGAAATTTTCCGCGCAACCCGAAGGGCCGGGCCTGTTTTTGCGCGATACAGCGTTGCTCGATGCTTATTTGGCCCACCAAACCTCGCATCTCGCGCCTTGTCTCGCGCAAAAACAGGTGCCGGCGCGGTTGTGATGAAACGTCAACAGGCCCTAAAATAGCGCCTTTGGCCGTTGCCCTATCGGGCAGCGGGAGTCATCTTCCTATGGAGCGCGCAATGTCTGACGTGAAGAAAGTCGTCCTGGCCTATTCGGGCGGCCTGGATACCTCGGTAATCCTCAAGTGGTTGCAGGAAACCTACCAGTGCGAAGTGGTGACTTTTACCGCCGATCTGGGTCAGGGTGAGGAAGTCGAGCCGGCCCGCGCTAAAGCTCAGGCGATGGGCGTCAAGGAAATCTACATCGATGACCTGCGTGAAGAGTTCGTGCGTGACTTCGTCTTCCCGATGTTCCGTGCCAATACCGTCTATGAAGGCGAATACCTGCTGGGCACCTCGATTGCCCGTCCGCTGATCGCCAAGCGCCTGATTGAAATTGCCAACGAAACCGGCGCTGACGCCATTTCCCACGGTGCCACTGGCAAGGGCAACGATCAGGTTCGTTTCGAGCTGGGCGCCTACGCGCTGAAGCCGGGCGTAAAGGTTATCGCCCCCTGGCGTGAATGGGATCTGCTCTCGCGCGAAAAACTGATGGATTACGCCGAGAAGCATGCGATTCCGATCGAGCGTCACGGCAAGAAAAAGTCGCCGTACTCCATGGATGCCAACCTGCTGCACATCTCCTATGAAGGCGGCGTGCTGGAAGACACCTGGACCGAGCACGAAGAAGACATGTGGCGCTGGACCAAGTCGCCGGAGAGCGCCCCGGACACTCCGACCTACATCGAGCTGACCTACCGCAACGGTGACATCGTCGCCATCGACGGCAAGGAACTGAGCCCGGCCACTGTACTGGCTGAGCTGAACCGCATCGGCGGCGAGAACGGCATCGGTCGTCTGGATATCGTTGAAAACCGCTTCGTCGGCATGAAGTCGCGCGGTTGCTACGAAACTCCCGGCGGCACCATCATGCTCAAGGGCCACCGCGCCATCGAGTCGATCACCCTGGATCGTGAAGTCGCTCACCTCAAAGACAGCCTGATGCCCAAATACGCCGAGCTGATCTACAACGGCTTCTGGTGGAGCCCGGAGCGGGTCATGCTGCAGGAAATGATCGACGCCTCGCAACTGAACGTGAACGGTGTCGTGCGCCTGAAGCTGTACAAGGGCAACGTCATTGTCGTGGGCCGTAAGTCCGATGACTCGCTGTTCGACGCCAATATCGCCACTTTCGAGGACGATGCCGGCGCCTACGATCAGGCCGATGCTGCCGGTTTCATCAAGCTCAATGCTCTGCGCATGCGCATCGCCGCGGGCAAGGGTCGCAAGCTGCTGTAAAAGCCGTTGGAACCGCTATAGGCTTAAGGCTGGACGACTGCTGAGTGCGGTCTCCAGCCCCAGCCCCTTCGGAGGAAGAAACTATGCGCATACTTCACACCATGCTTCGTGTTGGCGACCTGGAGAAGTCCATTGCGTTCTATACCGAAGTGCTGGGCATGACCCTGTTGCGGCGCCGGGATTACCCGGAAGGGCGCTTCACCCTGGCCTTTGTCGGCTATGGCAATGAGGCCGAGCAGGCCGTGCTGGAGTTGACCCACAACTGGGATACCGATCATTACGACCTGGGCAGTGGTTACGGCCATATCGCCATTGAGGTCAAGGATGTCTACAAGGCCTGCGAGCAGATCAAGGCTGCTGGCGGCAAGGTGGTACGCGAGGCCGGGCCGATGAAACACGGCACCAGTATTCTGGCCTTCGTCGAAGATCCGGATGGTTACCGGATCGAGCTGTTATCCGGGCGTTCCAGCCCAGCCTCAAGTTGATCAACGGCATACGCCGCCCCTGAGAGCAATCCACGTCAGATCAGCCAGGAGAAGCACATGCTTTGGGGGTTGTTGGTCACGTTGCTCCTGTTGGTTCTGTTGCTGACCCGGTTGAGCTATTTCCGTCGCCGTCAGTTGGCGCGTCGCCAACATACCCAGATTCTCGATCAGATCCGCCTGTTGCGCCTGTTGCTCGAACAACTCCAGCGCCACCGGGGCCTTTGCTATGGCTCCATGTCCGGTGAGCCCGGATTGGAGGCTCAGCGTTGGTCGGTCAGCCAGCAGGTCGATGCCTTGCTGAAGCAGGCTAAGGTCCATGAGGCCAGCCTGTTCTGGTATCCCGGCTGGCACCATGTGCTGGCCGGCTGGCAGGAAGTGGATGCCCAGCGCGAGCAGGCCAGTGCCGAACAAGTGTTGTTGCTGCATAACCGAATGATCGCTCAACTGCTCGATACCATTGAGGAAATGGCCGGCAAGCAGGACCTGGTCTGTCTGGGGCATCTGGTGCCGCAAACCGAAGGGTTATGGCTGGAGCTGCTGCAGAATGCTGAATTGCTGGGGCAGGCCCGGGCAATCGGCACGGGTATCGCCGCGCGGCGGCAGAACAGTGCATTGCAACGTGAAGAGTTACAGCGCCTGGCTGAACAGATACGCTTGCGTGCCTACGTAGTGCCGGCCCGGCTGTATAGCGATGCGTTGCTGCGCACTCAGATGGCGGCTGCGGTGCGCGAGGCCGAAGACAGCCTGGATGCGCTGCTGCAATTGATCGAGGACCTGCTTGAGAGCGAAAAAGGCCCGCTCGTGCGCGCGCAGAACTATTTCCAGACCGCGACCCGGACCATCAGCGCCCAACTGGCGCTGGCCGACATGCTGCTTGAGCGCCTGCAGCAGAACGTGCTCAGCCCAGCGTGATGCCGCGAATGCGGGCCGCCATATCGGCGGCGTAGAGGTCTGTCATCCCGGCGATAAAGTCGATCACCCGCAGGTAGCTGCGATACAGGTCCCAGTCCTCACGCGGGGCATTATTACCCATCAAATCCAGAATGCGTCGGTGCTTGAAACTCAGGTGCTGGCCGGCATGCAGTTCATTGACCGCACCGCAGAAGGCGTCCAGCAAGGTTTCCAGGGTGCTGTAGGCGCCGATTTCATGCAGGGTCTTGCGTTTGTCCTGGAAAATCCGTTCGCGGGCCATGGCCTTGGCGGTTTGCACGCAGTCGCGGGCCAACGGGTGCATATGTTCAACCAGATCGCCCGGCAGGGTGCCACTGAGCAGCGCCGGCTGCTGACGAATGAACGCCTCGGCAGCGGCGTTGACCAGGTGTTCAATGGCCTTGCCGCGCAGGATCGCCAGCTTGCGCCGGGTTGAGTCTTTGGGGCCCAGTTGTCGGTAGGTTTCCGGCAGGTCATCGCCGACCAGGTCGAGCAGCAGACGCTCGACTTCCGAATAGGCCAGCAGCTCCATTTCCAGGCCGTCTTCCAGGTCGATCAGGCCGTAACAGATATCGTCTGCCGCCTCGACCAGATAGACCAGCGGGTGGCGGCTCCAGCACTGCTCGCCCTGGGCCGGCAGCCCGAGCTTTTCGGCAATCTGTACCAGCAGTGGGTATTCGGCCTGGTAGGAGCCGAACTTGTGTTTCTTGTAGCCCAGGTTTTCCGCATGCCGGGCGGTCCACGGGTATTTGAGATAGGCACCCAGGGTGGCATAGGTCAGGCGCATGCCGCCTTCGAACTGGTGGTACTCCAGCTCGGTCAGTACCCGGAAACCCTGGGCATTGCCCTCGAAGTGCAGGAAATCATTGCGTTGGTCATCACTGAGCGGGTCCAGCCAGCCCTGGCTGGCAGCCTGCTGGAACCAGTGGCGAATCGCGTCTTCACCGGAATGGCCGTAGGGCGGATTGCCGATGTCGTGGGCCAGGCAGGCGGCCTGGACGATCACCCCGATATCCGCCGGCTCGCACCAGTCGGGCAACTGGCCGCGCAGCATCTCGGCTACCCGCATGCCCAGCGAACGGCCGACGCAACCGACTTCCAGACTGTGGGTCAGGCGGGTATGGATATGGTCGTTACTGGAGACTGGATGAACCTGGGTTTTCTTGCCCAGCCGGCGGAAGGCGCCGGAGAAAATGACCCGGTCGTGATCTTTGTGGAAGGGCGTGCGACCCAACTCATCGGCACTGGCAACCGGTTTGCCCAGACGTTCGCGACACAGCAGTGTTTCCCAATCCATGCATGACTCCCTGTGGTTGAGCCGAGTATGCGACAGCTGCCGAAGGCTGTCGAGGGCGAGGCCCAGTCACCAAATCGGCATCCAGACATCACTGGACTGACACATACAGCTGGCAGGCTTGCGAGTCGAGTACTCATTCAAAGGAGCATGATTGTGAGACTTAAAGCCTCCCTGGCCCTGGTGCCGGTAATCTCAGCCATAGTGCTGAGTGGTTGCAACAGTGGTAGCAGTAGCAATCGCAATGCCGACGATAATGATGTTGGTCAGCCCCTGTCGCTGAATATTCTGCATATCAACGATCACCATTCCAATCTGGATGAAACCAGCATCAGTCTTAACATTGCCGGCGCTGAAACCAGTTTTGCTCTGGGCGGATTCCCGCGTGTGGTGGCCAAAATTGCAGAGCGTGAAGCCGAGCTGGAAAACGTGCTCAAGCTGCACGCCGGGGATGCCATCACCGGCACCTTGTACTTTTCAACCTTCGAGGGTGAGGCTGACGCCGCCCTGATGAACGAGGTCTGTTTCGATGCCTTTGCCCTTGGCAACCACGAATTTGACCGGGGCGATGCGGGGTTGGTGAAGTTCCTCGATTATCTCGCTGCAGGTAGCTGCAACACTGCTGTACTGGCTGCCAATGTCAAACCGCAGATTGGTACACCGCTGGCGCCCAGCGCTGAAGATGATTACATCAAGCCGTACTACATTCACGAAGTGGACGGCCAGCAGGTGGGCATAATCGGTATCGATATCCGCGGTAAGACCCAAGGCAGCTCCAGTCCTCTGCCAACTACCGAGTTTCTGGATGAACAGGAAACGGCCCAGGCGATGATCAACGAGCTGGCCGAGCAGGGCGTCAACAAGATCATTTTGCTGACCCATTATCAGTATGAGAACGACCTGGACATGGCGCGTAACCTGTCTGGTGTGGATGTGATCATCGGCGGTGACTCTCACACCTTGCTGGGTGATTTCGATGCCTACGGCCTGAATGCTGGCGGCGAGTACCCGACCATGGTCACCAATGCCGACGGCAACCGGGTTTGTGTTGCCCAGGCCTGGGAGTACTCCAAGGTGGTTGGCGAACTGAATGTGCAGTGGGATGCTGACGGCAATGTAGTGTCCTGTGAAGGCGTGCCACATTTGTTGCTGGATAACCCAACCCGCAGCAACGCTGCTTTGACTGGCAATACCCTGGCTGAACTGCAAGCGGCCATCGATGCCGACCCACAGCTCAGCCTGACTGCACCGGATCCCGCTGCTCAGGCGCTGCTCAACAGCTTCTCTGAGCAGCTTGATGAGTTTCGCAACAATGTGATTGGTTTGGCGGTCGAAGACCTTTGTCTGGCGCGGATTCCGGGGGTGCCTTACGGCGATACCACCTGCACCGGTGAAGACCCCGACCGTGGTGGTGACATCCCCAATGTGGTGGCCAGTGCTTTCCTGTTCATGAGCAAGGGCGCCGATGTCTCCATCCAGAACTCCGGTGGTGTGCGGATTGATATCTTTGCCGGCGACATCACCATTGGCGATGCCTACACCTTGCTGCCGTTCGGCAATACCCTGACCAATCTGGAAATGACCGGCGCGGAAATTCGCCAGGTGCTCAATGAAGCTGTGGAGTACGCCCACAGCAATTCCACCGGTGCCTATCCTTATGCTTCCGGTCTGCGCTGGTATGTCGATATGAACCGCCCGGCTGGCCAGCGGCTGTACGATATCGAGTATCGGATTCGTAACGAGGGTGACTGGCAACCACTGAGCGACAGCACTGTACTGACGGTGGTAAGCAACAGCTTTACCGCCATGGGGCAGGATGGCTATGTCACCTTCGGTACTGTGAGTGAAGATGGCCGTGCAGAAGATACCTTCCTCGATTATGCGCAGTCCTTTGTCGATTACATGCTGGAAGTCGGCACTGTGGCCAAGCCGGCGCTGGATGAGTACTCCACCCAGTTCTATACCCCGGCCAACTGAGTCAGTCAGAGGCACAGCCCGGAGGGAAGACTATTTCCTTCCGGGCTTTGGCCAGTCAGCGGGTAAGTGTCGGTAAATACCCCAAATGGCGCTACAATAGCCAGCTGTTTCCCGACCCGCCGTGACCCGCAATGACTCAACTCCCTCCCGTCACTCTCTATGGCACGCTGGCCTGTCACCTGTGTGAGGCCGCCATGCAGATCCTGCAACCGCTGATTGCCGACGGTTTGCGGGTGAGCGAGGTCGATATCAGCGACAATGATGAACTGATGCAGCGCTATCAGTTGCGTATCCCGGTGCTTCAGCGACAAGACAGCGGCGCCGAGCTGGATTTTCCGTTTGACCTGGCCCAGGTGATGGACTGGCTGGGCGATGTCCTGAGCGAGGGCCGTTGAGATGGCCATGACCGTGGTGCCATTCTGGAAGCGCAAGCGGCTGGATGAACTGGATCAGGACGAGTGGGAGTCCCTGTGCGACGGCTGCGGCCTGTGCTGCCTGCAGAAGCTCGAGGATGAGGATGATCCGGCGGCAATCTATTACACCCGCATCGCCTGCAAGCTGCTGGATCTCAAGACCTGCCAGTGCAGCAATTACCCCAAGCGCCGGGAGTTCGTGCCCGACTGCATCCAGTTGACCCCGGCCGATGCACAGTCGTTCGCCTGGCTGCCCCCGACCTGCGCCTACCGCCTGGTGGCCGAAGGCGAAGAGTTACCGCCCTGGCACCACCTGGTCTGCGGCGACCCGAAGGCCGTCCACAAGGCCGGCATTTCCCAGGCCGGACGGATGCTGGCTGAGGATGCGGTGGATGAAGACGACTGGGAAGAGCACATCATTTTTCGGGTCGGGTAACTGGATTGCCACGGGCCTGCGGCCCTCGCAATGACGGTGTGGGGCGATGGGTCTGTGCCTCATCGTTGTGAGGTTTGGGGCGATGGCTGCGGCTTAAACCCTGTCATTGCCAAGGCAGGGGCTATGTGGCCTACACCCGTCATTGCCAAGGCAGAGGCTATGTGGCCTACACCCGTCATTGCCAAGGCAGAGGCTATGTGGCCTACACCCGTCATTGCCAGGGCAGGGACTATGTAGCCTACACCCGTCACTGTCAGGGCAGGGGCTATGTCACCTACACCCGTCATTGCCAAGGCAAGGGCTATGTCACCTACACCCCGTCATTGCGAGGGCCGTAGGCCCGTGGCAATCCACCGGCCGCCCTGGATTGTCAAGTCGGCGGATGGCCGCCCCCTGTTCCTCGCAATGATGATGGGCGATGGGGTTTGTTGCGAGGGGGCAGAGGTGTGTGCCTTACACCCGTCATTGCGAGGGCCGCAGGCCCGTGGCAATCCACCGGCCGCCCCTGAATTACCACGCCCCTGCACACCTACTGCCCGATCTGCAACTCGCGCAATTTCAGATACAAGTAACGGATCTGGTCGTACTCGAACGGACTATCCAGAGCGCCATAGCGAAAGTCATTGTTGTAACGCAGGTCAATGGCGTACAGCCCATAGAGCCACTGCTCATTGTTCATCACGCTGCGGCTGTCGAGATAGTTGATGGCGTCTTCCACTGACCAGTCCACCACCAGCCCGGTGCTGTCACGCAGGTTCGAAGGCCCCAGCAGCGGTAGCACCAGATAAGGCCCCGGCGGCACACCGTAGCGGCCCAGAGTCTGGCCGAAATCCTCGGGTTCCTGCGGCAGGCCCATCTTGCTGGCCACATCGAACAGGCCCAGCCCACCCAAAATGGTGTTGAACAGCAGGCGCGCGGTGGTACGCATGCTCTTCTCGATCTTGCCCTGAGCCAGGCTGTTGGCCAGGTTGGGAACATCCCCCAGGTTGGCGAAAACGTTGCGTACTCCCGAGCGCACAAAGCGCGGGGTTACGACTTCGTAGGCCCGGACTGTTGGCAGATAGACGTAATGGTCGAACTGGGCGTTGAACCGATACATGCGCCGGTTGAAACCCTCGAACGGGTCATAAACGTTGAGAGCATCCAGGCTGGAGCGCTCGAACTGGTAATGGCCGGCCTGATCATCGATCACCAGGCCTGCCAGCGGGTCATGGTAGGGCGGAGCCTGGTTGGCAAACGCAGGCGTGGTGAGCAGGGCGCAGGTCAGGCCCAGGGTTATGGTCGTTCGCATGGTTACTCTCCCTGTATGAAGCTCAGCATCCGCTCAACCACGGTCTGGTGCTGAAGGTTGCCACCATGCCCGCCACGGGGAAACAGAAACGCGCGCTCACCAAAGGTCTGATGCAGAAAGTCATAGTCTTCACGGCTGAGAATCAGATCGTCGGCATTGGTCAGTGCGGCAATGCCGGAATGGCTGGCCAGAAAGTTCTCGATGCTTCTAAGGCTTGTATGCCAAGCCATGTCATTGATGGTTTTGTCTGCATTACGACTGCTCCAGTCCGGCCACAATTGAGTTTCGATGTAGCAGCTGAAGTCGCAGAACAGCGCCCGGCGCAGATAGGGAGTGAGTGAAGTGCTGACCTTGAGTCGCTCGTCCGCCGGCGCATACAGGCCACCACCGGTCACCAGATCGGCCATGAAGTTGAGGTCGGCAGCGGCGAAACGGAATACCGCGCCAATCAGCATGGCCAGCTCAGGGTCGGTCAGGGCCTGGTCGGATGACTGGATGCCATAGAACAGACCACCCTCGATGTCGGTTTCGCCTTTCTCGGCAAAGTAACGCGAGAGCTTGCCGAAGATATGCTCGTAGAAGCTGTCCGTATCGCTGACCCCGTCAATGCGGGTACGGGCCAGCGAATCCAGCCGCTGAATCGAGGTATAGAGGTCCACGGGTGGGTTGAGCAGCAACACCCGGCTGAAGTTGAACTGTCCCAGGCGCTGGTCCAGTTCGGCGACAAAGGCAGCATTCAGCGCGCCAAGGCTGAAGCCCACCACATGGTGCTCGGTAACCTGCAGGCCGACTTCGTGGCGGGCCTTTTCGGCAGCCATCGACATGGCAGTGTGCAGGTCGCGGGCATCCTCGCGTCCCAAGCCGGGCAGGCCACTGCGTGAGGCGGCGGCGATGAAGTCATGATTGGTCGGTGAGGACAGCACTATTACATGCATGCCCGCCTGCCAGAACACCCGCTTGAGGTAATCCAGTCGGGGGCTGTCATAGCTGGAGCCGGTGCCGGCGATCAGAAACAGCAACGGGGCCGGTTGCTGCTGCCAGGCCAGACGGAAATGCAGATCGCGGTATTGCGACAGGGTCGGTGGCAGGTTGCGCTCGGGCAACACGCGCACCGACAGGTCGCGCTGACGCACATCGGCCTCGCTTGGCACCGGGGCCATGAGTCGTTGAGGCGTGCCGGCGATAGTTGCCATAAGCGCATTGCTTATGGGGTAACTGAAATCATCCGCGCTGGCCTTGAGCGCCAGTAACGCAAGCAGAACGACGAGCAGTCCATTAAATCTGGGCATGGGCTAATCCGTGATGAACACAGACACTATATACCCTAATCAGCCCGCAAAAGTTCCTCGGCGAGTCAGGCCTGCATTACCGGAGGAAAGCGCATGCCTCGCTGTTCGCGGCGCATTTGCCGGCGCTGCTCGATACGTTTCCAGACTTTTTCATGGAAGTGGAAAGCCACACTGTTCAGCGCAGGCTCGACGACCGCAACCGCACCGCCCAGAACCAGGCTGCCGGTCATGGCATAGACCACGGCAAAAGCAATGGTGAAGTGCATCAGAGTGAAGGAAATGGTCTTGGTCATGATGACAGCCTCTATAGTCCAATGGGAATCATTCCTGTTGAGTTGATAGTAGGCGAGCATTACCTGAAGCAGAAACAGAAATGACTAATGCTTTTGATTGGTCAAAGCTATCAGAAAGTGAGGGTTGGTAGCTTGAGGGTATGTTGATCAGCCGGCCCGCGAACCCAGCCTTGAGGCTGCCCCCTGCAGGGGCAGGGGGCGTATCGCCTTAAAGATCGAAGTCGTAGTCGGACAACTGCTTTTGCAGACGACGTTCTTCCAGATAATTGTCGATCAGCCGACGCTTGGTCAGGCTGGCCTTGGAATTGGCTGCCGAATCGGTATCCGGCGCGTCATCCTCATCCACAAATTCATCATCGTCCAGTTCGATTTCGGCTTTCGCTTTGGCCATGACTCAACTCCACAATGAAGTGCCATTTGCGGACCTTATAGCGGCAGAAAAGTCTCAGCGGAAATAGATTTTTTTTATTGTTTCAGATGATTTTTCGAAAAAGTCATGAGCCCAGTATCGGCGCGTGGTGCAAGCGGCTTGCTGCGGCGCAAAAGGGGCTGCAATTAGTGCTCGTGGAGCGCTTCTACATAGGAGGCTATCAGTCGCAGGTCTTGTGCTTGTAATCGCACAGATCCTCAATCCGGCAACTACCGCACTGTGGGCTGCGGGCCTTGCAGACGTAACGGCCATGCAGGATCAGCCAGTGGTGGGCATCGACCAGAAACTCCTTGGGGACATGCTTGAGCAACTGCTTTTCCACCGCCAGCACGGTTTTGCCGGGGGCGATACCAGTGCGGTTGCTGACCCGGAAGATATGCGTATCCACGGCCATGGTCGGCTGGCCGAAGGCGGTGTTGAGTACCACGTTGGCGGTCTTGCGACCGACGCCAGGCAGGGCTTCCAACGCCTCGCGGTTGTCCGGCACCTGGCTGTTGTGTTGCTCGATCAGGATCCGGCAGGTCTCGATGACGTTTTTGGCCTTGCTGTTGTAAAGGCCGATGGTCTTGATGTACTCGCTCAACCCTTCAACGCCCAGCGCGTAAATGGCCTCGGGAGTATTGGCCACCGGAAACAGCTTGTCAGTGGCCTTGTTGACGCCCACATCGGTCGCCTGAGCCGACAGGGTCACCGCTACCAGCAACTCGAACGGGGTGCTGTAGTTGAGCTCGGTGGTTGGGTGCGGATTGTCTTCACGCAGTCGGCGGAAGATTTCATAACGCTTGGCCTTGTTCATGCCGCTCTCATCAGGTGTGTTATGCCGTGTTGTAGTGGTACTGCCTGTGCATGGATTGCTTCGCCGGCGGATGGCCGCGACGTATGGATTGCTTCGTCGCTGCGCTCCTCGCAATGACGGAGAAGTGGCGCCGTGTCATTCGAAGGCTTCGCTTCTCGTCATTGCGAGGGCCGTAAGGCCCGTGGCAATCCAGTCAGTTGATGGTCCCGGTCACTCGTACCCGCTTGCTGCCACTGGCGGCCGGTTTCTCGGCGCGGGCGGCCTGGAGGGCTTTGACGTGGCTGTCGATGGCGTTTTTCAGGGCGATCAGCAGGCCCATAAACACGAAGGCGCCGGGCGGCAGAATGACGAACAGGAAATCCTTGTAATTGCTGAACACCACAATCTTCCAGTCGGCCGCAACCGGTCCCAGCAGCAGATGCATGTTGGAGAACAGCGTACCGTAGCCGACCAGTTCGCGCAGCATGCCCAGCACCAGCAGCACCAGGGCAAAGCCCAGGCCCATCATGAAGCCATCAATCAGCGACGGCAGCACCGGATGTTTGGAGGCATAGGCGTCGGCGCGGCCGAGGATCGCGCAGTTGGTCACGATCAACGGAATGAAGATGCCGAGAATCTGATACAGCTCATAGGTGAAGGCCTGCATCAGCAGTTCGGTACAGGTCACCAGCGCGGCGATGATCATCACGAACGCCGGCAGACGCACGGCATCGGTTACCGCGCTGCGGATCAGCGATACCGCCACGTTGGAGCCGACCAGCACCAGAATGGTAGCCAGCCCCAGGCCCAGGGCATTGACGGCGGTACTGCTGACACCCAGCAGCGGGCACAGGCCCAGCAGTTGGACCAGGCCGGGGTTGTTGTGCCACAGGCCGTCGGCGCTGATGCTCTTGAAATCGGTGCTAGCCATCGATGCTGTCCTCATTCACGGTGCTGGCGTCGGGCAATTCCAGCAACTGCTGGCGGTGGGCGGCGAAATACTCCAGGGCGCGATAGACCGCCTGGACGACTGCGCGCGGGGTGATGGTGGCACCGGTGAACTGGTCGAACTCGCCGCCATCCTTGCGCACCGCCCAGCCGGCCGGAGCGGGCACTTGCAGGCTCTTGCCGTTGAAGCTCAGAACCCAGTCACTCTTGGCCAGCTCAATCTTGTCACCGAGCCCCGGGGTTTCCCGGTGATTGAGCGCCCGCACGCCAGCCAGCTCACCGTTGGCACGCACGCCAACCAGCAGGTCGATACGGCCGCTGTAGCCATCCGGCGCGACCACCGGCAGAATCACCGCTACCACTTCATTCTCAACCCGCCCACGGTAGGCCATGGCCGGGCGCGGCAGGTTGAGCAGCTCGCGGTCGCTGACCTCGAACCCATCGGCCAGCAGATCGTTGTCGTGCTGGTCATGCGGCAGAATCTCGTTCAGTGCGCTCATCTGCACACGGCGCTGTTCTTCGGCGATGCGCGGCGCGGTGCTGATCTGGGTAACCGCGATCAGGCCAACAGTGGCCATGGCGAACAGCCCAAGAATCAGGCTGTTGCGCACTACCGAGCGACCGGCGCCCAATGGCTGTGTGCTCTGTTCTTGTTCGCTCATCAGTCCACCTTGCCCATGCCGCGTTCAGCCTTGCGGTGGCCGTAGGTGCGCGGAGTCGTGTAATAGTCGATGGTCGGTGCGGCCAGATTCATCAGTAGCACGGCAAAGGCCACCGCATCGGGGTAGCCGCCCCAGGCGCGGATCACATAGACCAGAATGCCGACCCCGGCGCCAAAGATCAGCCGGCCGAACTTGCTGGTGGCGCCGGACACCGGATCGGTAATGATGAAGAACGCACCGAGCATGGTCGCCCCGCTGAGCAGGTGGAACAGCGGCGAGCCATTGGAGTCTGAACCCGAGCCGCCCCAAAACAGCAGACTCATGAGCGCCAGCGCACCGAGCATGCCAACCGGGGCATGCCAACTAAAGACTTTCTTGTAGATCAGGAAGGCACCGCCAGCCAGATAGGCGAGGCTGACCCATTCCCAGCCGTAACCGGCCATGGCGCCAAAGATCGGCTGGGCCTGGCGCAGCTCATCCATGGTCAGGCTGTTGTTGTTCTTGACCACGTCCAGCGGGGTGGCCAGGGTCCAGCCGTCAATCGCCAGGCTGGCGGGCATGAACACCCGCTGCAAGGCTTCCAGCAACCCCAGGCTGGCACTGATATCAGGCATTACCTGTTCAATACCGCGCCAGGCCGGCCAACTGGTCATTTCCACCGGGAACGAGATCAGTACCACCACATAGCCGAGCATCGCCGGGTTGAACGGATTCTGGCCCAGCCCGCCGTAGAGCTGCTTGCCGAACACGATAGCAAAGCTGGTAGCGATCAGGACCAGCCACCAGGGCGCCAGCGGCGGCAGGGCCAGGGCCAGCAGCCAGGCAGTGACCAGGGCGCTGCCGTCGCTCAGAAAGAAGCCCACCGGGCGTTTGCGCAGGGCCAGAATCAGCGCCTCGCAAGCCAGGGCGAAGCTGCTGGCCAGTACGATGTTGATCAGCGTGCCCCAGCCGAACAGCCAGGTCATCACGGCTACGCCGGGCAGGGTGGCGGCCAGTACCCAGAGCATCAGGGTCTGGGTCTTGTTATTGCCCTTGGCGTGGGGCGAGGTCATACGCACCAGGGCCATCAGACTTTCTCCTTGGTGGCCATGTGATCGGCAAAGGCCTTGGCGGCCTGATCCAGTGCTGCGCGGCTGCTCACCAGCTCGGCTTCCAGCGCGTTGGCATCCTGGCCTTGCTCCTGGGCGTCCTTGACGGCTCGTTCGGCCTGTTTGAATGCAGCCTTGGCCATGGCCAGGTCAGTCTTGAGCTGGCGGGTGGCTTCATCCACCGGGCGCTTCTCGACGCGCTCACGCTCAGGTGGCGGGATAGGGCTGGCATCCTCGGCGGCGTGCAGGGCCTTTTCGGCCTCCTGCAGGGTTGTGCGAGCCTGCGCCAGTTGCTGCTGCAGCTCGTCGCTGTCTGGGGTGGCGGTCAGCTCGCGCTCGAGTTTTTTAACGGCCGCACGGGCCATGGCCAGATCCAGCTTGGCTTTTTTGAGGTTCTCGTCCACCGGCTTCCTGGCCGGTTTGTCACTGGCCTCAGCGCGTACAGCAGGCGGTGCGGCGGCGCCGCCGGTGGCTGCCTCAAAGGCGGCCTGGGCCTCAAGGGCGGCTTTTTCCAGCTCGGCGATCTGCGCCTTGAGCTCTTCATTGTCCGGGTTGGCGGCCAGTTGCTTATTGGCTTTCTTGACCGCCATTTGGGCAGTGGCCGCAGCAATCTTGAGCTGTTTCTGCTCATCGCTGAGCCCGGCGGGTTTGGCGACCGGTGCCGGAGCCTCAGTATCGGTTGGTGCTTGCTTGGGCGCCTTGGCGGCTTCGGCTTCCTTGGCGGCTTTCAGGCGAGCGGCCTTCTCAGCCCGCGCCTGACGTTCCAGTTCCTTCTGCTCGGCTTCACGCTGCAGACGAGCCTGGCGTTGTTCAAAGCGTTGTTTGGAGTGCTCGGCCTTGTGCTGTTGCAGTTCAATGGCGCGGATTTCGGCCTTGGCGGCACGGTAATACTGCACCAGCGGAATGCTGCTGGGGCAAACGTAGGAGCAGGCGCCGCACTCGATGCAGTCGAACAGGTGCTGACGCTTGAGCTGGTCGTAATCCTTGCCCAGTGCGAACCAGTGCAACTGCTGCGGCAGCAGCTCTGCCGGGCAGGCTTCAGCGCACAGGCCACACCGGATGCAGGCCTGGGCCGGTGGTGGTGGCGGCAGTTCTTCGCGGGTGCCGGCCAGCAGACAGTTGCTGCTCTTGATGATTGGCGCGTTCAGATCCTGCAGGGTAAAACCCATCATCGGTCCGCCCATGACCAGACGGTAGAGCTGGTCGGGCTTGAGGCCGGCAAATTGCAGCAGGTCGATGATCGGGGTGCCGATCAGCGCCTCAACATTGGTTGGCTGCCCCAGCGCTGCACCGGTCAGGGTGGTGATCCGTTTGATCAGCGGCTGGCCGAGCAGTACCGCGTCATGAATGGCCAGCAGGGTGCCGATGTTCTGACAGACCATGCCGATATCGGCTGGCAGGCCGCCGCTGGGCACTTCCTTGCCGGTCAGAATCTGAATCAGCTGCTTCTCGCCACCGGACGGGTACTTGGTCGGGAATACCACCACCTGCATCGCCCGGGTGCCCACCGCCTCGCGCATGGCGGCGATGGCTTCGGGCTTGTTGTCCTCGATGCCGATCAGCACCTGATCAGGGTTGAGGATATGCATCAGAATTTCGATACCGGCAACGATTTCGGCGGCTTTGTAGCGCATCGCGGTATCGTCGGCGGTGATGTACGGCTCGCACTCGGTGCCGTTGATGATCAGCGTTTGGGTTTTCTGCTCCGGACGGGCCTTGAGCTTGACCGCCGTCGGGAAGCCGGCACCGCCCAGGCCGCTGATACCGGCCTGGCGGATCATTTCCAGCAGCAGGGCCGGATCGAGCGTGCGGTAGTCGCTGATCGGCGCGAGTGTAGTCCACTGATCCAGGCCATCGGCCTCCAGGGTAATCGCCAGTTCAGCAAGGCCGGAAGCGTGCGGGTAGGGGGCTGGCCCGATGGCCGTAATGGTGCCCGAGGTCGGTGCGTGCAGTGGACAACTGACAACCCCGTTGGCTTCGGCCAGCAGTTGCCCCTTGAGTACCTTGTCGCCGACCTGAACCACAGGCTCAGCCCGCGCACCAATATGCTGCTGCAGCGGCAGGATCAGGGTTTTGGGCAGCGGTGCCGGTTCCAGCCCGCGCTGGGTGGACTCGTGCTTGTGTTCGTCAGGATGGATGCCACCGGGAATGTCCCAGATGCGGATGGCGGACTTCATGCGGCTTGACCTCGCGCAGCATCGGTGGCGATCAGTTGCTGGGGCGGCAGCGGGTAGTCCCACTTCCAGTTCTGCGGGGTGGTCGGCAGCGGCACCATGTCGATGCAGTCGACCGGGCAGGGCTCTACGCACAGGTCGCAGCCGGTACATTCATCAACGATCACCGTGTGCATCTGCTTGGCGGCGCCCAGGATGGCATCGACCGGGCAGGCCTGAATGCACTTGGTGCAGCCGATACACTCGGCTTCGCGGATGTAGGCGACCATCTTCGGCTTTTCTTCGCCATGCTCGGCATCCAGCGGCAAGGCCTCGACATCCAGCAGATCGGCCAGCGCCTGAATGGTCGATTCGCCACCCGGCGGGCATTTGTTGATCGGCTCGCCATTGGCGATACCTTCGGCATAGGGTCGGCAGCCAGGGTGGCCACACTGGCCGCACTGGGTCTGCGGCAGCAGGGCGTTGATCTGATCGACGATCGGGTCGCCTTCAACCTTGAAGCGAATGGCGGCATAGCCGAGGATCGCGCCGAAAATCAGCGCCAGGCCAAGCAGAACGAGAATGGCGGTCAGGACGACAGACATGCTTACAACCTTATCAGGCCGGTGAAGCCCATGAACGCGAGCGACATAAGGCCGGCGGTGATCATGCCGATGGCCGCACCGCGGAACGGTGTGGGTACGTCGGCGATGGCAATGCGCTCACGCAGGGCGGCGAACAGCACCAGAATCAGCGAGAAGCCCAGCGCGGCCCCCAGGCCGTATACCGCCGATTGCATGAAGGTCTGCTCGGCGCGGTTGGTGTTCAGAAGTGCGACCCCGAGCACGGCGCAGTTGGTGGTAATCAGCGGCAGGAAGATGCCCAGCACGCGGTAGAGCAGGGGGCTGGTCTTGTGCACCACCATCTCGGTGAACTGCACGACCACGGCAATCACCAGAATGAAGGCGATGGTGCGCAGAAATTCCAGTTCCAGCGGCACCAGGATGTACTGGAAGGTCAGGTAACTGAGGATCGACGCCAGGGTCAGTACAAAGGTGGTGGCCGCCGACATGCCAATGGCGGTCTCCAGCTTGCCGGACACACCCATGAACGGGCAGAGGCCGAGAAACTGCACCAGTACAAAGTTGTTGACCAGTATGGTACTGACCAGTATCAGGGCAAATTCCGTCATGTTACCCGGCCTCTCACATTACCCGCTGACCCGGCTTGGCACCGTTGTCGGGACTGAGCAGGAAGATTTCTTCGCCACCGGGGCCGGCAGCCAGCACCATGCCCTCGGATACCCCGAACTTCATCTTGCGCGGCGCCAGGTTAGCCACGTACAGCACCAGCCGACCTTCCAGCTTGCTCGGGTCAGGATAGGCGCTCTTGATGCCAGAGAATACGTTGCGCTTGGCGTCGCCGATATCCAGGCTCAGACGCAGCAGCTTGTCGGCGCCCTCAACGAACTCGGCCTTCTCGACCAGCGCAATGCGCAGATCCACGGCGGAAAAGGCGTCGAAATTGATCTCGGCAGCCAGCGGCTCCTTGACCAGCTCGCCATTGCCTGCCGGCGCAGCAGCGGTTTCGCTGGCGGCCAGGTCTTCCTTCGAGGCTTCAACCATGGCCTCAATTTTGGCCGGCTCAATACGGGTCAGCAGCGGCTGGAAGGCATTGAGTTGGTGACCTGCCAGCAGCGTCTGGTGATCTTCCCAGCGCAGCGGTTCAATATTCAGGAACTGCTCGGCCTGGGCCGCCAGGTTCGGCAGCACCGGCTTGAGGAAGATGATCAACTGACGGAACAGGTTAATGCCCAGCGAGCAGATCGCCTGCACCTCATCCTGCTTGCCCTCGACCTTGTTCAGAGCCCAGGGCGCCTTGTCGGCAATCCAGGCATTGGCACGGTCGGCCAGGGCCATGATTTCGCGCATGGCGCGGGAGAAGTCGCGTTTCTCGTAGGCCTCGGCAATGCTCGGCGCTGCGGCGATAAAGGCCTCGGTCAGCTCCGGTGCCGGGTTGGCGGCAACTATCACCCCGGCGTTGCCCTTGTGAATAAACCCGGCGCAGCGGCTGGCGATATTCACCACCTTGCCGACCAGATCGGAATTGACCTTCTGCACGAAGTCTTCCAGGTTCAGGTCCAGATCCTCGACGCCACGGCCGAGCTTGGCCGCGTAGTAGTAGCGCAGGTATTCCGGGTTCAGGTGATCCAGATAGGTGCGGGCCTTGATAAAGGTGCCGCGCGACTTGGACATCTTCTGCCCGTTCACCGTCAGGTAGCCATGCACATTGACAGCGGTCGGCTTGCGGAAACCGGCACCGTGCAGCATCGCTGGCCAGAACAGGGTATGGAAGTTGACGATGTCCTTACCGATGAAGTGGTACAGCTCGGCCGTTGAGTTCTTGCCCCAGAAGGCATCGAACGACAGCTCCGGACGGCGCTTGCACAGATTTTCGAAACTGGCCATGTAGCCAATCGGCGCGTCCAGCCAGACGTAGAAATACTTGCCCGGCTCACCGGGAATCTCGAAGCCGAAGTAGGGCGCATCGCGGCTGATGTCCCATTCCTGCAGGCCAGAATCCAGCCACTCGGCAATCTTGTTGGCGACCGCCTCCTGCAGCGAACCACTGCGGGTCCACTCCTGCAGCATGGCCTGGAAGTCCGGCAGCTTGAAGAAGAAATGCTTGGAATCCTTGAGCACCGGGGTAGCGCCGGAGATTGCCGAACGCGGGTCTTTCAGCTCGGTCGGCTCGTAGGTAGCGCCGCACTTCTCGCAGTTGTCACCGTACTGGTCCTCGGCGCCGCACTTGGGGCATGTGCCTTTGATGAAGCGGTCAGCCAGGAACATGCCCTTGTCCGGGTCGAAATACTGGGTCACCGACCGGGTAGCGATGTGGCCGGCTTCTTTCAGGCGGGTATAGATCAGTTCGGAGAACTGCTTGTTCTCTTCCGAGTGGGTCGAGTGGTAGTTGTCGAAATCGACCAGAAAGTCGGCAAAGTCGGTGGTATGTTCGGCCTTTACGTTGGCGATCAACTGTTCCGGCGTAATGCCTTCCTTCTCCGCACGCAGCATGATCGCCGAGCCATGGGCATCGTCGGCGCAGACATACACGGCCTGATGACCGCGCAGTTTCTGAAAGCGCACCCAAATGTCAGTCTGAATGTACTCCAGCATATGCCCCAAATGGATCGAACCATTGGCGTAGGGCAGGGCGCTGGTTACCAGGATCTGGCGTTGTTGTGCTTGGCTCATGGGTACTCGGCTTGTGCTTGCTAACGGATTTAAAGGGCGGTAATCATACCTGTTTGAGGCGTTTGGGTCATCTGTCAGGGGCGTCTTGCCGCACCCCCTGGCAAATCTCTTGAGCGCGCTTGGGTACTGGTGTTTACTGCGCGCTGGTATACCGATTCAGAGCAGAAATGGGCATGGATTACTTCATCATAGTCGTCACCACCGTCGCCGGGCTGGCTTTTCACTGGTGGCTGTATGTACTGATCCAGCGCTGGATGCAGCGTGACCTGGCCTTGTCCATCGCCGGCGACAACCCCGAATGCCGCGCCTACCTGCTGCAATGTCTGCAGCAGGCCAAAGCCGAAAAGATCAGGAAAAAAGACCTGGAAACCTGGCTACGCAGCAAAGCTGAAGCCCACTCCTCACCCAAATAGTGCGCACTGGCCCGGGAAGTTCGAGCATCCGCTCGAACAAAGGCCGGCAAAGCCGGCCCGCCAGGCAGCAAACACCCTAGACTTTCAAAACCGCTCATCCCTCAGCGCAGGCAACACCAGTTCGCGCACGTACGACGCATCCGACAGATTAAGCAGCGCCCGCACCAAACCAACCACATCATGAACCGGCACCAACTCCCCAGCGCCCCGGCGCGCAGCCTCTGCCAGCGGCGTACTCAGGTCATCATCGGTATTCAGATAGCCCAACTGCAAACTGGTAACCGCCAGTCGCTCAGCCCGAAAACTCTCGCGCAGCGCCTCGCCAATCCCGGTCAAAGCGAACTTGGAAGCCCCGAAAGCCACCTCCGGGCGCCCACTCTGGCGCAGCCCGGAGGTTGAACCGGTAAGAATCAACTGGGGTTTGCGGGCGCTCAGCAGCCTGGGGATCAGCCGCTTGAGCAACAAAATAGTCCCGGTGATATTGATGTTCACCATCTCGATGATGCTTTCATCCGCATGGTCGAGAAAGCGGTAGTCCTCGCTAAAGGCGGCTTCTTCCCATACCCCGAGGTTGTAGATCAGCGCGTCGAGTCTGGCCGGCATTTGCTGCTCTATCTGCCGCGCAGCCTCAAGCGGTGAACTCATATCGGCCTCAATCCAGTCGAGCTGAACCGCTTCCGGCAAACGCAGATCGCCTGGTTTGCTGCGGGAAACCCCGATTACGCGGTCCCCAGCGGCGCACAGGCCTTCAACAAAAGCCCGGCCAAGCCCTCTGCTGGCACCAATAACCATCAAATCCATGTGCTGTATCTCCTCGGCCGTCAGGGCAGAACGTCGTAGTCAAAGTCTTCTCGCTCGAAAACATCAAATGCCGGGCCCCTGACGCTTGCCTCGTTGTCGTCGCATAAGCGGGTAGAGGTGATTTTGCCGCGATGGCGAGTTACCACACCGGCCTGGAATTTCGGATAGTTCGGCTCGCCCGGAGTGAAGTTGGTCCTGATCATGCTGTCGAACAGCATGTACTCATAACCACTGTTGTTGAACCGAACAATGCTGGCCCCGCCACCAGAGAACGCAGCAAGCCCCAGGAAAAATTTCCCTGCGGGTGGAGTCTTTTCACTGGGGTAGACGAACTCAATGTTGTCCGGCTGGCCAAAACGGTACTGCACGTAACCGGTTTCTCTGGTGAGCTCTTTAGAAGCGCAGAGCGAGACAGTTTTTTCACCTATGTCACAGCCGAAAATCAGCTGTTCGTCTGCCTTGCACAGAAACAGTGACTCATCGGCCAGGGCAAGCGGGCTTGTTAGGACGAAAAGCAGGACGAATGCCCGAAACATTTTGTTCCTTAATTTACTGGCGAGGCAGGCCGCATCGTTCGGGGCGTGCACTGGCTTTAGCGGTCGTGCCGGCTGGTGGCCGACGCCGATCTCTGCTACGTTGCGGTCTCTTGAAAATGGACTGATAGTCACGCCTGGATGCATGTATGACACGAAAACTACTCTCCCTGTGTTTTTTGCTGTTGGCCGGTCAAGCTCTGGCCAGCGACGCCTGTGAACAACGCATCATTGCCGAGATTCCGGATTTTTTACAACAGTATCAGCTGTCGTTGAATGCGGCTGGTCAGGTCTTTCCGGTAAGTGCTGATAATGCAGAGGTTTGCGTTGCCCTTAGCTCCCTGAACATTTCGCCGCGCGCTTTCAGTACTGCGCGTATTGCTCTGGTCATCTCTGATGGCAAGCAGCACATGGAGCATTTGCTGTTCAGCTTCAGCCACGTGGAGGCAGAGGAGGTCAGGGTTGGCTTCCCCAGCACGGTGATATCAAGGCTGTGCCCGATTGAGTGTGGTTACGCCGAGTACCGTTACCTGCAACAACACAGCCGGGTGCAACAGATCATCGCCGATTATCAGCAACAGGTGGCTGATCTGGTCGCCAGGGACCCGGCCGCCATATTTGATCGCCAGCAACTGGCAACCCTTGATTTCTCTGGTTTGAGGCAAACATCGATCGTAACTGATGAGTTCCCCGAGCCTTTGCCCGCCTACAGCAACCCGGAACTGCCGGATGACTATTTCTTCATGGCGGGCAGCACAGCCACGTTCATGAATCCGCTGCGAAACAAGGATGAGGGTTATCAGGCGCGAATGAGCAGTCAGCGTCAGCCTTTCGAGTACCTGACCGATGCAAACATGCCCGGCGAAACAGTACTGGCCCACTGGGCGCGTTATGCCCATCAGCACACCCTTGATACCGATAACTTTTTCGAGCTTTTTTCCTCTCGTTTCAAGGCAACCCACGGCGAAACGATTGTCCAAAACCCCGACTTGCAGATCGCCGTGAGTTACTTGATCCAGATCTATCCGCGCATGAGTCGTGGCAATAACGGCTGGGATGGCTTGGCGCGGGTGCAATTCAACTACCGCGACCAGTTTGAACGTAACGGCGACCAGCTATGGCTGGAGAACCGGCTGGAACAGATTCGCTTTGTATACGAGAACGGCGCCTGGCGGCTCGACCATATGTGCCAGATAGACCGGCGGACATTTCAGCCTTGCGCGCCAGTAGACGCCTGATATCACTGTAAGCCTGCGACACGCCTGGAGAACCAGGCGTGAATCAACCCCGCCTGATAGAAACCCACCGGGTCGTTAAAGCCGCCCTCGCGGATGATCGACTCAATCTGCGCGGGCGGCAGAATCGCCACATCCTTGGCATAGGCCGCACGCATCTGCTCCACGCCAGCCGCTGGAACATCCGATGCCAGCATCATGTTCAGCCAGGTCTGGAGCAGGGCGCTGTACTGGCTGGAGCTGACGTCTGATGCCAGGTCCGAGCTGGCCAGAATCCCCTCAGGCCGCAGCCTTGCGGCAATGCTGTTGAAAAAGCCGATGCGCGCATCGCGCTCCAGAATGAATTGCGAAACCAGAAAACAGGTCGCCGCATCGAACGGCTCCTGGGCCGGCAGCGTATCCAGATAGCCCTCATGGAAATCACAGCGGGATATGAACCCGGCCTTGTCGGCCTTTTGGCGGCATACATCAAGCATCGGCCCGGAAGGCTCCACAGCAACAAAGCTCCAGTGCGGAAAACGTTCAGCCAGATAGCCGATTTCTTCACCGGTACCGGCGCCTACGCAGAGAATCCGCGCATTGCTGGGCAACTCTGCCAGCACTGCTTGCAGGAGAAAGTGCAGGGCATCGCGAATGGGCGCGGTTTTGGCCCAGCGCTCGTCATAGCTTGAGGCCTGTTGATCGAAGATGGATTTAATTTCATCACTGTTCATGCGGGCATCCTGTCAGAGGTATTCCGGTGCTGGTGCTAGGGCTTCTTCGCCGGAATATAGGCCTCAGGAAATTTCGGTAGTTCATCGTTGACCTCAAACCAATTCGCCCGGTGGGCATAGTAAAAGTGCGCCACCGGCCGGGTCTGCAACTCACCATCCAGCGTCCCGGCACGAATGCGCAGCACCTCTGGCAAACCGTCGCGGCGGCTGTAAACCGGCGAGCCACAGACCTTGCAGAAGAATCGATGCTTGCCCGGCGAGGATTCATAGACGCTCAGCAACTGCTCACCGCTGAGCAACGTGAACGCCGCCGCCGACACCGGAATATTGCTCACAAACGGCGTACCCTGCGCCTTGCGGCATTGCTTGCAGTGGCACACCTGAATGGGCTCCAGCTCACCCTCAATACTGAACGTCACGCCGCCGCACAAACAGCTGCCTGTTGTTGCCATGGTTCCTCCTTGAGCCCGCTATTGAACCGGGTCGGTATTCTGCCCAATCCGCCACAATACCCCGGTTGGGTCATCAATCACAAAATCCCGCATGCCCCAGGGCCGGTCTTCCGGTGGCAGTATACGCACACCGTACTTATCGCCCAGTTGTTGACTGCACACGTGCTGCCACCAGCTTTCCACATCCTCAACCAGCAGGTGCATCATGAAGTTGTCGGCATGCTCCTTTACGTAGAAGCGCTGGAGCAGAAAGCTGCACGAGCCGGCATGAAAATACGCCATATCGTCCGAGCCCCAGGCCAGGGTAAAGCCAAGGTCGGTGTAAAAACGTTTGGATAGCTCGAAGTCCCGGGCGGGGACGAAGGCTTTGATTTCTACGGTGTTCAGGTTGGGCATGGTGATGCGCCTGCTCTGGTTGAAGGTAAAACCCCGGTTAGCTAATCAGGCGTTTTTAATCGCCTCAAGACTATCTCAACGACATGGCCAATCAACAGCCAAGCGCCCAGCCAAAAGCCTATGGCAAGCGCAAAGCCAAAATTAGACGGCCCCGACCACCCCCAACCCGATCCCGGCTCAATAACCGGCAGCCCCAGGTGGGCGAGGGGAGTCAGCGGGAGATAGATCATGGCGAAAAATATGTCGAGCAATATGCTGGGGCCATTGGTCAGCGCTGCGAAGAGCAGTATGGCGAGTGTTAGCAGAAGGCCTAGGCTAATTTTGCGGGGGAAGTTCAAAACGGAGACCATTTCAAAAGCCTCAGGGGGAGGCCCTCCATCCGCTCGATGGAATGGTTAGACGTTTGTGGCAAAGTGGTACACATAGAAAACCTCGTCACGCCGCCAGCCTGCACCCTCATAGAGAGACTGACCTGCTTTGTTTGTGATGGCCGTTGAGAGCGACAGTCGGATAGCACCGACCTCTCGTGCGTAGTGCGCCGCTGCACTAAGTAGGCTTCGCCCAACGCCAGACCTTCTTGCCGCAGGCGATACGAACAGATCATTGAGCACGAAGGTCCGCGCCATCGACACAGATGAGAACGTTGGGTAGAGCTGCGTGAAGCCAACCGTTCGGCCTTCAACCTCGGCCACAAACAGCACTGAGTCTCGTTGCTCAAACCGTTTGCGCAAGAAATCTCGGACTGCAGCCTCGTCACTCGGCTGGCCATAAAACTGGCGATATCCATCAAACAACGGAATGATCTTCTCGATGTCGGCGAGAACGGCTTGGCGAACAGGGACTGATTGCACTCTTTTTCTCCCGGGGGAAACGTCTAACGCCCGCATTTGCGGCTGGTTTGGAGCGCAGCGGAAAACCAGTTCGACAACATGCGCTTGTTAGCTACTATTCCATCAATCTAAACCAATCTTCAATTGTGAGACTGAGCCGTAACGCTTCACTTTTATGTAAAGGACAGCTATGCGCGATACAGCCCCTCAGCATATTCAAGTTCGTCATAATTCGGTTAAATGCCTTCTGAGAATTAAAAAGATCATCAAAAGCTTCCCAATTCTTGCGTACTATATCCCCCAGTTCACCGAAGGTGGTGTAATCTATAGGGTTTTCAGACCTAGGAGTTATTCCCGCATCGATTTCACGCTTTATATTGGAATCAACATTTAGCCGAATATCTTCCTTAACCTTATTCTCCCACCAATTGGCGTCATAAAAGTCGATCATCTTTTCAGTAATCAGTCTTCGAATTGAACGCTCTAAGCAGTAGAAAGCTTCATAGTGGGTGGACATTACCTTCGCCTCAGCCCGAAGGTCTTGCTCGAACTGGGGGTAGAAATCTGGATCCTTATCCATAGATTCATTTACATGTCGCCCGAGGTCCAAGGAATATTCCGCTTCGAGCTCATCTAAAGCGCTTTCTAGCAACATATTGCGCATTTGGAATAACTGAATTCTATCTATGGCATTCATGCTAAGAGTCCAGAAGATTGTCTTTGAGCGACTTGAAAATAGCAGAATATACTTTTGGATCGTCTGATTTTGGCAAGACGATATTGATCGTGTAATTTAATCCAAGCTTTAGATGGGACGAGTGACTTTGTACCGAAGCAGTTGTTTCGAAAGCCGTGTTACGGCTAACATCAACGGCCTCATTAGAAACGGAATCAGGTTCCTCTTCCTCAAGATCAACACCATTTAACGCATCAAAATTAGCAAATGCCAGAGCGTTCATAAATGTTTGCTGTGTCATCTCAGCTGACCTGCTTTTTGCCTCAGCCCCCGTAATTTCTATAATATGACCCTTTATTTCACTGGCTTTTAGCTTATTGGCATATTCATTTCTTCTGAAGAGCTCTTCATAGCCAATCTTTAAAGCCGCTGCCATGGCGGCCCCTGATGTAGAAGGGTTTCGAAATTTTTTATACAGATCGCTGGGTGACCCGTCGCTGTTCAATAGGCCGCACTTCTTTGCCCAAGAAATAAATGTCCTATAGTTACCACCTTTGAATCCCAAGACTGTCGAGAGAAAATCTGGATTAAAAGTTGTAGGAACAGCCGCCTCTTTAATTTTGGGTAGAATTTTTGTGAGGGCACCAGGCGCGCTCATATATGGTAGTTTTTTACTCACAATTTACTCCTGTGTTTCTTGATTCTTGGAGCCACTCGGGTAGCTAACAGTGAAGTGGATCGACGGCTTTATGACCACATATCAGTGGATTCTCTATGCTTGCGGTCTTGCTCGGAACTGACGAACGGAAAACCTTCATACATTCAATCCCTTAACCCACACCCCAAACACTCCAACGTAATCGCTTGGCTTCTCTATTTCATGCGCACAATCATGCCCTGGCGCATATCGAATGCAGGGTTTTGCATGTAATCCAAGGGTGTATCGCTGGGCGTGGACTGTTTTGCTGCGGATTGCTTGTCCTTGCTGGGCCATGCTGACCTCCTTGTCGATGATGTTTTGAAGATAAACCGTTATGGCGTGGAGGCCAAGGGCCATTTTTGTGGTGTGGTGGGTTTTGTGTCGCGCAGGCGCACGATACTCTCAGGTGAGCTGGTGGTTGGGAGTGGGGCGTGTTGGATGGTGGGGCTTGGGGATTGCCTGGAGCGGATGCTCCAGGCTCCCAGGTGCAGGCTCCCTGGGGCAAGCTCTCGGTGTGGGCTTTGGGGTAAGGCCCCGTGGTTGGGGCCTTGGGTTGTTTATTGGCCGGCTTTTTGGGTGCGGGCGCGGTGGAGTTTTTGGTAGCTGTCGATCAGGCGCTGGTGTTTGTCCAGGCCTTCCAGTGCCAGGCTGGTGGGGGTGAGGCCATGGAAGCGGGTGCTGCCGTTGACTGAGCCGATGACGGCGCTCAGGGTCTCTGTGCCGAACATGCGCTGGAAGTTGTATTGGTAGTCGTCCAGTTCCAGTTCGTCGTCCAGGGTGACTTCCAGTACGGCCTGCATGGCCTGGTAGAAGCGCCGGCGCTCGACGGTGTTGTCGTTGTATTGCAGGAAGGTTTCCACGCCTTCCAGCGCGGCTTCGTGCTGGCCGAGGGCGAGCTGGATCAGCAGTTTCAGTTCCAGAATGGTGAGCTGGCCCCAGACGGTGTTTTCGTCGAACTCGATGCCGATCAGGGTGATGATGGTCATGTAGATGTCGAGTTCGCTGTCTTCCAGGCGTTCCAGCAGGTCGGCCAGTTGCTCGTCGCTCAGGCGGTGCAGGTTGAGGATGTCTTCGCGGAATTGCAGGGCGATGTTGGTGTTGTCCCAGATCAGGTCTTCGACCGGGTAGACCTCGGAGTAGCCGGGCACCAGGATGCGGCAGACCGGGGCGCCCAGGTCGTTGAAGACGGCCATGTAGCTTTCCAGGCCGTGTTCTTCGAGGATGCCGAACAGGGTGGCGGCTTCTTCTTCGCTGGTGCCGGAGAAGTCCCATTCGCAGAATTCGAACTCGGATTTGGCGCTGAAGAAGCGCCAGGACACTACGCCGCTGGAGTCGATGAAGTGTTCGACGAAGTTGTTCGGCTCGCTGACGGCCATGGAGTTGAAGGTCGGCGCTGGCAGGTCGTTCAGGCCTTCGAAGCTGCGGCCTTGCAGTAGTTCGGTTAGGCTGCGCTCAAGCGCGACCTGAAAGCTCGGGTGTGCGCCGAAGGAGGCGAACACGCCGCCGGTTCTTGGGTTCATCAGGGTTACGCACATGACCGGGAACTGGCCGTCCAGCGAGGCATCCTTGACCAGTACCGGGAAGCCCTGGGCTTCCAGCGCCTGGATGCCTTCCTGGATGTGCGGGTACTTGGCCAGCACGTCGTCGGGTACGTCGGGCAGCGCCAGTTCGTTTTCGATGATGGCCTTTTTCACTGCACGTTCGAAGATTTCAGACAGGCACTGTACCTGGGCTTCGGGCAGGGTGTTGCCGGCGCTCATGCCGTTGGAGAGGTACAGGTTTTCGATCAGGTTGGACGGGAAGTACACCACTTCACCGTCGGACTGGCGTACGAAGGGCAGGGCGCAGATGCCGCGTTCCGGGGTGCCGGAGTTGGTGTCGTACAGGTGAGTGCCGAGCAGTTCGCCTTCGGGGTTGTAGATGGCCAGGCAGTAGTCGTCGAGCAGGCCGTCGGGCAGTTCGCCGTTGGGGCCAGGCTGGAACCATTCTTCATTCGGGTAGTGGACGAAGGCGCTGTTGGCGATGTCCTGGCCGAAGTACTGGTCGTTGTAGAAGAAGTTGCAGTTCAGCCGCTCGATGAATTCGCCCAGTGCCGAGCACAGCGCGGCTTCCTTGGTTGCGCCCTTGCCGTTGGTGAAGCACATGGGCGAGGCGGCATCGCGGATGTGCAGTGACCAGACGTGCGGCACGATGTTGCGCCAGGAGGCGATTTCGATCTTCATCCCCAGTTCGGCGAGGATTGCCGTCATGTTGGCAATGGTCTGCTCCAGCGGCAGGTCCTTGCCTTCGATATAGGTCTGGCTGTCGCTGGCTGGGTTCAGGGTCAGCAGGGCCTGGGCGTCTTCGTCGAGGTTTTCCACAACTTCGATCTGGAAGTCGGGGCTGGCCTGCACGACCTTTTTCACGGTGCAGCGGTCGATGGAGCGGATGATGCCCAGGCGATCTTTTTCGCTGATGTCTTCGGGCAGCTCGACCTGGATCTTGAAGATCTGCTTGTAGCGGTCTTCGGGGTCGACGATGTTGTTCTGCGACAGGCGGATGTTGTCGGTCGGGATGTTGCGGGTGTTGCAGTAGACCTTGACGAAATAGGCTGCGCACATGGCCGAGGAGGCCAGGAAGTAGTCAAACGGGCCGGGCGCCGAGCCGTCACCCTTGTAGCGAATGGGCTGGTCGGAAATGACGGTAAAGTCGTCGAACTTGGCTTCAAGTCTCAGGTTGTCGAGATAATTGACTTTGATTTCCATGGGCGGCTTACCGGGGGCTGGCTGTACGTGCGTAGGGCTTTCAGGGGGCGCGATGGTCTCATAAAAACGCGCTGGGGGGTACTTTTGGGGAGGCGAGGTGTCGCGCGGGAGCGCGACACACCCAGGGGCTGGCTGCGAGTTTTGTGCGGGGCTGGCCTAATACAGGCCGAGCAGGCGTAGCAGTAGCAGGACGGTCATGATCAGTACCAGCACTGTGCCGATCATGAACAGCCGTCGCCGCACCATGATGATGTTGGAGCCGGTGTGGACGATGGCATGCGCAATCCGGCTGGCGACAAACAGCCAGGCACAAGCCAGCGCCAGCCAGCCGACCGCATTGAGGATCGACAACGTGATGCACAGAATGCAGAACAGCAGCGGCAGTTCGAACTGGTTGCGAATGCAGTTGTTGACCTTGATTACCGACTCAGGCCAGGCGTCATCGAACAGCGCGCGGCGGCTTTCATCAACCTGGCCCTGGCTGGCGGCCCGCTGTTTGCGCAGGTTGAGCAGGATGTAGAGCCACAGGATGAGCAGGGTTTGGACGACGATCGGGAGAAAGATGGAGTTCAGGGTCATGCGTGTTGGCCTTGTTTTTGGTTGTTGTGGGCGTTGCTGCAGCAGTGTAGGTGTTTTTGTTCGGTTGGTGTGAGGCTCATTTGCGCAGAGGGTTTGACTTAAACCCTGCCGAGCCAATATTGAGGGCGCCGACGGTCATGGGCTATGGCCAAGACTTGAAAGCCACCTGGCGAGGTGCGGTACACAACAGACAGGGGGAAACGGTGAAGTGGGGCGCGACGAATATCTGGCTCAATCTCGACTTGCCAAGCTTTGGGGGACTCTGCAATCAGTGCGGCAAGGGCAATAAATTCGTCGATAAGAGCGCGGCCTAGCCCTGGGACCTTGGATTCGTAATAGCCTACGGATTCCAGAAACTCGGCTTCCGCTGCCGGGTGGAATTCGTAGTTCATCTAAGCAGTGTCCTGGCCTTCTTTAAAACTTCTGCGCCGGGAATGGCTTGAGTAGTGCCGTTGTCGAGCTCTTCCGCTCTGCGCTGAGCTTCATTTAGCCAGTCCGCTCTGAGTTCCTGGGCCGATGGGGCATCCAAACTCAGGACCAGACGCTGGATCAGTCGGGCGCGCTCTTCCTTGGGCAGATGGAGGGCTTCGGCTTCAAGGGTCTGCAGGTCCATGGTCAACCTCTCGTATTGGCTTGCTTTGGCATTCTGGCATGGATTCGGGGCGGCTACTATGTCGGCAAAGCTGAGTAGGGAGGCTCAGGGGCTGGCTTTGATCAGGTAGGTCTGCTTGTGGCCGCGTTGTTCGAAGTCCTGGCGGGTGCATTCGGCCTCGCTGTAGTCGCTGAAGCGTTGCATGGTGATTGCGTTGCCGTTGTCGTCGATACGGTAGAGCTGCCAGGGCGCGGGGTTGCTGGCGGGGCTGAGGTATTCGACCTTGGGGCCGGTGAAGCGCTCAAACAGTTGGCGGTGGCGTTGGAGACCGTATTCATCGTCGCGGCTGGCATAGTTGCCAACCCAGTCGATCAGGTATTCGAGCATGGCCTGTTGCTGCTCGGGCGAGGCAAATTTCTCTGGCTCCCAGGGCCGGCTGCGGCAATGGGCGATGCAGGTGTCGGTGCCGGGGTTGAGAAAGCGCAGTTCGCTGCAGTGGGGCAGGGCTGCTTCAACCAGGTCGCTGTAACAGCCTTCGATCACCCAGTGCTCATGTTGCCCGATGAACTCGTGCAGCAGGGCCAGGCTTTCGCTCAGCGGTTTGCGCTCGGGCCCTTCGTCCCAGGCAATTTCGTCCAGCGAGAGGCGGGCTATCGGGCGTTCGCCGATCAGTTGTCTGGCCAGAGTGCTTTTTCCGGCGCCGGCATTGCCTAGCAGTATGGCTTTCATGGTGGGGTTCCTGTGTTGCGGGGCATCTGACGGGTGCCGTTTTAACCTGACGAGGAGCACTTTTTCCGTGCCATTCATCGGCTAGTCTCTGTGGGGCGGTGGCTACGATGTCTCCGTATCGGAGTGTATTCCTCGCACTCAATCATACCCAAAACCTCGGTTCGTCACTGTTGCATAAGTACCGAGGAGCGTGCCATATCAGGATTGTTAGTCGGCAAGCAGTCGCTCACAGGCAGTGAGGCGAACAGGGGGCGTTCACAGGAGGTGACACCGATGAATCTCTATGACCTTGTCTCTGTAACTGGTGCTCTGGCTGAAGAGCCCGACGGCTTGCGGCAGATTGTTGAGCTGTGCCGGGAGTGTGACAGCACGCAAGATTCCCGAGCGATCTATCAGACCATGCGTGGTTTGTTTGCCGCCATCAACCGGCCGGCTGAAGCGCTGTTGCATGAACATCAGCGTTTGCTGGCTCTGCACGAGGTTTCTGCTGTGCATGATGGTGGTTTGTTTGCCGCGTTATCCATTCACGTCAATCTGTGCCTTGGCACGATCAGAGCCCTTGGGGATACCACAGAGTATGTGCAGGCGCTTTATCAGCAGCTTCTGCATGGTGATGCGGTTGGAGTGTTTCTCGCGACCGAGCTGGCTTATGGCAACAATGTGGTGGCGTTGCGCACCACGGCAATCTATCACCCGGAGCGGCGCTTGTTTGTGCTCGACTCTCCGGATCCGGCGGCATTCAAGTACATGCCCAATACGCCACCTTGCGGGCTGCCGAAAGTGGCTGTGGTAATGGCTCGGCTGATCGTTGCCGGGCAGGACTACGGGGTGGCACCTTTCCTGGTGCCGTTTGGCGATGCTGAAGCGTTGACTGAGGGCGTGAAAATTTCCCGGCTGCCGGTCAAACCTGGGTTTGGACTCGACAATGCCATGACCGAATTTCGCAGGGTTGAGTTGCCACTGGAGGCCCTGATGAGTCGGGATATCCTGAGTCTGACGGCGGATGGAAAGGTTGAGTTGCACCATCAGGGGGCTCGTGACCGTTTTCTGGCGGCTATGGGGCGGGTGCAGTTCGGCAAGCTGTGCATGGCTTCCGCCGCGTTGGGCATGGGCAAGGCTGCGCTGCATATTACACAGCGCTATGGCCAGCAGCGCCAGACCTTTGCTGCCGATGGCGGGCAAGTGCCGTTGCTGGCTTATACCTCGTTTTCCCAGCCGCTGTGCGGTTATGCTGCCAGTCTGATGGTCATGTCACTGTGGGTACGGGGCATTGCTGAGAGGCTTCAGGCGGATGAGGTTGCGAGTCAAGCTGGGCAAGGCGCGTTGCGCAATGAGGTAGCCGTGGCCAAGGCGCAGATCTCCTGGATTGTGCTGGAGGTCGTTGTGGATTGTCGTGAGCTGTGTGGCGCGCAGGGGCTGTTCAGTGTGAACAAGCTGGCAGGCTATTACGCCACTATCAACGGCTGCATCACAGCCGAAGGGGACAACCTAGTCATTATGCAGAAGGCCGGGCGTGACATGCTCAAAGACCCGCTGACATTGGCAGATGTGCCAAGCCAGTCGTCCCTGGCGCCCTGGATGCTGCCGTTGCATCAGCATTGCCACACCCGCCATGCCTGGCTGCGGGCGCTGTTGGCAGGTAATGACATGAGCGATTACGCGCAGCGCTGGAACAGTGCTCTTGAGCCGCTATTGGATATGGTTCAAAGCTATGGTGTGCTGTGCTGTTTGCAGAGTGCGATGCATTACTTACCCGTAGATTCGCGCGTACAACTGGCGCTGGAGTTGTATTTACTGGACTGGCACGAGCGGTTGGCGCTACCGATGCTGATGACGCAGGCAATACAACCCGTTGAGCTGAAGCAGGGACGCGAAAGACGCCAGGCATTGCTGGCAGAGCATGGCTCAGCACTTGTGGAGCTGATCAATGAATTTGGGCTGGAAGCGGCGGGACTCTTGACGCCAATATCCAGTGACGACTACATCGACTGGTATGCCGAGTATCACCGGGCTAGTAGCCTGTAACTCCCTTCGGGCCTGCCCGTCAGCTCGCTGATGGGCAGGGTTTGTGGTCGCGGGCACTCAACGCGGACAGCCATCTTCACGACAAGCGACGTAGCTTTCCAGCTCCTCGACGCGTTTGCGAGTGCGCTCTGTCAGGCAGTTGTTCTGTAGCAGCGGCCAGATGCTGCCGGAGTCTTCCCGCTCGCCGACCTGGTAGCGGCAGTCGGCGTCACGGAAGACAATCCAGGCGCGTTGGGCGTTGGGCGTTGGGCGTTGCGCAGGCGTTCGCGAGTGACCGGGTCTTCCAGGTACTGCATCTGTTGCTGATACAGGGTATTCAGGCGTTGATCATGAAATTGCAGCTCCTGAGCGGCGCAGGTGTTCATGCTGAGTTGATTCTGGTCGCACTCGTCAGTCCATTCAAAGGCAGGAGTCAGAGCGGGTAGAAGGCTGAGCAGGGCGATCGACAGTATTCGGGTTGTGGGCATGTGAGCGTCCTTTCAGCTTTGTGCTTCCAATAGCCTTTTCAATGTTTGCAGGTCTGCCGCCACCGCTTGGGCGTCGGCTTCGAATTGTGCATCGGTCATGCCTGGTTGGCGGATCAGGGTGAAGATGAACTCGCTGCCGGTGCCGTTGGGGACTACGCGCATGGGGTTGTGGACGACTTCGCCGGTTTCCAGTTCGACATCGTGGTCCATGACGCCGAAGTCGTTGGCCGGGGCGAAGCGCAGGCGCACGCGACCGAAGGGGGCCTGGACTTGCCAGCTGTCACCGTCTGGGCTGACCTGCGAGCGGGCCAGGCCGGCGGCCCATTGGGGCAGGTTAAGCGGGTTGCCGGCCCAGGCGTAAACCTCGGTGGGCGGGCGGTTGATGCTGATGCTGATGTGTTTGACCGGGGTCATGTCAGTGTCTCGCCTGAAACAGGGTTTGGCCGGGGAGCATGTCGTTGCTGACTGCTTCGCGGATCGATTGGTCGATGCGCGGATCCTGGCTGTCGTACAGGCCGCAGAGGCTGAATGCCTTGCGCAGACGCACGCTGGGGCCGAGGTATTCATATAGCACACGGGCGCAGCAGGGCATGCGTTGACTGTTGTCCGAGACGCCGACCTTGAGCCCGGTCAGCCGGGTAACCCGGTTGCGAAAGCTGGGGAACAGGATGGTCTGGGTGATTTCGCGGCGGTTGAGGGTTTCATAGTCGACCAGAAACAGGCGGTCGGCCAGCAGGTAGGCGATGCCCTGATAGCGGTTGTGATAGGGCGGCTCTGTGGGGCTGGGTTGCATGCGTTCGGTACGTTGGAACACCACCTGATCGTCGCGCCGCTCCAGGCAGACCAGATTGCGTAGCAGTTTGCCGGGGGTAGACATCGACAGGTAGTACTCGAAGTAGTAACCCAGGTAGCGCTCCAGTTCGCCGCTGGTCTTGCCTAGCTGATCGAGATGTTCGAGTGCGGTGCCGGCGGCATCGATGGTGCTGCGCTCGTAACGCGGGCGAACCTGCACCAGTCGTTCGAATTGCTCGTGCGGCAGCAGGATTTCCTGCACCTCGACCCCAAAGAATTCACACAGACGGCGCAGGGTGTTGGCGGAGGGTTTGTGCTGACCGCTGAGGTAGCGGTTGAACTGTGGGCGGTTGATATCCAGGCGCCGGCAGACTTCGGCGATGGATTTGTAGTAGCTGCAGAGCAGCTTCAGGTTCTGGGCCAGATCGTCATGCAGTCCGGGGTCGCTCATCAGGCGGTTTCCGTGTTCATGTGCGTCAGTTTGCGCTAGCGCTATTTGATGCGCTAACAGCGACAGTTTGCGCCACTTTGACGCTAGAAAGCAAAATTCTAACAGCGCCGTCGGGTTGTTTAAATGCATCTCTTCATACAACAACAACCACGGAGACTGCCATGCTGGACTTACTCAATGACCTGCTGTGGGGCAAGGTCCTGATAGCCCTGCTGCTGATCGTCGGTGTCGGCTTCACTGTTGCTTCGCGTTTCGTTCAATTCCGCTATTTCACTCGCATGTTCCGCGTATTGGGCGCCAGTCAGGCGTTTCAGCGCAATAAACACGGCCATTTGAGCTCATTCCAGGCGCTGGTGCTGTCGATTGCCGGCCGGGTGGGTGGCGGTAATATCGCCGGTGTCGCCGTGGCGATCACGCTGGGTGGCCCGGGCGCGATCTTCTGGATGTGGATGGTCGGTCTGATAGGTATGGCCACCAGTTTCCTTGAATGTTCCCTGGCCCAGGCCTACAAGCAGGCTGAGCCGGATGGCACCTATCGTGGTGGTCCGGCGCACTATATCTCCAAGGGGCTGGGGCCGCGCTGGAAGTGGATGGCGGCGGTTTATTCGGTACTGCTGCTGGTGACCTTCGGTTTCGGCTTCAACGCGCTGCAATCCTATGCGGTGGCGACCTCGCTGAATGACGCCTTCAACATCCCGGTCTTCTACTCCGGTATTGGTCTGGCGATGATCGCCGGTCTGATCATCTTCGGTGGGGTCAAGCGGATTGCCCGGGTGGCGGAGTTCCTGGTGCCGATCATGGCGGTGGGTTACCTGCTGATTACCCTGGTCGTACTGGGCATGAACCTGAGCCTGATTCCTGATGTGATCGTACTGATCGTCAAGAGCGCCTTCGGTCTGGAGCAGGTCGTCGGTGGTGGTATTGGCGCGGCGATCATGATGGGCGTCAAGCGTGGCCTATTCTCCAACGAGGCCGGTCTGGGCAGCGCGCCCAACGTGGCGGCGGTGGCCTATGTGCCGCACCCGGCCAACCAGGGCGTGGTGCAGTCGTTCTCGGTGTTCATCGACACCATCATCATCTGTTCCTGCACCGCCTTCATCATTCTGCTCAGCGGCATCTACGATCCGGCGGCGCTGGCTGACATCGGCGGTGTGGCGCTGACCCAGTCGGCACTGGCTGATCACGTCGGTGACTGGGGCCGTAGCTTCGTCAGTATCGCGCTGTTGCTGTTTGGCTTCAGTACCGTGCTGTACAACTACTACCTGGGCGAGAACAGCATCAACTTCTTCAATACCTCGAACCAGAACCTGTTCAACGGCTTCCGGGTGATCACCATTGGTCTGGTGTGCTGGGGTGCGACCACCGATCTGGGCACTGTGTTCGCCTTTGCCGATGTGACCATGGGCCTGCTGGCACTGGTCAACCTGATTGCTCTGGTGGCGCTGTTCAAGCCGGGTCTGCGGATTCTCAAGGACTACGACCGGCAGATTGCCGAGGGTGTCGAGCAGCCGATCTTCGAGGCTGAGAAGTTCCGCGACATGAACGTTGATCCAGCGGCCTGGGTGCTGGAGCCCGAGGATATCGAGCGCCTGCAGCAGCGTAGTGCCGCTCTGGCCCAGCCGCGCGAAACCCTTTCCTGATCCATCCAACGGCCCGCCCGTCTGGGCGGGCCACCCCTCCCGTTCACTGTGATACCCACTGAGGTCCCTCGCCATCATGAACACCCGTATTGAACACGATCTGCTCGGCGATCTGGCGGTGCCCGCTGACGCCTGGTATGGCATTCAGACCCAGCGTGCGCTGGACAACTTCGCCATTACCGGCGTGCCGATCAGCCATTTCCCGGCGTTTATTCGCGCGCTGGCCATGGTCAAGAAGGCCGCTGCGCTGGCCAACCGCGATCTTGAGGTGCTGGCGCCGCACAAGGCCGAGGCGATTGTCGCGGCCTGTGACGACATCATCGCTGGGGCGCTGCACGACCAGTTCGTGGTCGACCTGATCCAGGGCGGAGCCGGTACCTCGACCAACATGAATGCCAACGAGGTGATCGCCAACCTGGCGTTGGAAAAGCTGGGGCATGCCAAGGGCGAGTACCAGTACCTGCACCCCAACGACGACGTCAACAAGTCGCAATCGACCAACGACGCCTATCCGACTGCCGTGTGTCTGGCGGTGCAGTTCTGTGCCGAGCCTCTGGAGCAGGCGATTATCCGCTTGAAGGGCAGCCTGGAAGCCAAGGGCCGCGAGTTTGCCGATATCGTCAAGATGGGCCGGACTCAGTTGCAGGATGCGGTACCCATGACGCTGGGCCAGGAGTTCGAGGCCTTTGCCGTCAACCTGGGTGAAGACGTTGATCGCCTGCACGAGGCCAGCCGGCTGCTGTGCGAGGTCAACCTGGGCGGTACTGCGATCGGTACCGGTATCAATGCGCCTGCACGCTATCAGGCGCTGGCGGTGAAGTATCTGGCGGAGATTTCCGCCAAGCCGATCGTGTCGGCCAGCAACCTGGTTGAGGCTACCTCGGACATGGGTGCCTTCGTGCTGTTCTCGGGGATTCTCAAGCGTTTTGCGGTCAAGCTCGGCAAGATGTGCAACGACTTGCGCCTGCTTTCCAGCGGCCCGCGCACCGGGCTTGGCGAGATTCTGCTGCCGCCGCGCCAGCCGGGTTCCTCGATCATGCCCGGCAAGGTCAATCCGGTAATCCCCGAGGCAGTCAACCAGACGACCTATCAGGTGATCGCCAGCGATCTGGCGGTAACCCTGGCCGCCGAGGCCGGGCAGTTGCAGCTCAACGCCATGGAGCCGTTGATCGTTTACAACCTGCTGAACTCGATGAAGATGCTCGAAGCTGCCTGCAGCATGCTCGATGAGCGCTGCATCCAGGGCATTCGTGCGAATGCCGAGCAGTGCGCCCGGCATGTCGATAACAGCATCGGCATTATCACCGCATTGGTACCGCGCATTGGCTACGCCAACGCTACCCGCATCGCCGCCCAGGCGCTGCATAGCGGCAGTACCGTGCGTGAACTGGTGCTCGGCGAAGGGTTGCTGGAGGAACTGGAACTGGACCGTTTGCTCAGCCCACGGGCCATGCTGGCACCGGCAGGAGTGGTGTCGTGAAGGGCAGGGTGCTGATCGTCTATTGCGGCGGCACCATCGGCATGCTGCCGTCGGCCGACGGCTATGTGCCAATGCCCGGCTTTGCCGGGCGCTTGCACGCGCATTGGGACGACGGCGCCGAGGCCTTGCCCGACTATGATCTGATCGAACTGGAGCATCTGATCGACAGCGCCAATCTGGTGCCGGCCGACTGGGCGCGTATTGCCGGGGCTGTGGTTGAGCAGTGGCACAACTACGACGGGTTCGTGCTGCTGCACGGCACCGATACCATGGCCTACACTGCGTCGGCGCTGTCGTTCCTGCTACGCGGCTGTGACAAGCCGGTGATCCTGACCGGCTCGCAGATCCCGCTGGCGCAGCCGCGCACGGATGCACTGGATAATCTCGCAACCTCGCTGATCCTGGCCGCTAGCGGTCGCATTCACGAGGTATGCATCTACTTCCGCGGCCGTCTGCTGCGCGGTAACCGTGCGCGCAAGGTGCGCAGCACCGGTTTTGATGCCTTCGACTCGCCAAATGCGCCCTGGCTGGGCGAGGTGGGTATTGACCTGCATCTGCGCGATGATCTGCTGCTGCCCAAGGGTCAGCCGGATTTTCGGATTCCGGCCTTCGATGCCAGCCGGGTGGCGGTGCTCAATGTCTATCCGGGCATGCCGGCCAGTTTGCTCGATGCGGTGCTGGCCAGCCCTGGCTTGCAAGGGCTGGTGCTGGCCACCTATGGGGTCGGCAACCCGCCGGATGCCGACAAGGCGTTGATGGATAGCCTGCAGCGGGCGGTGCAGGCTGGTATCAGCGTGCTCAATATCAGCCAGTGCTATCAGGGCCAGGTCAGCCAGGGCGCCTATGCCACCGGCGCTGCGCTCAACCGTATTGGCGTGATCCCCGGCAACGACCTGACCCCTGAAGCGGCGTTCGCCAAGCTGCATGTGCTGCTGGCGCTGGGCTACAGCGGCGAGCGGCTGGCAGCGTTGCTGACCCGGTCGCTGTGCGGGGAGCAGGGCTGATAACAGGCGGCTCGGTTTACAGGCAGCCCGCCATCATGATGTGCTCAGAGGCATAGCAGGGATTCTCGGGCTCTCTGAGTTCGATATCAAAATCGTAATTCAGCCTGTGGACCTCAGCCAGGAAGTAAGCATCGATGCTGGCCGGCTGGCCATAGAAGTACAGGGCCTTGTAGCGCGGTTTGCTGTCATCGCCCGTGTGGCTGGCTTCGAACATCTGCAGCAGGTACTTGCCGTTGCTGTCTCTGGCGTAAAACCGCCAGCGCTGTTCCGGATAGTCGTGTAGCTGGATCAGCAGGGCGTTGTCCTTGAGCTCAAGATTTTCAGGCAGGGCATCTGCCGCATACTCGAACCGCTTCACCACTGGCCGGGCCAGCGGCATGGTGCCACTGGCATAGGCTGGACGCTGTCTGTTGCTGAAGTTGGGGAGATAGTAGCGGATGTTCTGGTCGTAGATGTTGATACTGAACGCATGCTGACTGACGTCCTCTATCGGCTCCCTGGCCCCTGATTCGCTTCGTGAGTAGAAGTTGACTGGGTTGTTGGTCCTGCCGGCGACACGCCAGTTGAAGGGGGCGCCATTGTCGAACCGGATCACGGCGTTACGAGACGATTCCGCCTCCTGGTAGAAGCTGATGCGCTGGCGCTGTTCTTCTTCGCTGATGTCATAGTCGTTCAGGTACGCCGGCAGGCTTTCGTCATGGATGACGGTGGGAGCTGGATAGGCTCGAAACTCCAGGTCCTTGACCCGCGACTCAAGCTGGTAGACCGGTGCCATCAGGTCTTGCAGGTGGAGTGTGATGTCTGACAGATCGAGTGCGATGACCGTGATGTTCTCAACATTGCCCCTGAAATAGATCTTGTGTCGATACTTGCGCTGCATGCGTTTGAATGCGAGCCGCTCGGCGTGTTGCTCATTGAAAAAGCTTTCCTGGTAGGTGCTTTGTTTCATGGCGGCACGCAACTGCCGTTCGTAAAGCCGCATTTCTGCTTGGTCTGCCTTGAGGCTGCCTAGTGTGACCATATAGCGGTTTGTATGGTCCTGGGCGTGAACCGACATGGGGTTGAACGCCCATTCAGGCGTATTTGCGGCAGGCGGGTGGCGATTGATCAGCTCGACTTCGGCGTGGTTGTCGCCAACGGACAGCAGTTTGACGCTGAGGTTGCCGTCCTGTTGGGTGGTGCCGGCCTCGGATTTGGAAAAGTGAAAAAGCCGGATGCTGCGAGGAATGACCACCTCGGCCTTGCCGTTCATGGTTACCGGGGCGGGTCGGTCGTCCTGATCTTGCGGGTATTTCAGGTCGAAACGGTTAACAGTTGCCCACTTGTGCAGCCAGATACCGTCGGGACGGGCTGAGCTGTCCAATGCCTCCAGCACCTGGCCGTTGTCCAGGGTGGTGGAGTGCCATTCAAGGCTATAGGGAAACTGCAGCTCGGAGTTGTAGCGCAGAGAGAAGGGCGTGTTGCTTGTGAGCATCCGGATCGTGTCGTTGCGTCCTGGGTAGCTGTCGAAGACGGTGCCCTCCAGCCAGGCGCGTGTCAGTTCCTGCAAGTCCGGCTGCTGCCGCAAAATGGTGGTTTGGTCGTCAATATACTCGGTTCGATAGGATTCGCCGGGCAGCGTTTGGGCCCTGCGCTTGAAAGAGTACAGCGAGCTGATTTGTGCCCGAAGCTCGGCTTTGAGTTGTTCATCGTGCAGCGCGCGTACGTGTTCCAGGGCCGCAGTCCGGGCCTTGTCGATATCTTCGTTAAACAAATAGGTCCAGCTGGCCCAGCCCGCGCCCAGACTCAGGGCCAGTACGAGCAGGATGGTCAGGGCAATACGTTGTGTCGTCATGGGAGCAGGTTCGTCAGAGCAGAGTGCCGGGACAGGCGCGCCAGGGGCGGCGATAGGTCTGGCGGAGATGGAGGTCTGATGCGCGCGAGATGACTGGCCTGACGAACAGGCCAATCAGCGGGGCGCGAGTAGTGCCAGGGCTCAGGCGGTGCTTAGTGGCGCGAGAGCTTGCCGAGCTGGGTTTCCAGCAGGCGCACCATTTTTTCGGCGGCGCCCGTCACTGCTTGCATCACATGCTCGGCAGTGTCCTGGGTGGTGACGGGGTTCTGTCCGGCCAGGCGGACTTCAAGCAGGCAGCGCTTGTCGGCGGAGCCTGATTTTGTAGCGCTGTTTTCGTCGCGCAGGTGCAGTTCGATTCGGGTGATCTGATCTCTGAAACGGGCCAGGCTGTTGCGCAGCTCGGCTTCGATGGTTTCGCTAAGGCGGGCGTCACCGGTGATATTGCGGTCGGTGTTGATCTGAATTTGCATTGGCATTCCTTTGGTGGCAATTGGTGAGTCCTGGGGCGCTTCTCGCAACCGAGGCAAAGCCTAGCATGGCAGGCTCGATTGAAGAAGTCTTTGGCGGGGAGAAGCCAGGGGGGCTTGGAGCAGAAAACGCGGTTAGCCGTCTGAGATATTGGTTTGAGGTATCCCAGCGGCGGCCTTGGCCGCCGCTGGTGTTTCTGGCTCAGGACTGGGCTTCGGCCTCGTAGTTGGCGTACGAATGCTTGAGGGTGGCGTGGTTAAGCAGCATTTCGGCTTTCAGGGTGGTGCCGCTGGCGTCATAGATGCGTGAGCGAACCCAGTAGGACTCGGTGCGCTTGCTTTCCGACAGGGCCACCACTTCGCGGCGGATCAGGTAGTCCTCACCAACGAACAGCGGGCCGTCAATCATGCGGATTTCCTGGTCGGCAAACAGGCCGATGACCGGCTGTTTGACCGGGAATTGCGCCAGCTTGCTGCTGTATTCGGCCAGTACGCTGACCATTTCCAGTGGAATGATGGCCCGGCCCCAAGGCGTGCTGGCCGGGTCGGAGTACCAGGGCGAATTTTCGGTGATGCGTTCAAGCTTCTGATTCAGCGAGAACGGATACAGATTGCCCATGTGCTGGTCAGGGTCCATGCGGACCGGCTCGTCTACTGCGCCTTTCATGCCGACGCTCAGGTCCGACAGAATGACCAGCTTCTCCGGGGCGCGCAGCTTGGCCATACGCTCGTCGAGCAAGCTCGGGCCATCATCCGGGCCAAGGCTGGCACTGGCTTCCAGCACTGGAGTGCCGTCAGCTTTTTCTGCCCAGCAGCGCACGCGCGTAGCCCCCGGGGCCGGGCGTTCGACGAAGGCGCGCACCTGCTCACCCTCGACCACCATGTTCAGGAAATGGCTGGAGAAACAACCACGCTCGAACCAGGCCTGGCCCCAGATTTCGGCCAGCAGCGGGGTGAACTGGCTGAAGTGGGTCGGGCCTTCAATTGGGCCGGCCTTGAAGCCAAGTTTTTCGGCCATGGCGTCGTCATGGATCGAGGTATGGCCACTGTATTCCTGATCGGCCAGCATCTGCTTGGGCTCGCGCAGCGGGCCGCAGAGGTAGAGCGGTGTTTCGAAATTCATGAGTGGTTCCTTGTTTGCTGTTCACCGGCAGGTAACTGGTCGGTGGTGTGAAATTTAGCCTGCATGGATTGCCACGCTGCGCTCGCAATGACGCGGGGTGTGGCGCTGCGCTCGCAATGACGGGGTGTGGCGGGACGTTGTGCACGCACCCCGCGCCAGCTCACCGTCATCGCGAGGCGCGTAGCGCCGTGGCGATCCATGGGGCGTGCCGGCTGGATTGCCGCGCTGCGCTCGCAATGACGTGGGGTTGTGACGGGACGTTGTGCACGCACCCCGCAGCACCACCACACCGTCATCGCGAGGCGCGTAGTGCCGTGGCGATCCATGGGGCGTGTCCGCATGATCAGTGGTTGATCATGCTGGCCAGGCGTTGGCGGATGATGCCTTCGGCTTCGGTCATGATGCGCTCGATCAGTTCCTGTACGCTGGGCACATCGCGGATCAGGCCGGCGACCATGCCGCAGGACCAGGCGCCGGCGTCCATTTCACCGGTTTTCATGATGCGCGGATAAACACCGGCAACTTCCTCGGCAATGTCGGCGAACTTGAGTTCGGCGCCGAGCTTGCGCTCTTTTTCCAGCAGACGTTCGACAGCGGCATTGCTCAGTACCCGCTCGGTATTGCGCAGCGGACGCATGACCAGGCGGGTGTCCAGTTCGCTGGCGGCAACAATTGCCTGTTTGACGTTGTCGTGTACCGGGGCTTCCTTGGTGGCAATGAAACGAGTCCCCATGTTCATGCCTTCGGCGCCCAGGGCCAGGGCGGCGGCCAGTGAGCGGCCGTCGGCCATACCTCCGGAGGCGACGAAGGGAATGTCCAGCTCCTCGGCGGCGCGCGGCAGCAGGATAAAGTTGGGTACATCGTCTTCGCCGGGGTGGCCGCCACACTCGAAGCCGTCGACACTCACGGCATCACAGCCAATGGCTTGGGCCTTGAGCGCATGACGCACGGCGGTGCACTTGTGAATCACCTTGATGCCGTGCTCCTTGAGGATCGGCAGGTATTTCTGCGGGTTGTTGCCGGCGGTTTCCACGGCCTTGACGCCACCCTTGATGATCGCCTCGATATAACCGGGATAGTCCGGGGTGTTGACCGACGGCAGGAAGGTCAGGTTGACGCCGAAAGGCTTGTCGGTCATTTCCCGGCAGCGGCGGATTTCGTTGGCCAGGGCCTCGGGGTTGGGCTGGGTGAGGGCGGTGATCATCCCCAGGCCACCGGCGTTGGCGACTGCCGAGGCGAGTTCTGCGTAACCAACGTGGTGCATGCCGCCCTGAATGATTGGATGCTCGATGCCAAAGAGTTCGGTGATGCGTGTTTTCATGGGGCCTCTGCTGAGAATGACCGGGTTAGAAATTCAGCAAAAGTGTAGGCGCGTGGTGCCGGCAAATACCACATTAGCGGGGTATTCAGACGGTTTATAAGCTGCAGCTCAGGATGCCTTTGCAGGCTGCGGTGATTGCTGCACGGCTTTGGTGCGGTCTATGCTATGAATGATTTTTATCTGCATTTGGGTAAGGGCTGTACCCCTAAAAGAACAAGATAAATCGCCATGGATTCGGAGCTGTAGGCATGTCTTACCGTAACCACTTGTATGTCTGGGATGACCGGTTTCTTTACATCACGCCTGGAATGAAGTCTGAAGCAACCCAACGGCACACGGTAACCTTGCTGATTGCTCTGGATGGGCCGGGGTTTGTATTGGGTACTGCAGATGGACGCCAGCAGCGCTATCAGGCGGCGCTGGTAGCCAAACAGACCCTGCGCACACTGGATTCAAGCGAAGGCGCCTTGCTGTCAGTAAACTTTGATCCGCAAAGTTACGAGTTTCATGCGCTCTCTGCTTTTCTGGGCGCGCGCTCGGTACGTTCGGTAATTCTTGAGCCGGGCGCCATTGATACAGATTCAATGTTCAGGATTGGCGCCGGTTCACTGGACAAGGCCGACATGTTCCGTCTGATGACGTGCCTGCCCAGGGCGATCAGCGGATACCGTCCGGTCGCCTTGAACATGGACATGCGGGCCATACATGTGGCCCAGAAGATCAAGAAAGAGTTGCCGCTGACCTGTTCTGTCGCAGAGCTGGGGGCGGAAGTGGGATTGTCCGCTGATCGTCTCTCGCATCTGTTTTCCGACAAGCTGGGTATTTCCATCAAGAGCTACATCCTCTGGGCCAGAATGCGCCGGGCTGTGGAGTTGATTGCTGCTGGCGAGTCGCTGGTGGTTGTGGCTCATGATGTTGGGTTTTCCGACTCGGCGCATTTGACCCGTACTATCCGAAATTTCTTTGGTTTTCCTCCCTCGTTCATCGTTAAGGGGATGACGGTACGCATGCTCTAAAAAAGGGCGGGCAAATAGCAGGTACGTTCAATTCTCCACTTGTTGTGCTGGCCTACTCTGCGCGGGCGGGCAACCGCTGTGTTGCCATACAACAACAAGAGGGAAACACCATGCAGCAATCTTTGCCGTGCAGGGGGCTGGCCCAGCTTGCCCTGCTGACTGCAGCTCTGATGTTGAGTGCCTGTAAAATTGGCGGTAGTGGCGGGGGGAGTAGCGACCGAGGCCCTGCGGAGCCGGTTGGCTACAAAGCCACTATCGAGCGAACGGCTTTCGGTGTGCCGCATATCACTGCCGACAACTTTGGCGGTGTCGGGTTCGGGCATGGTTACGCTATCGCAGAAGACAATCTTTGCGTGCTGGCCGATGCCTTTGTCACTTTTCGCGGCGAACGTTCAAGTTATTTTGGCCCTGACCTGCCTGCCGCCGTTATGGGTACTTTCGGCTCTCCGAATAATCTGGAGGCTGATTTCTTTTTCCGTTTTCTGGTCAATGATCAGCAGGTAGCCAGCTTCAAACAGCAGCAACCTGATGAGTTGCTTGAGCTGGTCGATGGTTTTGCCGCGGGATTCAACCGCTATGTCGAAGAGGTCAAGGATAACGAGCATGTTGGGCGTCATCTTGACTGTCGCAATGCCGAATGGCTGAGCACCATTAGCGAGGATGATGTTTTCCGTCGTTTGATATCACTCAACTTGGCTGCCAGCAGTGCTAACTGGGTATCAGCCATCAGTAGTGCTCAGCCTCCGAGCATGATGCTGGCGCATCAAACCCTGGAGAGCCTTGAGGATGAGTCCGGGTTGAATTCGGAGCGCTTTAGCCTGGGCCGCGAACATGGCATTGGCAGTAATACCTATGCCTTTGGTGGTGATGCAACCGAATCTGGTGGTGGCCTGCTGTTTGCCAATCCGCACTGGTATCTGCTGGGCGTTGATCGCTTCTACCAGTTGCAAATGACCATTCCAGACAAACTGGATATCTCTGGTGCATCCATCATGGGCGTGCCCATGGTGTTGATGGGGTTCAATGACAATGTGGCCTGGGCACATACCGTGTCTACTGCCAGACGCTTTACGCTGTTCCAGTTGCAACTGCTTGATGGCGATCCGACCAGCTATGTGCTGGATGGCGAAGTGCGGGCCATGGACGCTCACGAGATTACGGTTCAGGTCAAGCAAAGTGACGGCTCGCTGGCACCGGTAACACGAACTTTGTACCGTTCCAGTTATGGACCAATGATCAATCTGGCCAGTTTGGGTTTGCCGGCTTGGGGTGATCAGGTTGCTTTCACGCTTCGTGATGCGAACCTGGAGAATGATCGGGCATTCCAGAATTTCTTTGCCTGGAATCAGGCCAAGTCACTGAATGAGTTCTACCAGATCGTTCGTGAGTATGTGGGGATCCCTTGGGTTAACACGGCGGCGATTGGTCGGGGGGATGATAGGGCGCTGTACTCCGACATTACGGTTGTGCCCAATGTACCCGACAGCATGCTGGGTGAGTGTCTGGTTCCGGGGCTTGGCGCGGCTTTGATGCAGTCTGTGCCAGGGTTGCCGCTGCTGGATGGCAGCCGGGCTGCGTGTAACTGGAAGAACGATGCCGATGCCGCTCAGCCGGGAGCTTTCGGACCTGAGAACCTGCCGAGCCTGTTCACTACCGATTATGTGGCGAACATGAATGACAGCTATTGGCTGAGTAATCCGGATCAGCCTTTGACTGGCTATGCGGGGATCATTGGACAGGAAAATACTGCCCAGAGCCTGCGTACCCGATTGGGCCACATTATGGTTCGCGAGCGCCTGTCTGGTATGGATGGTCTTAATGGCCACCTGGCTACCAGCGAAAACGTTCGGGATATCGTGCTCAATAGCCGGGTATACAGTGCTGAACTGCTCAAAGCGCCGCTATTGGATCTGGTGTGTGGCGCTGGTACCGCACAGGAGCAACAGGCCTGTCAGGTGCTCGCAGCCTGGGACAATACGGGCAATCTGGACTCTGTTGGTGCTCATGTCTGGACGGCTTTCTGGGCCAAGATAAGACAACTGAATTTGTATGCCACGCCTTTTGATGCGGCAGACCCGCTCGATACACCTGCAGGCCTCACCAGCGATACTGCGGTGCATAGTGCAATTCAGGCTGCTTTTGCCGAGGCTGTTGCAGAGCTTGTCGACGCCGGGGTGGCGCTGAACGCAAGGTTGGGTGATGTTCAGTTCTTCTTGAAGCCGGGAGAGCAAATCCCTCAGTACGGCGGCGAAGGCTGGGAGGGCTATTTCACAGTGCTGCGCAACTCCTACATGCATGTGGTGGAGTTTCCCGAGGGCGAGCCTGTGAGTGCCTACACGCTGCTGTCGCATTCCCAATCGACCGATCCGACCAGTCCGCATTATGCCGATTACACCCAGGCTTATTCGGACAAGCAATGGCATCGGATACCCTTCACTCGGGCACAGATCGAGCAAGCGCGGGTATCACGGATTGAAATCAGCGATTAACTGAGCAGGCAGACGAGCATAAAGCCGGGGCTGAGCCCCGGCTTTATGCTGGATCCGTTACTGGCTGAGCAGTACCAGTCCCAAGCCAATCAGCCCTGGCAACGCCTGGATGAATAGAATCTTGCGGCTGGCGCTGTAGGCGCCGTAGACCCCGGCGACGATTACGCACAGCAGGAAAAACACCTTGAATTCCAGACCTTCTGCTCCTTGCAGCACACCCCAGAGCAAGCCTGCGGCCAGAAAGCCGTTATACAGCCCCTGATTGGCTGCCAGTACCTTGGTTTGCGCAGCCTGCTCAGGGCTGTTGCCAAAGGCGCGAAGCCCGGCAGGCTTGTCCCAGAGAAACATTTCCAGCACCAGAATATATACGTGCAGCAAGGCGATCAGAATGACGACGATGGTGGCAAGCAGGGTCATGGTAAAGCTCCGGGTGGGTGTCAGTTGAGTAGGAACTGCATGGATTCGGCAGCCTGGTGCGGGCTGATCTGAAGAATCTCCGCCGTGACTATGCCGTGAATCACGAACGGGTCTTTCTCGACACAGGTCTGCACACTTTCCAGGCTGTCGCCCTGGGCCAGGATGCAGCCCCCCTGATTGGGCTGAAGACTGCCGCTGAGCAGGAATATGTTGTCGTCGAAGCCCTGTTTGAGCCAGGCCTTATGGTCCGGCATGAACTGGCCGGCCTGAGCACGGTTGGGGCCAAAACGCAGCAGAATGATGAACATGGCGTAGCCTCTAGTGGGTGCCGAGCTGTGTGAGCCAGATATCGAGCTGCTCGGCTTCTTGCTCGATGAAGGTCTGGTCTTGAAATGCCTGGGCCAGGGTGGCGATACCCTGGCTGCGGGCCAACAGGTGCATGGCCAGAGCGTCGGCCTGGGTGCGATGGCCCATGGACTCGAACTGCTGGCGCAGCCAATGGCGGAACAGCCGGAATAACTGATTGGCGTCATTCAGGGCGGGATGCTCGAGTTTCGCCAGTTCGCCACAGAGGGTGCCAACCGGGCAGCCGTACAGAGCGATCTTGGCGCGGTTGCGGATCAGTAGCTGGATGAAGCAGCGCACGCGCTCCTGGGCGGTCTGGCCCTGGCTGGCCCAAAGCTCGAGCATGGCCTGAGTGTTGCTCAGGCGCAGTTGGATAACGGCTTCGAGGATGTCGTCCTTGCTCTTGAAGTGATAGTAGAAATTACCCCGGGAGATACTGACTGCGGCAGCGATGTCGGCAAACGAGGTGTACTCGTAACCTTGCTGATAGAACAACTGATCAGCGGCGGCAACGATCTGTTCGCGGGTGGCTTTGTGCGGCATGTCCAGGCGCTGTCCTGACTGTTTGATGGCGTTATTAGGACGAGTGTCCTAGGTGTTGGGTAAAGAATAGGTCAGTTGTCCTTGAAGTCAAGTTTGGCGATCGCCAGGGCTTTGTTCAGAGCGCTCCTTTGCTGGTCAGCTCCTGCAGGTCGTAGATTCTGAGCTTGTAGGCCTGGGTCAGTGGGCCGTTGCGCTTTTCGTGGTAGCTGAACAGGCCCAGGGCAATATGGTTGGCGTTATTGGAGAGGCGGATGTCGCCGTAGGTGATATGCATGTCACTGCGCGGTGTGTCGATCTTTTCTCTCAGGCGGGCCAGCAGCTTTGGTTCTTCAGCCTGCACATTGAACAGGTAGGCATTGGCGTAGACGCTGTTGTTGTGATGTTCCAGTTGCAGCCCTGTGAGCAAATGCTTGCCGTCAGGGCTGAGCTGCATTGTCAGATGTGGCTGGCCGTGATTGCCCAGAGGCCCGTGGGCCATGATGCTCTGGGTGCTGTACGCCGTTGCGGGCAGCGGACGGGTTATCTGGACAGGCTCGCGAGTCAGGCGATCCATGCCGTCTATGCGGTGGCTGTACTGCCAGTGGCCCTGCTGGTCACGGCGCCAGATGCTGATGCCGGGGTAGCCCAGGATTTCTCTGTTGTACCGACCAGATATGGGGCTGCCTTCGTGGTGATACAGACGATAGTCGGCCAGTGCCAAGGTGTTGCCCGCCGCGTCGACACTGTGGAAGGCGGCAGGCATTTCGATGCCTTCATGGATGGCCCGGTGCTGGAACATGCTCACCAGAACCAGGCCGTTGCTGGTGTGCTCCAGTTCGATCAGTTCGGCATCGTATAAGGTGCGACCGGAAAATGACTGCGACAGGCTGACAAATATCCGCGAGCCGCCGTGTGTCAGTGACAGGGCGTCGACACGGTAATTGTGCAGGCTTTGGCGCAGGTCCAGGCTCGCCAGCGGGCGATCGGGCTGGTCGGTTTTGTAGAGCACTACCTGTTGGCCGCTGGCCATTGCCATGAAGTTGCCATCCGGGCTGAGGTTGAAGCGCCAGGGCAGGAGCTTCTGAGGCGTTGCCCGGCTACGCGCCGATTGGGTGGGAAAGCTGAAGCTGATCGGTGAGCTGCGACCGTTGTGATACAGCACTTCATGGCATAACAGCTGCGGGTTGCAGCCGTAGCTGAAGATCCCTGCGCCGTTGTGATCAGCCTGCCAGTCGCCAAGACTCAGATTGGCCAGATTCACGGGGCGGGTAGTGGTGGTGTCGAGGTTGGTATTCCTGCGTTTTGTCCGGGTGTTGAGCTGATCCAGGCGAAATCCGAACCGGCTGTTGTTGGCATAGTCGCTACTGGCTGGTCTGCTGAGCAGCACCGGTAGGCGCTCGGGGGTGTCGAACCGGCCCAAACGGTGGTGGGGAATCAACACCGGCTGGTTGTTGGCGTACGGACCTGGGTAGGCGTGGCGCTGATCGGCATACCGTACTCTGTCGTCGGTCCGATAGCTTGGTTTGAGCACGCTGACCTTGGCTACGGCCTCTGGCAGGGCGGGGCCGGGGTCATAGAACAGTTGCACCAGCCAGTACAGGGCCAGCAATGCCAGCAAGGCAGCGCCGGCCCGTTGCAACCACTGGATGCGTTTGCGCCAGCGCAGAATTTGTGCGGTGACGTATGGCTGGCTTGATGGTACAGGGTTGATATGCCACTGCACCTGTATATGCGTCTGTTGGTGGCCGGTGAAAACGGTATTGAGTGGTATCGCCGCCTGGGGATTCTGTGTCCTGGCGGCTCGCCTTGGTCTTGGTGTTGATTGCGCTGGTGGAACGACGACCCGCTGGTTTTCCAGTGCGCAATACGGGCACTGTTTGCCCCAGTGGGCATGGTCTGGGTTGCGTTGGCAGCGAACCTGATGCTGCAGCGCCTGTTGCAATAATTCGACCCAGTAATCGGCCGAAGGACGTTTGGCCGAGTTGAAGCTCTGATCAAAGGCGTTGCGCAGGGGGGTGGGAAAATTGCGATGCACGCTCCAGGGGGAAGGGCCAATGTCGGCGTGCGCGCGCAGCCCATAAGGGTAAAAACCGCCGGCAATACGGTTCTGGTTGTCGCTTGGAAGCTCACGCCCCTTGGCCGGCACGCCCTGAAACGGATGCAGGCCGTTGTTGAGCAGTTTGAACAGGATCACCGCCAGGGCAAACTGGTCCTGAGCCTGACGTAGCACTTGCGGGGATTGGCTGGCGCGAAAGGCTTCGGGGGCGATGAAGCCAAGCGTGAATTGGTGAGCCGGGAAGAATTGGGTATTGCCTCGCACGGCAAAACCGTCGCAATCGACCACGGCAATATCACCTGTGTGCCGGTGTACCAGCAGGTTGGCCGGTTTCAGGTCGATGATGCAGTGCCCTTTGGCGTGCAGTTCGGCTACTCGTTTGGCCAGGTTGATCGCAACCTTGAGACGAAAGCTGTTGTCGTTGGGCAGTGACTCGCGCTGGCGTCCACGGCCACTGAGCAGCGGGTCGAGCGATGCATAGCTGGCGATATCCAGAAGCGGCATGGCAAAACCGACAAAACGCCCGGCACTGTCATTGATCAGGGCGCAGGGCCAGGCGAAATGGTTGGCCTGGCTGTCCTCAGGCGGGTGCAGGATCATTTCCCAGACTTTGGTGCGGCGTTCGGGATCCTTGCCGGGTTCGTGGTAGAACTTGAAGGCGAAACGTCCGTCCGGCGAGCGGTAGATGGCGCCATCGGCGCCGCGATTGAGCGCTTTGGCCCGCAGGTGCACTGGCTCCCGGCGACCGTCGGCGAAGGTCAGATGATAGTGGTCGTTGCGCTGCTCTGCCGTCATCGGGGCAGGCCGCTGGTGCGGATGGCCGAGTGTGCTGACATGCCTGACTCCTTGGCGTTGTGGCGGCTGAGCTTTCCCTGGTCAGGCGCGGATATTACCCCAGAAAGCCGCCGGGTCAATGCCTGGCTGGCGCTAGAGGTGCCAAACCATCATATGTCTGCCAGGCTGGCTCCAAACACAAACGAATCCATCGACAGCACGCCGTAGTCCAGCCCGCCTTCCAATACCGTGGCGTCGGTGCGACCGTTGGCGGCGCCCAAGGCTACCAGCAATGGCAGAAAGTGTTCGCTGGTCGGGTGTGCCCGGCTGGCATGGGGGGCCAGTGTCAGGGTTTGCTTGAGCTGTTGATGCTGGCCGTTGTGTACCGCATTGCGGACCCAGGCAGAGAATTCATTGGCGTATTCGGCATCACCGGGGCTGTGGCCCAGGGCCTCGTAGAGGTTATGGGTCAGGCTGCCGGAGCCGATGACCAGAATCCCCTGGTGGCTCAGTGGGGCCAGAGCCTGACCGAGTGCGTAGGCGGACTCGGGCTCAAGGCCGGTTGGCATGGACAGTTGCAGTACCGGGATGTCGGCCTGTGGATACAGATGCAGCAGCGGAACCCAGGCGCCATGGTCAAGCCCGCGTTGTAAGTCAAGGCTGGCAGGCCAACCGGCCTCGGTCAGCAAGTCGGCCAGCTCACTGGCCAGTGTCGGGTGACCGGCTGCGGGGTATTGCAGGCGATAGAGCGCCGGAGCAAAGCCACCAAAGTCGTGAATGGTTTCCGGGGTGGCGTTGCCGGTAATGCGCAGGTCGCGGGTCATCCAGTGCGGCGAGATGATCAGGATGGCGCGTGGCCGGGGCAGCGCCTGCCCCAGTGCCCGCAGGCGGGGCCCGGCGAGGCCGGGCTCCAGGGCAAAGGTAGGGGCGCCGTGGGATACGAACAGACTGGGTAAAATGTTCATGGTGATTCCTCCGGCGCTTTGGATTCAGCGTTGGGCCAGCACGGCGTCAACCGAGGCGCGTCCAGCGCCACTGAACAGCAGTGAAACCGAGGCGGCCAGTAGTGCCAGGCCGAATTCATAGCCATTGTTGCTCATGAACAGGCCGTTCTCGAAGTGTACGGCAAAGATCGCGATCAGCATGGCAAAGGCCAGTGCGGCGGCGGCCGGGCGGACCAGCAGGCCGATGATCAGGGCAATGCCGCCGAAGAACTCGGCACTGCCGGCCATCAGGGCCATCAGGTAACCGGGATTCAGGCCGATTGAGGCCATCCACTGGCCGGTGCCTTCGAGGCCGTAGCCGCCGAACCAGCCAAACAGTTTCTGGGCTCCGTGGGCGGCGAAGATGATGCCGACCGGAATGCGCAGAAACAGGGCGCTCCAGTTGGCGTTGGTGTTGACGATCCGGTTTAGCAAGGCTGTGTTCATGAGGCTCTCTCTTGGTTTTTCTCGGGTTGTTGTGTTGCGATGAGTGAACTTTACCTATCCATTTTTATGGGATAAACATGGTTTTTCGATAATAACTATCTCTCTGGGTGAGACAATGGATCGTTTCGTTGAAATGCAGACCTTTTGCGCAGTGGTCGAGGCGCGGAGTTTTGTCCGGGCTGCGGAGTCGCTTGGGTATTCGAAGGCGGCGGTGTCGCGCTATATCAATGATCTGGAGGCGCGGCTTGGGGTGCGCCTGCTGCATCGCACTACGCGACGCCTGTCGCTGACCGAGGAAGGGGAGGTGTTCTTTCAGCGTAGCAAGGAGTTGCTGGCCGGCGTTGAGGAGGCTGAAGCTGAACTGGGTTCGCGCAGCAGCAGTGCGCGCGGGTTACTCCGAGTCAATGTGCCGGTGACCTTTGGGATTACCCGTCTGGCGTCTTTGTGGGGGCGGTTCAGCGAACTGCATCCGCAGGTCAAGCTCAATATCACCCTGTCGGACCGCCTGGTAGACCTGGTCGAGGAAGGCTTTGATCTGGCTATTCGGATCGCGTCGTTGCCCAGTTCGACACTGGTTAGCCGTCGGATTGCCAGCACCCGCCTGCGGGTCTGTGCCTCCCCTGGGTATCTGGCCAGGCATGGCCAGCCATTGCAGCCGGAGGAACTGGCTGCGCACAGGGTGGTTGCTTACAGCTATTTCAATTCGGGAGATGAGTGGCGTTTCAACGGGCCGCAGGGAGAGGTCAGTGTCAGAACCAGGCCCTGGATGGACACTAATAACGGCGATACCTGCCGGGCGGTGGCATTGAGCGATCAGGGGATCATCCTGCAACCAGATTTTCTGGTTGGCGAGGATCTGGCGGCAGGGCGGCTGGTTGAACTGTTGCCGGGCTTTCAGGCCTTGGAGCTGGGTATTTATGCGGTCTATCCAACGCGCAAGTTTGTTGCGCCCAAGGTCCGGGCGCTGATCGATTTTCTGCAGGAAATGTTTGCCGCTCAGAGGCAGGCAGTGAACCAGTAAAAAGCACTGGCATCCTTATGGCTTTATGATATTGGTTTGTTGCAAAATATTACGCGCAACGGAGCGACAGTCCGTCACTCAGGGATTTTTCAAGAGGGCTCATCATGCAGTTCATGCGGTTAAAACATTGGGCGGTATTTCTCTTTGCCATGCTGTTTGTGCTGTCGGTACAGGCTCGGGAATTTTATGTGGATATCACCAATAACACCGGCTACACCATCATGTATCTGTACGTGAGCCCGGATAATTCCGAGTCCTGGGAAAAGGATGTGCTGGGCAATGATGTGATGCCCAATGGGTCGACCAAGAGGGTGACGCTCAAGGGTTACAAGAGCCCGATCTTCGATATCAAGCTGGTCGACTCCGACGGCGACAGCTACACCTTCTGGGATGTTGATGTATCGCGTCGGGATCTGACCGTAACGCTCGACGATCTTGACTGAGGATTGGGCTGTCAGGCTCTGCTGGCAGAGTCTGACAGCCTGGTTGCCGCTGGTTTAGTTGCCGCTGCGGCGCAAGGCCTGGGCGGAGAACTCGTGCGGGCTGAGCTGGGCATTGAAGTCGTACATGGGCTCGTTGTTGTTAAGCCCGTCGACGAAGTAATTCCCGGTCTTGAGGTGATATAGGGTTTCCACCGTGCTGCCGACCATGGGCACGTCGTAATAGTTGATCGGGTGGCTTTCCTGCAGGCCGACCAGTTCTCCACTCCTGTCACGCAAATCGACCGCGAGAATCTGCCAGCTATCTTCGTCGACATAGAACCGGCGCTGCTGGTAGACATGGCTCATGCCTGAGCGCAGGGTGGCATCAATGACCCAGACCCGGTGCAGCTCATAACGCAGCAGTTCAGGGTTGAGGGTCCTCTCCTGAACGATGCGGTCGTAGGGGATACCCTTTTGATGGACCGCATAACTGTTATAAGGCACCAGCATTTCACGCTTGCCGAGCAGGCTCCACTCATAGCGATCCGGGGCGCCGTTGTAGGTGTCGACCACGTCGGCGGTCGCCAGGCCGCTGGTGTCAGGCTGGATCGAGTCATAGGCCAGTGATGGCAGGCGCCGTACCCGGCGGCTATCGGGGCTGTAGCGCCAGGCACGGCGGGTGGTCAGAACCTGATCCAGTGGATCCTGCACGACCAGGGCGGTGCCAGAAAGCCTGGCCGGGGCGGTCACCACGTATTTGTAGTACAGCAGGGTATTGTCCAGTTGATCCGGGGTCATGCCTTCGCGGCCATAGACATAATAGATCTGGCGGTCGCGGCGGATCAGGTTGCTGCGACCGTTGATGACCACCGCCTGGTTGGTGATGAAGTGGTTCTGGTCACCTTTGTAATGCAGGATGTGGTTCCAGATGACTTCAATGCCGCTTTGCGGGATCGGAAAGGGGATGCCAGCGGCGGCACCGGTGATACCGTTGCCGTTGGCGATCAGCTCAGCGTTGACCGCGTTGTGTTTGGTCGCGTCGTAGATGCGTTGCGGGTTGGAGGCGCTGCGTCGGGTCGGATACACCCGCATGTAGTAGTCAGGATGGCGTTGCAGCAGATCGGTCATGCCTTCAGGCAACTGGTCAGCATACTGCGCCAGGTTGCTGGCATTGACCCGGTACAGTTCGGCGTCGCTGGCATAGGGGTCTGGGTGGTGCATGCCCGGTCGATAGTGGGCTGGCGGGGTGACACCGCCGGTCCACTCGGGAATGGTCCCGGCAGCGTTGCCGGCGCGTTCGGCACCGAGCGGGGTCAGATCCCGGCCGAGCCGTTCGGCCTGGAGAGGGTCGACCTTGGCCTGAGCATGGCTGGCAACAACGGCAGCCAGCATGATGATTCCGAATTGCTTGATCATAGTCTCACTCCATGTGATGCGACTGCCGAAAGGCTTGTGTCGAATCAACCTTGAACTGCTGTATAGGCCGGCTGATCTGGCCCCGGCATTTGCAAGGGCGGGATTCTACCCGCTTGAAACAGTGCCGCACGCGCAGGCTACAAAAAGATACAAACTGCGTTCTAGAGCGCTCGACGAGTCGCTCTGCAGGCACTGTCTCGAAAAGCCGGGAAATGTACCACTGGCCAGCACCGGTGGTGTGATTCAGCGCGCAGGATGCGATCTGGGTCACATTCTTTTGTGACAAAGCTGATGGGGGCTGTGCCTGTGAATACCCCCGGTTTTTTTCTACTATGGGGGTAACGCGAGTACACGGTTGCAGCCATGTCTGATAAAGGGGTTCCGGCAAAAACCGATAGACAGGCGTTGGATCTGTTTATCCACCAGGTACAGTCTCTGCCCAAGGGTACGGGGAGCGGGCAAGGGCGGCTTATTTTTGCGCTGGATGCGACGGCCAGTCGGGAAGCAACCTGGGACCAGGCCAGTCATTTGCAAAGCGAGCTGTTTCTGGCCACCGAGAATCTCGGCGGGCTGGCAATTCAACTGTGTTACTACCGTGGTTACAAGGAGTTCAAGGCTACCCGGTTCGTGACTCAGACCCAGCAGTTGCTGAGCCTGATGAACGGCGTGAGCTGCCTGGGCGGTATCACCCAGATCGGCCGGGTACTGCGTCATGCGGTGGAGGAAACCCGCAAGCAACCGGTCAAGGCCGTGGTATTCATTGGCGATTGCTGCGAAGAGCATGTGGATTCCCTGTGCCATGCTGCCGGCGAGTTGGGGATGCTGCGCACACCTGTGTTCATGTTTCACGAGGGGGACGACCGGCATGCTCGCGCAGTGTTTCAGCAGGTCAGCAAGCTGTCGGGTGGCGCTTATGCGCCCTTCGACCGGCGCAGTCCGCAGGTATTGAAGGACTTGCTGGCGGCGGTGGCGGTTTATGCCTCCGGTGGCGTCAAGGCGCTGGAAAACTTTTCGGCGCGCAGCTCTTCGGAGGTCAAGCGCTTGACTCGACAGCTCAAGTAAAACTCGGGCCCTGGGAGCTTTCATGATTGCGCTGGTGCTGCTTGTTTTGTTGATTGTTCTTGGCGGCTGGCTGTGGCTGGCCAGTCAGCCTCCGAACCAGCGTCGGCCGGCGCTGGTCAAGATGCTGTTGGTGGTCGGCGGTGTGGTGCTGCTGTATCTGAGCTTGAGCGGTCGTGTCTATCTGGCGCTGGCGATACTGGCCGGCTTGTTGCCATTTCTACGCAAGTTGCTTGCGGCTCTGTTGACGGGTGGGCCAACCCAGGCCAATCCGGGCAACCAGTCGCGGGTGGCAACCGATATTCTCGAAATGAGCCTGGATCATGATACCGGTGAGATGACCGGGCAGGTGCTGCAGGGCCCGCTGGCCGGGCGCTCTCTGGCGCATCTGAGTGAAGGTGAATTCATTGAGTTGCTGCAGTATTGCCGCCAGCATGATTACGATTCGGCACGCTTGCTCGAGTCTTACCTGGACCGCCGTTTTGCCGATAGTTGGCGTGCCGATGACCCGGGAGCGGCAGGTGCGGATTCCGAGAGTGCCAGTACAGGTCACCAGCCGCTGACGGAGGCCGAGGCGCTGGATATTCTCGGTCTGAAACCCGGAGCCAGCCGGGAAGAGATCATCCAGGCGCATCGGCAAATGATGCAGAAGATGCACCCGGACCATGGCGGCAGTGCCTACCTGGCCGCATTGATCAATGAGGCCAGGGCGGTGTTGCTGGATTAAAGGCTCTGGCAGTGTTTGGCCAGGGCCTTTTCGCGCTCTTCCTTGGCGCTGAGTCCGCGTGCGGTCAGCACACCATGAACGCCGACCAGCAGCAGTGCCAGCAGCAACCACAGAGTACGTACTGTTGCTGGCCAGCCGTTGTCGATGGTACGCGCGGTATCTATCAGCAGGAGCGGGCTGCCGTCTTCATGCTGCTGGTTACTGACCAGCATGCCTTCGATTTGCAGGGTCTGGAGCCCGTCTTCGCTGCTGTGATACTGCAAATCTTCCCAGAGCTTGGTGGTGTCTTGCTGGCCGCGATAGTAATAACTGCGGTTATCCGATGAATCGATCTGTTGCAGCAGCACGCCACCTTGCTGGGCGGCGACCAGCCGCTTGGCCAAGAGTTCGGTATTGTCGGTCATCAGTTCGCTGACCAGGGCGCGGGCTCGACTATAGAGCTGCTCAAGATTGCTGTTGAGAATGATGGCTTCCCACTCAGTGTCGGTTTGGTCCGGGGTGGTCAGGGTGGCGTGGAATTCGTCCCAATCCAGGCCGCGCAGCCCCCAGGGTAATTGCATGTCATGCATCAGAATCGATTGCAACTGGCTGCAGTAATGACGACTTTGGCGACTGGCGTCGCTGGCTGTCGAGAGGGTGCAGGCGCTATTGATCAACTCGGCGATTTCACGGAGATTGGTTACCACGACCGGAGTGGCTGAGCGCAGGCTACCACCGTTGCGGATGCGGAACAGCTGTTCAACCATGCGGTCGCGGCGGGTTTGGGCAAAGCCGCCCTGATACAGGGTTTGCACGGTTTCATTCAGTTCGGGAACTTCGACCTGCATGGCGGCGCCATCCCAGCGGATCAGGTCGCAATCGATGCGGTGATAGCCCCAGCCAGGCACCGGCGGAACTACCTGGCAACGCCCCTGAAACTCAAGGCTCAGCAGACTGCCAGCTCCGGGCTGGGCTGCGAGCAGGGCTGCGCTGCTGTCGTATTGCTGGGCATCGCTCCCCTTGAGCCAGTGATAGGCAAGCATGGCGTCCAGACGTGCGCCTGGCGATATCCCCAGTACCCAGAACAGTGCTGCAGCGCCCACCAGCGCCAGGGTCAGGTGGCGACCCCAGTAGGCCAGAGGGAAGCGTTTGACTTCGTCGGCGATGGATAGGCGCAGGCCCAGGTTCAGGGCCTTGTAGTCCGATACGCGAAGATCCGCCTGTACCTGTTGGCCGAGCATGCGGTCAGCGCTGGCCTCCCAGTGCTTGGGCAGCTCAATGGCCATATTGGCGCCCAAGAGGTATTGCTGATGGGGCAGGTCCGGGCGCTCGACATTGGGTAGCAGAGTTTTGCTCAAGGGAGCAGAAACCCGGTTGATTTTTTCCGGGGTGCCTGGCTTTTGCCGACGCCAGAACAGCCAGCAACCGAGACCGATCAGCGCCAGGCTGGCCGCCAGCAGGCTGGGGCCTGCGCTGCTGCTGTCCTGGCTGAAACTCAACAGAATGAACGCTGGAATCCAGCACAGGGCTGACAGCAGACCATAGCCCCGGCCCTTGCGATACAGGCTTTCTTCCGGACTTTCCTCGCGCTGGGTAATGATGTGGATACCAGAGTCAGGGGTGTCGGCAGTTATGCTGATGGAGGCTTCATCAACGGCCTGGCTGTCGGCCTGAGTGTCGGTTGTGCTTTCATCCTGAGGGAACTGCAGGTTGTAGCTGGGTGCTGGTGACAGGGTGCCGCTCTTGCCGGCGGCCCAGTTGTCGTTTTGCTGCTGAACCTGTTGCTGGCGCGCCAGTCCGCCGAGCAGGTCGAAACCGTTGTTCAGACGTACTACCGCGGCATGGTTGCCGGCCAGCACCACTTCGGCCTGGTTGTGTTGGCCCAGAAACAGTGCGGCGTCGAAGGGCAGAATGACTTCGACACCGGCAATGGTGTCGTGCCAGGTGCTACTGTTGCCCTCCAGACCATGACGCATATAGTCACCTTCAAGAAGGTAGACATCCTTGCTGTCGAGGCTGAGCTTGGTCCCCGGCTTGGCTGGATCCTCAAGCAGCGGCAGCAGCGCGTCGATTTCTTCATTGCTGATCTGGCGCAGGGGTTGCAGATCATCGCGCAGGCTTTTCAAGGTCTGGGCGGTTTCCCGTCGCCGGCCGCTGTAGGTGAAATAGCTGGCCAGCGAGGTGACGGCGATGATGATGAACAGTGCGATTTTGAGAAAGGCCAGCGTCTCCACGCCTAGATACCTCGTCCTGAGTTTTGGGGGCGCCAATATAACCAATCAGTCGGGCTGATGCCAGGAACGGGGTGAAATGCAGGGTTCAAGGCGGTGCAACGGCCGAGGGCCGTTGCACCGGTGAAAGATCAGTTCAGGACGTTGTCGAGAATGGCGTAGACAATCCCGGTAGTGATGGCGACCAGAATCAGGTCGCGGCCGACCTGACGCCACTCGTAGCCGGGGTAGTGTGGCAGGTGACGAACCTGATAATGACTCACACGCTTGCCGTAACCCTTGGGCATCGGCCGACCCTGCACGATGATGATGTTGTTACGGTAGACCGGTCCGCGGCTGATGTGGTGACGCTTGGGGTACACATGCTGGCGGATCACATGGACTGGCGGTGGTGCATGATAGACATGCCGCTGTGCCCGATAGTGATGATCAGAGCGCCGATGTTGCTGGACTGCCTGATGCCGACGTTGCTGGCTGTGGCGTTCATGGCGGTGCTGCCGCTGGTTGCGCTCCTGGCGGTGATGGCGATTTTGGGAGGCGTTATGCGAGGCCTGTTGTATCTGGAATTGCGCTCCGCCGTTTTGCGGCGTTGCTGGCTTGAAAGGCGATGCCTGGGCCGCAGTACCGAATAGCATGGCCGTGATGCACGCAGTGGCTACAAAACGGAAAGTTTTCATTGTTCTGATCTCGCTCAGGTTCAAATGTCCTTGGTAATCCAGCGCGCGGTAGCATCCCTTGAGTGCGCCTGGGTTACTCCTTAAGACCGGAAAACGAGCGAAATGCTTAGGTTGTAAAGGGATCTTTACCTATCTTTACATTGGCTGCATATACGGTGCTGGCGGGAGCCAGCCCTATGACTCCCGCCTGCGCCGCAGGTTCCTCAGCGTTCGACGACCTCTGATTCGACTACCAGATCCAGTACGTAGGCCACAGACGAACTGTCCGCTGGTGGGTTGGCCACATCGAAGCGCTTGAGCCGCAGCACATTGCGGATGCCGGGGCGGTGTTCGTAGCCCTGGATCTCCTGGTACAGGTTCTGCCACTCGCCGGTTGACTGCTTGATGCCGGTTTCGTCGTAGACCACTTCGCGCACATGCAGGCACTGGTGGTTGGGCATCAGCGGGTGCGGGCATTCAACGCGCTGGGCCTGCACTTCCATGAACATGATTTCACCGCTGCTGCCGTAAAGGGTTTCCGGCGTGGCTTCACCCTGCAGGTTCAGACGCTGGCCGTGAGTATTGGTCAGGGTCAGACGCGGCGGGATGGTACTGCTGAGTTGCACTTCCTGAGCGGTTTCCAACTGTTGCTTGATGGCTGCCTCGCGCAGCATCACGGCTTCAGGGTCACAGTACATCATGGTCTGGACCAGTTGGCCGGGCGTCAGGGTCGGGCCTTCCAGGCGATAATCACCGCCGATCAGGTTGCAACTGCCGGCGATACCGAGCTGGTTGTTGTTGAGGGTCAGTTGCAGCGGACGTTCGAAATCGCCTTCGAATGCCTCAACCGGGTTGCCATTGCGATCAGTGGCGCCCTGTACCACCCAGTAATAGGCTGCCAGTTGTTCAGCGCTGATCTGGGTAGGAGAGCTTGAGTCGGAGCTGGGGCTGCTGCAGCCGGTCAGCAGCAGGGCAAATGCCGGTGCGGTGAACAGGGAAATGCGTGCGATGGTGAGCATGTATTCATTCCTTTGTGTGATGAAGCATTCCGGTGCGGTAAACCAGAACGAGGGCTGCCAGGAGCCGGGTAGGCGGTCGGCATTGGCCCAGACTCATGATAGCAGCAAGCACCAGAAAACGGCGCGGGTTGCTGGCATGCCCTGTTTTGGATCGGCAAAAGGCAGCATTGGTTCGCGTTGATGGCTGAATGATTGCATTTGCGGGGGCCAGGCCGGGGTTGCCGGATGGTACGAATCTTGCCCAGCATTTTTACTAAAGAGCCTCTGAAAACGCAGGCAGTTTTCAGAGTCTCCCTAGACAATCTGAATTACCGGGCCATGGCCCGGCAGGCAAAGGCGCCTGGACTTTCCATTTTGAATGGCGAGCCCGGGCGCCTTTTTTGTAGGGCTGGGAGTAGGGCGATGATGAGGTTGGCATATCCCCTGGCATTGTTGCTGGGTGAACTGGGTTTGACAGGTGTACGTCGTCTGCTGGCAGGCATGGTGGCGCTCGGGCTGATAGTGCAGTGGTGGGCACCAGCGTTGCCGGTGTGGCCGTGGCTGCTGCTGACGGGCTATCTGGCCTGGGCGACACTGTGGCTGGTATTCGCCGAACTGACCCGGCTGCAGCAGCGTTGTCAGCAACTGTGCAGCGACCCGGCAGGGGAGCCTCCGATGGGCAGCCAGTGGCAGGCGTTGCGTCCGGTGGCTGAGTCTTTTCAGCAATTGCTGCTGCTTGAGCGTCGGCGTCAGCAGGCGTTGCAGCAACGGCTGGATGAAATATCGCATTCATCGCAGGAGTTGGAGCACAGCGCGGTGCTGGTGACGCGCAATGCCGAGAGCCAGAGCGAGGCGGCCAATACCGCGGCAGCGGCGGTCGAGCAGTTGAACGTCAGTATCCTCGACGTAGCGGCGCTGGCCGACCGCTCGCGTCAGACCAGTGTGCTGGCCAGCGGTCAGTTGGACGAGAGCAGCCGACAGTTGGCGCAACTGCTGGAGCAGGTGTCGCAGATGAACCGACAGGCCTGCGCTACAAACGAACTGATGAGCCAGTTGGGTCAGTCGTCGGAGACTATCAACGCGATGTCCAGCGCGATTCGCACGATTGCCGAGCAGACCAATCTGCTGGCCCTGAATGCGGCGATCGAAGCTGCTCGGGCCGGTGAAAACGGGCGTGGTTTTGCCGTGGTGGCAGATGAGGTGCGGCGCCTGGCAGCCCACAGCCAGGACTCGGCGACCGAGATTGGGCGAAATATCGAGACGGTGCGCCAGCATATTCTGCAGGCAGGCAATCACATGTCGGCCTTGACCGAGCTGGCCGAACACAGTGCCCAAGGCTCCCGAGCCGTGGCTGGTGTACTCCAGCAGGTACGCGAGAAAACCCATGAGCTGACCGAGCAGGTCATGCAGGTTGCCGTCAGCACCGGTCAGCAGGGCCAGGCGGTAGCGGAAATCGCCACCTTGGCCGACCGGGTACGTCAGGGCAATGCTGACAACCTCCAGGCTGCCGGTCAGGCCCGCACGATTGCTCATCATTTGGCTCATTTGACGGGGTGATGCAATGTCGATCAGCTTCAGCACGGTAATCGTTTTGGTTGTGATAGCGCTGCTGTCAGGGGGGATGCTGGCTTTGCACTGGCGTTGCCAGCGTCAGACCTGTACCGCGATTGCACGCAACTTGCAGCAGTTACGCCTGTTGCGTGAGCTGCTGGCAGGGTTTCAGCGGCATCGGGGGTTGAGTCAGGGGTTGCTGGCTGGTGATCAGAGCCTGCGGGCCGATCAGGAAGCTGTGTGCGAGCAGTTGGATCGGATCATTGCCGGAGCTGCGGAAATTGATGCGCGGCATGCCGAAGCCTGGAGTGGGGTCATTGATCACTGGTCGCGGTTGCGCCAGGGGCGGGTGACTGACCCGGTCAACAACTTGCAGCAGCACCATCTGATCATTCGCAATACCATTTTCCTGATAGAAGACATTGCCGCCGAGCGTGATCTGGGGCAGGGGTTGACGGAGTTTGGCTATCTGCCGTGTATCTGGCGGGAGGTGGTTCAGGCGGCCGAATGGGCCGGGCAGGCCCGGGCTTTGGGGGTCGGAATCGCTGCCGCTCAGGCAAGCAGCCCTGAGCAACGTGTGCGCCTGCGGTTTTTGCATCAGAAGATCCAGCAGTTGTCCGATACTGCATTCACCGCCCTGGACCGTCAGCCGTTGCCCTCAGAACTTCTCGACCTGTCGTCCTGTCAGCGTACGGTGCAGGAGCTGTTGTTTTGCATGGAGCAGAACCTGTTGAATGCCGAACGGCCAGGCATTGAGGCCAAGCGCTATTTTCAGCAGGCAACCCAGGCTATCGATGCCCTGTTGGCTCTGGTGGACGGGGCGCTGGCGCATGTTCAGCAAAGCCAGGCAAAACGGCTAAAGCCCATGTAGTACCCGGCTGTTACCCCGGATGGAAAAAACCGGCGCATGCTGTCAGCTCCACACCCTGGTACGGAGATGACCACCATGACCGACAAGAAACTTCTGCTGCTGGCCGGCGACTTTGCCGAAGACTATGAAACCATGGTGCCCTTTCAAGCCCTGAGCATGCTGGGTTATACCGTGCATGCCGTGTGTCCGGATAAGCAGGCCGGGCAAACGGTGCGTACCGCGATTCACGATTTCGAAGGCGATCAGACCTATACTGAGAAGCCGGGCCATAATTTCGCCCTCAATTACGATTTTGATCAGGTCAGGGTCGATGACTATGTCGGCCTGGTAGTTCCCGGTGGTCGAGCGCCTGAGTACCTGCGTCTGAACCCACGGGTGATCGAGATCGTTCAAGCCTTTGACCAGGCCGGCAAGCCGATTGCCGCCGTTTGTCATGGCGCGCAACTACTGGCGGCAGCTGGCGTTCTGGAGGGGCGCGAGTGCAGCGCCTATCCGGCTTGTGGCCCGGATGTGCGCATGGCTGGCGGTACTTATATGGATATCCCGGTTGATCAGGCTCATGTTCAGGGCAATCTGGCTACCGCCCCGGCCTGGCCTGCACATCCGGCCTGGCTGGCGGCCTTCGTCAAGCTGCTGGGCGCTGAGATTCGTCTGTAATCTGTCACGCGGGGCCGCCATTGGACCGGTGGCGGCCCATCATTAAGGAGGTGGTCATGTGTGAGCTCTACGTCAAAGCTGACCCGATTCTCTATGAGTCGCGCTCCCGTTCACTGCGAATTCGCGGTGTTGTAACCACCCTGCGGCTGGAAAACCAGTTCTGGGACATTCTGCAGGAAATTGCCGAGGTCGATGGCATGACCACCAACCAGTTGATCAGCAAGCTCTACGATGAGGTTATGGAGCTACGTGGCGAAGTGGTGAATTTTGCTTCCTTTCTGCGGGTCAGTTGCACCCGCTACCTGACCCAGCGCGAGGCGCGCCCGGTTCCGCTGACGGTGGTCCATCGCGTGGCGGGTTGATCAGATTTTTTATACCCCTAGGTAGTATTGGTTTATTTCTGCGCCTGGAATTGTCTGGGACGCGGCTTTGTATGTCCTGTCTGGCTGATGGCTAGTACAGAACAGGGCTTCTGGCATTGTACCGTTTGTCGGCTTCACTGTTCGAAAAATGAACGCTAAGCAGGTTTGACCCTCTTACAAGTGGCCAGACAAATCTTGTATTGAAGTCTGGAGTAAATTGAAAAAAGCAGTGCTCTTGTCGCGCATCGTTCTGCGTTAAGAGAAGTTTTTACTGTTACCAGAGGAAGCGGAGTGAGGAGGTATTCATTCGCCGATCAGTAGTGCTATTGAGTTTGCTGAAAAGCAACGGATAAACGCACTGGAGTAGTTTCTTCAATGCACAGGTAAAACTTATGGATACTTCGCGTGGGGCGGGGATCCAGATCTTGGAAAGAACAAGAGAGGCTTCGATGGAACTTTCTTTCATCTCGTCATTGGTTGAAAACCAGACCATCATGGAGTTTGTGCGGCTAGGGATTTTGTATGCGCATCTGATCGCCTGCTGTGTCGCCATCGGCAGCATTCTCAGTAGTGATTTTGCCATGCTCAAGGCATTGATAAAGCAAGAAAAAAGCCCTGTTGCTGAGAGTGCTCACATGCAGCACCTGCAAACGACGGTATTCTGGGCGCTGGTGCTGCTGTGGATAACCGGCCTGGCTATTATTGGTGTCGATATGCTGGGCAAGGGCGCTGAGTACCTGCTCAACCCTAAACTTCAGGCCAAGATTGCGGTTGTAATGTTGTTGACGCTTAATGGAATTTTTTTGCACCACAAGGTATTGCCGGCCATTCAGAAGGCAGGGTGTTTGTTGTCGATGTCTTTCGATAAACGTACTTTTGCTTTGCTGGCAGGAGTGGTTTCTGGCGTGTCCTGGTTTTATGCCGCGTTTTTGGGTATTGGTCGGGCGTTGTCCTGGAAATATTCGCTGGTTGAAATCCTGATTATGTATCCGTTGTTAATTGCCGGTGGATTTATGATGATGGTGCTGGTAACTCAATGGGCAAAAGAGCGGGAAGAGGGCGGTGAAGTTCTACTGCAGTTGCAGCCAGCAAGGTAATGATTCACTAACTAGGCTGTAGTAAGGGAACGCCCACTTCAATCCGGATTACCGGGTTGAAGTGGGCGTTTTTTGTTGCCTTGATTTTACTGTACGGGGTATGTGATCGCTTGCGTTAGGCCGGGCCCTCTTCAGGGGTGGGCGTTGAACCAGGCGAGGATTTTACTGGGTGAGACGGCAAACCATTCATGCCCACCCAGGGTTTCGGTATGCCGTGCGGTGGGAATGCCCTGATGCAGCAGACGATCGTAATACAGGTTCATGCTCCACCATGGAACCGTGAGATCGACAAAGCCATGCAGGAAATAGGTAGGCGGGTGATCAGCCGGCAAGGTATCAGGTACTGAGCAGAGCGGGCCGCTACAGGTGGCATAGGACCCAGCCTGGATTGCCAGGGCACGGAACTGGCCAGGAAACGATACGGCCATGCGACTGGTGTTGTAGCCCCCGCTGGAGATGCCGGTGGCGTATTTGCGCTGACCATTGAGTGGGCCGAAGTGGCCGTCATCGATAGCGCTAAAGACATTGGTCAGGAAGCTGAAGTCGGTACTCAACTCATAAAAGCTGGCCAGCCCGGGGATATTGGTATGCCAGAACAGGTCGGCAGGGGCGCTGGGGGCGATTACGGCATAGCCATTGTCCAGCAGGGTCTGTACCAGCTTGCCTTCATAAAAGCCGCCATATGGGGCGTTGCTGTAGTAGGTGAAGTTGTTGAGTGGGAAGAAAGAGCCCTGATAAATCAGTACTACTGGCCAACCATCTGCCGGTGGTGTGCCGACGGGCAACTGATAGATGATCTTGCGTTGAGTCAAATCGCTGGACGCTATCCAGGTTGACTGGTAGCTGCAACTGATCTTGCCGGGCAGTAGCAGGGTCCTCTTGCGTTCGTTACAGCGCGAGTCGGCCCAGGCTTGTGATGCGCTCAGCATCAGGCAGAGCAGGGCAAGCCACTTCAGTGGCAATCGGGTGAGTGTAGCCATGGCGAACCTCCATTTTTGTCATTGTGAACGGGCCAAAAGCTGCGGCCCGGGAGTGTGCTTGTCGCCCTATAAATAGGAATCAGAATTCCGATTCTGTCAAGGCGTCAGTTCATCCAAGTCCTGGTAATAAGTCTGTAACGGCTCTGAATCAGCACTCTTGGCGGATGAAGAAAATTTTCCGCAAAGACTTGTGAAGTGCTCAACTCGCGCCTAATATATCGGAACCGATGTTCCGGTTCCGATAATAACAATACTTTGGAGGTCCTCGTGGCAACACAGGGAAAAGCGTGGGTGGCAGGCTGCCTGGCGCTGCTGACAAGCAGCCAGGTTCTGGCGTTTCAGACCCGCTCGGGAGACTGGTCGCTATCGCTCGATACGACCCTTTCCTATGGGGTCAATTACCGTATGCAGAAGCAGGACAGCCGGCTTATTGCCCGCGCCAACGGCGGCCGGGGGGATAACAGCGCGCTGATCAATTCTGATGACGGCAATCTCAACTTCAAGCGTGGCGAGCTGTTTTCGGAAGTGGCCAAGGCTGTGTCCGATCTTGATCTGAGTTACCAGGAACGCTTTGGCGTGTTTGTACGCGGCCGGGCCTTCTATGACTTTGAGCTTGAGGACGATTCGCGGCGGCACCGGGACATCCCCAGTCGGGGACTGAATGATGCCGGCTCCAGTGTCGATCTGCTCGATGCCTTCGTGTATGGCAGTTGGACGCTGGCCGACCGGGCGCTGAATGCGCGGGTGGGGCGCCAGGTGATCAACTGGGGTGAAGGTCTGTTTGCCCAAAACGGTATCGGTGCGACCAATCCGGTCGATCTGAACGCCTTGCGGGCTCCCGGCTCCGAGCTCAAGGAAGCTTACATGCCGACGCTGATGGGCTATCTGTCGTTCGAGTTGAGCGAGGGGCTGTCGGTCGAAGGTTACTGGCAGCCCAGCCGTGCCTGGGAGCGTACCCGCATTGACCCCTGCGGCACCTATTTCTCCACGCTTGATGTGATCGGTGGTGGTTGTAACTACCTGATGCTACCGCCCCTGCAGGAGCCTTTGACCGGCGGGTTGGCGTTCGACAGTCCGGGTCAGGCCCAGGCCTTCGCCGACAGTCTGCCGGACCTGCCAGCCTTCGCTGCGCTCAAGGGATACCTGCCAACTACCTATATACCGCGTGAGCGAGATCACAAGGCCGATGGTGCCAGCCAGTATGGGGTGGCGCTGCGCTGGTTGGTGCCTGATCTCAATTACAGTGAGCTGGGATTCTATTACCTGCGCTACAACATGAATGTGCCGATGCTCGGCTTGACCGTCGGTCAGCCGGTGGTCATTCCTGGAGTCGGTGTGCTGCCGGTAGGCACCAGCTCGCGCTATTACGCCGAGTATCTTGAAAAGCGCCATCTCTATGGGCTCAGCTTCAATACCAGTTTGGGCGGCGACAGCTGGCTGAATGGCGTGTCGCTGGCCGGGGAGCTGAGTTATCGCCCGAATGCACCGATCGCCCTGGGTCTGGGGGAGTACCTGCCAACAGCGCTGTTGGGCAACCTTGCCGGATTGCCGGTCGGTACGCGACTGGATGGCTATCACGAGAAACCGATGTGGCAGGCGGCGCTGGTCGGCATCCAGAGCTTCAACGGCTTGCTGGGCTCGAATACCGGAACGCTGATGCTGGAACTGGTCGGTAGCCGGGTTCAAGGGCTTGATTCGCAGATTGATTACTACGGTGCCACGTCCAGCGCCTGGGGCGCCCAGGGCAGCATGTCGCTGACCTATAGCAATGTCATGAACCTGTTCAACCTGATTCCCAGTGCCGGTTATCAGTACGGGATCAATGGTGTAGCGCCACAGTTGACCAATGGCCTGATCAAGCGGGCTCGCAGCTATTCGCTGGGAATCGATGCGGTTTATCAGGAAGCGCTGACCTTCGGGGTGCGTTACGTCGGCTACGACGGCGGGGGGCTGGCGAACAAGCGAACTGATCGCGATTACCTGAGCCTGAGTGTCAAGTACAGCTTCTAACAGGATGAAAACAATGAAAAATACAGAGTCATTTCTGGTAGGTGCCTTTGCCTGCCTGTTGGCGGTCGGTGTGGCGCAGGCCAAGGTTGACCCGGCCCAGGTGGCGCGCCTGGGGCAGGATCTGACCCCGCTGGGGGCAGAGCGTGCCGGCAACGCTGCTGGCAGTATTCCTTCATGGGAGGGTGGTCTGGAGGCGTCAGCCAATGCCTTCCACGCTGAGCGCGGCTATATCGATCCGTTCATGATGGACAAGCCGCTGTTCACCGTGACGGCGGGCAACCTTGCCGACTATCGGGAGCAGCTCAGTCCCGGGCAAGTGGCGATGCTCGAGCGCTATGCCGATAGCTGGAAGCTGAATGTCTATCCAACCCGGCGCTCGGCATCCTATCCGGACAAGGTGTATGCCGCGGCCAAGGCCAATACGGCCACCGCTGAGCTGATTGATGACGGCAACGGGATTGCCGGTTTTAGCGTTGCGACGCCTTTCCCGATACCGGGTTCGGCACTGGAGGTGCTGTGGAACCACCTGCTGCGCTATCGCGGTGACAGCGTCAAGCGCTCCTATGCACAAGCGGTTCCGCAGCCGAACGGCAATTATTTCATGACCAGGATTGAGGATTATTTCCTCTTCAACGAGCACGCCGGCGATCACAACCAGCCCAACGGCAACATCCTGTTCTACTTCCGCCAGTCGGTACTGGCGCCAGCGCGGCTGGCCGGGACTGAGCTTCTGGTACATGAGACTGTGAATCAGGTACGCGAGCCGCGGATGTCATGGATCTACGCGGCCGGTCAGCGGCGGGTAAGGCGAGCGCCGAATGTGGCCTATGACTCGCCCGGCACCGCTTCGGACGGGATGCGCACCACGGACAACTTCGACATGTTCTCCGGCGCCCCGGACAAGTACGACTGGGAGCTGATGGGCAAGAAGGAGTTGATCATTCCATACAACAGCTACCGGCTGGCGGACAAGAGCAACCGCTACAGCGATATCGTCCAGCGTGGCCATGTCAATCCGGACTTGCTGCGTTATGAGTTGCATCGTGTCTGGCACGTACGCGCGACGCTAAAGGATGGGCTGCGTCATCAGTACAAGCAGCGCGACATGTACTTCGATGAGGACAGCTATCACCTGGTGGTGGTCGATCACTACGACAACCGCGACAACCTCTGGCGGCTGGGCGAGTCCTACACGATCAACCTGTATGACCAGCCACTGGTATGGACCAAAGGGGATGCGGTGTATGACCTGATTGGTGGGCGTTATGTGATCGGTCTTTTGTCCAACGAGGAGCCACCACACCAGTTCAACGTTGAACTGCGACCCAATGACTTCACGCCGGCGCAATTGCGCCGTGACAGCCGGCGTTAGGCAGAGTCAGGCTTCCAGGTAGTTGCAGATCAGGCGTGACAGCTCCCCGGCAACGCGAGTGCGGGGAGTTTCGCCCAGGGTTCCGACCATGGTGAAGTAGTTCATGCTGGCCAGCAGGACATGGGCGGCGAGGTCGGCAGCCTGAGCAGGGTAAGGGTGAGACAGCTCACCGCTGTGGGCCAGCACCAGCTCACGCAGGCTGTGGCCAATGTAGGCGTTGAGTTCATGGAAGCGCTGGCGGAACTGCAGGTCGGATGAGCTGCGCCGGATCAAGGCGCGCAGCAGACCTTCGTGCCCCTCGAACAGCTGGATGATGCCATGCACAAAGCCTTCGACCTGTTCGGTCAGTGGTGCGTCGTTGCGCTGCAGGTCAGCCAGCAGCTCACCAATTGCCAACTGGCTTTGTTCGACAAAACGCTGGTGAACGGCATACAGCAATACGTCTTTGTCTGCGAGCAGGCGGTAGAAGGTGCCGACCGAAGATTCGGCCAGTTGGGCGATCTGGGCAATGCTGGTTTCTTCAAAGCGGTTTTCGGCCAGCAGTTCGGCGGTCACATTGAGAAAGCGCTCCAGGGCTTTGCGGCTACGCGCCTGGGTAGGACTGGAAATGCTGTACATGGTGAGGTCTCTGTGAAAACCGTTTGATTCTATAGGCCCGCCGGGTGATTAGGCAAACGCGCCAAGACGCTGGCACAGGGACGAATCCGTGGCTGACGGCTTGCATCGGGGAACGCTAATGGCAGTCATGCCAATGACAGGATTCAAGGGGGAAAAGTGAACTTTATTCAGTTGAACAACGCGCGGATTGCTTACGTGCGCGAAGGACAGGGGGTTCCGGTCTTGCTGCTGCATGGGCTGGGCTCGTCGCTGCAGGACTGGCAGCCACAGATCAATGATCTGTCGCGTTACGCGCAGGTCTGGGCTCTGGACCTGCGGGGCCATGGCGACAGTCAGGCGCTGCGAGCGCCGGTCACAGTCGCGGAACTGGCGGGTGATGTAGCCGAGTTTATTGAAACGGTCGGCATTCAGGACTGCATTCTGGTCGGTATTTCCATGGGGGGGATGATCGGCTTTGAATTGCTGGCGCGGCGTCCGGAGTTGCTCGGTGGCCTGGTGGTCATCAACAGTGCGCCGAGCTTCCCGCTGGACAGTTGGGCTGTGCGTTTCAAGGTGGCAACCCGCCTGGCGATGATCCGTCTGCTGGGGTTGAAGACCTTGGGCCATGTGCTGGCGCACAAGCTGTTCCCACACCCGGAGCAGGCTGATCTGCGCCGCCGGGTGGCGCAACGCCTGGCCAGCAATGATCGGGTTTCCTACCTGCATGCATTGCGTGCCATCCTTGGCTGGGCGGCACCGGACTCGGTCAATCAGGCCGACGTGCCGGTACTGGTAGTGGCCGGTGATCGCGATTACACCCCGCTGGCGTTCAAACAGGCCTACACCGCGCAACTCTTGAACGCCAAGCTCGAAGTGGTGTGCGATTCCGGACATGCCACGCCGCTCGATCAGCCTGAGCAGTTGAATGCCTTGCTACATGACTTCATTCGGCGTGACTGCCCGCTCACCGAGGTTGCCGCTTATGTTCCCTAGGTCATGGGCATCAGCCCTGCTTGGAGTGTGGCTGGCGACGCCACTGGGGCTGGTGGCCGAAGGACTGCCAGACCCGGAAGCGGTGCGTCTGGATCAGTTGGGGTTGATGCAAGGCTTCCCGCCGCCAACTCAGGCGCAGATCACGCGTGACAACTACCTGCTGAACTACCCCAATTCTCGCTGGGCTTTTCATCATATGCGCGAGCTGCTTCCCAGCCGCAATATCGCGCGTGGACTGATGCCGCCGAGTCTGCTGCCGACTGGCGAAAGCCTGCGTGAGCGTATCGATGCCTTGGTTTTTGTCGGCCCGGATGATCAGCGACTGAGCTTTGCGCAATATCTTCGCAGCAGCTATGCCGATGCCACGCTGATCATGAAGGACGGCCAGGTCATCTACGAGGCCTATCATCAGGGCATGCCGGCAGAGTCACCGCATATGCTCTGGTCGCTCAGCAAGTCACTGCTTGGCGTGCTGGCGGCGCAACTGCTGGTTGAGGGCGTGCTGGATGAGCAGATGCTGGTCAGCGACTATATCCCGGAGTTGAAACACAGTGGTTGGGCCGGAGCTACCTTGCGCCAGGTGCTGGATATGACCGCCGAGGTCGCCTACAGCGAAACCGACCTGCAGTCCGATGTTCTGCAATATGGTTTTGCCGCCGGTTTACTGCCGACCCCGGCTCAGTACGCCGGACCGCAGGATATTTACAGTTACCTGGCCAGCATTGAGGCTGGCGGTGAGCATGGCCAGGGCTTTATCTACCGCACGGTGCATACCGAGGTGCTGGGCTGGATAATGCGCCGGGCTACCGGCATGTCGCTGGCGCAACTGTTCAGTGAGCGTCTGTGGCAGCCGATGGGTGCGGAGCAGGACGGTTATCTGCTGCTTGACCGGCTTGGTACCGAATGGGCTGGGGCCGGGTTCAACGCGACCTTGCGTGATCTGGCCCGGTTTGCCGAGATGATGCGCCAGGATGGGCGTTTCAACGGCCAGCAGATCATCAGTCCCGAGGTGATTGCCGATCTGCGCCGGGGGGCTGACCAGGATGCTTTTATTGCTTCCGGGCGTGATTACCAGCCGGGTTATTCCTACCGTAGCCAATGGTGGGTCAGTCACAACCCGGACGGGGTCTATGAGGCGCTTGGTGCTTACGGGCAACTGCTGCATATCAACCCTGAGGTCGGGTTGGTGGTTGTGCGGCTGTCATCGCACCCCCTGGCTCCGTCAGCGCATACCTTTGCGACCACTCGGCTGGCCATGCAGGCGCTGGCTGATCTGCTGCGTTGATGCAATCAAATGCGGATCTGCCACCAACTGGGCAACCAGCGGCGGATCCGGCGCTCAGCAAAGCGTTGATCCAGTAACCAGACCACCCCCTGATCTTCGGTGGTGCGGATGACCCGGCCAGCGGCCTGGACCACTTTCTGCAGGCCTGGGTAGAGGTAGGCGTAGTCGTAGCCATTGCCGAACTGATCTTCCATGCGCTGGCGGATTTCCTCGTTCACCGGATTGACTTGCGGCAGACCCAGGGTGGCGATAAAAGCGCCGATCAGGCGTGGTCCCGGCAGGTCGATGCCTTCGCCAAAGGCGCCGCCGAGCACGGCAAAGCCCACCCCTTGGGATTCGCTGGTGAACCGCTCGAGAAAACTCTGGCGCTGGGATTCGTTCATTTGCCGTGACTGCTCCCACAGTGGTATCTGCGGATAATGACGGCGCAGATGCGCCAGGGCCTGTTGCAGATAGTCGTAGCTGCTGAAAAACGCCAGATAGTTGCCGGGGCGTTGGTGAAACTGCTGGGCGATCAAGGCACTGATGGGACCCAGACTGTCGGTGCGATCCGGGTAGCGGGTCGACAGTTTGGAGGTGATGCGCACGTCGAGTTGCTCCGGGCGAAACGGCGATTCAACCTCCAGGGCCTGGCAGTCCTGATGCAGCCCCAGCAGGTCCCGGTAGTAGGGCGCTGGGTTCAAGGTAGCCGAGAACAGGGTGCTGCTGTGCGCCAGGCGAAAACGTTCGGCAAGAAAGGGTGCGGGAATCACATTGCGCAGGCACAGGGTTGACAGCGCTTGCTGGCGGTCCTGGTAGCGGGTGATGTCGAACAGCGAGTGCGGGCCGTAGGCCTCGGCCAGCCGGCAGAACAGCATGGCATCCAGGTAGAACTGCAACAGCGCGGCGTCATTGCCGGTGGGCTGGTCGGTCAGGTGGTCAGTCAGGGCACTGACGGCCTTGTTCAGGCTGGCGACAAACAGGTCGGCAACCTGCGGATAGATCTGATAGTCGGCTTGTTGGTCCTGGTGTAACTGGTTCCAGTGCCGGGCGACCCGATCCAGTGGACCCTTGAGCCGGGCGGGAGCGCTACGGCGCAGGCTGTTGAAGCGGGCCTGGTCGAGTTCGGCGCTATACATGCCGCGGGCCCGGTCGATCAGGTTGTGCGCTTCATCGACCAGCAGAGTAACGCGCCAGTCGTTGATCAGGGTCAGGCTATAGAGCAGGGCACCAAGATCGAAGTAGTAGTTGTAGTCGCAGACCACGACATCGCTCCAGCGACACAACTCCTGGCTCAGATAATAAGGGCAGATCTGATGCTCCCTGGCGATGGCTCGGACCTGGGCCTGATCCAGCCAGCCTGCTTGTAGCGCCGCCAGACGTGCGGCCGGCAAACGGTCGTAGAAGCCCTTGGCCAGAGGGCAGGAATCACCATGACAGGCGCGTTCGGGATATTCGCAGGCCTTGTCGCGAGCGACGTGTTCGAGTACCCGCAGGTTCAAGCCGGGATTGTGCTGGTGCAGAGCCTGCAAGGCCTCCAGTGCCAGATGCCGGCCGGGTGTTTTGGCGCAGAGAAAGAACAGCCTGTCCAGTTGCTGGGCGGGGAAGGCCTTGAGCTGGGGAAACAGGGTGCCCAGGGTCTTGCCGATTCCGGTGGTAGCCTGCGCCAGCAGTTGTTCGCCATCACGGGCGGCGCGATAGACCGCTTCGGCCAGTTGGCGCTGACCGTGGCGAAAGCTCGGATAGGGAAAGCTCAACGCCTCCAGGTCTTGATCGCGGCGTTGACGATGCAGGGTTTCCTGTTCAGCCCAGGCGATGAAACGCTGGCACTGCAACTGGAAAAATTCGCGCAGCGATTCGGCGCCAAAGCGTTCACGAAATACGGTTTCCTGCTGGGTGACGACGTTGAAATACACCACCGCCAGGTCGATTTCATCCATGCCCCACTGCTGGCATAGCAACCAGCCGTAGACCTTGACCTGGGCCCAGTGCAGTACCTGATGGTTGTGGGGAATGCGGCTGACATCGCCACGGTGGGTCTTGATTTCTTCCAGCAGTTTGAAGTCAGGGTCATAGCCATCTGCCCGCCCAACTACCCGCAGGCCTGGGTAGTCGCCTGCCACCGTGATTTCACTGAGGTAGTCCGGGCCGCGCCGGGCAATAACCGTACGGTGCCCGGCCTGGCCTTCCTCGGCGGTTGGCGCCGGGGTGAAACGCAGGTCCAGATCGCCCTCGCGGGCCGTGAACTCACAGAGCGCGCGTACCCCGATCCGGTAGCTCATGCCTCGCTCCAGCGCACATGGCAGACCTGCACCGGCATGTTGTGCCGGGTGCAGAACTCGATCCAGCGCTTCTGGTTGTCCTGCAGACGATCACCGGGACCTTTGACCTCGATCATCCGGTAGCGCCGCTCCTGCGGCCAGAACTGGATCAGGTCGGGCATGCCGGCGCGGTTGTTGCGCAAATCCTGTAGCAGGCGCTGGAACCAGGCTTTGAGGTGCTCGGCTGGCAGGCACAGCAGAGCCTGGTCAAGCAGCTCGGCAGGCAGCCAGTCCCAGGCCACGAACGGCGACTGGATACCCTGTTTGGCCTGGTAGATGGCGCGGATATGCTGGGCATGGCTGCCATCGTCGAGCCGCGCCAGGCAGCGAGTGAACTGTTGTGCGCGGCGCTGGTGAAAATCGGCACTGAGCAGATCGACCGGGCCGCTATGGAACGGGTGGAAGAAGGCGCCGGGGAGCGGGGTGAAGATCGCTTCCCAGCACAGCAGACCGAACAGGCTGTTGATCAGGGTGTTTTCGACATAGTGCACCGGGGCCTGCTCGGTGTGCAGGTGTTCGCGCACGGCCCATTCGACGCTGCCGGTATTGGCCAGGGTCAGGTCAATGCGCTCAGGCTCGCAGCGCGGGCGTGGTGCCGGAGCTGGTTGGTCGAGCTGGCGCGCCAGGCGTGCCAGTAGCCGCTCCAGCAGTTGCTGCTCGGCATCGCTTTCGGGGGAGGCCAGAGCGACCTGGGCCAGATCCCAGGCGCTATCCCAGGATTCGAGGCGGTCCAGCAGGCGAATCCGGCGCTGGCGGGCTCCAGGGTAGTGACTACGTTGATACAGCGTCACGGCGCTGTGCAGTTCACCGTCGCGTTCCGCTTGCCGGGCCAGCAAGAACAGCAGCTTGGCATGGCGGTTGAGAATCCAGGGGTTGTCGCTGCGCACTGGGCCGAGTTGTTCCAGTACGCTGTTGACGCTGGCGCCGGCTTCTAGCTGTTCGCGGCAGGCTCGCAGGTGCAGGTAGTCATCGATATCGGCCCGTTGGCTGAAGCCTCGGGCTTGCGCGGCAATGGGCACCTGTTCATAGCGAAAGATGCCGAGATCAGCCAGGACGAACTCCGACCACTGCTGGCTCAGGTTGCCGAAGAACATCAGTCGCAGGCGCTCGCAGAGCGGGCCGACCATCAGGGTGTAGAGCGGCTCATTGAGAAATCCCGCCAGTTCGCTGAACCTGGCGGGCTGGCTGATCTTGGCGCTCAGAGCCTCGAACAGATCGGCTTTGCGGGTACTGCTCGGGGCGTCAGGCAATAGGGTCAGGAGTTCGCCACGGCGCAGCAGGGCAAATAGCTGCGTCGCGTCCAGCGGCTGGTCGTCGTGTAGCCAGCCGTGCTTGAGCAAAGCTTCGGCAGCGATAGCGATGTCGCCAATTTCCGGGTACTTCAGTACGCTGCGGCGAAAGTGCGGGCCCTTGCGCATAACCAAACGTACCAGCAGGGCCTGGCTGGCCAGCGGCAAATGCCTGAAGCCGCAGATGAACGCATGCTCTTCGGCGCTCAGCAGGTCGCCGTAACGCTCCTCAATCCAGCTCAGAGCCGTCAGGAAGTTGCTGAGGTAGTAATGTTCTGGGCCGAGTGAGTCGGACATGCGGACTGATCGAGTGCTGGTTATTTATTCAGTATTTTGCTTGGGTTGGCGGTCTTGTTCAAGCTGAGTAGAGGTGTTTCCTGGCTACCGGCCGTCGGGCATCAAGGGTTGAAAGTATTTCGGTTACGATTTTGGGGTCGTCCACGGCTGGCCTTTTGCCTATAATTCGCGCCGATTATTCAACCACTTGCAGGGCTTTTGACTGTGAACAAGCAATCGGCATCTCCGAAAGTCACCCATTTATTGAGCAATTGGCGCTGGACCGAGCGGTCCGAACCGGTTACTGACCTGGTGATTGCCGAGCAGCAAGAAGGCGCGGACTCGCAACTGGTGTGTGGCAAACCCAGCCCCAAGGCGCGACGGTCGACTCTATGGGAGTGCCGCAAGAAAGGCCTGGAGCCGGTTACTCTGGAAATGGAAAAACACCTGCGGATCATGTCAGCAACACGGGATGTGCCAAAGCTGGTCAATGTGATGCGTGAACACCAGACTGACGTCATCAATTGCCATATGCCCAATGCCCATATGCTCGGCGCCCTGGCCAACCGTATGACTGGTGGCAAGCATTTGCTGGTGCGCACCAGTTACAATGCCAACGGCCCGGATGACAAATGGCGTTCACGCTTTCTGCTCAAAAACGCCACTGACGGACTGGTAGTGATCAGTGAACATGCTCGCCAGCAGGCGGTTGAGCGATTCAAGTTTCCCGCCAGCCGGATTGCAGTGATTGAGCCCGGGATCGATCTTGAGCGTTTCAATACCTCAATGGACCGTGAGCAGGCGCGCGCCCGCTTCGGTTTTGGTCCGGATGATTTCGTGATCGGCATGGCTTCGCGCATTCAGCCGCGTCGGCGGTTGGATCTGCTGCTCAACGCCGCTGCCGAGCTGCGCAAGCAGATTCCCAATCTCAAGCTGTTCCTGGTCGGTCATGGCGATGCCAATAACGTTGTACATGCGCCAGCCGAGCGGCTGGGCATCAGCGATCTGCTGGTAATGCCGGGTTATATCGAGGGTGATGATCTGGTGGCGGCCTACCGGGCCATGGATCTGCTGTACTTCCCGGTCGGTGGCACTGACCAGTCATGCCGGACCTTGCGCGAGGTGCTTGCCTGCGGTTGCCCGGTGATTGGCGGGAATGTGGGGTTTATCCCCGAACTGGTCAAGGAGGGGTTCAACGGGTTGCTGGTTGATCTGGATGTGGATCAGACCCGAGACAGCATCCTGGCCTTGTACCGGAATCCTGAGTTGCGTCAGCGTATGGCCCGCCAGGCCGGTGAAGATGCCGAAAAACGTTTCCGGCTGCGCCACCAGGCGCGTCAGAATCTGGCGTTGTATCAGCGTCTGCATGCCTACAAGGCTTTACCCCAGCCGCGCAAGCGGGTGAGCAAGCGGGCCTTGGCCTTGCTGGGTTTCTATGCCTATCTGGCGCTGTCTGAACTGGAGCTGTTCTGACAGAAGCCTGAACAAGTCCGCGTTGGGCGCCATCTCTGCTTTAATGGGAAGTGCAGGTTTTCCCAGATTTGCCGGAGGTGCCCATGGATATGCCGAACAAGACCCTGGCCGAGTTGTTCGCCCAACTCGGCCTCGATTCAGACCCGTCGAGTATCGACGCTTTTTTCGCGACCCATTCCCTGGACCACGATGCCAAGCTGTCTGAGGCGCTATTCTGGAATGCCTCACAGGCAGCGTTCCTGCGTGAAGAAATCCTTGAAGATGCTGAATGGGCGCCGGTAGTGGATGAACTCAACGCCCGTTTGCATGAGCGTTGAGTGCTACTTCTGCGCCCTGTGAGGCTTCTACTATAGGTGTCCAGCTTTAGCGGCATGTCGAGGGTTGAGCCGTTGTGTGGTGGGCGAAGTCATTGGACCAGCCCCTATGCGGGGCTGGTAAAACGTTTCAATGCCTGCTGCATAAACGGTTCCAGATCACCGGGTTGATAGCTATCGGGCTGCCGGCCAAAGGCGACGCTCAGGCGATTCCAGCTGTTGATGGCGATGATCGCAAAGGTCAGCCGGGTGATTTCCGTTTCGTTGAAATGTTCAGTCAGGCTCTTGAACCGGGCCTGTAGGTCCTGCTCATGGCTGATCAGGGTAACGGCTTCGGTCCAGGCCAGGACGGCTTGCTCGGCGGGACTGTAGACTCCGGCCTCGCGCCAGGCCGGCAGCAGATGAATGCGGGCTGGCTCGGCTCCCAGGGCCTGCAGATCCTTGCTGTGCATGTCGATACAGTAGGCGCAGCCGTTGAGCTGTGAAGCACGCAACTGAATCAGGGCGAGCAGTTCCTGATCGAGTGTCGAATGATGCAGGTGGGCGCTGATGGCGGTGAGTGCCTGCAAGGGCAGGGCGTCGGCATGTCTGAGGTAGTCGAGACGCATGGGTATAAACTCCAGTGGCTTGGTAAGTGTCAACAACCCCAGGACGTCGTAGCCTGGACAAGTGTGACAGCAACTGTCACAGACGGACGCAAGCCAACGTCCTGGCTGTACACCACCAGAGACTGCAACATGAATGACAAGGCTGAACTTTTTGATCAGGCCCGCCCGCGTTTGCTGGGCTTGGGCTATCGACTGCTTGGTACCCGGATGGACGCCGAGGATCTGGTACAGGATGCCTGGTTCCGCTGGAGCGAGGCTGATCATCAGCAGATTGCTGATCCCCAGGCCTGGCTTGTTACCGTGGTGACGCGGCTGGGGATTGACCGTCTGCGTCAGCTCAAGCGCCGCCGTGAGGAGTACAGCGGGCCGTGGTTGCCGGAGCCGGTGTTCGACGACGCGGTGCCGGGAGCCGAGCGTCTGGCTGAAATGGCCTCGGACCTGTCGATGGCCTTTCTGTTGGCCATGGAGCGCTTGAGCGCCCAGGAGCGGGCTGCGTTTCTGCTGCGTGAGGTGTTCGATTACTCGTATGACGAGATTGCGGCAATGATTGGCAAGAGTCCGGTCGCCAGCCGTCAGACCATCAGCCGCGCCCGTGCTCGTTTGCGTGATGAGCGGCCACGCTTCGAAGTGGACCCGGCGACTCACCGGCAATTGGTCGAGCGCTTCGTTGCGGCGATGGCGCAGGGAGACGCCCAGGCGTTTGCCAGTCTGCTGGCGGACGAGGTGCAGTGGATTGCCGATGGTGGCGGGCGAGTACGTGCGGCATCCCGGGTCTTGCACGGGGTGCGGGCGGCGACCCGCCTGGCGATGGGCTTGCAGCGCAGTTGGCGTGACCGGTTGCAGATGCGTCTGGCGCTGATCAATGGTCAGACCGGGGTGTTACTGATGCTGGATGGCCAGTTGCGCTCGGTAGTGCTGCTGGAAAGTGATGGTCGCGCGATCACTGGCATTTACTCGGTGGTCAATCCGGACAAGCTGCGCGGGGCCTCAGGCAGCTGTCACTGAGGCTGAGTTTCGGACTGGCCAAATTGCAACGCGGCCAGGCGGGCATACAGGGGGTTGTTGGCCACCAGTTCAGTATGACTACCCAGGGCCTGGAGTTGCCCCTGATCGATCACCGCGATCCGATCGGCATGCTGAATGGTGGCCAGCCGGTGGGCGATCACCAGTGTTGTGCGCCCCTGCATCAATCTGGGTAGCGCCTGCTGAATCAGGTGTTCGCTATGGGCGTCCAGCGCGCTGGTCGCTTCGTCGAGCAATAGTATCGGCGCGTCGAGCAGCAGTGCCCGGGCGATCGCCAGACGCTGCTTCTGGCCACCCGAAAGCCCCAACCCGGCATCGCCCAGGTGAGTTTCATAGCCTTGCGGCAGGGTCTGAATGAACTCTTCGGCATGGGCGGCCCGGGCAGCGGCTTCGACCTCCTGCTGGCTGGCCTGTGGCCGACCGTAACGGATGTTGTCAGCCACGCTGCCATAGAACAGGGCCGGATTTTGCGATACCAGGGCGAAGCAGCTGCGCAGCTCATCGGGATCAAGTTGGCGGATGTCGATGCCGTCAATTCGTATGCAACCACTACCGGGGTCGAAGAAGCGCAGCAGCAGGTCGAACAGCGTTGACTTGCCGGCTCCGGAAGGGCCAACCAGAGCCAGGGTCTCACCCGGACTGACGCTCAGATTGAACTGGTTGATGACCTGGCGCTGAGGCCGGGACGGGTAGGCGAAACTCACCTGTTCAAAACTGATTCGGCCACTGGGTGGCTGTGGCAGGTGCTCAAGGTCATGGGCTGGTGGGCCGATTTCCCGTTGGCTGGCCAGCAGTTCGAGGATTCTGCTGGTGGCGCCGGCAGCGCGCTGTAGCTCACCAATGACTTCACTCAGGGCGCCAGCAGAAACCCCAACGATCAGGCTGTAGAACACGAAGGCCGCCAGTTCACCGCCGCTGATGCGGCCCTGAATCACATCCATACCACCAACCCAGAGCATGACCCCAATCGCGCCCAGAACCAGGGTGATTACGGCAAAGGTCAGCCAGGCTCGTTGGGCAATCCGCTGACGGGCGACCTGAAAAGCCTGCTCGCTGACCTGGGCGAACCGGGTCTTGTCGGCATGTTGGTGGTTGTAGGCCTGGACAGTCTTGATCTGGCCGAGTATTTCACCAACGTAGGCACCGACATCCGCGACCCGGTCCTGGCTGAGCCGGGACAGGCGCCGCACCCGACGGCCAAAGAACAGAATCGGGGCAATCACCAGCGGAATGGCGGTCATCACGATGCTGGTGAGTTTGGGATTGGTGATGAACAACAGGATCACGCCACCGATCAGCATCAGCGCGTTGCGCAGGGCAATCGATACTGTAGAGCCAATCACCGATTGCAGCACCGTGGTGTCGGCGGTAAGGCGCGACTGGATTTCCAGGCCGCGATTGCTTTCGAAAAAGCCCGGATGCAGCTCAATCAGGTGATCGAACACCTGACAGCGGATATCGGCGACCACCCGTTCGCCAATCCAGGACACCAGATAAAAGCGGGCGAAGGTGCCGATCGCCAGCGCGACCACCAGCAGTCCGAACAGCGCCACCGACTGATTCAACTGCTGCGCCGAGCCTGTGGCAAAACCCTGGTCGACCAGCAGACGTAGCCCTTGCCCCAAGGACAGGGTAACGGCAGCAGTAAACACCAGTGCCGCCAGGGCGCCAAGCACCCACCAGCGATAGGGCATAACGAAGCGCCGAGCAAAGTCGAGTACATGCCTGTAACGCTGGGAAATCCGGCTCATAGCGCCTCGGAAAAGCCAAGTGTGATCCCTATGCTAACCTGAATAACGAAGCAACCCACGCACTTCCAACGGGGAGTCGTTGCAATGAGTGGAAAAAATATCTGGACTCACAAGGGAACCTTTCTGTTGGCCGCTGTGGGCTCTGCGGTCGGGTTAGGCAATCTTTGGCGCTTTCCTTATCTGACGGGTGAGAACGGCGGCGGCGCCTTTATTCTGGTCTACGCCTTGACCATCGCTGTGGTGGGGATCCCTATTTTGATCGCTGAGACTCTGCTCGGTCGCTCCAGCCGCCGCAGCCCGATCATGGGGATGAAATACCTGACGGAAAGTCACGGCACCAGTTCGGCCTGGCAGGTGATCGGCTGGATGGGGGCTGGTGCGGCCTTCGTGATCCTGAGTTTCTATTCAGTTATCGCTGGTTGGGCGATCCATTACACCGGGTTGCTGTTTTCCGGGGCTCTGGCCGGCGCTGATGCCGAAACGATAGGTGCCTCCTTCGGTGCCTTGCTGGCTTCGCCAGAACGTCTGCTGCTTTACCATACCCTGTTCATTGGCGCTTCCGGCTTGATTGTTGCCATGGGGATTCACAAGGGTATCGAAGGCGGGTTGCGGATCATGATGCCAGCCCTGTTCGTGATCCTCATGATTGTGCTGGTCTATGGTGTGGTGGTTGGGGATGCCGCTGCGGCCATGCGCTTTCTGTTTACCTTCAACCTCAATGATCTGAGCCTGGAGGGCTGGCTGCAGGCGATGGGGCAGTCGTTCTTCACCCTCAGCCTTGGCATGGGTGCGATCATGGCCTATGGCGCTTATATGTCCAGCGAAGCTTCCCTGACGCGTACTGCCGTCTCGATTGCGGTTGTTGACACGCTGATTGCCCTGATGGCTGGGGTGGCGATTTTTTCGCTGGTGTTTGGCAGCGGTATGGAGGCCGGGCAGGGACCGGGGCTGATGTTCGTAACGTTACCGATAGCCTTTGCCGATCTGCCGGGCGGTTCGATCCTTGGTGGGGTGTTCTTCATTTTGGTGATTGGCGCGGCGCTTACCTCAGCGATATCGTTGGTTGAGCCGGTGGCGGCCTGGCTGCTTGAGCGTTTCGATCTGAGCCGTCCAGTGGCGGTAGCCATCATGGTCGGTGGCTGCTGGGCGCTGGGGCTGCTGACCGTCTTCAGCTTCAATGTCTGGTCCGAGGGCACTATTACTCACCAGTGGTTCGGTCGCTCACCCTTCGATGTCTTGGAGTTCATTACCAACATCCTCATGCCTCTGGGTGGTTTGCTGATTGCGCTATTTGCAGGTTGGGCGCTGACCCGTGAGGACGTGATCCGGCAAATGGCGACCAATGATCGCTGGTTTTCCGCCTGGCAGTTCCTGGTGCGCTTCGTCGCTCCTACTGCGGTGGCCTTCGTCTTCCTGCGTACCATCCCGCAAGTCGAGGGATATTGGATGCCAGCCATCGGTGCAGTGCTGATCATTGGGGCCTTTACCGCAGGCCGGACTTTCATAATCCGGCGTTGAGCCGCTCTAGGAAGAAGGTTCTAGGAACAGGTGAAATGCTGGCAACAGTCTGTTGCCAGCATTCGCACAGCTGTTCTGGCATGATGTAGGGCTCTGACTGAACGGTCAGCCGTTCGTCCTTCTGTTTCCGGATATTCCATGCCTTTAAAGATTCTGCTCATTCTGGGTGGCCTGAGCGCTTTCGGCCCACTGGCCATCGACCTCTATCTCCCGGCATTTCCGGCCATGGCGGCCTCGTATGCCACCGATATCGAGCATATTCAGCTCAGCATGTCGGCATACTTCATCGGTCTGGCTTCAGGACAGTTATTCTATGGACCGATTGCCGACCGTTATGGCCGACGCAAACCGCTGTTATTTGGCATTGCCTTGTTCGCTCTGGCATCGCTGGCCTGCGCCTTGGCGCCAACCCTGGAATGGCTGCTGGCGGCGCGTTTTGCACAGGCGCTCGGTGGTTGTGCCGGGATGGTAGTAACCCGGGCAGTGGTACGCGATCTGTGCAAGCCGATTGAGGCCGCCAGGGCCTTTTCCCAATTGATGCTGGTAATGGGGGTGGCGCCGATCCTGGCACCCTTGCTGGGCGGCGGGATGCTAAAACTGGGTGGCTGGCCGCTGATTTTCTATTTTCTGACGCTGTTCGCCTGTCTGGCCGCTGTGGCGGTGTTCATCTGGCTGCAGGAAACCCTGTCGCCAACCCAGGAACGCCCGGCTTTATCTGGTGCACTGGGCCGCTACCTGCGTCTTTTGTGTGAGCCGGTGTTCATGTTCCATGCTTTGACCGGTGGGCTGGCCATGGCCGGCATGTTCGTCTATATCGCTGGTTCGCCGTTCGTGATCATCAAGCTGTACGGTATCGCGGCGGAGCATTTCGGTTGGTTTTTTGCGATCAATGCCGCCGGCTTTATCCTGTTTGCCCAGTTCAATAGCCGGCTTCTGCGTCGGCGTCCGCCAGTCAAGCTGCTGCAGCGCACCACGCTGGTATTTCTGCTGTGCTGTCTGTGGCTATTGGTCACTACTTTCGTGCAACCGGAGTCGTTGTGGCCACTGATGCTGCCGCTGTTCTTTGCGGTCTCGGTGGTGGCTCTGGTACTGCCCAACGCCTCGGCCTGCGCCATGGCCGGGCAGGGCCATCAGGCCGGGCTGGCTTCGGCGCTGATGGGCACCATGCAGTTTGTCATCGCCGGGATTACCTCGGCGCTGATTGGGGTGCTGCATGACGGCACGGCGATGCCTATGGCGCTGGTGATGACCGGTTGCGCGCTACTAGTCGTGCTCATGGCCCGGCAGGCGCGCCGGGCTGGTGGCGTGCGGTACGGAATGGGCTGATCAACTGGCCGCTACCTGGCGCGGGCTGCCGATACGCTCGAGCAGACTGTTCAGGCGTACGTCTGCCCCCAGCACATGACGTAGTTGGCCGTTCTGGTCAAAGACTGGTGCCGACAGGGTGAAGCAGTAGGCGTCGGTAGCGGAGGAGCGGTAGACCGGGCTGATATGCGGCTGGAGATTGTCCTTGACCGCCCGGAACCAGGGGCGGTCGGACCAGTTCTTGCCGCGCATGCTGCCTTTGGTCGAGGCCTTGAGGTCATCGGCCGGAATGTTCTCGCTGACCTGGATTCCGTCAGCTCCAACCAGATAAAGCAGTTCGAAGCGTGGATCACTGGCGATAAAGCTTCGCAAGCGCTGTTCAGCCTGGGCCGGTGGGCCGCAGAACACCTGCTCGCTGGCCAGTTCGGTGATCCGCTGACAAACCTGCTGATGCAGGTCGAGCTGGAACCCGCCCAGGCCCTCCAGCAGGTGATCGCCTTCTTCGCGTACGGCGGCGCTGTGGCGTTTGACCTGGGTGGCCTTGCCAAGCAACTGTCCGGCGACATCGGCAATGCTCTGTACGTCCTGGCTGACCGAGCGTACCGCTGCGCCGATCTGCTCGGTACCGCTGGCCATGCCAGCCATGCGCTGATCGAGTTGGGTCATGTCCTGACTGGCTTCGCTCAGGCGTTGATCCATGTTCTGAATACCTTCGCGCCCCTCGGCGATAGCCTGATGCATGCTCTGGCCAGCGTCATTCAAATGCTGCATGCCGGCACGGAAGGCTTCGATGATCTGGTTGACCTGGTCGGTGGCTTCGGTGGTATGTCCGGCCAGTCGGCGTACTTCGTCGGCGACCACGGCAAAACCGCGACCATGCTCGCCGGCGCGGGCGGCTTCGATCGCGGCATTCAGGGCCAGCAGGTTGGTCTGCTGGGAAATGCTGGCAATCATGCCGATGACCTGGGTGACCTCATCCAGTTGTTGGCCCAGGCGCTGAATTTCTCCGGCCAACTGGGCCTCGGCCGACTCTATGGTCTCGACCTGGCCAAGCAACTGATGGCTGTCGCTGCGGCACTGTTGCAGGCGGGCGTTGACGTCACTGCCGAGACTGGCGACCTGGGTCGCGCCGGGGACCAGCTCGGCCTCCAGGGTCATGCTGATTTGCTCGATGGCGCTGGCGATCAACTCCGAGGACTGGGCCAGTTGCTCGCCGTGGCTGGCAGTGTCTTCGGCAATGCTGGCCAGTTCCGGTGCGTGCGCTGCAATACCTACTGCCGCAGTCAGGCTGCTACTGATGCGTTGCTGCAGATTGCGAACGAAATCGGGCAGTCCGGGTAGCCGCTGCCCCTGACTATTGATGTCGACGCTCAGATCCAGGTGCGAGAGCAGGCGTTCCAGGTCGTTGCTGGTTTGTTGTCGATAGCGCGAACGGTTGAACAGACTCAAGATCGGCCCCTTGTCGGTGTGCGTTTATCTGGCATATTGCAAGCAGGATGCCATTATAAAGCGGCGGTATGAGGGGCAGACAGCAGGAAAAAGCGCCATTGGCGCCCATTACTGTAGATATGTGCGCGCAGTTGGTGCGTGGCTGGCATAAAAAACGGGCCTGCCCGTCAGGGGAGGCCCGTTGTGCTCAAGGCGGGTTCAACTCAGGCGTTGGCCCAGCGTTTGAGGATCAGGGTGGCGTTGGTGCCACCAAAGCCGAAGCTGTTGGACATGACCAGATTGGCGGCAGTGTCCAGGCGCTCGCGCAGGATCGGTAGATCACCGGCGTTCTCATCCAGCTCTTCGATATTGGCCGAAGCGGCAAGGAAGTTGTCGCGCATCATCAGCATGCAGTAGATCGCTTCCTGTACACCGGCTGCGCCCAGTGAGTGGCCGGACAAGCTCTTGGTCGAACTGATCTTCGGCGCTTTGTCACCGAACACTTCACGGATCGCTTTCAGTTCGGCGACGTCGCCAACCGGAGTTGAGGTGCCATGGGTGTTGAGGTAGTCGATGCTGCCCTCGACGGTGGCCAGGGCCTGCTGCATGCAGCGTACGGCACCTTCGCCGCTGGGGGCGACCATGTCGTAGCCGTCAGAGGTGGCGCCATAGCCGACGATTTCGGCATAGATCTTGGCGCCACGGGCCAGGGCATGTTCCAGCTCTTCGACCACTACCATGCCGCCGCCACCGGCGATGACGAAACCGTCACGCTTGGCGTCGTAGGCACGCGAGGCTTTTTCCGGAGTGTCGTTGTACTGGGTTGAGAGGGCACCCATGGCATCGAACAGCATCGACTGTGACCAATGCTCCTCTTCACCGCCCCCGGCGAAGACCACATCCTGCTTGCCCATTTGGATCAGTTCGGCGGCATGGCCGATACAGTGAGCGCTGGTGGCACAGGCCGAGGAGATCGAGTAGTTGACACCCTTGATCTTGAACGGGGTGGCCAGGCAGGCGGAAACGGTGCTACCCATGGTCCGTGGTACCCGGTATGGCCCGATCTTCTTGACGCCTTTTTCGCGCAGCAGGTCGACCGACTCCATCTGGTTCAGGGTTGAGGCGCCGCCGCTACCGGCAACCAGGCCAGTACGAACGTTGCTGACCTGTTCTTCACTGAGGCCTGCATCAGCAATGGCCTGTTCCATTGACAGGTAGGCAAAGGCAGCGGCATCGCCCATGAAGCGTTTGATCTTGCGGTCAATTGCTGCATCCAGGTCGATATCTACACTGCCGGAAACCTGGCTGCGCAGGCCCATTTCGGCGTATGAGGGGTTGTAGCGGATGCCCGGTTTGCCGGCCTTGAGGCTGGTGGCAACGGTTTCCAGATCCTGGCCCAGGCAGGAGACAATGCCCATGCCGGTAATCACGACGCGACGCATGGTGATAATCCTCAGAAGCTATCGGTAGAAGTGAACAGACCTACCCGCAGCCCTTCGGCGGTGTAGATCTCGCGGCCATCGACGGCCAGGCTGCCATCGGCAATGCCGAGAGTCAGCGAGCGGTTGATGGTGCGCTTGATATGAATCGTGTAGGTGACTTTCTTGGCGGTCGGCAACACCTGGCCGAAAAATTTGACCTCGCCAGAGCCCAGCGCGCGGCCGCGGCCCTCATAGCCCAGCCAGCCAAGATGGAAACCAACCAGCTGCCACATGGCATCGAGGCCCAGGCATCCGGGCATTACCGGGTCACCCTCAAAGTGACAGCCAAAGAACCACAAATCGGGGTTGATATCCAATTCGGCAACAATTTCGCCTTTGCCGAAGCGACCACCGGTATCGCTGATGTGAGTGATGCGGTCGATCATCAGCATGTTGGGGGCTGGCAATTGTGCGTTTCCGGGGCCGAACATTTCACCGCGGCTGCATGCCAGCAGTTCTTCCCGGCTGTACGCATTTTGTTTTGACATAGAGGCTCCTGCTCATCCCCGGCAGTATCGGGGTGTTATGTTTCGGCATTGCGACTGGATCACAAATGCCGTCAGCGTATCTTCAGACTGATTGGCTTCGGCGAAAGTCACACCGCTAAGGCACTGCTCTATGCAATGCGCTGAACGCGATGAGGATACCTGCGAAGGCGGCCGAGGACAAAAGTTTCCGTACCTCGGCCGTATTTGTGGGGGTGTGGGTCAGTCCAGTTCGCCGAATTTGGCCTGGAACGCGTCACGCAGTTCGCGTTTGAGTACCTTGCCGATGGCGCTGCGCGGTAGCTCGCTGGTCAGGATCAGGCGGTTGAGGCGCTGGGTTTTGCCGACCTGCTGGTTGAACCATTGCAAAATGTTATCGGCGCTGTCGCTGGCCCCGGGGTTGAGCACCGCGTAGCCGACCGGGGTTTCACCCCAGCTTCTGGATTGCACGCCAATGACGGTAGCCTCAAGCAGGGCCGGATGCTGGCGCAGAATCGCCTCCAGGTCACTGGGATAGATATTGAAGCCGCCGCTGATGATCATGTCCTTGCGCCGGTCCATCAGGGTCAGGAAACCCTCTTCATCGAAGCGCCCGACATCACCGGTGCGGATGAACCGCTTGCCGGTGCTGTCGAACCATTCGGCTTCGGCGGTTTTTTCCGGCTTATTGAGGTAGCCGGTCATCATGGCGGGAGAGTGGCCGACCACTTCGCCAATCTCACCTGCGGGCAGCTCGTGGCCATCTTCGTCGATAACACGCATGTCATGGCCGTCCAGCGGCTTGCCGACGGTGGCGAGTTTGTCCGGGTACTGATGGGCCGGCAGCATGCAGGAGCCGCCACCCTCGGTCATCCCGTAGAACTCAACCAGACCACCCGGCCAGCGGGCCAGGATGTCGGCCTTGAGCTCGGCATGAAAGGGGGCGCTGGTGCTGAACTTGACCTGGAAGCTGGAAAGATCGTACTGGTCGAAGTCGTCGCGGGCCATGATTCTTTGATATTGCACGGGTACCAGCATGGTGTGGGTAACCCGGTGTTCGGCGGCCAGGGCCAGGTACTTGCCAGCATCGAACTTGGCCATCAGCACCAGTGTGCCGCCCAGACCCAGTGTTGGCAGGAAGGATACCAGGGTGGTATTGGAGTAAAGCGGCGTGGAAATTAAGGTGACGCACTCGGGGCCATAGCCGAACGCGATTCCCCGCTGGATATGCGACCAGCGCATGCCGTGGGACTGGACAATGCCCTTGGGTTCGCCGGTGGTGCCGGAGGAGTAGATGATATTGAACGGCAGCTCCGGAGCCAGCTCCACTGGCTGCGGCGCAGCGTCGCACAGCCACTGGCTGAAGCCCTGCTGCGCACGGCTGTCGTCCAGACTGAGCAAGGTGGCGTGCAGTCTGCCCTTGACTGATTCGATGGCCTGGTCCACGGCCTGATCAACGAAGACCAGCTGGGCTCCGGAGTCGGCAATCATGGTCAGCAGACTGTCGGCAGTGGACGAGGGAGCCAGCGGAGCTACCACCACGCCGGCACGCAGGGCGCCAATGAACAGGCTGGCATAGGCAATCGAATTGCTGGCGCAGATGGCGATGCTGTCACCAGGTTTCAAACCATCACGTTGCAGCGCCGCCGCGACCTGATCAACGGTCTGGTTCAGTACCCGGTAGCTGACCTGGCGGCCGTCCTGGATCAGGGCCGGGTGTTCGGCACGTTCACGAGCATGCACCGCGACCAGGGCGGGCAGGGTGGTATAGGGGCTTTCGAGAGTTACGGGGGTCGAAGGGGTGATGCTCATGAACGCTTCCGCCACTGCTGTTGTTGTTGGGACAGCGTTCAGTGTGCCAGTTACCGGGCTGGAATCCAGCTTTCAGGGTTGGCGAAATAGTGACTGATCAGTCTGGTCAATGATCTTCGCTGGATAGGTTCCGGCAGCGCTCCAGAGCAGCTTGAAGCGCCTGGCGCGATACTGGTTTGCCAAGAAAATCCTGCATTCCGGCGGCCAGACAATGCTGGCGATCCAGTTCAAAGGCGCTGGCAGTCAGGGCGATACAGGGAATCGGCTCGATATGTTGGGTTTGACAGTACTGGCGGTATTGACGACAGACTTCCAGGCCGTCGATATCCGGCAACTGGATATCCATGAGAATGGCGGCGTAGTGCTGTTCGGGTGTTCGTAGCAGTTCCAGTGCCTGGGTGCCGGTTGCGGCGACTTCGACGCGCAGGGAGAGGCTGCGAAGCATGCCTTCGATCACCATCTGGTTTACCGGGTTGTCTTCGACCAGCAGGATCGGCTGCTCGTTGTCGTGCGGGCCGACACGGGTGGTGGATGCCGACTGGGCATTGAGTGGCGCCAGCGAGCGAGTCAGGGGCAGGGAGAGGGTGAAGCAGGAACCATGGCCTTCGCGACTGACCGCGGTCAGCTCGCCGCCCATGTGATGGGCGAAGGTGCGGGCGATCGACAGGCCAAGGCCGGTGCCGCCGAACCGTCGTGAAGTGCTGCTGTCAGCCTGGCGGAAGGCTTCGAACATGCTGTCCAGACGGTCTGAAGCGATGCCGATGCCGGTATCTTCTACCCGGCACTGCAGCCATATCTGGTTGGGACCATCTTCACTCCAGTCGGCCCGCAGGCGGATGCTGCCTTGTTCGGTGAACTTCAGTGCATTGCCTATCAGGTTGACCAGAATCTGACGAATCCGGGTCGGGTCGCCGACCACCGTGCAGTCCATCGGGTCACCTTGCAGCTCAGTAATCAAGCTCAGGCCTTTCTGGCTGGCCGCATGCTCGAATACCGCAACCGAGCTACGCAGTAGCTGCGGCAGATCAAAACCGATGTGCTCGATTTCGACCGCGCCGCGCTCAATGCGCGAAAAATCAAGAATGTCGTTGATGACCTTTAACAGATGGTCGGTAGAGTCGCCGGCGATTTCTACGTACTCGGTCTGTTCGCGATTTAGCTCAGTCGTTTCAAGTAGTTGCAGCATGCCCAGCACGCCGTTCATCGGGGTGCGTAGCTCATGGCTCATCATCGCCAGGAAGTCAGACTTGGCGCGGTTGGCCGATTCGGCCTCTTCGCGTGCCTTGACCAGTTGTTCGATAGCCTGTTGCTGCTCCTGTCGGGCTTGCTCCAGGGTACTGGCCAAGGCGTTTATATTGCTCATCAAGTGACCAATCTCGTGTTGATCACTGACGTTCAGGCGAGTGTTCAACTGGCCCTGGCTCAGGGCGTTGACAGCCTGACTCATGTCCCGCAGCGGCTTGGCCAGCGCCTGTGCCAGGCGCAAGGCCAGGATCAGTGCGGCGATCAGGGTCAGGGCGGCCAGCCCCAGCCCACTTAGCAGTATCTGGCGTTGCCGTTTAAGGAAGGCTGCGTTGCTCAGACCAACTGAGACCTGGCCCAGATATTGTGGCTCTCCCCGTGGCGTGGTTGGGGTGTCTAGCAGAAACAGGTCGCTGTGCAAGGCAACGCGTTCGCGCAGGATATCGGCTGTGAAGTGACGTCGCTGGCCGTCTTTGGGCGGTTGACGCTCCAGGCTGAGCAGTATCTGTCCTTGGCTGTCGAAAACCTGAACATGTTGCACATGGGGAATGTCCAGCGTACCGCGAACCAGGCTTTCGAGTGTGTCGATATTACCGCTGATAACTCCATATTCGGCAGCGGTGGCCAACTGTTCGGCAATGCGCTGCCCAGTTTCGTTCAGTGCTTGATTGACGTCATCCAGACGTGCACTGATGAAGTAGCCAACCAGTGCCAGACTCAGCAGCATGACAGGAAGCAATGCTATTAGTAGCAATCTGCGCTGAATGGTGCCGCGTTTCAGGACTTTCACTGTTGTTGCTCCTGGGCCGCGATTAACTGGGCCAACTGCTTGTCTTCCGGCAGTGTGAGGCCCAGCGAACGGGCGACCTGCGGGTTGCTGAGAACTGAGAAATGGCTCGGGTAACTAATGCGCCCGGCTACCCAGGGCATATCCATGAGTTGAGCCAGACTGCGGGCCATGTCAGTTGGAGTGCTGTAGGTGGTGCTGAGACTGCCAGCGCCAATAAACGGGGCGCTCGGACCAATCAATACCTTGTTGCGGGCATAGCTTGTCAGCAAAATGGTTTTCACTTGGTCTGCATTGTAAATGGAGGGATCGTCCAGCCCGATCAGGACATCACTGTCTGCCAGAAGGTCAATCAGCCGACGGGGCAGGTGAGCGGAATCTTCGACGAGGGCGCTGTTGATTTGCAGGTTGTGGCGCCTGGCAGCCTGTTCCCAATCAAACAACTGCCACTGTTGTGTTTCGCTATAGAGCAGCCCGCTGCTGCTCAGACGCGGAATCAGCAGTTTGGCCAAATGAAGCTGACGGTCAGGTTTGGCGCTGGCTAGCAGCAATTGCAGACTGCTGGGTAGGACTGGACGGCCCAGGCGGGTCAAACCGTCAAGGGTGATGTAGGAGGCCAGCGTGGGGGTCTCCAGATCCTGCAGCAAACGCCATTCCAGAGCCCGCTGCCCCAAGGTAATTATGAAGTCTGCAGATTCAGGCGCGGGCTGCTCGTCGAGCAGATGGGTTGTGATGCGGTCAGCGGGCCGCTGTTGTTTCAGGTTTTGAACGAATTCGCGAGTCAGTTCGGTATGTGCTGGCAGAACGACGGCAATGTCGCTGGCCAGGGCGGATGTTGAGCCCAGCAGTATCAACAGCACGGCAAACAGAAGCTGACGCCATGCTTTCATGACGGCCTCCGGGTGCTGTATGAATGGTCCATGGCGACATTCCTTGTCTGCAATGACAGGACTCCAGAAAGGGGGAGCCCCTTGTTCACTGGCTTCAGAAGTTTAGCTCAGCACTGAGATAGTAGTGATTGCGACTATCGTACAGGTTTTCCGACCAGGTGAGCGCTTCGTCGTCCAGTCGGTGCTGCCAAGTCAGCGCCAGTTCCATGCTGCTGTTGTTGCCCAGTGCAAAACGCTTGGCCAGTCGGCTGTCCAGGCGCTCGAATCGGCGCTCGTTAAGCTTATCTGCACCGTAATAGATCAGGCTGCTTTCGAAACCGGCCGGCCATTGCCGCAACCAGGCGGCACTACCTGAGTGGCGGGCTGTCAGGCGCTGATCGAAACGGCTACTGGCCTCAAAGTTGATCTGCGCATGGGTTAGACGCAGGCGGTCGCGTCGGGTCAGGCGCCAGTCAAGCTGGGTCTCTACTCCTCTGAAGCGAATGCTGGCGTCGTTGTTTGGCAGAAAGTCATCGACCCGCAACGGTTCGCTGATCATGTCGTTGATCTGTTCCCGGAATACGCGTATGTCGATTGCCAGCCCCAAGTGGTGGAATTGGCCGTTGTAACCGAGTTCCTTGGAGCGCATTTTCTCCTGCTGGAGATTGCCGGGCCCGTAGGCGACTGCATAGTAGGTCTGTGGACCACTGAGCGGGCCGCTGAGATTCTTGATCTGGTAGGTCCAGTGGGCATTGTTCTCGTACATGTCCGGCGAGCGGACGGCTTCGGAGTAGACCAGACGCAGGCTGTGTTGGGGGGCAATGAACAGGTTGGCGGCCAGACGCGGAGAAAATGAGGTGCCGATCAGCGAGGCATCTTCGTACATGCCCCCGGCCTGCAGTAGCAGACGCTGATGCGGACGTACTTCAATATTGCTGAAAACCTGAACAATATCGTTTTTCACAGTGCCGGCAAAAAAGGTTCGTGAACTGGCTTGGTCGTGCCGGTAGCTGATTCCGTTGACCATGCGCAGCCAGTGAGAGAGGCGACGAGTATCCTGGAGCTCGAGCTGGTAGCGGGTTTCGCGAATGTTCTGGTCAATGTCCCAGCACGCCGGATCACTATCGAGTGAGTCGAGGTGTTTCTGTTTGACAATGTCAGCTAGATCACCAATTTCCTCGGTATATTGACCGTCTGTGGTCTGCATCAAGAGTGTGCGCATATCTCTATGAATGTTCTCTGGGCGCAGGAACTGGCTGACCCGTCGAGCAGCCAGGGTGCTTAGCTGGTTGATCCGGCGTAGCTCGGGTGACAGTGTCACCGGTGCGTTGCACACTCGCCAGTCACGCAGTCGTTCCATGTGCTGGGCATAGGCCATGAGCTGGAAACTGTGAACAGGACTGGGTTCGATTTTCCATAGCCCTTGCAAGGCGTAATCCTTGCCGCTGATATCTGCTGGTGGTGTGTGGGCTCCGACGACTCGGTCATACTGGCTTTGCGGTGGGTTGGGCACCCGAACGAATGGACTGAACTCGTAATAGCTCTGGCGATTGGTTTCACTAGCGGCAGCTTGCCAGTCAAGGGTCTGGTTGGCTGAAAGTTGCAGTGAGCTGCTGAGATTGATGCGGCTGAGGCGACGACCGTCGCGGTAGTCTCGGCCATCGGGGAAGTGATCGAAACCATCATCCTCCTGCCCGGACAGGCTCAGGCGCCAGTGACTGTTCTCACCGGCGGTGCCCTGGCTGGCATACCAGTCGTTGACCCCGCGTTTGCCGCGGGTGATCTTGAGTGTGCTGCCCAGTGTTTCTCGAGGGTGGCGGGTAACGATATTGATTACCCCCATCAGTGCGTTGGCGCCATAGGCAGCGGTATTGGGGCCGCGAAATACTTCGATATGCTCGATGTCCTCAATCGCCAGAGGGATCTCCGTCCAGTCCACTGTGGCCAGACCGGGCCGGTAAACTGAACGTCCGTCAATCAAAACCTGCAGGCGCCTGGCTTCGGTGACATTGGTACCGTGATAGTTGACATTGATCTGGTTACCGCGCCGATAGCCGATCATCATACCAGGGACCAAACGCAGAATTTCCGGGATATCCCGAGCCCCTGTGGCGCGGATCAGCTCGCGATCAATGACTGTCATGCTACCGGGAACTTCGGTGGGAGCCTGCTTCAGGCGAGAGGCACTGAGCACAGTCGGCAGTTCGGGAGCGTTCAGCAGAGGATCATCGAAAGCGGCGACAGGCAAGGCCGTCCCCAGCAAAAACAGGGCTGTAATGCGTCTGGAGCGCGATATCGGCATAGTGATGGCGTCGAGTTATCGTTTTGACTTTGGCCCCCATATTAACGGTAGCCGATGGTTTTTCCACTCCCTGATCGCTGTTATTCTGCGGCCACCCTATACTGATTCAACGTTGTTCGGTTGGACAGGCTACCGGGCCGCGTTGACTACTCAAGCGTATGTTACAAAGCAGCAAGGATTTTTCATGACCGATCAAAAAGTGCCTGTAGCCGTTCTTGGTGGCGGAAGTTTTGGCACCACCCTGGCCAATCTGCTGGCCTGCAATGGCGTTCCGGTAACCCTGTGGCTACGTGATCAGCAAGTTGCCGATGCAATCAGCCGGGAGCATGAGAACAGCCGTTATCTGCCTGGTATCAAGCTGGATCAGCGGCTGCGGGTCAGTACTGATCTGATGGCGACGCTGGCCGACGTTGAGCTGGTGTTTCTGGCGATTCCCAGTAGCGCCTTTCGCACGGTGTTGCAGCAGATTGGTCCGGCCCTGGCTGGCAAAGGCGTGATCAGTACTACCAAAGGGATTGAGCAGCCGGGCTTTCTGATGATGAGTGATATCGTCGAGCAGGAAGCTCCTGAGGCTCGGGTGGCGGTGCTGTCCGGGCCGAATCTGGCCAAGGAAATGGCTGCTGGCGCCTTGACCGCTACGGTGGTGGCCAGTGATGACGAGGCGCTGTGCCGTGAGGTGCAAGAGGTGCTGGGTAGTCGTAGCCTGCGAGTCTATGCCAGCCAGGATCGCTACGGAGTTGAGTTGGGTGGGGCGCTGAAAAATGTCTACGCAATCATCTCCGGTATGGCTGCGTCAATGGGCCTGGGCGAAAACACCCGCAGCATGCTGATCACTAGAGCGCTGGCTGAAATGACCCGATTTGCCGTGCATATGGGTGCTAACCCACTGACCTTCCTGGGGCTGGCCGGGGTAGGTGACCTGATCGTGACCTGCATGTCGCCACTGTCGCGCAATTACCAGGTTGGACATGCGCTGGGGCAGGGCTTGTCTCTTGAGGAAAGCGTAGCCCGGCTTGGTCAGGTAGCTGAGGGCGTTAATACACTCAAGGTGCTGAAACAGAAGGCAGATGAGGAAGGAGTCTACATGCCGCTGGTCAGTGGTCTGCATGCGATCCTGTTCGAGCAGCAGCCGCTGGCTCAGGTTATTGGCAAGTTGATGAGTGCCGAGCAGAAGCATGATGTTGAATTCGCGGCCTTTATGGCTTGCACACCATTGGAGGGGGTATGAGCGAGAAACCTGGTTTCGTGGCGTCAGTCAGCTCGGCGGATTTCTGGCTGCGACTGCTGTACATCCTGCTGTTTGCGCTGGCCTGGCAGGTTTGTGAATTGCTGTTGCTGGTGGTGGTTATTGTCCAGATCGGCTTCCGCCTGTTCCAGGGTGAAGCCAATGTTCGGGTGGCAGGACTGGGTAACAGTCTGTCCCAGTATGCCTGGCAGATTGGCCGTTATGTCAGTGGGGCGAGTGAGCAAAAGCCCTGGCCGTTCATGGAGTGGCCGGCCGCCGAAGCTGAGTGGCAACGCAAGCCGGGTACGCCTGGCGATGAGGCACCCAAACCATGAAACTCTGGATTTTGCGTCATGGCAAAGCGCAAGCCATGGCCGCATCCGATCCGCAGCGAGCGTTGACCGAGCGGGGGCGTGCAGATGTCCTGCACATGGCCGAACTGTTACGTGACCAGCCGTTGGATGGCATCCTGGCCAGCCCGTATCTGCGGGCTCAACAGACTGCCGGGCTGGTAGGGGAGCATCTGAACTTTGCCCGTGGCGTGGCTACCGCTCCCTGGCTGACGCCGGATGATGACCCCATGCAGGTGATCAACTACCTGAGCGAGCGCAGTGAGCAGTCGCTGTTGCTGGTCAGCCATCAGCCACTGGTCAGCCAGTTGGTAAGCCTGCTGGTCGAAGGGCACCGTCGCGGGCACTACCCCATGCCAACCGCTGCCCTGGCCTGTCTGGAAATGGACGTGGTTGCTGCCGGGGTGGCGCAACTGTTGAGCTTGAATACACCAAAAGATTCTTGAGTTGCTGGGCAGTTCCACCTGTTGCTTTGAATGCCAAAGGTTCTGAGCTTGTTGCCAGGGCTCTGGCATGGGATAGTGAGCCCCATTAAGGCGCAGGGCCGGGTTGCCCGGCTCGTGACAACAATAACTACAAATCTCACGTTGATAGAGGTGACGCCATGAACAACCAGGTGGCGCTGGCTGGTTCATCCGCATTGGACGCGTTTTATGCTCGCGAGCAGGCTCATCCTGATAAGACCTACCTGATCCAGCCACTGCCCGGCGGACAGGTTCAGCAGTATACCTGGGGGCAGGTGGGGGATCAGGCCCGCCGTCTGGCGAGCTATCTGCTTAGTCTGGAGTTGGCTCCGGGTAGCTGTATTGCCTTGGTGTCGAGGAACTGTGCCCACTGGATCATTGCCGACCTGGCGATCTGGATGGCAGGGCATGTCTCTGTCCCTTTGTATCCCAACCTGACGGCTGATTCGGCCAGGCAAATTATCGAACACTCCGAATCGCGGGTGGTTCTGGTTGGCAAGCTGGATGACTGGGCCTCTCTGAGCTCGGGGCTGCCTGAGGATATTCCTTGGGTTGGCCTGCCACTGGCGGCCGAGGATGCGCGTCTGCGGCCCTGGCAAGAGCTGATGCAGGCCTATGAGCCGATGACGGATAGCCCGACACCGGATCCCGAGGCGCTGGCCACTATTGTTTACACCTCCGGTACTACTGGCATGCCCAAGGGGGTGATGCTGAGTTTTGCTGGCATGTACTTTTCCGCCAAGAACTGTTTGAGGCTGTTCGGGATTACCGATCAGGACCGCCTGTTGTCCTACTTGCCGTTGTGTCATGTGGCCGAACGGCAGTTTGTTGAGATTGCGTCACTGCTGGCCGGTGAAACGGTGTACTTCTCTGAGACATTTGAAACCTTTCTGCAGGACATGCAGCGGGCCAGACCGACCGTATTCTTTGGTGTGCCGCGGATCTGGGTCAAGCTCCATCTGGGGGTGATTGCCAAGATGCCGGCGCGACTGCTGGATGCGATGCTGAAGGTGCCGGTGCTCAGGCACAGGGTAGGGCGCCGGGTGTTGGCCAGGCTAGGACTGGATCAGATCCGCTATGCGGTCTGTGGTGCGGCACCGGTGCCGCCGAGCCTGCTGGAGTGGTACAAGCGCCTGGGGCTAAAGATCGCCGAGGTGTATGGAATGACCGAAAATTGTGGCTATTCGCACTTGGGCCGGCCGCGCAAGCTCAAACCCGGCTGGATCGGGCTGCCCAATCCAGGGGTTGAGTGCCGGATTGCTGAGCAGGGCGAAGTGCTGGTACGCAGCAAGGCCAATATGCTTGGCTATTACAAGGACCCGGAAAGAACCTCTGAAACCCTGGATGAGCAGGGGTTTGTGCACACAGGTGATGTTGGTGAAATCGACAATGAAGGCTTTTTGCGCCTGACCGGCCGGCTCAAGGATATCTTCAAGACCTCCAAGGGCAAGTATGTGGCGCCAGGGCCGATTGAGAGCCTGCTGGCTGAATATGAGCGTGTCGAGCAGGTATGTGTGGTTGGCGACAACCTGCCTCAGCCTTTGGCGCTGATTCAGCTGTCGGAGCTTGGGTTGCGTCAGGCCCAGCAACAGCGTGCAGTGCTGGAGCAGATGCTGGGAGAGTTGTTGCTGGCGGTCAACGCGCGGCTTGATCGGCATGAGAAGCTGGGATGTCTGGTGGTGATTGGTGATGCCTGGCGGATCGAAAATGGCTTCATGACACCGACCCTGAAAATCAAGCGCAGCGTGGTCGAGGCCACTTACCGCGAGCAGTGCGAGTTGTGGTCGGTCAGTGGCCAGCCCGTGGTATGGCATGCCATGGACTAACGCTGAGCGAGCGTTATGCTGACGTATTCACAGGCTGCGCCAGGCTTGTCCCGAGAACTGAATCTGTTAGGGTCTGGGCCTGAACAAGAGCCGAGAAGTCGACATGCAAACAACAAGTAGTCACGAGGTGCGATTCAATCTGCCCTCCATTGAGGTTGCGGCCAAGGTCTGGGGTGATCCTGACAGCTTGCCGGTTATCGGCCTGCACGGCTGGCTGGACAATGCTGCCACCTTCGACCTGATTGCACCACGTCTGCAGGGCGTTCATCTGGTGGCGCTGGATTTACCTGGGCATGGGCTGTCCGGGCATCTGCCTGCCGGTGGTTACAGTCTTTGGCAGCAGGCCGCGACAGTGTTGCAGGTAGCTGAAAGTCTGGGCTGGGAGCGTTTTGCTCTGCTTGGTCACTCAATGGGCGCAATCATCAGCGGGATTCTTTCCGGAACCTTGCCGGAGCGGATCATTGGTGCAGGGTTGATCGATGGTTTGCTGCCATTCACCTCCGAAGCCGACGATGCACCCAAGCAGATGGCACGCTTCTTCGAAGCCAGCCTGGCGCTCAGCAGCAAGCGCAAACCGGTTTATCGCAGTATGGAACAGGCGGTCAGCGCGCGGGTCATGGGCGGAACCACGCCATTATCACGCGAGGCCGCGGGTATCCTGGTCGAGCGAGGGCTGATGTCTGACCACGGCGGCTGGACCTGGCGTACCGATCCGCAGTTGATGCTGCCTTCACCATTACGATTTACCAGCCGACATGCACTGACCTTTATTGAGGCGATCCGCTCACCGGTGAGTCTGGTGCTGGCCAATCAGGGCGTCATGCATAAGCATCCCCAGGTATTGGAGCGGATCGAGCGCTTCGAGCATATCGTCGTGCATCGGATTGATGGTGGCCATCACCTGCATCTTGAAAGCCAGGCCCCGGAAGTGGCAACGATTCTTGACAGTTTTTTCCAAGGCCTGGCTTGACCACTCAGGCGCACTGGGCAAGGCTTGCAGCATGAACCTGTATCCAGGTTGCGTTTGGCCATAAGGAGTGTCGATGTCGTACAGATCGCGTGTTGGATTGGGAGGGGCAGCCATAGCCCTGTTTGCCATGGGGCCGGTGGGGTGGGCTGCGGCGAACGAACGACTGGTCATTGAGCCCTTTCCGCGCTCGTCGATAGTACAGCAGGTAGTGGAGGAAAGCGTCGATCACGGCGTGGTGATCGGCAGCATCCGGCGAATCAACAATCAATTGCGGGCCGAACGCGAAGTGCGTACTACCGGCGAACTGATAAGGGTGACTCTGGAAATTCCTGCAGGGCACGACAGTACTGAGGCTTTCCTGCATGCCAAGCGCCAAGTGCTGGCGCAGCCGCACCGCATGCTGTATTTCTGCGAAGGCCGTGAATGTGGCAGCAGCAGCCTGTGGGCCAATCAGGTATTGGGGTTCGCCCGTCTGTATGGCCCTGAAGATAATCAGGCCTATGTATCCATGCGCCTGGATGACGAGCCGCAGCGTTTCATCAGTCTTTACGCGATTACCCGCGGCAATCGCCAGGTTTTTTTGCACATTGACCAGTTCACCCCGGATCAGCCAGTAACCGAGGCGCTGTATCCGACGCCGGCGACGCTGGTCAAGGTCCTTCGGGCGGACGGGGCGATAGACCTACCAAATGCCGACATGACCGATCCCGACAGTGAGGCCACTCGCACCTGGCTTGATCTGCTTAATCGTGCTCTGCGAACCGATATGCGTATGCGCGTAGCGGTTCACGGAGTGCAGGCGCCAGCTTTCGTTCAGGCGCTGGTTGACCGTGGTATCCGGGATCAGCGCCTGGAAGTGGGGGAGCCTAGTCCAGAGGTAGGGATACGGATCAGTACGCTCTGACCCGTCAGCGCTGACGGCGTGCGGGGCGCACCTCCAGACGGTCGGGCAGAGCCTGAATCGCCAGCCAGTCGAACAGTTGAGTGCGGTAACGACCTGCATTGAACAGTTCGGCCTGGTTGTCGTAATGCCGGTCGAATGGGTTGCCTGACTGTCCCAGCGGATTGATGCCCAGAGTGCCGTTGAGATCACCCAGATCAATCATCCGCCGGGTTGAAGGGCCCGCCTTGACCCGGTAGCTACTGCCGCCTAGGTCAAAGGCCATGTTGTTGAGCGTTTCGCGGCCGCCGTCGACGATCACCGGATCGGTATTGAATCGGCTGCCGAACCAGGTTTTGTCCGCCAGCGGATGAATGTGCTGAAGGCTGATCATCCGGTCCCAGGTCCAATCATTCGGATCAATCCCGAACTGTTCTACCAGCGACTCGAAGGTGCGCGCCCAGGCATGCTCGATAGCAGCCTGACGTCCGTCCAGGGTTGGCTGCAGGCGGTTGTCCCACCAGGGTGAAGCCGGTTTCCAGTACAGGCTGTTCAGGCTTTTTTCGGCCATGTAAGTGTTGCGGAAAAACTCATAGCGGGGGCCCAGTTCGTCAGCGAACAGGGCTTCCATGAGCTTTTCCTGCCAGCGCTGGAAAATGGTGGCGCCCACGCTGCTTCGTTGGAAGTTGCCGTCCCATTCGCCCAGGATCGCCATGGCACGCTCGGCAGGGGCGCGCAGATCAGTGCGCAGCAGGTGTTCATTGAACAGTGGCAGAGCGTCACGGACCATGGCCAGGGCCTGGGGACGCTGCGTGTCGAGCTGCATGGCCTTGAACCTGGCGAGGTCGAAAGGCTCGTCGCTATTGAGCATTTCGGCCAGGCGCTCGGCTCGTTCACTTGGAGCGTAATAACCGGGCAGGATGCGCCGAGGATTGCTGTTGGGGTAGGGGTTGTTGGCGCTGAACAGATAACCCTCGCGCGGGTTGATGACTCGAGGGTTGGCCGAAAACGGCTGATAACCGAGGAAGTCGTCGCGGCCACTACTGCCATTGAGCAGAGCAAAGCCATTGCTGCTGGCCGGCCAGCGTTTGAGTCGGCCGATAGCCCACATGCCGATATTGCCTTCAACGTCGGCATACACCACATTCAGGCCTGGCGACCAGTGCAGTGCTGCGGCCGCCTCGAACTCCTGCATGTTGTTGGCATGGGCAAACCCGTAAAAGGCTTCGGCCGAATCGTTCTCGGGGTCAAGGAAGGTCCAGAACAGGCTGACTGGCTGACGTTCCAGGCTTTCCAGCTCGCCCGGTAGATCGTTGATGATTGGGCCGTGACGCGAGCTGCGCATGCGGACCAGGCGGTCTTCCTGACCACGAATCTTGATGACCTCTTCGTGTACCCGCAGGCGTTGCCAGCGATCGACCGCCCAGACCTGCTCCGGATTGTCGGGATTGACCCGTTCACGGTAAAAGTCGATCTCATCGTTCATCAGCATGGTCAGCCCCCAGGCATGCTGACGGGTTTGTCCGAGCAGGGCGAACGGCAGGCCCGCGAGGAAGTGTCCGTAAACCTCATGCTCAGGGGTGCGAATATGAGCTTCGTACCATACCGCCGGCACCGAAAAACCGATATGCGGGTCATTGGCCAGCAATGGGGCACCATTAAGGCTACGATCAGCGCTCACTGCCCAGGCGTTACTGCCCATGAACTGGCCAGCAGGGACGCTGCGTTCAACTTCGGCCAACTGCTCCAATAGGGGCGTCAGCAGGCTGGTCTGACTCGGGCTTTGGGGCTGGGCGCGGGGCGGCAGGCTGTCTGGCCAGCCGGGTACCAGGTCCTGCATGTGACGCGGGCCCAGGGTGCCGCGAACATGGTCAACCAGCGCATCGGTCTTGAATGCTTCAGCGAAGGAGTAGGCCATATAGCCCATGATGTGGGCGATATCGGCTGTGCTGAAATAATCTGGTCGGGTCATCAGCAAGCGGTATTCGACCGGGCGTCCGCCCTGGTCGATGTATTGATTGATCCCGTCCTGATAGGCTTTGATCAGTTGAACATGAGGCTTGTCACTTTGCTCTTGAAGGCGTTCGGCATACTGGCGGGCATAGCGACTGATTCCCAGGGTGCGAAAGAATCGGTCGGTATTGAACGAGTCCTGGCCAAACAGTTCGGATAGCCGGCCGGCGCCAATTCGGCGCAACATGTCCATCTGGAACAGCCGGTCCTGCGCATGCAGGTAGCCTAGGGTGCGATAGGCGTCGAGGTCGTTGCTTGCATCGATGTGGGGGACCCCCCAGGCATCGTAAAATACGTTGACCGGAGCCTTGAGGCCGGTCAGGTTGAGCTGACCGCTACGCCGGGCTTCGGCGCTGTGTTGAACCCAATTCCAGCCGGCGATCAGCACAATCGCCAGCAAAGACAGGGCTGCCAGCAGTTTTATTTTGATGGATTGACGACCTTTAATCACGATTGACCTTGGTTAGAGCGAAACGGTCCGGGCATCATGCTTAGTGGGATTGTCCTCGTCAATCCGGATTCACCGAATGGAGAACTGAACATGGGGTTGCGTGTTGCACTGGTGCTGGGTAGCGGCGGAGCCAGGGGCTATGCCCACATCGGCGTCATCGAGGAACTTGAACGCCGGGGCTACGAGATTGGCTGTATCGCCGGGTGCTCAATGGGCGCGGTAATTGGCGGGATTTATGCCGCCGGCCGGCTGGACGACTACCGTGACTGGGTCTCAGGACTGGATTATCTGGACGTTCTGCGCCTGCTGGATATCGGCTTCGGCAATCTGGGCGCAATTCGCGGCGAGCGAGTCTTCGGCCGGATTCGAGAGATGCTGGGTGATCAGCAGATCGAAGATCTGGCGATCCCTTTCACCGCAGTCGCGGCCGATTTGACCAATCAGCAGGAGGTCTGGTTCCAGCAGGGCTGCCTGCACCAGGCCATGCGTGCCTCGGCCGCGATCCCCAGTTTGTTCTCGCCGGTTCGCCAAGGCTCGCGAGTGCTGGTCGATGGCGGTCTGCTCAACCCGTTGCCTATTGTTCCGGTGGTGTCGGCGCACTGCGATCTGATTATCGCCGTCAACCTCAATTCCACCCACACCAATGGTTACACTCTACCGGTGATCGAGCGTCCGGCCCCGGTGCGTCAGCAGTGGGAGCAGTGGCTGGAAATGTTCAAGTTTCGCAACTGGCTGGCGCGCAAGAGTGTGGAGGATAGCGCCGAGAGTGATGCCCTGGCCTATCTGCCAGAAAGCCAGGAGGCAGATGTGGCGCCACATTCGCGTGAGCAGGATATGGATAAGCCACTCCAGGTCGAGGGGAGTGGTGGTCCGGCCAGCATGCTCGAGCTGGTAACGCTGTCTTTTGAAGCGATGCAGGCCTCGCTGACCCAGTACAAGATTGCCGGTTATCCCCCCGATCTGGTGATCGATGTACCCAAGCGGCTGTGCCGGTTTTTCGAGTTCTACCGGGCTCCTGAACTGATTGAACTGGGCCGTCAGGTGGCCAGCGATACCCTGGATCGGTTCGAGCACAGCCGGCATTGATGCGCGGCTCGCCGCAGCTGGTAGAATGCCGGCCCCGATCTGCCAATGAGCGATAGTGAGAGATTAAGGCATGACTCAGACCGTGCGATTGACCGAATACAGCCATGGTGCCGGCTGTGGCTGCAAGATATCTCCCAAGGTGCTGGATGAAATCCTGGCGGTCGGTCAGCCCGGCCCCAGTTTCGAGCGGCTGTGGGTGGGCAACGCCAGTCGCGATGATGCGGCCGTTTTCGGTCTGGATGATGAGACCGGCATCGTCAGCACCACCGATTTCTTTATGCCCATCGTTGATGATCCCTATGACTTTGGCCGTATCGCCGCCACCAATGCAATCAGCGATATTTACGCCATGGGCGGCACACCATTGATGGCCATCGCCATTCTGGGCTGGCCAGTCAATGTGTTGGCCCCAGCGATTGCCGGCGAGGTCATCGCCGGAGCCCGTGCCGTTTGCGCCGAGGCAGGCATGCCATTGGCTGGCGGTCACTCGATTGATGCCCCTGAACCGATTTTCGGTCTGGCGGTCACCGGGCAAGTCACCCGCAGTCAGCTCAAGCGTAATGATCAGGCCCAGGCCGGAGCCCGGCTGTACCTGACCAAGCCGCTGGGCATCGGCATTCTTACCACGGCTGAAAAACAGAAGAAACTGCGGGCCGAGGATGTTGGCGTTGCCCGTGACCTGATGTGCCGCCTGAACCGGTCTGGTCAACGTTTCGCCACGTTGGATGGGGTGCAGGCAATGACCGATGTCACCGGTTTCGGTCTGCTTGGCCATTTGGTGGAAATGGCTGAAGGGTCGCAGGTCAAGGCGCGTATCGAGCAGGCCCGGGTGCCGCGGATCAACGGCGTCGATTACTACCTGGCGCAGGGCTGTATCCCGGGTGGTACCGGACGCAATTTCGCCAGTTATGGCCACAAAGTGGCAGACATGCCACAGAGCTGGCGTGACCTGCTGTGCGACCCGCAAACCAGTGGCGGTTTGCTGGTAGCTGTGGCGCCGGAGGCCGAGCAGGCATTCTTGGTCTTGGCGGCGCAAGAGGGGCTGCAGCTAACCGCAATCGGCGAATGCTTGCCCAGTGATGGCGAAGCCTGGGTCGAGGTGGTTTGATGCGTAGCAATACCGAGGATTTCCGTCGACTGTTCCTTGATCAGGTACCGCTGATGGATGTGCGGGCCCCGGTCGAACATGCCAAGGGCGCCTTCCCCGGTGCGGTCAATCACCCGTTGATGACCGATGTTGAGCGGCAGAAAGTGGGGACCTGTTACAAACAGCAGGGGCAGCAGGCAGCCATTGCCCTGGGTCACCAACTGGTTGGCGGCAAGGTCAAGGCGGCCCGGGTCGAGCAGTGGCAGGCCTTCGCACGGGCCCATCCAAATGGTTATCTGTACTGTTTTCGCGGTGGCTTGCGCTCGCAGATCGTCCAGCAATGGCTGGCCGAGGCCGGCGTCGAATATCCGCGGGTGATCGGCGGTTACAAGGCTATGCGCCGGTTTCTGATCGATACCCTGGAGCAGGCCATCGTTGATTGCCCGCTGCTGCTGGTGGCTGGGCTGACTGGTACCGGCAAGACCGAGGTCATCACTGCCCTGGATAATAGTCTGGATCTGGAAGGGCATGCCCACCACCGGGGCTCGAGTTTTGGCCGTCATGCGACTCCGCAGCCATCGCAGATCGATTTTGAGAATCGCTTGGCAATCGAGGTCCTGCACCGCCGGGAGGCGGGTGAGCGCAGTCTGGTTCTGGAGGATGAAGGGCGCATCGTCGGTAGTTGCTCGGTGCCGCTGGAGCTCTACCGTGCCATGCAGGATGCGCCGCTGGTGTGGCTCGAAGACAGCTTCGACAACCGCGTCCAGCGTATCCTCAAGGACTACGTGGTGGACATGCAGGCTGAATTTGCGCTGCTGCACCCTGATCAGCCGGAACAGGCTTTCCAGGCGCTCTCGGCCCATCTGCTGGGCAGCTTGCAGCGAATTCGCAAACGTCTGGGCGGTGAGCGCTATCAGCAGTTGGAAGGCCTGATGAGCGATGCCTTGGCAACCCAGCAGCGCAGTGGCGATGTATCTGATCACCGTGGCTGGATCGAAACCCTGCTCAATGAATACTACGACCCGATGTATGCCTATCAGCGTAGTGGCAAGGAGGCGCGAGTGGTATTCAGTGGCGAGCAGGCAGCTGTGATTGAGTATCTGCGCGAGCGTGCGAGCCACTGAGTAATCGCTGCCTCCTATATGCCGTCATGCGAAGGCGGGGTTTCAGGCCGCGATGGATTGCCGCGTCGCTGTGCTCCTCGCAATGACGGGGCAATCTTTGCCGGTTCGTCAACAGCCAGTGGGGCCGGTTATTGGTTCTGGGTATGCTTCGTGAACAATCTCGTCAATCTGGTCGGTTTCTGACTTTTTCTCTTTTATGATCTGTCTCGATAGGCCGAAATGTCTTCGGCAGTGTATTGGTCAGGAGTGAGACAGATGGGTAAGCAGTTCGAAGGTAAGGTAGCCCTGGTTACCGGTGGTGCCGCCGGGATCGGCAAGGCAACCGTTGAGGCGTTTGCCGCAGAGGGCGCCAGCGTAGTGGTGTCGGATATCGACGTCCAGGGTGGTGAAGCACTGGCCCAGGCTATTCGTGCTGCGGGTGGCAAGGCCCTGTTCATTGCCTGCGATGTGAGCAAGGCTGATCAGGTCGAGGCCATGATGGAGCAGATCAAGGCCGAGTTTGGCCGTCTGGACTGTGCGTTCAACAACGCCGGTATCGAGATTGAGCGGGACAAGCTGGCCGACGGCAAGGAAGAGGTGTTCGACGCCATCATGGATGTCAACGTCAAGGGCGTCTGGCAATGCATGCGTTTCGAGTTGCCGCTGATGCTGGCCCAGGGCGGTGGAGCTATCGTCAATACCGCGTCGGTGGCTGCGCTGGGTGCGGCGCCGAAGATGAGCATCTACGCCGCCAGCAAACATGCGGTACTGGGCCTGACCCGTTCGGCGGCGGTGGAATATGCCAAAAAGGGCATTCGTATCAACGCCGTGTGTCCGGCGGTTATCGATACCGATATGTTCCGCCGGGCGGCGGCGCTTGAGCCACGCAAGGCTGAGACCGCTGCGGCAATGCATCCGGTCGGGCGTCTGGGCAAGGCCGAAGAGATCGCCGCGGCGGTACTCTATCTGTGCTCGGAAGGTGCCGGCTTCACCACCGGGATTGCCTTGCCGGTCGACGGCGGCGCAACCTGTATCTGAACCTACTCATCCCGTCCTTCAAGCATGGTGCGCTTGAGTAGCACGTAGACCGAGCCGGTGCCGCCATGGCGCGGCAGGCAGGAACTGAACGCCAGCACCTGCGGGTGCTGGCGCAGCCAGGTGTTGACGTGACTCTTGAGGATGGGTTTGCGCCCATCCTTGCGTACCGCCTTGCCGTGGGTTACCCGCACGCAGCGTATTTCCAGGCGGATGGCTTCGGCAAGAAACTCCCACAACAGATCGCGGGCTTTCTCGACGGTCATGCCGTGCAGATCGATCGACCCGTCAAAGGCGATCTGTCCGCCCTTGAGCTTGCGCAACTGACTGTCCGGGATACCGTTGCCGGCCCAGGCCAACTCCTCTTCGGGGTGTACATCGATAACGAACTGGTCGGAGAGGCCATCCACCCGCACCGGTTCCTGTCCGGTCAGTGCGCCCTGGCGGCGGGCCTGAAGCCGGTCTTTGTCGATCTGGGGCTTGCCGGTATCGGCCTGATCGACGCGCAAGGGCTTGGCGCCTTTGACTGCGCTGCGAAACAGATCGAGATCGTCGGTGTCGTTGGAATCGTGGCTCATGGTTCTGGGCTGAACTGGCTGCAAAAACCTGAAGTTTATCAGTAGAAGCCTTGCCTGCGCAGGTTAGAATAGTCGGCAGTCAATAACACTGGATCTGTCCAGACCCTAGGGCCGGCGCGTAGCAGATCATGGACAGGTTCTTAAGAGGCCATTATGACCGATGTATCCCGTTTAACCCGAATCAAGGACCTGGTGCGCTGGGGTGTCAGCCGTTTTCATCAGGCCGGTCTGTACTTTGGCCACGGTACCGACAACGCCTGGGATGAGGCGCGCCTGCTGGTGTTGCACGCCCTGCATCTGCCGTGGGAAACCGCTGCCGAGTACAGCGACTGCCAGGTGACCGATGAAGAGCGTGAGACTGTTCTGGCCTTGCTGCACCAGCGTATCGATTTGCGCATCCCGGCGGCCTATCTGACCGGGCAGGCGCGCTTTGCCGGGCTCGATTTTCTGGTCGATGAGCGGGTGCTGGTGCCGCGTTCACCGATTGCCGAACTGATCGAGCGGCGTTTCTCGCCATGGCTGGAGCGCGAGCCGCAGCGGATTCTCGATTTGTGCTGTGGCAGCGGCTGCATTGGTATTGCCAGTGCCTATGCCTTCCCCGAGGCCGAGGTGCTGCTGGCCGATCTGTCCGCCGATGCGCTGGCAGTGGCTGAGGCCAACATCGATTTGCACCAGTTGTCTGAACGGGTTGAGGCACGCTGGTCGGACGGCTTTGACGGAATGCCGGGCGAGCGCTTTGATCTGATTGTCAGCAACCCGCCGTATGTTGATGCCGAAGACATGGCCGACCTGCCGGATGAGTACCACCACGAGCCAGAAATGGGTCTGGCTGCGGGTGACGATGGGCTGGATCTGGTGCGCAGAATGCTGGCCCAGGCGGCGGATCACCTCAGCGAGGATGGTCTGTTGGTGATCGAAGTGGGCAACAGCATGGTGCATGTAGCAACGGCCTGGCCTGATGTCGATTTCGAGTGGGTCAACTTCGAGCGTGGTGGTCACGGGGTCTTCGTGCTGACGGCAGAACAGTGTCGCCGCCATCAGGCGCTGTTTTCAGCGTAATACCACCCATAGCAACATCAACGCCTGAAACACCGCAAAGACGATCAGGCAGCCAATCGCGAAGCGGTGGCCCAGATCGTTGCGCTTGAAGTGCTCCAGGGTGGCCTGCAGAGTGCTGAGTTCAGCCTGTAGTTTGCGGTTGGTGGTTTCCTGTTCGCGCAACTGGCGCAGCAGTTCACTGACCTGAAGCGGCTGGATCAGCTCGGTATTCCAGCTACTGATCAGGTCCGAGGCACGGTTGGCCTGGGCTTTCCCCTGGCTCATTGCCTCGTCGGTGTAGTGGATGAAAAAACCGGCGCGCTTGAGCAGTCGCTCGCGGATCAGGCGCAACTCTTCGGTGGCTACATCCGCACTGTGGAGCATGATGGGGGTTACTGCGTAGTCAGGGCAGTTGCGCTGACACCAGTCAATCAGTTGCGCCAGTAAAAAACCGGCCAGGCCGCGTTGAGGCGGGCCCATCTGAATCCCTTCCGGTGGGCCAAAGCGCAGCCGCTGGTGCTTGTGGTCGACCAGTACTTCCAGGGTGTTGAGGTTTCCGCCTGGGGTTTCCCCTTCGATTCTTGCCTGCAGGCGCAGTAGTTCCAGACTGGCAACCTGTTCATGGGTGACCGCAACCTGGGCCAGTACTTCCGTCTGGGCCAGTTGCCGGCCTTTGAAGATCGGGCGCAGCTGAATCCAGTAGAAGTCAGACGGCTTGGCATTGGCGAACGGGTTGCGCGTCGGCTTTTCCGCCGATTCCCTGGTGGCTTGCGAAGGGGCCTGTTCTGCACTGCTCATGACGGTTTCCATTGGCTTGTCATCGAAAGCTATCGGCCATTGCTCTGGCAACTTGAGTCTTAACTTGGCCAGCCTGTCCAAGCCTGCCACAGCAAACGTACCGCAAGCAGGGTCAACAGGCCATTGAAAATCCAGGCGAAGCGCCGATCATTCAGGCGCCTTAGCAGGTGCAGGCCAAGCCAGGTGCCCAGTGCTCCGGCCGCGATCATCAGCAGGATCAGGCCCAGCCAGTCGAAAAATACAAACCCGGCGGCGCCGTAGACGACAGCTTTGGGTGCATGTTGCAGACTCATGGCGGCGGCAAAGGTGGCGACGGTGGAGAACCGTTCGCCGGCCTGCTGCTGTTTGACAAAGGCTGCAACCAACGGGCCGGTGGCGCCAACGAACAGGCTGATAAAGGTGGTCAGGGTGGCGGCCACTAAGGTACCAAAGCGACCGGTAGCCACTTTGGGGATCGCCGGGCCCCAGACCAGCAGCAGGATGAAACCGGCAATGCAGAGTTGGATCAGCGCGGCGGGTAAGTCCACCAGAATTAGGCTGGCCAGCCAGGCGCCCAGTATGACGCCGGGCAGAAACCAGGCAATGACCTGTAGATTGATATGCCGCAGGGTCATCAGTGCGCGGTTGAGATTGGAACCGAACTGAACCAGCCCGTGTACCGGAATGATGGCGGCTGGCGGCATCACCAGAGCCATGACCGCCAACATCAGCACGCCGCCGCCAATACCCAGCGAGGCGGTGATGGCCGAGGTGACGGCTGACAGGGCTATCAGCAGCAGGGTTGTGGCTGCTGGCAGGGTGCCGGGCAGTAGCACGTCAAACAGCTCAGGCATGGTGGCTCCGGTAGCAGGTCGGGGTTGCAACATGCTAACGGCGAGGTCCCGGACTGTCACCCGCTGCGGCCTGGCGCTATACTGCGCGCTCATCTGAATCTTTGAATCTGACGTCGGGTACTGCGCATGTCCGGAAATACCATTGGCACTCTGTTCACTGTCACTACTGCCGGCGAGAGTCATGGCCCGGGCTTGATGGCAATTGTCGATGGTTGCCCGCCGGGTCTGGAGCTGTCTGTCGAGGATCTGCAGCTCGAACTGGATCGGCGCAAGCCAGGAACCAGCCGGCACACTACCCAGCGTCAGGAGGCCGATGAGGTCGAGATCCTCAGCGGTGTGTTCGAAGGGCGCACCACCGGCTGCCCGATTGGCCTGCTGATCCGCAATACCGATCAGAAATCCAAGGACTACTCGGCGATCAAGGATCTGTTCCGCCCGGCCCACGCCGACTACACCTACCACCACAAGTACGGGCTCCGTGATTACCGTGGTGGTGGCCGCAGTTCCGCCCGGGAAACCGCCATGCGGGTCGCTGCTGGGGCCATTGCCAAGAAGTATCTGGCGAGCCTGGGAATCAGTGTGCGCGGCTACATGAGCCAGCTCGGGCCGATCGAAATTCCGTTCAAGAACTGGGAATCCGTGGGTCAGAATGCATTCTTCAGCCCCGACCCGGACAAGGTGCTGGAACTGGAAACCTACATGGATCAGTTGCGCCGGGATCAGGACTCGGTGGGGGCGCGTATTACCGTCGTGGCCGAGGGCGTGCCGCCCGGGCTTGGCGAGCCGATCTTTGACCGGCTGGATGCCGAGCTGGCCTACGCGCTGATGAGCATCAACGCAGTCAAGGGTGTAGAAATCGGTGCCGGTTTCGCCTCGGTGGCCCAGCGTGGCACCGAGCACCGCGATGAGTTGACCCCGGAGGGCTTTGTCAGCAACAACGCTGGCGGGGTGCTGGGTGGTATTTCCTCGGGGCAGCCGATCGTTGCCCATCTGGCGCTCAAGCCGACTTCCAGCATTACCACGCCGGGCCGTTCGATCGATGTGGACGGCAATCCGGTCGAGGTCATTACCAAGGGCCGGCATGATCCCTGTGTAGGTATACGGGCTACCCCGATCGCCGAGGCGATGATGGCGATTGTGCTGATTGATCATCTGTTGCGCCACCGGGCCCAGAATGCCGGGGTACAGGTGACCACCCCGGTACTCGGGCAGCTGTAATCACCATGCTGACGGCGCGCAGCCCGGCGCGCCGGCCCGCTCAGTCTCTCAGGTTTTGTTTTGAAGCGAGGGCCGCAGCAATATGAGCGGTGCGCTGCCTTACTGGCGTCTTTCCAACTTTTATCTATTCTACTTCGCCCTGTTGGGTGGAGTGGCGCCGTTTCTGGCGTTGTACTTCGATCATCTGGGCTTTTCTCCAGCGCGTATCGGTGAGTTGGTCGCGATCCCCATGCTGATGCGTTGCCTGGCCCCCAATCTCTGGGGCTGGCTGGGCGACCGCACCGGGCAGCGGCTGCTGATCGTACGGCTAGGCGCACTGCTGACTGCACTGAGCTTCTGCCTGATTTTTCTGCGCCAGGACTATTGGTGGCTGGTGTTGGTGATGGCTCTGCACAGTTTCTTCTGGCATGCGGTTCTGCCGCAGTTCGAAGCCATCACCCTTGGGCATCTGGGCCCGCAGTCGGCGCGCTACAGCCGCATTCGTCTGTGGGGATCGGTTGGCTTCATTCTGACTGTGGTTGGCCTGGGCTGGCTGTTCGGGCGTTTCAGTCTGGATCTGTATCCGGCCATGCTGTTGTTGATCATGCTTGGAATCATTCTGGCCAGTCTGCTGGTGCCGCCAGCGCCACGGTCGGCTGGACGCGGTGTTGAAAGCAGCAATGGGTTTTGGCTGCAACTATGGCGGCCTGGAGTGCCAGCGTTCTTTCTCTGTGTCGCCTTGATGCAGCTATCCCATGGGCCTTACTACACCTTTCTGACCTTGCACCTGGAGGCTCTGGGCTACAGTCGGGGACTGATTGGGTTGATGTGGGCGCTGGGTGTGGTGGCAGAGATCCTGCTGTTCATGGTCATGACCCGGGTACTGGCGCTGTTCAGTCTCAAACAGTTGCTGCTGGCAAGCTTTATCCTGGCTGCCATCCGCTGGCTATTGCTCGGTGCGTTGGCTGACAATCTGGCCTGGTTGTTGTTGGCTCAACTACTGCATGCGGCGACCTTCGGCTGTTTTCACGTGGCGGCCATTCACTTTGTGCAGCGCAGCTTTCATGACCGCCAGCAAGGCCAGGGGCAGGCACTTTACGCCACGCTGGCAGGCGTTGGTGGCGCCTTGGGAGCGCTCTACGCCGGTTACAGCTGGAGTTCGCTGGGACCGCTGTGGACCTTTGCGCTGGCCAGCTTGGCGGCGGCCAGTGCGGCGCTGATTCTGGCTTTACGGCTGGATGTCAGAACTTGAATCGCTGCGACTTTAGCCGCCTTTCGGCATCGCCAGTGGGGCCGTATACTGCCTTCAACCCTTGCCGCCAACAGATATTCAGCCGATGACAGTTCTTGTTCTCTACGCCCGTGATCAACTTGCCTGCCCGCAGAAGCTCCTGACCCATGATGAGGATATCCTCGCGGCGTTGGCTGAGCAGGGGATTGGCCTGCAGCGTGTGGCGCCGGTTGCGCCGGTTGAGCAGGGTGACTGGCTGGCGGTGGGACAGCAGATGCTGCGAGAGCAGCTACCAGATAGTGATTACAGTGCCGGCGAGCTGCGCAGCTATGAAGGGTTGCCGGCCTATGCCGAAGCGACCAGCCAATCAATCGAGCCGGCCTGCCAGTATGCTCGGCCTTTAGGCTGGTTGTTGCTGCGCGGAGCCGGCACGCTGTTTCTGCAGCGGGGGACGCAGATTCTGGCTGTATGTTGTGAAGCCGGCAGCCTGCTGGAGCTACCGGCGGACACGCCGTTGAGCTTCGTGCCCAGGGTCGGGCAGGGCTGTTTACTGCTATGCCTGGCCAGCACGCCTGACGACTTGCGCGGACAGCCGCTGACGGCTGATCCTTTCGTCGGGCTGGAGCCGCTGGATCTTTAACGAAGCGCTCTTATGCGTCTGGGCTATAGTGTCACAGGGACAATCCCGACAGACGAGCAAGGAGCAGTCCGATGAATATGAATGTCAGCGGCATTTTTGGTTTGATCATCCTGTTGCTGGATATCTGGGCCATCGTCAATATCGTTCAAAGTGGTGCGACTAATGGCGCCAAGGTGCTGTGGATCGCTCTGGTGGTGTTGTTGCCCGTGTTGGGACTGATTATCTGGTTTGTGGCCGGACCGCGAGGAGGGCGCACCTGAGTGGAGCGTGAAGTTGTCAGAGTGGCGTTGGTTACAGGCGCTGCCCGGGGCATTGGTAAAGGGATTGCCACCAGCCTGCTGCGTGCAGGTTGGTCGGTGGTGATTGCGGATATCGATGAACTGGCCGGCCAGGCGGCCGCTGAAGAGTTGGCACGGCTGGGCGTGGTGGAGTTCGTGACGCTGGACGTGAGTGACGAGGCGGCGGTTATTCGCTGTCTGGAGCGGATCGAAGAGGACTTTGGTCAGCTTGACGGCTTGGTCAACAATGCCGGAATTGCCGATCCTGATAGCGGTCCGCTGGAGCAATTGACTCTGGAAGCCTGGAATCGCTGGCTGACAACCAGCCTGACCGGCAGTTTTCTGGTCAGCAAGCATGCGCTCAGGCTGCTGCGAGAAAGCGGTGGAGCTATCGTCAATATCGCCTCGACCCGGGCCTTGCAGTCGGAAGCCAATACTGAGGCCTATGCCGCCAGCAAGGGTGGGCTGGTGGCGCTGACTCATGCCATGGCCGTGAGTCTGGGGCCGGACATTCGGGTCAATGCGGTCAGCCCAGGCTGGATTGATACCAGGCCGCCAGCGTTGCAGGCCAGCGATCCGCTGCGCGCACTGGATCATGAACAGCACTCCGTCGGGCGGGTTGGTCAGCCTGAGGATATAGGGGCGCTGGTGAGTTTTTTGCTGAGCCCGGAAGCAGGATTCATCACCGGGCAGAATCTGGTTGCCGATGGTGGCATGACGCGGCAGATGCTCTACGCCGAGTAGAGCATCCATCACAGCGAGAGTTATTTCTCAACGAAGGCGCGCTCAATCACATAGTGACCCTGGTCGCCGTGCCGGGCCTCCATAAACCCCCAGTCATCGAGAATGGCACAGGTGTCCTTGAGCATGCTTGGGCTGCCGCACAGCATGAAGCGGTCGTGCTCCAGGCTCGGTTTGGGTAGGCCAATATCTTCGAACAGCTTGCCACTGGTCATCAGGTCGGTCAGGCGGCCCTGGTTGTGGAACGGTTCACGCGTCACTGTCGGGTAATAGATCAGCTTGTCCTGAACCTGTTCGCCGAAATACTCATGGCTGGGCAGATGCTGGTTGATCAGGTCCTGATAAGCCAGTTCGCGCACATGGCGGCAGCCATGGGTCAGAATCACCTTGTCATACTGCTCGTAGGTTTCCGGGTCCTGGATAATACTGATGAAGGGCGCCAGGCCAGTGCCGGTGCTAAGCAGATAGAGATTGCGGCCTGGCAGCAGGTGATCGAGCACCAGAGTGCCGGTCGGCTTTCGGCTGATGATGATCTGATCACCCTCACGAATGTTCTGCAGTCGCGAAGTCAGCGGGCCATCCGGCACCTTGATGCTGAAGAACTCAAGGGTGTCTTCGTAGTTGGGGCTGGCGATGCTGTAGGCGCGCATCAGTGGCCGGCCCTCGACCTCAAGGCCGATCATGATGAAATGGCCATTCTTGAAGCGGAACCCGGAGTCACGTGTGGTGCGAAAACTGAACAGGTTATCGGTCCAGTGGTGGACACTGAGTACGCGTTCGGTATTGAAGCCAGCCATGAAATCCCCCTTTACGTTCTTGATTGCCGGCAGTGTAGCGGTTGGTTAATCTATCGGTTAAGCGATTAATTTTTATTTTGATAATCGAGAAAATCGATAATGAGATACACCTTGCGTCAATTGGAAGTGTTCCTGGCCGCAGCTCACCACAACAATCTGACCCGTGCGGCCGAGAGCCTGGCCATGTCGCAATCGGCGGCCAGTAGTGCCTTGCGTGATCTTGAGTCGCAGTTTGATGTGCAGTTGTTCGACCGGGTGGGCAAGCGGCTTCAGCTCAATGAGCTGGGGCAGAGCGTCAGGCCCCGGGCCGAGGCCTTGCTGGAGCAGGCCCGGCAATTGGAACTGACGTTGCAGCGCCATCAGGATATTGGTCATCTAAAGGTAGGTGCGACCCTGAGTATTGGTAATTACCTGGCGGTTGAAATCATGGCCCGCTATATGGGCGAACAGGCGGGAGCGCGGGTTGAGCTGGAAGTGGCCAATACTTCGACGATTGTGCGCAAAGTGGCGAATTTCGAGCTGGATATCGGCCTGATCGAAGGTGAGGTACACCACCCGGAACTGGATATGCTGCCTTGGCGCGATGATGAGCTAGTAGTGTTCTGTGCGCCAGACCATCCTTGGGCCGGCAAGCCCTGGCTGAGCGATGAGCAATTGCTGGCGACTGAGTGGATTGTGCGTGAATCAGGCTCGGGCACCCGTCAGCATTTCGACTGGGCGATGCATGGGTTGCTTCCGGAGTTGAACATCAAGCTTGAGCTACAGCACACCGAAGCGATCAAACGTGCGGTTGAGGCGGGACTGGGAGTCGGTTGTCTGTCAGCGATTACTCTGGTCGATGCGTTCCGGCGCGGGAGCCTGGTGCCGCTACCGGTTCCGCAACGCAATTTTCATCGACGCTTCTACTTTGCCTTGCAGCGCAACAAGTTCCGTAGTGCCGGTATGCAGCGCTGGCTGGAAATGTGCCGCGAGAGTGGTTGAGCAGGTATAAAGGAAACACTGATTAAGCCAGTTTCTGTGTCGGCCCAATTGTCGCTGACCTGTTCTGGACACGCCGTGAACCCATCCCTGGGGGCTTGACGATGCCCATCCGGGGCATCGACAGTCCAGAACAGGTCAGCGCCAACCGGGCTGCCGGGCTTGTGCGTAATTAATCAGTGTTTGTTCTAAAAAAACGGAGCCAAGAGGGCTCCGTTTTATGTTGGCAATCCGCTTACTGGCCGGCCAGCACCAGTTGGCCGTCATGCAGCGGAATCTGGTCACCAGGGTGGTGGTCCATGCGAACACTGCCAACCTGTTCCCCGATCCGGTAGTCAACCTGATAACCGACCACTTTGGCGTGGCTGTCGTAGACGGTTTCACAGCGCCGTTCGGTGGTGGTGTAGGTGTTATTGTTCTGCAGGTGTTCCTGAGTCCGGTTGCCGGCATAGCCGCCGGCTGCCGCGCCAGCGATGGTGGCCAGTTTTTTGCCACTGCCGCCGCCTACCTGATTGCCCAGCACCCCGCCGACAACAGCGCCAGCGACGGTTCCGGTGATTCTGTGTTGATCCTGGACCGGTTTTTGCCGGGTTACGGCTACGTCCTGGCATACCTGGCGAGGAGTGCGTTCGGTTTCCTTGATCTCGGCAACCTTGATGACCTCAGCGTGGGTCGGTGGTTTGCTGCTGGTCAATGCACTGTAGCCGGCAATTGCACCGCCCGCAGTGGCTACCACCGCGCCGATAACGATACCTGACAGCATTGATTTATTCATGGTTCTGGCTCCAAGGCTTGCATGGCCGGCAGTTCATTGGCCGGCGCTTATCATAGGTTGATTGCTCTCGGACACTTCCCTGTTGTCTGTGGCTTGAGACCTTGCAATTGTGCTACTGGTTCCCTTGGGACTACTAATTCTGTGATGTTGGTCGCATCCTTATGCGGGTGTTCAGTTCCAGCATGACTGGCCGCTGCCAGTGCATTTCCAGGCGTGTTTTAAGGGCACGCAGGTCAGCCAGCAGGATTGGCTGTTCGGCGACAAGGTCGCCGCGAATAACGATGACCTCGCCCTGACGAGTGACTTGCGGGCCGATCATGCTCATGCTTTTGCCGTGGATACTGAATGGCTCGCGAGTCAGGTCACGCTCGATTTGCCAGCGGTCCTGCATGTCGCTGAAGGCAATGGTCAGCGGGACTGCAACCGCTGCCAGCAGCGCGGCGGAGATCGCCAGGCCGCGCTTGGCCTTGACCAGCGGGGCGTAACCGAGCACCAGAAAGGTCAGCGCGGCACTCAGGGCGATACCCACCAGGTTGGTCAGGAACAGCAGCATGGCGCCGCTGAACACTTCCCACTGCCACCAGCCGATGCCGATACCGGCTACCGACAGCGGTGGCACCAGTGCTACAGCGATGGCTACACCTGGCAGGCTCTTCATCACACTTTCGCGTGCATGGGCGTAGCCTCCGGCAATACCAGAGGCCACTGCTACGCCCAGGTCGAGCAGGTTGGGGTGCAGGCGTCCAGCCATTTCCGGGGTGATCTTGTCGATTGGGATTAGCAGGGCGATCAGACTGGCGGTTGTCAATGCCAGCAAGACACCAATTCCTATAGTGGCCAGTGACCGCTGCAGCAGCAGGCGGTCGCCGCGCAACAGCCCCATGGCCAGAGAGATGATGGGAGCCATCAGCGGGGCCAGGACCATTGCGCCGATGATCACCGCGGCGCTGGAGAGAAACAGGCCGAGGCTGGCAACAATCACGCTGAGCACCATCAGCGCAATGTAGTGCGAGTGAGCCTGGGCATTGTCGCGCAGCAGCAGGAACAGGTCCTTGAAGTCATCTTCCAGCGCCCGGGTGAACAGTGGCAGGTGGTGCTGGATCATGTTCAGACGGGTTTCATTGAGTGGCAGGTTGTCGACCTTCATGGTGTCCTTGACCTGGGTGCTACCGTTTTGTCCAGCTTGGACGATGGGGCCAGCGTTTAGCCGGACTGCGCCGGGGTAGAGCTGCAGTTCAATACAACTGGCCTCATGCTTGCGCCCGTCGATGAAATAGCTCAGTGGTCGGCTCGACTCAATCTTCAGGTACTGGCTCTTGATGTAGCTCAGTGCCCTGGGCAGGCGCTTGACCCCCGCTTCGCCACGCAAAATTGCGGTGACCAGAAAGCCCAGGTACTCGCTGATGGACTTTGGTGCAATCAGCACGGTGGAAATCTTGCCATCCTGGGCCGACAGGCTGGTGTTGATCAGCCGGGCGGCGGCGCAGTTGATATCGTTCTCTATGGCGACCAGGCCGGTGATTGCAGTTTTGAGGGTGACCTCGCGGCCAGTGGTCAGGGTGACGGCGAAGGGTTTGATATTCAGCAGATTGCGCAGACTGCTCCAGACCAGGGCCAGGCGGTACAGCAGAAGCTGCCAGAGCGAGGAACGGCGGTTCAGATAAGTCTTGCTGCGCTGATCGAGAAACGGGGTTTCACCGAGCATGAGCATGCCCAGTACCACCTGCTCGTTGCAGCGCATGATGTCCAGTGCGGTGCTGTCTGAGGAAAAGGCCAGCTGCAGCGCCTCTTCGGGCTGGGTTGGGATGTTGAACCACTTGTGCAGGCGACTTCTGGGATTGAGCGGAATGACGCCAAGCGAGAAATTCAGGGTTTTGGCCAGATTGACGTGCTCGGTCATGTCTTCATCGTCGGCCAGAATGACAACATGGTCGGTCTGGTTCAGGCAGTGCTCAGGCTGGCTGAAAAACTCTTCGGTGGTAAATTCGAACAGTTCGATGGCCTGTGTCGCTGCATATTCGCGGATCGACTCGAGGCGGTCGGTGTGGGCTTGCGGGTAAACGACCAGAGCTTTGTTATGGAGCGACACCGGACAATCCTTGCGCGGCTGATGGAATGATTGGAGTGTATGTTGCCGCGCACAGGCTCGCCAGCGACGCTGGTTATTGCTGGCCAGGTTCGGCTTGCAGCAGCTCGATCAGTGCGCTGGCAGCGTTCGAGCGTGTCCTCCCGCTATGCCAGATGCAGCCGAGCTGGCGTTGCAAGTGTACACCGGGGATGTTCAGCGCATGAACCTGGTTGTCTAGCATAGTGCGCGGAAGCACACTCCAGGCCAGGCCGATCGATACCATCATCTTGATGGTTTCCATGTAGTTGGTGCTCATGCCGATATCGGGCTTGATACCGTGCTTCTCAAACAGGGCGCTGACTACCCGGTGAGTAAAGGTATTGGGTCCGGGGAAAACCGCCGGATAATCGGCCAGGCGCTTGAGACTCACTTCGCTGAGCTGGCTCAGCGGATGTTCCGGTGCACTGACAAACTCCAGAGGATCATTCCAGATGGTGTGAGCCATGATCGGGGTTTCGATCTGGGGCGCCAGGGTGATGATTGCCAGCTCGATTTCGCCATGCAGCACCTTGTCATAGGCGACTTCGGAATCAAGGAACTGGATATCCAGCGCCACCCCCGGATAGGCTTTGGTGAACCGGCGCAACACCGGCGGCAGGCGGTGCAGACCGATGTGATGACTGGTGGCCATGCTCAGGCGCCCGCGTACCTGCCCGGACAGGTTGCCCAGGGCTCGGCGGGTGTCGCTGAGCACCTGCAAAATCTGCTCGGCCCGAGGCTTCAGCGCACGCCCGGCCTCGGTCAGGCTGATATGCCGGCCAATCCGGTCAAACAGTCGGGTGTCGAGCTGCTGCTCAAGCATGGCGATACGTTTGCTGATTGCTGGCTGAGTCAGGTGCAACTGTTCGGCAGCTCGGGAAAACGAGCTGCTGTCGGCGACGGCGAGAAAAGCGACCAGGTTGGCGGTATCCATGTTGGATTCCTCTTGGTTATCCAATGCATGAATATTATGAATTAGTTTTATTGTTGGCCAGCGCTTATCATAACTTCGTCATTAAAACGCACTGGCGGGCGACCATGGGCGCACCGGCAGTCACAGCCTGATCCAGGAGTTCAGCATGTCCGGCAAGACGCTCTACGACAAGCTCTGGGACCAGCATCTCGTCAAGCAACGGGATGATGGTTCGGCCCTTATTTATATTGATCGCCACCTGCTGCACGAGGTTACCTCGCCGCAGGCCTTCGAAGGGTTGCGCCTGGCCGGGCGCAAGCCATGGCGGATCGACGCCAACCTGGCTACGCCAGACCACAACGTGCCGACCACCAATCGCAGTGCTGGTGTCGCCGGTATCGAAGACGAAGTCTCGAAGTTGCAGGTTGTAACCCTGGACGAGAACTGCGACGACTTCGGGATCCTCGAGTTCAAGATGACCGATCGTCGTCAGGGTATCGTCCACGTGGTTGGCCCAGAGCAGGGCGCCACCCTGCCGGGCATGACCATCGTCTGCGGTGACTCGCACACTGCCACCCACGGCGCCTTCGCCGCTCTGGCTCATGGCATTGGTACCTCCGAGGTCGAACATGTGCTGGCAACCCAGTGCCTGGTGGCCAAGAAAATGAAAAACATGCTGGTCAAGGTCGAAGGCACGCTCGGCTTCGGCGTTACCGCCAAGGATATAGTGCTGGCGGTGATCGGCAAGATTGGTACGGCCGGCGGCAATGGCCACGCGATCGAGTTCGGTGGCTCGGCCATTCGTGAGCTGTCGATGGAAGGGCGCATGACCATCTGCAACATGGCGATCGAAGCGGGGGCTCGGGTTGGCTTGGTAGCCTGCGATGAGAAGACCATCGCTTACGTCAAGGATCGCCCCTATGCACCCAAGGGAGCGGACTGGAATGTCGCTGTAGCAGCCTGGAAGGGCCTGGTTTCGGATGCTGACGCCAAGTTCGACAGCGTGGTTGAGCTTGATGCTGCCCAGATCAAGCCACAGGTGTCATGGGGTACTTCGCCGGAGATGGTCGTGCCGGTCGATGATCGAGTGCCGGACCCGGCTGCCGAAACTGACGCGGTCAAGCGCAGTGGCTATGAGCGGGCCTTGCAGTACATGGGCCTGGAAGCCAATCAGCCGATTACTTCGATCATGGTTGACCGGGTGTTCATCGGCTCATGCACCAACTCGCGGATCGAGGATCTGCGCGCTGCCGCGGTGGTGGCCAAGGGGCGCCGGGTGGCCGCGAGTGTCAAGCAAGCGATGGTGGTGCCGGGTTCTGGTCTGGTCAAGGAGCAGGCTGAACGTGAAGGGCTGGACGTGATCTTCAAGGCCGCCGGTTTCGAGTGGCGCGACCCGGGTTGCTCCATGTGTCTGGCGATGAACCCTGATCGCCTGCAGTCCGGTGAACATTGCGCTTCGACCTCGAACCGTAACTTCGAAGGCCGCCAGGGCAATGGCGGACGTACTCACTTGGTCAGCCCGGCGATGGCGGCCGCCGCCGCGGTGGCAGGTCATTTTGTCGATGTTCGTGAAATGCTCGCAGAGGAGGCCCGCTGATGAAGGCTTTTACCCAGCATACCGGCCTGGTGGCTCCGCTCGATCGGGCCAATGTAGATACCGATCAGATCATTCCCAAGCAGTTCCTCAAGTCGATCAAGCGTACCGGCTTTGGCCAGAACCTGTTCGATGAGTGGCGTTATCTGGATGAGGGCTACCCTGGGCAGGATTGTTCCAAGCGCCCGTTGAATCCGGAGTTCGTACTCAATCTGCCGCGTTATCAAGGTGCCAGCGTGCTACTGGCGCGCAAGAATTTTGGCTGTGGCTCGAGCCGCGAGCATGCGCCTTGGGCGCTCGATGAGTACGGTTTCCGCACCGTGATCGCGCCGAGCTTTGCCGATATTTTCTTCAATAACAGCTTCAAAAATGGTTTGTTACCTATTGTTTTGTCTGAAGAAAATGTTGATGAGTTGTTCAAGCAGGCAGAGGCGGAAGAGGGGTATGAGCTGACCGTCGATCTGGCCGCTCAGACCGTGACTCGAGCGGACGGCAAACAGTACGGTTTTGAAATCGATGCTTTTCGCAAGCACTGCCTGCTCAACGGGTTGGACGACATCGGCCTGACTCTGCAGGATGCCGAGGCCATTCGCAGCTTCGAGGAAAAGCACCGCCAGAGCCAGCCATGGCTGTTCGGGGCAATCAAGTAAAGCGATGACTAGGCGGTCGCTGGCCGCCACATCTGAATATTGGGAGCTGTGCAAGTACATGAAAAATATCCTTATTCTCCCCGGCGATGGCATTGGTCCGGAGATCATGGCCGAAGCGATCAAGGTGCTGAACGTCGCCAACGACAAGTTCGACCTGGGCGTAGAGCTGAGTCATGACGATCTGGGTGGTGCCGCCTACGATCGTTATGGGGTGCCGCTGGCCGATGAAACCCTGGAGCGCGCGCGCGCTGCCGATGCGATCCTGCTCGGTGCGGTGGGTGGCCCTCAGTGGGACACGATTGACCCGGCACTGCGTCCCGAGCGCGGTCTGCTGAAGATCCGCTCACAGCTGGGGTTGTTCGGCAATCTGCGTCCGGCGCTGCTGTATCCGCAACTGGCCGCCGCTTCGACACTCAAGCCTGAGGTGGTATCGGGGCTGGATATTCTGATCGTGCGCGAACTGACGGGCGGAATCTACTTCGGCCAGCCGCGCGAGCGCAAGGTGCTGGATAACGGCGAGCGGATGGCTTACGACACGCTGCCCTACAGCGAAAGCGAAGTGCGCCGGATTGCCAAGGTGGCCTTCGATATGGCGATGGTGCGCAACAAGAAGCTCTGTTCGGTCGACAAGGCCAACGTACTGGCTTCCAGTCAGCTCTGGCGTGAAGTGGTCGAGGAAGTGGCCAAGGACTATCCCGAGGTCGAGCTGTCGCACATGTATGTAGATAATGCCGCCATGCAGCTGGTACGCGCACCTAAGCAGTTCGATGTGATCGTTACCGACAACATGTTCGGCGATATTCTTTCCGATCAGGCCTCGATGCTGACCGGTTCGATTGGCATGTTGCCGTCGGCCTCGCTGGATGCCGGCAATAAGGGCATGTACGAGCCTTGTCATGGCAGTGCCCCGGATATTGCCGGACAGGGTGTAGCCAACCCGCTGGCAACCATCTTGTCGGTGTCGATGATGCTGCGTTACAGCTTCAATGAAGTGGCCGCGGCCGATGCGATCGAACAGGCGGTGAGTCTGGTGCTGGACCAGGGGCTGCGTACCGGCGATATCATGGCCGCAGGTTGCCAGAAAGTCGGTACCGTACAGATGGGTGACGCCGTGGTCGCGGCGCTGAAAAACCTGTAATCTGTACGACTTTCCATCGCGCCCGGCCTCGGTCGGGCGTAGCTGTCTATGAATTGTTACCCCACGGGGGTTGTTGTCATGAAAAGAGTTGGTCTGGTTGGCTGGCGTGGCATGGTCGGATCTGTGCTGATGCAGCGCATGCGTGAAGAAAATGACTTCGCGGCGATCGAGCCAGTGTTCTTCACCACCTCCAATGTCGGAGGTCGTGGTCCGGATGTGGGCAAGGACATTCCTGCGCTCAAGGACGCCTTTGACCTGGAATCGCTCAAGCCGATGGATGTGATCATTACCTGTCAGGGTGGTGACTACACTCAGGCGGTCTATCCGAAGCTGCGGGCTGAAGGCTGGAACGGCTACTGGATCGACGCAGCTTCGACGCTGCGGATGGAAGATGACGCGGTGATCATTCTTGACCCGGTCAACCGTCGCAATATCGATCAGGCGCTGCGCGACGGGGTCAAGACCTTTGTTGGCGGCAACTGCACCGTCAGTCTGATGCTGATGGGGCTGGGCGGGCTGTTTGAGAACGGCCTGGTCGAGTGGATGAGTGCCATGACCTATCAGGCCGCCTCTGGTGCCGGCGCCCAGAACATGCGTGAGCTGATCAATCAGATGGGGGCGATCAAGGGAAGCGTGGCTGACGAGTTGGCCGATCCGGCCAGCGCGATCCTCGACATCGACCGCAAGGTGGCCGACACCCTGCGTGGTGAGTCCTTCCCAGCCGAGCATTTCGGCGTGCCGCTGGCTGGCAGCCTGATCCCCTGGATCGACAAGCAGTTGCCGAACGGCCAGAGCCGTGAAGAGTGGAAAGCCCAGGCTGAAACCAACAAGATCATTGGTCGCAGCGCCCGGCCGATTCCGGTTGACGGTATCTGCGTGCGGATCGGCGCGATGCGTTGCCATAGCCAGGCTCTGACCATCAAGCTGAACAAGGATGTGCCGCTGGCCGATATCGAAGCCATGCTGGATGCGCACAACCCCTGGTCCAAGGTGGTGCCCAATGCCAAGGAAGATACTCTGCGCGATCTGACTCCGACCGCCGTGACCGGTACTCTGACCGTGCCGGTGGGGCGCTTGCGCAAGCTCAATATGGGCTCGCAGTATCTGTCGGCCTTTACCGTCGGTGACCAGTTGCTGTGGGGTGCCGCCGAGCCTCTGCGGCGGATGCTGCGCATCCTGCAGGAAGGTTGAGGTGGTCGGGCGGCCTGGCCGCCCGGCTATAGGAGGGCATCCCTGTGCAAGCGGGGGTGCCCTTTGTGTTTGAGTTGTGCTGATATTCAGTCGGGCGCTGACCCGGTTGGTGCTGATTGAATCGTCAGATTTTGTGTAATCAAAGAAAGTGAGACCGGAAGGCTTATGAGTGCAGCCGTGAGTGTGGCGATTGTTGGGGTTGAAAATCTGGCTGGGGAGGCGGTCCTGGCCGTGCTTGAGGATCATGAGTTCTCCTTCGCTCAGGTGCGTCTGGTGGATCTTGAAACGGCTGCCGGCGGTCGATTGATGATCAAGGGGCAAAGCCTCAAGGTCGAGCCACTGGAGCGTTTTGATTTCACCGAAGTGCAGGCAGTGCTGTTTCTTGGCGATCCGGCGTTGACCAATGACTGGGCCGACAAGGCCAGTGCTGCGGGCTGTCTGGTGGTGGATGCGACCGGTGCTTTGCGTGAGTGTCCGGAGGTGCCGCTGGTGGTGGCCGGGGTCAATGATGAGGTGCTGGCCGGCTGCGCTCGGGGGGCAAAGGTTTGTGCCGCCGACAGTCAGGTGGTGCAGGCGGCGCTGGCTGTGCAGCCGCTGCTGGAGGCGGGGCTTGAAGCCTTGATGCTGGCAACCTATCAATCGATGTCGACCCAGGGGCAGGAGGCGCTTGAGGCGCTGGCCATGCAGACCGGGAAGCTGCTCAATGGCCAGCCGGTCGAGAAGGGCGTGTTTGACAAGCAGATAGCGTTCAATCTGTTGGCTCGGGTTGGCGAGCCGCTGGATAATGGCAGCACTCTGTCGGAGCAGCAGTTCGCCGAGGATCTGCGCCGGGTATTGGACTTGCCGCAGTTGCTGGTGTCGATCACCTGTGTGCTGGTGCCGTTGTTCTATGGCAATGCCCAGGTGCTGCAGGTGCAAACCCGGGAAGCCCTCGAGCTCAAGCGTATCAATAGCGCGATTCGCAAACTCGATGGTCTGAAGCTGCTGGACAAGCCAGCGGCTGGGGGCTTTCCGACGCCGGTTACCGATGCTACAGGCAGCGATCAGGTGTGGGTGGGGCGTTTGCGTACCGACTCCGGGGATTCGCGTCGGATTAATATGTGGACTGTGTCGGATAATCTGCGAAAAGGTGTGGCACTTAATAGTCTTCAGACGGTTGAGCTGTTGATAAAAGGCTTGTTGTAATCGATACTTGCTGTTGATTTCGTATCCAGCAGCTTAGGTTTGTTGCCTTGACGGGTTGCCTGGACTCAGCGATTTTAGGTTGTCCGGATTGGGTGGGGAGGTAGTTGGCCAATCCGGGCAATGATTCTGCAGACGCGAGAGAAAACGATAAAGCAAAGGATTTTCGCTATGGTTCGCAAACTGGTTTTGGCCGTCGCCGCAGCAAGCGCCTTGATGTCTTCGGGTGTGGTTCAGGCGTTGGGAGTAGGCGAGATCAATCTGCACTCGGCTCTGAATCAGCCGTTGCAGGCAGATATCGAGCTGTTGCAGGTTCGCGACTTGTCCAGTGCGGAGATTCTGGCCGCACTGGCAACGCCGGACGACTTCGGTCGAGCCGGTATCGAGCGCCCCTTCTTCCTGACCGACCTGAAATTCACGCCGGTGGTGGAGGGTGGCCGGGCCTTGATTCGGGTGACTTCCGAGCGGCCGGTGCGTGAACCCTATCTTAACTTCCTGATTGAGGTGCGCTGGCCGTCCGGGCGCGTGCTGCGGGAATTTACTCTGCTGCTTGACCCGCCGCTATACCAGCCGGCAGCGGTCACTTCTGCTTCGGCTCCGGTCAGTCCGCCAGCAACCCCTCCTGCTCCGATCGTTCGCACGCCGGCTCCGGCTGCCGCACCAGCCGCAGTCGCTCCAGTGCGGTCTGCAGCCGCTCGAAGCGAATTGCAGACCAGTCGCTCTGATACGCTCTGGGATATCGCCCTGCAGAATCGCCCGGCCGGTGCTTCTGTACACCAAACCATGTTGGCGATTCTGGATCTGAACCCTCATGCGTTCATTGATGGCAACATCAATCAACTGCGGGCTGGCCAAACTCTGCGTTTACCTGACGCAGAACAGGTCCGTAGCCGCAGTCAGGCTGATGCGATTGCCCAAGTCGCCCAGCAGAACGCCAGTTGGCAGGCTGCGCGCCAGGCTCAAGCCAGTCAGCGGCAACTTGATGCGCGTCAGCGTGAAACTGCTGGGGCGGCCCCGGCGCAGGCCGAGAGGGGCGATGCGTTGCGTCTGGTGGCGGCTGCTGATGAGTCGGTCGACGGCGGCGCCGATGCTGCCGATCAGGCCGGTAACGGCCAGTTGCGCGATGTGCTGGATCGGACCAAGGAGCAGTTGGATTCGACCGAGCGTGAAAAGGCTGAACTGAACGAACGTCTGGCTGAGGTTCAGGGTCAGCTTGACACGCTGCAACGTTTGCTGGAGCTCAAGGATGCCCAGTTGGCTGCCTTGCAGCAGGAGCTGGGTCGTGATGAGGCTCTGCCGGACATACTGCCTGAGCCCCTGGATGAAACAGTAGCTGAACAGGAGCTCGAGCTGGTATCTGAGGAGTTGGTTGAGGAGGCTGCTCAGGACTTTGCACAGCAGCCGGCCGAACGCGACGAACTTGCTGAGCTTGAGCGCATCGAGCAAGACTTGAGCGAAGATGAAGATCCTGTGCCGGCGGCAACTATCGCTGGTCAGGAGCCTGGTGCTGGTGATGCGATAACTCCGCCTAGCCCGCCAAGCGCTGAAGTGACACCGGCCTCGACCGCAGACCAGTCGCCGGAAGCCATGTTGCAGCGACTGATGCAGAATCAGACGCTGTTGCTGGGTGGTGGTGCCTTGGCACTGCTGGTGCTGCTGCTGGTGTTGATGGCTGTAGCTCGTCGCAACGCCCGGCGTGAAGCGGAAATGGTAGAAGAGTTTATTGCTGAGGCCGACCGGGAGGGGGACGATACCGGCTCAGCCAGTGATGATTTCAATGTCGCTCTGGCGGGCTTCGATGAGCTTGAGGGTAGCGAAGAGCTGGATATTGCCGGTGATCCGTTAACCGAAGCCGATGCGCTGATTGCCTATGGCAAGCTGGATGAAGCTGCGGACGTGCTGCAGGCTGCGATTGGGGCTGACCCTGAGCGCGATGAGCTGCGGCTCAAGCTGATGGAAGTGCATGCCCTGCGTGACAATAGCCTCGGCTATGCCGCTCAGGCTGAAGTGCTGCGTAATAAGAGCACTGCGCAAAGCGAGTTGCAGGCACTGAACGCTCGCTTCCCGTTGATGGCGGCTGCAGCCCTGGGGGCGGCAGCGGTGGTTGCCGAAGATGAGCGCGACCAGCCGATTGACTATCCCGCAGCCCCGGCTAGCGATGACGCAGTCAGTGCTGACAAGCCTGCCGAGCCTGAAGTAGCCGATGACCTGGATTTTGACTTCAGTGACTTTGAGGCTGAGTTGAACGATAGCCAGTTGGATGCTGAAGACTCTGCTGAAGCTGCTGCAGTGGACTTCACTCTGGATGAGCCGTCGCTGAAGGACGAGCAGGAAAGTGCTGAGAGCGGCGAGAGTGTCGAGAGCAGCGAGAGCGCGTTCGATCTGGATTTCGACCTGGATACTCTGGAGCCGGAAGCAGCCGCAGAGGCTGTGCAAGAGCCCGCCGAAGAGCTGGCCTCGCTTGATCTGAACGAAGACTTCGATCTGTCACTCACCGATGATCTGCAGGCCGATAACCTGCTGGCCGAGTTTGAGGCTGGTGAGCCGGTTCAGGATGAGCCGTTGAGCGTTGACGAGCCGCAGGCTGATGATGCGTTTGCCCTGTCTGATGAAGATCTGATGGGCTTTGAGGATGAACTCAGCTCGGCGATGGCAGCGCAGGGCGCCCAGCTTGAAGAGGCCGATGGTGATGCGGCCGATAACCTCGGCGACGCAACTGAGGATACTGCCAGCCCGGCAGAGCAGGGTGTGCCATTGGGGGATGACATGGATGATGATGAGTTTGACTTCCTCTCTGGTACTGACGAGTGCGCGACCAAGCTGGATCTGGCTCGGGCCTATATCGACATGGGCGACAATGAAGGTGCCCGGGATATCCTCTCCGAGGTGATCGATGAAGGCAACGAGCAGCAGCAGCAGGAAGCTCGCAGCATGATGGAGACATTGACTGACTGATGAGCAGTGATTCCAATCACTTCGACGCGGCCGCCCATGGGGCGGCCGCTGTTGTTTCCAGGGTGGCGGCCTGTGTCGAATACCGGGGGACCGCCTATCGAGGCTGGCAGCGCCAGGAAGAGGGTGTGCCTAGCGTTCAGGAAGCGGTTGAAAAGGCGTTGTCTCGGGTGGCTAATCACCCGGTCCAGGTCGCCTGCGCCGGGCGCACTGACGCCGGGGTGCATGCTTCCTGCCAAATCATCCACTTCGACAGCAACGCCCGTCGTCAGGCGCTGAACTGGATTCATGGCGCCAATGCCAATCTGCCTCCTGATATCAGTCTGAGCTGGGTCAAGGTCGTGCCCATGGATTTTCATGCCCGCTTCTCGGCCATGGCCCGGCGTTACCGCTACGTCATCTACAATGACCCGATTCGCCCGGCGCACCTGGCCCACGAGGTGACCTGGAATTACCGGCCTCTGGACTTTGAGCGGATGCAGCGGGCATCCCGGGCGCTGGTGGGAGAGCATGACTTTACCTCGTACCGGGCCATCGGCTGCCAGGCCAAGTCGCCGGTCAAGACCGTGCATCATCTGGAACTGATCCGCTTTGGTCGTTTCATCGTGCTGGATATCCGCGCCAATGCCTTCTTGCATCACATGGTGCGTAATATTGCCGGGGTGCTGATGCAGATTGGTGCTGGTGAGCGTCCAGAGAACTGGGCGGCGGAGGTTCTGCAGGCGCGAGATCGGCGTGAAGGCGGGCTGACCGCACCAGCCTATGGGCTTTATCTGGTGGATGTGACCTATCCCGAGCAGTTCGAATTGCCGCAGCGTTATATGGGGCCGCACTTTCTGGCGGCGCTGAACGCACAGGACTGACGCTGTCGGGGCGATCTGTTAGTATCCAACCCTTGTTTCCCGATGGTGTACTGGTCGATGGCAACGCGTGTGAAAATCTGTGGGATTACCCGTGTCGAGGACGCCAGCGCGGCGGCTGCGGCGGGTGCTGACGCCATTGGTCTGGTGTTTTATGCGCCGAGCCCTCGGGCAGTCGAGCCGGCACGTGCAGCTGAAATAGTCCGGGCTTTGCCCCCCTTTGTAACCACGGTTGGCCTGTTTGTCGATGCGCCAGCCGAACAGGTCCGCGCCGTGCTGGAGCAGGTTCCGCTGGATGTGCTGCAATTTCACGGCGATGAGCCAGAGCCTTATTGCCTGCAGTTTGGCCGGCCTTATCTCAAAGCCATACGGGTGCGTGCCGGCGATGATCTGAATGCCCTGGCGAGTCAGTGGCCTTCGGCTAGCGGAATTTTGCTCGATAGTTTCAAACCTGGGGTTCCGGGTGGGACCGGCCTGACCTTTGACTGGTCGATGATCCCGTCCGAGCGCAGCTGGTCGCTGGTGTTGGCAGGTGGTTTGGATGCCAGCAATGTGGCCGAGGCCGTGTCTCGGGTTAAACCCTGGGCGGTGGATGTGAGTGGCGGTGTTGAAGCCGCCAAAGGCATCAAGGATGCGAATAAAATCAACGCTTTTGTTCATGAGGTGAAGCGTGTCTGACTCAACCCGAATCGATTATGCGGCAGTGCCCGATGCGCGCGGCCATTTCGGCCCCTACGGCGGGCGTTTCGTCTCCGAAACACTGATGGATGCGCTCGAAGATCTGGAGGCGCTCTATCGCCAATTGTCGGTCGATCCCGCGTTCCAGGCCGAGTTTGATCGTGATCTGGCGCACTATGTCGGTCGGCCTTCGCCACTGTATTTGGCTGAACGGCTGACGGCCAAGCTGGGCGGCGCGCAAATCTGGCTCAAGCGTGAGGATCTCAATCACACCGGCGCGCACAAGGTTAACAACACCATTGGTCAGGCGCTGCTGGCCAAACACATGGGCAAGCCACGGGTGATTGCCGAGACTGGTGCTGGCCAGCATGGCGTGGCCACCGCTACAGTTGCCGCTCGCCTGGGTTTGCAGTGCCAGGTCTACATGGGCGCGGAGGACGTCAAGCGTCAGGCACTGAATGTCTATCGCATGAAGCTGTTGGGTGCCGAGGTGATTCCGGTTACCTCCGGCTCCAAGACCCTCAAGGATGCGATGAACGAGGCCATGCGCGACTGGGTAACCAATATCGACAACACTTTCTACATTATCGGGACTGTGGCCGGTCCGCATCCGTATCCGCAACTGGTGCGGGATTTTCAGTGCGTGATTGGTCGCGAAGCTCGCGCCCAGTGTCTGGCCCAGGCTGGACGCCTGCCTGATGCCCTGGTGGCCTGTGTCGGGGGAGGCTCCAACGCCATCGGGCTGTTCCATCCATTCCTGGAGGATGAAGGTGTGGCCATGTACGGGGTTGAGGCTGGCGGACTCGGGCTGGCGACCGGTCAGCATGCGGCTCCGCTGAATGCCGGGCGTCCGGGTGTGTTGCACGGCAACCGCACTTACTTGATGGAAGATGAAGATGGGCAGATCATCGAAACTCATTCGGTTTCGGCTGGTCTCGATTACCCCGGTGTAGGCCCTGAGCATAGCTGGCTCAAGGATATTGGCCGGGTCAATTACGTGGACGCTACCGATGATGAGGCGCTTGCGGCCTTCCGCGAACTGACCCGGGTCGAAGGCATCATGCCTGCGTTGGAATCTAGTCACGCGGTCGCTTATGCGATGAAGCTGGCCCGCACCATGCGGCCTGATCAGCATATCGTGGTCAATCTGTCCGGTCGTGGCGACAAGGACATCCACACGGTTGCCGGTATCGACGGCATCAGCATCTGAATGAGTACACCATGAGTCGAATTCAAGCCTGTTTTGAAGCCCTTAAGGCTTCCGGCCGCAAGGCCCTGATTCCCTATATCACCGCTGGTGACCCCGAGCCGGGGATGACCCTGCCGCTGATGCACGCGCTGGTCGAGGCCGGGGCAGACGTGATTGAGCTGGGTATTCCGTTCTCCGACCCGATGGCCGATGGCCCGGTCATCCAGTTGGCCATGGAGCGGGCGTTGGCCCACAAGGTCAGCCTTGCCCAGGTGCTGGAGATGGTGCGCCAGTTCCGTGAGCGTGACCAGACCACCCCGGTGGTACTGATGGGTTATCTCAATCCGGTCGAGCGCATGGGCTATGCCGAGTTTGCCCAGGTTGCCGCCAGTGCCGGCGTTGATGGCGTCTTGACAGTAGATCTGCCGCCGGAAGAAGGCGAAGAGGTCACCGTGCTGTTCCGTGAGCAAGGGCTGGATAGTATTTTCCTGCTGTCGCCAACTACGACTCTGGAGCGGGCGAAGAAAATTTGTACCCAAGCCAGCGGCTATATTTACTATGTTTCACTCAAGGGTGTGACCGGATCCAGTGCATTGGACGTCACCGATGTAGCAGCCAAGCTTGAAAAGCTGCGTAGCGTCACCGATCTGCCCATCGGTGTCGGCTTTGGTATTCGTGATGGGGGCTCGGCAGCCGCAGTGGCCCAGGTGGCCGATGGAGTCGTAGTCGGCTCTGTGCTGGTCAATCAGATTGCCGCCCATCAGCAAGAACCGGACAAGGCTCGCGAAGCCATTGCCTCGATCATCCGCGAAATGCGGGCGGCGATGGATCGTTGAGAGCCACCCAATTGGTGTAACTGACAAGATAAGGATTGGCGATGAGCAACTGGCTGGTGGACAAACTGATTCCTTCCATCGTGCGTTCCGAGGCAAAGAAGAGCACCGTGCCGGAAGGACTGTGGCGCAAGTGCCCGTCCTGTGACGCGGTGCTCTATCGCCCGGAACTGGAAAAGAACCTGGATGTGTGCCCCAAGTGCAACCATCACTTGCGTATCGATGCCCGTCGCCGCCTGGATGTATTCCTTGATCCAGAAGGTCGAAGCGAAGTGGCCGCCGAGCTGGAACCGGTCGACCGGCTGAAGTTTCGCGATAGCAAGAAATACAAGGATCGCATCACTGCTGCACAAAAGGACACCGGCGAGAAAGACGCACTGGTGGTCATGAAGGGCAAGCTCAAGGGAATGCCGTTGGTAGCCAGTGCCTTTGAGTTCAACTTCATGGGCGGTTCGATGGGTAGTGTGGTCGGTGCGCGTTTTGTACGTGGTGCGGAAATCGCCCTGCAGGAACGTATTCCCTACGTGTGCTTCTCGGCCTCGGGTGGTGCACGGATGCAGGAAGCGCTGTTTTCACTGATGCAGATGGCTAAAACCAGTGCTGCGCTGGCCAAGATGCGGGAAGAGGGTATTCCCTATATCTCGGTCATGACCGACCCGGTTTATGGCGGCGTCTCGGCCAGTCTGGCGATGCTGGGAGATCTGAATGTCGCTGAACCTAATGCGCTGATCGGTTTTGCCGGGCCTCGGGTGATCGAGCAGACTGTTCGCGAAAAACTGCCACCGGGTTTTCAGCGCAGTGAGTTTTTGCTTGAGCACGGTGCGTTGGATCTGATTGTCTCGCGTCATCAAATGCGTGATCGCCTTGCCAGTCTGCTGTCGATGTTCACTCAGCAGCCAGCCCCTGAGCGGGAGGCGGCCGCTGCCGCTGAGGACGCTTGATCGCGGAGTTGTCGTTGGCCGATTGGCTGGCGCGTCTGGAAGGGTTGCACCCTAAAGACATTGATATGGGGCTGGAGCGGGTCGGTCAGGTGGCTGGCCGGCTAGGAGTGCTCAAGCCGGCTCCTCGGGTGTTTACCGTCACGGGCACCAATGGCAAGGGTTCAACCTGCGCCACTCTTGGCAATCTGCTGCAATGCGCTGGTCTGCGGACCGGCGTCTACAGCTCCCCTCATCTGCTGCATTACAACGAGCGTGTGGTTATCAATGGTCAGCAGGCAAGTGATGCCGAGCTGTGCGAGGCTTTTTGTGCAGTCGAGGCCGCGCGCGATGATATTTCCCTGACCTATTTCGAATTTGGCACCCTGGCGGCGCTTTGGCTGTTTCAGCGTGCCGGATTAGATGCCGTGGTGCTGGAAGTCGGTCTGGGCGGGCGGCTGGATGCGGTCAACGTGGTTGATGCCGATGTCGCTGTAGTCACCAGCATTGGTCTTGATCACCAGGAGTTTTTGGGCAACAGCCGTGAGTCGGTAGCCTTCGAAAAGGCTGGGATCATGCGCGCCGGTCGGCCGGTGGTGTGTGGTGAAACCGATCTGCCCGATACCTTTATCGCTGAGGTGCAACGCCTGGATGCTCGCCTGCTGCAACGTGACCAGGATTATCACTGGTCAGCGCTGGAGCAGGGCGCTTGGTGTATGCAGGGCTTGGATGCAAAAGGGCTGCAGCGCCGGGTTGAGTTGCCGGCGGTCAGTCTGCCGCGAGACAACCTGGCCGGTGCTCTCCAGGCGTTCTGGGCGGCTGGGCTGGATTTACCTGACCCGCAGCTGGCTCAGGCACTGCGCAAGGCGCATGTGCCCGGACGACTGGATCGGCGCCGGGTGCTGTGGCACGGACAGTGGCGTGAGCTGTGTCTTGATGTAGGGCACAACCCCCAGGCCTCCGGTTTCCTGGCCAGTGAGCTGAGTCGGCAGCCCCGGCCGCGCGTGGCTGTATTTGGGCTGTTGGCCGACAAGGATATGCAAGGGGTTGTCGAACCGTTGCTGGGCGAGTTTTCCCAATGGCTGACCGCGCCCTTGCCAAGTCCGCGCAGTTGCTCGGCTATTGTACTGGCTCAAGTGTTGGCGGGGCATGGGGCTGAGGCCAGTGCCTGTAACTCGGTGGCCGAAGCCATCATTGCCCTGCTTGAACAAACCCCGATTGACTGTGAGATCGTGATTTTTGGGTCGTTTTTCTGTGTTGCAGAGGCCATACTCTGGCTTTCTGAGCAGACACAGGAGCCGATCGATGGATGAAGGTCTGAAGCAGCGCATCATTGGGGCGCTGGTATTGATCATTGCAGCGGTGGTATTTCTGCCGATGCTGCTGTCCGGGCAAGATGAAACGGTTCGGGTTGAGGTTGAGGTGCCGGAGCCTCCTGTGCTGGACTCTCGTCCAATCGAGGTGGCGGCGCCGATTGAGTTGCCTGAACCGGCAGAGGTCGCCGAAATACCCGAGCAGGGCGCTGAGCTGCCTGCCGAGCTCCCTCCTGTCACACCGGCTCCCGAGCCTGCTCCCGCAGTAACTGCTGCGCCTGAGCCGCCGGCGTCAGCTCCTGCTCCCGCACCTGTGGCTCCGGTCACAGTGACTGGCGACTGGGTAATCCAGCTCGGCAGCTTCTCCAATGCCGCCAACGCCGAAAGCTTCCGTCAAACCCTGCGTAGCGAAGGCTATAACGCCTACACCCTTACGGTTCAGGTTGACGGGCGCAGTATCACGCGGGTTTATGTCGGGCCGTTGGTCGAGCGTGCTGCAGCCAACAGCTTGCGCGATGAGCTGGCCCGCAAGCACGGTAATCAGGGGTTGGTGGTTGCCTATGATGCGAATACTCGTGCGCGTTAGAGTCTGTTAGAATAGCGTTCTTTCGTTATCGGGTAGCCTGTAGTGACATTCGTCTGGGTCGACTGGTTGATCATCGGTGTTATAGCTATCTCCGCCTTGATCAGCCTTGCGCGTGGTTTCGTCAAGGAAGCGCTGTCATTGTTGACCTGGGTGATCGCCGGGTTGGTCGCCTGGATGTTTGGCGGCGCTTTGGCTGATCTGCTCATAGGCTACATAGAAACGCCATCGCTACGGGTTATCGTTGCCTGTACCATTCTGTTCGTGTTGACCCTGATTCTGGGTGGGTTGATCAATTATCTGATTGGTCAACTTGTGAGGGTGACGGGGTTGAGCGGGACTGACCGCTTTCTCGGTATGATTTTCGGTGCGGCCCGAGGTGTGTTACTGGTCGTGGTGGTTATTGGCCTGCTAAGCCTGGCCCCCGTCGAGGGTGATATCTGGTGGACACAGTCCGAGCTGATTCCTCATTTTTTACTGGTTGCCGATTGGTCCAAGAACACGATTCTCGGCTTTTTCGGTAGCTGATGTGGGTATCCTTCCGGATACGGCTGTTTTACACATTCAACGTAAGGGTGTTTAGGCATGTGTGGCATTGTTGGCATTGTGGGCAAGTCGAACGTCAATCAGGCGCTCTACGACGCCCTGACCGTCCTGCAGCATCGCGGCCAGGACGCCGCCGGCATCGTAACCTGTGATCGGGGCCGGCTGTTCCTTCGCAAGGATAATGGTCTGGTACGAGACGTCTTCCAGCAGCGTCACATGCAGCGGCTGGTGGGCAACATGGGTATCGGTCATGTGCGCTACCCGACAGCGGGTTCCTCCAGTTCGGCTGAAGCCCAGCCGTTCTATGTCAACTCGCCGTACGGCATCACCCTGGCGCATAACGGCAACCTGACCAATGTCGAGCAGTTGTCGCGCGAGATCTACGAATCGGATCTGCGTCACGTCAACACCAACTCCGACTCTGAAGTGCTGCTCAACGTTTTCGCCCATGAGCTGGCCCGCAGTGGCAAGCTGCAACCGGGCGAAGAAGATATTTTCAATGCAGTACGAGGCGTGCACGATCGTTGTCGGGGTGGCTATGCTGCAATTGCCATGATCACCGGCTATGGCATCGTTGGCTTCCGCGATCCCTGGGCAATCCGACCGATTGTTTATGGTAAGCGGGAAACCGAGACTGGTGTCGAGTACATGATCGCCTCGGAAAGCGTGGCGCTGGATGTACTGGGATTTGAGCTGATTCGTGATCTGGAGCCTGGCGAGGCGGTTTATATCACTGACAAGGGTGAAATATTCACTCGCCAGTGTGCCGACAATCCGGTGTATTCGCCGTGTATCTTCGAGCATGTCTACCTGGCCCGTCCGGACTCCATGATCGACGGGATTCTGGTCTACAAGGCTCGCCTGCGCATGGGGGAAAAGCTGGCTGAGAAAATTGCCCATGAGCGCCCGGACCACGGGATCGACGTGGTAATTCCTATTCCCGATACCAGCCGGACCTCGGCAGTTGAGCTGGCCAACCACTTGGGCGTCAAGTTTCGTGAAGGCTTTGTCAAGAACCGGTATATCGGCCGGACCTTCATCATGCCTGGCCAGGCGGCACGCAAGAAGTCGGTGCGCCAGAAGCTCAATGCGATCGAACTGGAGTTTCGTGGCAAGAATGTTCTGCTGGTCGATGACTCCATCGTGCGTGGTACCACTTGCAAGCAGATCATTCAGATGGCCCGTGAAGCGGGTGCCAACAAGGTCTATTTCTGCTCGGCGGCACCGGCGGTCCGTTACCCTAATGTCTACGGCATCGACATGCCCAGCGCCCACGAACTGATAGCTCATGATCGCAGTACCGAAGAAGTGGCTGAGCTGATCGGTGCTGACTGGCTGATCTATCAGGATCTTGATGACTTGGTCGAGGCGGTGCGTGAGGGTAACCCCAATATCCATGATTTCGACTGTTCGGTGTTCAACGGTGAGTATGTCACCGGCGACGTCAATGAGGCGTATCTGGGCAAGATCGAGCAGGCGCGCAATGATGCGGCCAAGATCACGTCGGAAATCGGCAACGCGATTATTGACTTGCACAACAATTGAGCAATAGGGCATCTCGGAAACCGGTTATTGCTGCGTAGCAATGACCTTGAGAGACGCCTCGCGGCAAGGGGAAGGTAATGACTATTGAATGGGATGCCGGGCGGCTCGACAGTGATCTGCTCGATGCCGGTTTCGATACGCTGGCGGTGCGTGCCGGTCAACGTCGTGGTCCGGAGGCCGAACATGGCGAGGCGCTGTTTCTGACCTCCAGCTATGTCTTTCGCAGTGCCGCGGATGCCGCCGCCTGCTTCGCTGGTGAAGCGTCGGGCAATGTCTATTCACGTTACATGAACCCTACGGTACGCACTTTCGAAGAGCGTATTGCTGCGCTCGAAGGGGCTGAACAGGCGGTGGGTACCGCTTCCGGTATGGCGGCAATTCTGTCGACGGTGATGAGTCTGTGTTCGGCGGGCGACCATATTCTGGTCTCGCGTAGCGTATTTGGCGCCACAGTGACCCTGTTTGAGAAGTATTTCAAGCGCTTCGGTGTCGAGGTCGACTACGTTACTTTGGCCGATATTGCTGGCTGGCAGGCCGCCTGCAAGCCCAACACTCGGTTGTTCTTCGTCGAGTCGCCGTCCAACCCATTGGCCGAGCTGGTAGACATCGCCGCCCTGGCCGATGTGGCCAAAGGGCAGGGGGCCTTGTTGGTCGTCGATAACTGCTTCTGTACTCCGGCCTTGCAGAAGCCGCTAGCCCTGGGGGCAGATATCGTTATCCATTCGGCGACCAAGTATATCGATGGTCAGGGCCGCTGCTTGGGTGGTGTGGTTGCCGGGCGCCGGGAGCACATGCAGGAGGTTGTCGGTTTCCTGCGCACTGCCGGCCCAACCTTGAGTCCGTTCAATGCCTGGGTATTCCTCAAGGGGCTGGAAACCTTGAAGCTGCGAATGAATGCCCATTGCGCCAGCGCCCAGAGCCTGGCTGAGTGGCTGGAACGCCAGCCAGGGATCGATAAGGTCTACTATGCCGGCCTGCCTAGTCATCCGCAGCATGAATTGGCCAAGCGCCAGCAGTCAGGCTTTGGCGCCGTGCTGAGTTTTGAACTCAAGGGTGGGCGTGAGGCGGCCTGGCGGTTTATCGATGCCACCCGGTTGCTGTCGATCACCGCCAACCTTGGCGATGCCAAAAGTACTATCACACATCCGGCCACTACCACACACGGGCGTCTGAGTGTGGAGGCTCGTGAAGCAGCAGGTATCCGCGAAGGGCTGATCCGTATTGCGGTGGGGCTGGAGGATGTTGAGGATCTGCGTGCCGATCTGCAGCGTGGCCTGGAGGCGGTGGCAAATAGCTGATTGAGACATATTTGCCAATTGTTTCACAAGACGGCGTCCGCGAGCTTGCTCCGGGCGCCGTTTTGTTTAGTCTTGGCAAGCCGCAGGGAGTGCGAAGGAAATCGCAGGCAGTCGCCCGGCTGTACGGCATTCAATCACATGGAGAGGAATCAATTTATGCGCAAACTTTTTGCCGCAGTTATGTTCGTCATGTCTACCTGGGTTGCTGTGCCGGCTTTGGCCGAACAGCCGGTTGGCCCGGTCGTCAACATCAACCACGCCAGTGCCGCGGAAATTGCCGAAGTGTTGCAGGGGGTTGGGGAGTCCAAGGCCCAAGCGATTGTTGCCTACCGTGATGAGAACGGCGCGTTCGAATCGGTCGAATCACTGGCCGGGGTCAAGGGCATCGGCCAGGCCACTGTCGAGCGTAATCGCGAGCGGATCAGCCTGCAGTAACTAGCGGTTATCACGGGCAGGAGAGCCTGCCCGTGACTTGCAGCGAGGGCTCGCCGCTCAGGTCTTGAGTTTGCTCACAGCCGAGGTCAATTGATGCGCCAGGGCTGCCAGTTGCTGGCTGGTGGCGGCGCTTTGCTGGGTTTGCTCGACCGTACGCTCGGTCACATCGCGAATCTGTACCACACTTTGGGTGATGGATTCGGCGACCTCACTTTGCTGCTCTACCGCTGAGGCAATCTCACTGTTCCCGTCACGGATCTGGCTGACTGCCGTAGTGATGTGGCTCAGGGAGGTGCCGGCCTCTTCAACCTGCTCAACCGACTCATGGGTCAGCTCGGCGCTGGCTTGCATGTCCGCGACGGCATCGCGGGTACCTCCCTGCAAGGCTTCGATCATGCGCTGGATTTCATCGGTGGAATTCTGGACTCTCTGGGCCAGGGCGCGGACCTCGTCAGCGACTACGGCAAAGCCACGACCGGATTCCCCGGCCCGGGCTGCTTCGATGGCAGCGTTGAGCGCCAGGAGATTGGTTTGCTCGGCAATGTCGCGGATTACTCTTACCACGCCACTGATTTCCTTGCTGTGACCCTCCAGTCGTTGCATATGCTGTGTACAACGTTCGATGCTGGTAGCCAAGCCGGTGATGGTTTCGCTGACCTTGAGCACCTGATCACGTCCCTGGCGGGCCAGTTCATCTGCTTGGCCGGACTGGTCGCGGGTAGTGGCGCCATTGGCTGCAATGTCCTGAACTGTCGCACTCATTTCATTGACGGCAGCAGCCACCATGTCGGTTTCGCCCTGTTGGCTGATCATGCCGTCATTGACTCGTGACATCAGCCCGGCCAGTTGGCTGGCCCGCTGATCGAGCTCTTCGGCCGCCTTGCGCACAGCACCAACTACCTGTTGCTGGGCATCCTGCATGGCATTGAAAGCGCGCGCCATGGCGCCGACCTCATCGCGTGAGCTGGCCTGAGCCCTGAGGGTCAGGTCGCCACTTTCCTGAACTTTCTGCATAACGTCACGCAGTGCGTGAAGATGGCGGGTAATGAACAGAATCAACAGTTGTGATACCAGCAGTACGCCGACCATTAGGACAAAGACCACCAGCGCGTAAAAGGGCGCGCGGTCCAGCAGCAATTCAAGGTAGCCCTGGCGTTTCACCCCAAGAAGGAGGGCCTGTTCGTTCTGACGCAGGGCCCAGACCCCGAGCAGGCGGTCCTGGTCTGCAGCTACCAGTTGCTCGACCGGGAACCAGCGCGGGCTGGTGCCCAGGCCTTGTTCCAGGCGGGCATAGCGTCCGCCGGCGGCAATAGGTTCAAACTCAGTCAGCCTGACCTGCGCGGCTTGATGCACCAGTTGCTCGCCAACGCGTTGGCGCTCAGCGTGCAGGCTACCTTGCTCGACCCACAAGGCAACCAGAACCAGTAGCAAGGTGCTGAAAAAAGTAACGCCATTGACCGCCCAAAACTTGTATTTGAGGGGGATGTGTTGGAGAACGACCATGCAGGCTCCTAGCAGTGTTACCCGACCTTGATGGTGGCCAAGGGCCGGGTTTTGGCAATTATTGCTGATCCATGAACTGTATCGGTTGATCCCGGTCAATCTTGACAGCTATTCGTGACTCTCTTGCTGCGGAGCATCGGCCGCACGGGCTGGCAGACGATCGGTTATACTGTTGCCCTGGTTTAAGGAACAGATATATGACACCGCCTCTGGCTCAACCCTTGATGATCGACCAGGACGCCGAGCTGGCTGCCTGGTGCGAGCGCTGGCGACAACTGCCCTATGTGGCAGTGGATACCGAGTTTGTTCGTACCGAGACCTTTTACCCCATAGCCGGGTTGTTGCAGGTCGGAGACGGACGTCAGGCTTACCTGATTGACCCGTTGAAAATCAGTGACTGGAGCCCCTGGGTAGAGCTGCTGCATGACCCGGCGGTTACCAAGGTGCTGCACTCGTGTAGCGAGGATCTGGAGGTGTTTCAGCACCTGTGTGGTGCCACGCCAGCGCCGCTGTTCGATACCCAGCTGGCTGCGGCTTACCTGGGTATGGATTTCTCCATGGGTTATTCGCGGCTGGTACTGAGTCTGCTGGGTATCGATTTGCCCAAGGATGAAACCCGTTCAGACTGGCTGCAACGCCCGCTGAGCGAGGCTCAAATTGATTATGCAGCCCGTGATGCGGTGCATCTGGCTGAGCTCTATCAGGTTCTGGCGCCACGTATTGATGCAGCAGGCTTGCGCGACTGGCTGCTGGAAGATACAGCCGAGCAGGTGGCAGCCAGCACCGCCGAGACCGACCCCGAACTGGCTTACCAGCAGACCAAACAGGCCTGGCGCTTAAAGCCGTCGCAACTGGCGGTTCTCAAGGTCTTGGCAAGCTGGCGTGAGCGTGAGGCCAGGCGCCGTGATCAGGCGCGCAATCGGCTGCTTCGCGAGCGGGCAATGTATCCGCTGGCCCAGTATCAGCCGGACAACCTCCAGGCACTGTCGCGTATTGAAGACATGCATCCGCGCACCGTCCGGCATGATGGTCAGACCTTGCTGGCTCTGATTCGTCAAGGTCAGGCGATGCCGGAGGATCAATGGCCCGAGCGTTTGCCTGAGCCGTTGCCGGCGGATGCCAACCGATTGCTCAAGGCCTTGCGCAAGGTCGGCCAGACGCATGCCGAGCGGTTAGGGATTGCCCCGGAATTGATGCTGCGTAAAAAAGTGCTGGAAAGCCTGGTGCGTAGCGGTTATCCCAACGGACCCTACCAGTTACCGCCAGAGTTGACTGGGTGGCGGCGACGCCTGATGGGTGATGAGTTGTTGGCCGTGGCCAACGCCACGGCTCAGGAGAGTGCATGAAAGTTCTGTGTTCGATTTATCGTAGTCGGCGCAAGCCTGGCATGTATCTGTATGTGCCGCGTCAAAAGGGCCTGAGTGAAGTGCCAGAAGCGCTGCTGCAGGTGTTCGGCAAGCCCGAGCACAGTCTGGATCTGGTATTGAGCCCTGAGCGCAAGCTTGCTCAGGAAGAGATTCAGACCGTGCTGGACAATCTGCAGGGGCAGGGGTTCCACCTGCAGATGCCGCCGGCTGAAGAGGAGTACATCGAGCATTTGCCCGAAGAGTTGCTGCGCCTTAATGATCCGCTATAGCGGGGTTCACTCACCGCGATAGATGCATCCGCTGGTGCAGGTTTCGCGAATGGTAATCTGGCAGAGTTCCGGCAGCTGCGGCTTGAGCTGTTGCCAGATCCACTTGGCAATTACTTCACTGGTTGGGTTTTCCAGCCCGGGAATGTCGTTAAGGTAGTTGTGGTCGAGCAGGTCATAGATGGGCTTGAACACCGCCTTGAGCTCGGCGAAGTCGCGGATCCAGCCGGTGTGGGGGTCAACCTCGCCACTGATGTGAATGGCTACCTGGAACGAGTGCCCGTGCAGCCGGCCACATTTATGCCCAGTCGGAACGTGCGGCAGCTTGTGTGCCGCTTCGAAAGTAAATTCCTTGAAGATTTCCACGCCATCGATGCCTGCTGATTGAAAGGCTACCAGTTTACTGGATCTGGGCCTGCGGCAACACCGCGGCGCTTACCAGGAGCGCTGCATATTTTTCTCGGATATCTGCTCGTTTAGTGTCCAGTAGTCGTACAGCACCCCGAGCAGCAGCAGGCCGCCAGTGAAGAAATACAGAATGGCGGTGATCCATTTGCCCATGTACAGCCGGTGGGCGCCGAAGATGCCGAGAAAGGTCAACAGAACCCAGGTCAGGTTGAAGTTGATCGGCCCGCTACGAAAACGGTGATCGGCTTCCCTATCCATTTTCGGAATCAGGAACAGGTCGACAATCCAGCCAATGAACAGCAGTCCCAAGGTGAAAAACCAGAGCGTGCCGGTCCATGGCTTGCCATAGTAGAACCGGTGGGCCCCCATGAAACCAAAGATCCACAGCAGATAGCCAATCACCTTGCTGTGCGTATCCGAGTAAGCCATTGGCGGTGTCCTCCGGGATTGTGCCTGTGTGATACTGATCATAGACCCCAATAGACCATGGATGCCTCAGGGAGTGCCCGTATGGTGAAAGCGAAAACTGTGAACTGGCTCAAGCAGGTGCGTTATCAGGCCGAACGCTTGACCGGTCAGCGAATTCGCATTGGCGTGACTGGGCTGAGTGGCGCCGGGAAAACCACCTTCATCACCAGCTTTATCAATCAACTGGAAAACCATCAGCGCGGGCTATTGGCCCGGCGTCCGCCGTTTGACCGGCTGGAGTCGGTACGTTGGCAGCGCGACGGGGTTGAGCAACCGTTTCCCTATCTCTCGGCTCTGGCTGCGTTGGCGGCAGACCCGCCGCGCTGGCCGGAGTCGACCAGTGATTTGTCGCGGGTGGTGATAGATCTGCGTTTTCGCCCCCATGGATTGCTAGGCAAGCTTCAGGGCAGCCGGACCCTGCATATCGAAATCATCGACTACCCGGGAGAGTGGCTGCTGGATCTGCCGTTGCTCGGACTCGACTATGGTCGCTGGTGTGAACAACTGCAGGGCTGGCTGAGTCAGGAACCGCGCCGATCATTGGCGGGGCCGTTACTCGAGCGTCTGACAGCGATTGATCCGTTGGCCCCGGTGGATGCCGGGCTGCTGGCCGAACTTACGACCGAGTGGACCGCGTTCCTGCACCGTTGTCGAGCTGATGCCGGGCTGTCGCGTAATCAGCCAGGGCGATTTTTGCTGCCGGGCCAAGGGGTGGCGGCAGAGATGCTGCAGTTTGTTCCGCTACCGGCGGTCAATCAGCATACCCAGGGCGAGCCCGGTAGTTGGTGGCATCAGTGCAGCACTCGGTTCGATTACTACCGTGATTATGTGGTCAAAGGCTTTTATGACCAGCATTTCAGTACCCTGGACCGACAGATCCTGCTGGTCGATATGCTCACCCCGATGGATACCGGGCAGGCCGCGCTGGTGGATCTTAAGGCGGCGTTGGAGGCGGTTCTGGACAGTTTTCGTTATGGTCGCAACAGCCTGCTGGAGCGTTGGTTCAAGCCGCGTATCGAGCGCCTGGCGGTCTGCGCCAGCAAGGTGGATCAGGTCGCACCGAGCCAGCAGCGAGCGGTTCAGCAGTGCCTGGAAGACCTGTTGACCGACAGCCTGTCGGAAGTTCGCCATGGTGGTGTGGAGGTCAAGGGCTTTCCGCTGGCGGCGATCCGTGCCGCGCGTCAGGAGGGCGATGCGCTGGTCGCGGCGCTGGATGGCCAAAGCGGCGGAGTGCGTTACCAGCCAGGACATATTCCCGAGCATCTGCCGCTGGACCTGAACGTGCAAGGGCCTGAACTGCTGCGCCTGCGCCCGCCAACGGGGCTGCACCGCAATGAGCCCTTTGCCCATTACCGAATGGATGATCTGATTGACTGGACCCTGGAGGGTGATGGCTGATGAGTCAGGACAAAACCCGTATTCTCGAGCGCTGGGAAACCGAGCAGCAAGGGGCGGACGCAGCCACCCGGATCATTGGCGATGTGCCGGCCGAACAGTTGGCCAGCCAGCTGCCTGAGGCCGAACCGGCATTGCCGGACACACTCAACCCGCCACCGACCAGCCCTTGGCCAGGCCGGCTAGGGCGCTCGGTTCTTGCGCTGGTCCTGGGAGGGGCTGCCTTCGAGTGGGGACGCTGGACCTTGGATGCCTGGAACTGGCAGCCGTTGGCCGGTGTGCTGCTTGGCGGGTTGGGGCTGGCCCTGGCCGGCACTGCGGCATTGGCCTGGCGTGATATTCGGCGTCAGCGCCTGCGCCTTTCCGAACTGGAGCAATTACGCCGAGAAATGCAGTTGGCCTTGCGTGAGCCTGGGGCCCGCTTGTCGGTCGACTGGCTGGAGCGTTTGCAGGCTCTATACCGGGACACCCCGCTAGCACAGGCCGTGCGCGCCAGTTGTGCCACGCTGGACGTGTCGCACAGTCCTGAAGAGGTTCGGCGTCGGCTTAACCAGGAGTTCTATCAGGCTTTGGACCTGCAGGCGCGGCAACTGATCCGGCGCGAGTCGACTGGAACCGGGATGCTGGTGGCGACCAGCCCCTGGGTGGCGGTCGATCTGATGCTGGTGGTCTGGCGCAATGTCCGGATGATGCAGAAGCTGGCGCAGCTGTTTGGCATTCCAATGGGGCAGCTCGGGCGCTGGCGACTGGCCCGTCATGTGCTGCGCAATATTGCTTTGGCTGGCGGTACTGAGATGGCTATCGGAGCATTGAGCGACAGCTTGCTGTCCGGCTTGATGGAGAAACTGGCGGCTCGGGTCGGGCAGGGGATTGGTGTCGGCCTGTACAGTTCACGGCTGGGACATTTCACCCTGGACTTGTGCCGGGCAGTGCCGGCGGATGATCAGGGCATGCTGGCTGAAGACAACCGGGGCATCATTCAGGCAATTCGTGAGCGTTTGACCGGAGGGAAGGATGGGGGCTAAACGCACGGCCCGGCAGCAGGCCGGGCGCTGGCTGCAGCAGGGTGTTGAGGTGCTCGAGCAACAATGGCACAGCATGCGTCGCCAGTTGGGGCCGACTGAATGGCCGGAACGCTGTGCACGGCTGCTCCAGGTCGCCGATTCTGAAGTCGGCGACTGGCGCCCAAAGCCGGGTTCCAGCAGCGCCGAGTTGTTGCTGTTGCTGCAAGGCCTGTCACTGCTGCAGCGCCGCTGGCTGGCGGTGTTGCTCGATGCACCAAGCGCGGGGGTGCATACCCTGACCGAGGCCGTAGAGCGTTTGCAACTGGATTGGCGCAGCCGCCTTGACCCACTGCAAAGTCACCGCGAGTATGCCCGCCAATTACTGATTTTGGCTCAGCAACTGAACCTCTCGGCTGCCGCTGAAGCGGCCTATCTGGAGAATGAACGGCAAATCTTTCTCGCGGTTGAGCAGCGCTTGCTGTTGTCGCTACCCATGCGCCTGCGCATGACCCTGGCCAGGCAGCTTGAGCCGGGTAGCGGGGCATGCCTGCGCTGGTGGCATGAACGCTTGTTGGCCCGGGCCGGGGTACCGGGTTATGACCTGGCGGGCCTGGGCGAGCACGATTGGCCGGAGATACCTGCGGCCTGGCTGGCACTGGGCTGGTTGTCGGGGCTGCGCAGGCAGTCCTGAGATAGTGGGCCATTCAGTGCACCAATGAGTATGCGAATACGCTGCGCCGGGCATTAACATGCAAGGATATTGATCCCAAGGAAGCTATTGATGACCTTTGCAGAATTGCTTGCCGCTCTGTCCCGCTCGCCCGACAACCAGGTGACTATTCCGCCCGACTGGGCTCAAGGCCGGGCCGGCTATGGCGGCCTGGTGGCGGCGCTGGTGTACCAGGGCATGCGTGAGAAAGTTCCGGCTGGGCGTCCGGTGCGTTCGCTGGCGATCACGTTCGTCGGGCCGGTGGCGCCGGGCGAGACGATGATGGTTGAAGCAGAGGTATTGCGTGAGGGCAAGGCAGTCAGCCAGATGCTCGGCATGGCCCGTCAGAATGGCCAGGTGATGTGCATCATTCAGGGTAGCTTCGGCGCGGCGCGGGAGTCGGTGGTTAATGTCGTGGCTGAGCCGCCTCCTGAGGTCAAAGCACCTGATCAGTATGTCGATACGCCGTATATCGAAGGTCTGAGTCCGGTCTTTCTCAAACACTTCAACCTGCGCTGGTGTTTTGGCGATCTGCCGTTCAGTCGCAGCCGCAAGCGCGATATGGGCGGCTGGATGCGCTTTCGACAGGACGAGGGAGAGATTCACGAGGCGCATATTCTTGGCTTGGTCGATGTCTGGCCACCGGCAGTGCTGCCGCATCTCGCCGAGCGCGCTCCAGCCAGCTCGCTGACCTGGACCATCGAGTTTGTGCAGCCTCAGCCAGCCCTTGGTAATACCGACTGGCTGCTCTACAAAGCCAGTATTGAGCATGCCCGGGATGGCTACGGGCATGCCGGAGCGATGGTCTGGCGCGAGGATGGGGCGCTGGTCGCGATCAGCCGGCAAACGGTTGCGGTTTTCGGCTGAGCGCAGTCCGAAGGGAATACTGATTAATTGCACACAAGCCCAGTAGCCCGGTTGGTGCTGACCTGTTCTGGACTGTCGATGCCCTGGATGGGCATCGTCAAGCCCCCAGGGGTGAGGCAAGCGTTTACGAAGCATGCTTCGTGCGCAGCCAAACGCCGACCGATCTGTGATCGGTTGGCCGGACCCGGAGGGGGTTCACGGCGTGTCCAGAACAGGTCAGCGACAATTGGGCCAACACCGAACTGATTTAATCAGTGTTTCCCTAAGCCGAGCGCAGTAATTTGTAAGCGCCCTCTTATCCGGGCTTACGGGCCAGTACCACCGCCCGCAAGGGCGCAGGATAGCCTTCGCGGGTCAGTGCCGGATTTTCCGGGTCAAGGAAGTCCGGTAGTGACTGAAAACGCATCCAGTCGGTGCTGCGTTGTTCCTCGGTGCTGGTATGAGCCTGGTCCACGCAGCGCACATCCTGAAAGCCCGCCCGGCGCAGGAATCGCTCAAGCAGCGGGACTGAAGGCAGGAACCAGACGTTGCGCATTTGCGCATAGCGGTCTTCGGGCACCAGACATTGTTGTGCGTCGCCCTCAACCACCAGTGTTTCCATGACCAGTTCACCGCCGGGGCGCAGGCAGGCCTTGAGCTGTAACAGGTGGTCGATAGGCGCGCGTCGGTGATACAGCACGCCCATGGAGAACACCGCGTCGAAGCCATCGGTCGGCTCCGGCAACTCTTCAAGGGTGAAGGGCAGTTGCCAGACCGGCGCCTCAGGCATGAATCGACGGATTGCCAGAAATTGATTGAGAAACAGCAGGTTGGGGTCAACGCCGACAACCAGTTGGGCGCCTGCCTGCCACATCCGCCACATGTAATAGCCGTTGCCACAGCCAACATCCAGAATTCGCTTGCCGCGCAGATCAAGGTGCGGGGCGACGCGCTGCCATTTCCAGTCCGAACGCCATTCGGTATCGATATGAACCCCGAATAGCTCGAATGGCCCCTTGCGCCATGGATGCAGACCTTGCAAGGCCTGGCGCAGAGCAGCTTGGGTCGACTCGTCGATGGCCTCCGGGTGGCCGATGCGCACTCCGTGCTGCAACTCAATGGACGCTTGCGGCAGTGACGGAATCTGTTCCAGTGCCGCCTGCCAGCGAGCCAGATCGCCATGATTGGTTGTGTCCAGCCGCTGGTTCAGGGCCTGTGGCAGGTTATCCAGCCAGTGTTCCAGTGAGGTGTTGCGCAACGAGTGGAAAAGCGGTTGATAGTCAATCACAAGTGGCGATCATCGAGCAGAAATTGAGGCATTGAAACCAGCTATGCGCCTGGCTGAAGCCGGCCTGTTGGAGGCGTTGCAGGTGAGTATCCAGAGTGTCCGGGCGCATGACGTTTTCAATCGCGCTGCGCTTCTGGGCGATCTCCAGTTCACTGTAGCCATTGGCCCGTTTGAAGGCGTAGTGCAGGTTTTCCAGGCGTTGCTGCTGATCCGGGTCATCGAAACGCAACTTTTCCGACAACAGCAATATGCCACCCGGCTTGAGTGCCTGGCGAATGCGGCTGAGCAGAGGCAGGCGCAGCTCCAGACTGATGAACTGCAGGGTGAAGTTCAGCACTACCACCGAGCAGGGCTGCAGGGGCAGCTCGAGAATGTTTGCCTCGATCACTTCGGCCGGGGTCAGTTCTTCAGTCATGGCCGACTGGGCGCTGAGGTATTCACGGCAGCGCTCGACCATGGCTGGGGCGTTGTCCACCGCAATAATGCGACAGCCCTCACTGCGCACATGCCGGCGCATGGACTGAGTGGCGGCGCCAAGCGAGCAGCCCAGGTCGTAAATCAGTGTGTGTGGTCCCGCATGCTGCCCGGCAATCAGGCCAATTGTCTCGACAATGGTCGGATAGCCAGGGACCGAACGTTTGATCATGTCGGGAAATACCCGGGCTACGTCGTGATCGAACACGAAGTCGCTGACTTTGGGCAGTGGCTGGGCGAATAGTTTGTCTACATCACTCATGAGGCATTTAGTGTTGACGGGCCGGGAGCCGATTCTACCGCAAGTCGCCAGGCTTGGGAGGATTTGCCGGTCGCAGCTTGACGGTCTCGGTACTGGCGTCTAGCTATATAGCTATAGGCTTGGCTTTGTGTGTGACTGTCATTTGTCGTCTGAATTATTTTGGAGAGCGGTTCGCCAAAGATATGGCGTTCGTGTATTCGTTTTTAGGTTGTGTAGTGGCATAATGGCACTGCCCTGGGTGCTCCGTGAATAAGACTCCGCCAAGCTGGGGTCATTGAACAACAAGGGGATTAAGGTATGCCTGCCAAACACCGGGTTGTATTGGGAGTCGCCACCGTGGCGGCTTTGTATGCCGGAATCTCCAATGCTCTGGGACTGGGTGACATTGCCCTGGGGTCGGCACTCAACGAACCGCTCAAAGCTACTATCGAGTTGCATGGCAGTAGTGGCGTGACACCCGAGGATATCCGGGTTCGTCTGGCTGATCAGCAGGCTTTCGATCAGGCCGGCATTCAGCGACCCTACTTTCTCACCGATCTGCGTTTTGTCCCGGTGCTGCGCAACAACCGTCTGTTCATCGAGGTTGAATCCAATAGGCCGGTACGCGAGCCTTACCTGAACTTTCTGGTTGAGTTGCGCCGGCCCAATGGGGTTATGTTGCGCGAATATACCGTGCTGCTTGATCCACCGCTGTACAGTCCGGGACCGGGCATCACTCAACCGGTAGCTGCCACTGCGGCCCAGACCCGGGCAAGCGCTCAGGCCCCAGTTTCACGTCCTGCGCAACCGGCGCCGGCTGCACTGGTACTGCCCGATTTGCAGCCGCAGCCGGGTGCTGCGCAATATCAGACCGTGGCGGGCGATACTCTGTGGGCGATTGCTGAGCGCTACCGCCCTGATGAGCGTGCCGGAGTGCGGCAAACCATGCTGGCGATTCGCGCCTTGAATCCCCAGGCTTTTATTGGCGGAGACATCAACCGTTTGCGCCAGGGGCAGGCGTTGGCGTTGCCGACCGCTGAGCAGTTGGGATTTTCAGCTGCGCCGCCAGCCCAGCGCCCGCTGGACAGTCAGCCTGAATCGGTCGCAACGGTTGCCGAACCGGTTGCGAGTGCTGATCGCTTGCGAATCGATGCTCTGGAACCTGCAACTAATGAATCGGCGGAGTTGCGTGATCGCCTGAGCATGCTGGAGACGCGCTTCAGTGTGCTGCTCAGCGAGTTGGACAATCGTGACTCCCAGATCGCCAGTCTGCAGGCTGAGCTGGAAGTGCTGCGCGAGGCACGGGCATTGGAGCAGGCCGCACTTGAAGAATCGGCTGCGGCGGGTGCGTTGCTTGCGGTAGCGGGCGCGGAGCCTGGTGCTCAGAGTTCGGTACAGGGATCGGATGATCCGACTCCCGGGGCGCTGGGCGCGCTGCCGGCAGCCGGGCTGATGGACGATAGGCTGAGCGCACAGGTGACATCGAGCAGTCTGGAGCGCTGGTTCAGTTGGTGGCCAATCCTTGTTGGTTTGGGGTTGGCTGTACTTGGTTTGCTGTTCGGTATGCGCAGGAAGGCTTCAGCCGAGCCGGAATCGATTCCCATGCCGGCTATCCGCCCACGCGAGCAGGTCGCGCCCGGCTCAGTGAGGGTACGCCAGCCTGCGCCGGCTCAGTCGAAACCGGCAACCGACCCGTTGGCCGGGGTAGAGCTGTATATCACCTATGGGCGTTTTGCTGAGGCCCGCGTATTGCTGGATAAGGCCATTGCCACACAACCTGAGCGTCTTGATCTGCGCTACAGGTTGCTGCGGGTGCTGGCTGAATTGTGTGACCGCCCGGCCTTTGCCGCACAGGAGCGCGAAGCGCTGGCGTTGGGAGCCGACATGGAGCGTATCGATCAGTTGAAAATGCGCTTCCCTGCACTGCTGGCCCAGGTTGAGACCGATATGGTCGAGCGGGTCGATCACCTTGATCCGCTGCTGATGGATGATGAGCCGGAGCAGTCGTCCCGGACGCCGCGTGCGGCAGAGCAGGATGCGCAGGACGATGTTCGCTTGAACCTTGAAGACTTCAAGCTTGATCTGGACGTGGACCTGCTTGACGCACTGGGGCCGCAACCTGTGCGTAGCAAACAGCCGCCAAAAGTGGTGGATGAGGACTTCAATGTCAGCCTGGATAATCTACCGGATGTGGAGGAGTGGGAGGACGACGAGCCGCACAAGTCAGAACGACGCTGAGGGCTCGGCGTGGGAGAGCGAAAGGGGCACTCAGGGGTGCCCCTTTTTATTAGGCTGGGCGCCTCAGTCGAACAGGCGTTTGGCCACGTCCTTGAAATGGCCGGCAAAGTGTACCGTCATGTTGTCTCGCAGGTACTCCGGTAGCTCCTCGTAATCGCCACGATTGGCCTCGGGCAGAATCAGTTCATGGATTGACTGGCGGCGTGCAGCAATCACTTTCTCGCGGATGCCGCCGACCGGCAACACGTGTCCGGTCAGGGTGATCTCGCCGGTCATCGCCAGGCCGCTGCGCGGCGACTGGTTGCGCGCCAGGGACAACAAGGCGCTGGCAATGGTGATGCCGGCGCTGGGGCCGTCCTTGGGTGTGGCTCCTTCAGGCACATGCAAATGCACGAAGGCCTCGTCAAAGAAGCTCTTGTCGGCCTGGTAGCCTTTGAGGTTGGCGCACAGGTAGCTGTAGGCAATTTCTGCCGATTCCTTCATCACCTCACCCAGTTGCCCGGTCAGCTTGAATCCCCGGTTCAGGGTGTGAATGCGGTTGGCCTCGACCGGCAGGGTGGCTCCACCCATGGCGGTCCAGGCCAGCCCGGTGATGATGCCAACACCCTTGAGTTTCTTTTCCTTGCGAAAAGCTGGAGTTCCGAGCAAGTTCGCCAGATCGTCGGGTTTGATACTGAGCTTGTCATCCGGGTGTTCCAGCAGACGCATGACCGATTTACGCACCAGCTTGCCCAGCTGCTTGTCCAGACTGCGTACCCCAGCCTCGCGGGCATAACTTTCAATCACCTGGCGCAGGGCCTTGTCGGTAATACGTAGCTGACTCTTACGTAGCCCGGCCTTGGTCAGTTGTTTTGGCCACAGGTGGTGTTTGGCGATCGCCAGTTTTTCCTCAGTGATGTAGCCGGACAGGCGGATCACATCCATGCGGTCGAGGAGCGGGCCGGGAATGCTGTCCAGGGTATTGGCGGTGCAGACGAACAGCACCTTGGACAGGTCCAGACGCAGATCCAGATAGTGATCGAGAAACTGGCTGTTTTGCTCGGGGTCAAGGGTTTCGAGCAGGGCTGAGGCCGGGTCGCCCTGATGACTGGCGCCGAGCTTGTCGATCTCGTCGAGCATGATCACCGGGTTCATCACCTCGACCTCCTTGAGCGCCTGGACGAACTTGCCGGGCATGGCGCCGATATAGGTGCGACGATGCCCCTTGATCTCGGCCTCGTCGCGCATGCCGCCGACGCTGAAACGATAGAACGGACGGCCCAGGCTTTCGGCGATCGAGCGGCCAATACTGGTTTTGCCGACCCCGGGCGGACCGACCAGCAGGATGATTGAGCCGCTTACAGAGCCCTTGAAGCTACCAACGGCGAGAAACTCCAGAATCCGTTGTTTCACATCCTCCAGGCCGTCATGGTCACGGTCCAGCAGCTTGCGGGCCTGTTTTATATCGATGCGGTCCTTGTGCTCCAGGCCCCAGGGCATGGCAGTAGCCCAGTCCAGGTAATTGCGGGTGACCGCGTATTCGGGTGAGCCGGTTTCCAGGACCGAAAGCTTGTTCAGCTCTTCCTCAATCCGGCGGCTGGCAGCCTCAGGCAGGGTTTTACCCTGCAGGCGCTCCTGGAACTGCTCGATATCGGCGGTGCGGTCGTCCTTGGATAAGCCCAGCTCTTTCTGAATGATCTTGAGTTGTTCCTTGAGAAAGAACTTGCGCTGATGCTCGCTGATCGTGCGGTTGACCTCGGCGCTGATTTCACCCTGCAAACGCGCCACATCGATCTCTTTCTTGAGTAGCACCAACACCTTTTCCATGCGCCGCAGGATCGGCACGGTATCAAGCACATCCTGCAGTTCCGGGCCTTTGGCGGTGGTCAGTGCGGCGGCGAAGTCGGCCAGCGGCGAAGGCTCGTTGGGGCTGAAGCGGTTGAGGTAGTTTTTCAATTCCTCGTTGTACAGCGGGTTGAGCGGCAGTAGCTCCTTGATCGCATTGATCAGGGCCATGGCATAGGCGCGCACCTCATTGCGCTCATCCTCTGGCGCCTGAGGGTATTCGACCTCCACCAGATAGGGCGGTTTGCGGCTCAGCCACTGGGTAATGCGTACCCGGGTCAGGCCCTGGGCGATGAACTGAATCTTGCCGTCAATATGGCGGGCATGGTGTACCTTGACCGCGCAACCAGTCAGCGACAGCTGTTCAGGGCTGAACTGTTCCGGGTCGGCGCTAGGGCTGTCAATAAAGAATAGTGACAGGCTCTGGTGTGGAGTGTTGGCCACGCGTTCGAGGGTTTCTGCCCAGGGTGCCTCATTGACAACCACGGGCATTACCTGGGCAGGAAAGAAGGGCCGGTTGTTGATCGGTATCAGGTACAAACGTTCGGGCAGGCGCTGGTTGGGCAGCACTAGTCCGGTACCTGGCTGGTCGCCAGCGGCCTCGTCCGGCTCGATCACCTCAGCCTGAAAGTCTTCCTGGTCGCTCATTGATTACACCCTGTGTGACATGAACTGATTCGCAATAGGTGGAGGCTGTCGTGAAGGATTTCAATGGTTGAGGCGGGGCGGTTCTAGGACTAAGATGGAATTTCACTTCAGCTCACAGCCATCATGATCAAGACCCGCATTCTCGACTTGCCGGTGCAAAGTGCCACCCATGCCCATGCTCAACATCAATTGATCGTCGGGCTGGATGGTTGTGCCGATTTTGAGGTCATGGGGCAGGGTGGTGCGGTTAACCGGCTGCACGCATGCCTGGTACCGGGGCATGAGATGCATGCGTTTTCCGGCCGGGGCAACAACCACATGCTGATTCTCGACCTGCTGACCGAGGGCCCAGGCCCTGGCGGCGTAGAGGAAGAGCAGTTGGCTCGGTTGTTCGATAAGCCACGCTTCGTGCGTCTGGATCAGCGCATGCAGAGTTTGCTGGACTTCGCTGCCCAGGCGCTTGGTGGTCCGGATGCCAGTGATTCGCCGATGGCCTGGCATCTGGGCGGCATCCTGTTGCATAGCCTGCATGACCGGCTGTTTTCTACGCCGATTCCATTGCGCTCGGCCTCGGTCATCGATCTGGAGCGTATCGAACGTTATGTCCGTGAACGCCTGGATCGCCCCGTCAGTGTTGCTGAGCTTGCGGCATGTGCCTGTGTCAGCAGCAGTCATTTCTTCGCACTGTTCAAGCAGGTCAGCGGTCTGACGCCGCATCAGTTCGTACTCAATGTACGGCTGGATGAAGCGGGCAGGTTGTTGCGCGAGTCCTCGCTACCGGTAGCCGAAATTGCCAGTCGTTGCGGCTTTTCCAGCCAGAGCGCCATGACCCATGCTATTCGCCGACATACTGGGTTGACACCGCGCAAATTGCGCTTGTCGAGCCCGCTCTGAGGGCTATCTCAGAGTTTTTTGCAAAAATCCCCCAGTTTTTGACAAGATTTTCACTCGTCTCGCTTCTACATTCCCATCTGGCCTGTCCCCCGCCTGACGGTGTCGGCCCAAAACAATGTATTACGTCAAACGTCTGACCTTGGTCTAGGGTTAGTAGAAAGACGTGTTCTGTGCACCAGCCATGTCTGCCAGCATGTGGCTGGGAATCTGTGGAGCGAGTCCTATGTTCAAAGCCAGTGCCGTGCTGGAAGGTGCCTTCCTGACCAGCCAACCTGATGAATTCCTCAAAGTCCTCAGTGACAATTATGCGGTCGACGAGGGCGAGTACCTCAAAGAGCTGCTGACTCTGGCTGAGCCAGAGGATCATGCTGCCCTGTCGCAGCGCGCCCGGGGGCTGATCGAAAGCGTCCGCAAGCGTGACAACGCCGTCGATAGCATTGATGCGCTGTTACAGCAGTACAGCCTCGACACCCAGGAAGGGATCATGTTGATGTGCCTGGCCGAAGCCCTGTTGCGGGTGCCGGACAGCGAAACCGCCGACGCCCTGATTCGTGACAAGCTCAATGCCGCGCAGTGGGACAAGCACGTAGGTCAGAGCGAGCACACTCTGGTCAATGCCGCCGCCTGGGGCCTGGTGATGACCGGCAAGGTGGTCAATCTGGACAAACGTGAAGACGGCACCCCTGGAACCATTTTGGGGCGACTGATCAAGCGCAGCGGTGAGCCGGTGATTCGCGCGGCGATGATGCAGGCAATGAAAATCATGGGTCGCCAGTTCGTGCTCGGGCGTACCATCAAGGAGGCCTTGAAGAACGGCAAGCCGCAGCGTGATGCCGGTTATACCTATTCGTTCGACATGCTTGGTGAAGCGGCTCTGACCCGTGCCGACGCCGCCAAGTATTTCAAAGACTACAGTGACGCCATCGGCGCGCTGGTAGCCGACAACTATCAGGGCAAGAGCCCCAAACCAACCATCTCGATCAAACTGTCGGCCCTGCACCCGCACTACGAGCCTGCGCGTGAAGCTCAGGTGCTGGCGGAGCTGAGTGAAACTGTACTGGAGCTGGTGCGTCAGGCGCGCAAGGGCGATGTCGGGATCACCATTGATGCCGAAGAGGCTGATCGCCTGGAGCTGTCGCTGAAACTTTTCGCCAAGCTCTACAATCACCCGGACGTCAAGGGGTGGGGTAACTTCGGGTTGGTGGTGCAGGCCTATTCCAAGCGAGCGTTGCCGGTACTGTGCTGGCTGACTCTGTTGGCCAGACAGCAGGGTGACCGGATTCCGGTGCGTCTGGTCAAGGGCGCGTACTGGGACTCCGAGATCAAGCTGTGCCAGCAGGGCGGGCTTGACGGCTACCCGGTCTTTACCCGCAAGGAGGCCACCGATGTTTCCTATCTGGCCTGTGCTCGCTACCTGCTCAGTCCGCTGACCGAAGGACTGATCTATCCTCAGTTCGCCAGTCACAATGCTCATACCGTGACCTGCATCCTGGCCATGGCCGGCCAGAGTGACTATGAATTCCAGCGTCTGCACGGCATGGGCGATGCCCTGTACGACACTCTTATCGAGCAGCACGGTTGCACCGTGCGGATCTACGCTCCGGTAGGCGCGCACAAGGATCTGTTGCCCTATCTGGTGCGCCGGCTGCTGGAGAACGGCGCCAACTCATCGTTCGTGCACAAACTGGTTGATCCCCGAGTGCCGGTAGATTCGCTGATCGAGCATCCGGCTGTGGCCCTGCGCAAGCATGCGAGCCTGGCCAACCCGCGTATTCCCTTGCCGCCGATGATCTACGGGGCGGACCGTCGCAACTCACGTGGTATCAATATGAATGTAATGACCCAGTGGCTCCCTCTGAAAGAAGACCTCGACAAGTTCCTCGCCCAGCGCTGGAGCGGTGCACCGATTGTTAACGGCCAGCGCCTGAGCGGTGAAGCACGGCCGGTACAGTGTCCTTATCAGTTGTCGCATCTGGTTGGCGAGGTTGTCTGGGCCACTGCCGAGCAGACCCGTGGAGCGATCGATCAGTTGGCTGCCGCTTTCCCGGCCTGGAACGCCACCCCGGTGGACCAGCGTGCCGCAGTGCTTGAGCGCACGGCCGATCTGCTAGAGCAGAACATGGCCGAACTGATGGCGCTGTGTACCCGTGAAGCAGGCAAGAGCCTGCAGGACGGTATCGATGAAGTGCGTGAGGCCGTGGATTTCTGCCGCTATTACGCGCTGCAGGCCCGCGCGCGCTTCGCTACCATCACGCTGCCGGGGCCGACCGGTGAAAGCAACGAGCTGTATCTGCAGGGCCGTGGGGTATTTGCCTGCATCAGCCCGTGGAACTTCCCGCTGGCGATTTTCCTGGGTCAGGTTGCGGCTGCGCTGGTGTGTGGCAATACCGTAGTGGCCAAACCGGCCGAGCAGACCAGTCTGGTGGCGGTACGCTGTATCGAGCTGATGCTCGAAGCCGGTCTGCCGCCTCAGGTGTTGGCGCTGTTGCCGGGCGATGGTGCCCAGGTTGGTAGCGTGATTACGGCTGATCCGCGTATTGCTGGCGTGGCCTTCACCGGGTCGACCCAGACCGCGCACATCATTAACCGTGCTCTGGCTGCCCGTGATGGTGCGATTGCGCCCATGGTTGCCGAGACCGGCGGCCAGAACGCCATGCTGGTTGACTCCACGGCATTGCCGGAGCAGGTGGTCAATGATGTGGTCCACTCGGCCTTTACCAGCGCCGGTCAACGCTGCTCGGCCTTGCGGGTGCTGTATGTCCAGGAGGATATCGCCGAGCGGGTGATCGAACTGCTGAAAGGGGCGATGGCCGAGCTGCATATCGGCGATCCGGCCAACCGCGATACTGATCTGGGGCCGGTAATCGACGCCGAAGCTCGTGAAGGATTGCTCAAGCATGTTGAAAAGCTCAAGGCCGAAGGTCGCCTTATTGCGCAGACCCCAATGCCCGACGGGCTGGACGGCCACTTCGTGGCACCGGTAGCCTTCCGTCTGAACCGGATCGGTGAGCTGGACCGCGAGAATTTTGGTCCGATCCTGCATGTGATCACCTGGCGCAATGATACGCTTGATCAGGTCATTGATGATATTAATGCTACCGGTTTCGGCCTGACCCTCGGGATCCATAGTCGTAACGAGGAAACCGCCCAGCATATCGATAGTCGGGTGCGGATTGGCAATGTCTACATCAACCGTAACCAGATCGGCGCGGTGGTCGGGGTACAGCCCTTCGGTGGCCAGGGCCTGTCCGGAACTGGTCCCAAGGCGGGTGGCCCGCACTATCTGCTGCGTTTTGTGACTGAGCGTACGCGGACCATCAACACCACTGCTGTAGGCGGCAACGCCAGCCTGCTGTCGCTGGGTGATGGCGAACCTTGAGTTGTTAACCGGCGCCCTTGGGCGCCGGTTGTATTTGGAGCAGGGGACTCTTCCCATTAATAATCAACAGGACAGGGACTGTTCGATCAACTAAGAGAGAAAAACAACATGACTGGTAACACTGGCATTGTGAGTGCAACCTTCGTGGTGTATATCGGGGTGATGTTGGCCCTCGGCTACATCGCCTACAAACGAACTACCAACTTGTCCGACTATATCCTGGGCGGTCGCTCTCTGGGGCCGGGCACTGCGGCGCTGTCGGCTGGCGCATCGGATATGAGTGGCTGGCTGTTGCTGGGCTTGCCTGGTTACGCGCTGGCTGCCGGTTACGAGGCGAGCTGGATCGCCATTGGCCTGTTGGCCGGTACCTGGCTGAACTGGCTGATCGTGGCCCGGCGACTGCGGGTGTACTCGCATGCGGTCAATGATTCGCTGACCTTGCCGGCATACTTCGAATTCCGCTTTGAAGATAACACCCGTTTGCTGCGGGTGATCGCAGCGGTGTTCATTCTACTTTTCTTCCTGTTCTATACCAGCTCTGGTCTGGTGGCAGCGGGCAAGCTGTTCGAAAGCACGTTCGGTTTCGGCTACGAGATCGCGGTTATCGTCGGCACCCTGGCGATCATTTCCTACACCTTCTTCGGCGGCTTCCTGGCGGTCTCCTGGACCGACGTGATTCAAGGCCTGCTGATGGCCGCCGCGCTGGTGATTGTGCCGATCATGGCGCTCAACACCATGGGTGGCTGGGAAGTCGCTCATGCGGCGATGGAAGCCAAGAATCCCAACCTGCTGACCTTCTTCACTGATGTCGACGGTAACGCCTTGGGCTTTGTGGCAATCATCTCGCTGCTGGGCTGGGGTCTGGGCTACTTTGGCCAGCCGCACGTTCTGGCTCGTTTCAAGGCTGTGCAGAGCGATGCAGCCCTGCCGACCGCCCGCCGTATCGCAGTACTCTGGACCGCCGTGTGCCTGCTGGCCGCGCTGTTCATCGGCTGGATCGGGATTGGCTACTTCGGCGACGCTGGCCTCGGTGATGCCGAAACCGTGTTCCTGGCTCTGGTACAGGCACTGATGCATCCGCTGGTAGCCGGTATCCTGCTGGCCGCAGTACTGGCGGCGATCATGTCGACCGCTGACTCGCAACTGCTGGTGTCATCCTCGGCCCTGGCTGAAGACTTCTACAAGGCGTTGTTCCGCCGTGATGCGACCCAAACGGAGCTGGTCTGGGTAGGCCGCTTTGCTGTGGTTGGCATTGCCTTGCTGGCGCTGATCTTTGCCTTCAATCCGGAAAGCACGGTACTGGGCCTGGTGTCCTACGCCTGGGCGGGCTTCGGTGCGGCCTTCGGCCCGGCCATTATCCTGTCGCTGTTCTGGAAACGCATGAACCGCAACGGCGCTCTGGCCGGCATCATTGTTGGTGGTCTGACCGTAGTGATTTACAAACAGATCGACACTATTGGGCTATATGAAATCATTCCGGGCTTCATCCTGGCGACCATCGCCATTGTGGTGGTTACCTTGCTGACTCCGGCACCGTCCAAGACTATCGAGGCGACCTTCGACGACGTCTCCAGCCGCTTCTAAGCGGTTGTCCCTGAGACCCGCACCCGGTGGTTACCGGGTGCGGGTTTTTTCTGCCTGAAACCAACTGTTCTCTCAGTGCAACAGTCTGTATTTGTTGTATTGCTTGAGGCCGCAGCCATTCCTGACTTCTAATCAGAGGTATTTCGCTGTGGCCCTTGGCTGTCCGGCCTGCCTGGCCATTTATAACAATGACATGGAATCCCCGTATGACGACACGAACTTCGCCCCGTTCACTGGCTGCTGTCGGGCTGGCTATTCTGGGTTTGCTGTTGCAGGGCTGCTCATCCGGTGAAGGCAATAACGCCAGCATGTCACGTCCGGCACCAGTGGTGACCGTGAAGGCCGTCAGTCCGGATAGTGCCGAGCTGGTTCAGGAGTATCCCGCCAGGGTGCGTGGTGCACGTGAAGTTGAAGTGCGTGCCCGGGTATCGGGTATTCTGCTTGAGCGGGCCTATCAGGAGGGGGAGCGGGTCGAGCAGGGGGATCTGCTGTTCCGTATCGACCCGGCTCCGATGCAGTTACAGGTCAAGCAGGCTCAGGCCGCCCAGGCCAATGCACGGGCCGAACTGTTGCAGGCCCAGCGTGACTGGGCGCGGGCTGAGCAGTTGTTTGGGCGCGGGGTTATCAGCACCAGTGAGCGCGATCGGGCTCGCTCCCAACTGGATTTCGCTGAAGCAGGTATGGCCCAGGCCGAAGCCCGGCTCGATGAGGCGGAACTGAATCTGTCCTATACCGAAGTACGAGCTCCGGTGTCCGGGGCAACCAGCCTGGAGGTGCAGCCCGAGGGCAGCCTGATTGAGCTGGGCAGCCTGATGACCACGCTGGTGCAACAGGATCCGGTGCATGTGATTTTTGCGTTGCCGGAACGGGATCTGGCCATCCAGCGGGCCGCCGGCCTGGATGGCAATGGCAGCGGGCAGCAGGTTGCGCTGGAGTTGCCCGACGGCTCCGACTACAGCCTGAGCGGGCGAGTAGATTTCACTTCAAGCCGGATTGACCCGGCAACCGGGACCATTACCTTGCGGGCGGTCTTCGACAACCCCCAACTGCAGCTGATCCCAGGTCAATTCGTCCGGGTCCGGGTAGTGCTCAGTACATTCAATGATGAAATCCTGATTCCTGCCGATGCTCTGGGGGCCAGTCCCGAGGGGCCGTCGGTGTTTGTCGTCGATCAGGAGCTGAAGGTCGAGCGTCGAGCTGTACGATTGGGGCCGGTGATCGGTGATCGGCAGATCATCAGTGCCGGTCTTGAGGCCGGCGAGCGGGTGGTTGTCAACGGCCATGTTGGCCTGCAACCGGGTATGCAGGTGCGGTTGGCTGGCCAGGGAGAGGGCTGATGCTGCAGTTCTTCATTGATCGGCCGATCTTTTCCACGGTTCTGTCGGTATTGATCCTGATTGCCGGTGTTTCTTCTCTGACCCAGTTGCCGGTTGAGCAGTACCCCAACGTGGTGCCGCCACAGGTGGTGGTACAGGCCAACTACCCTGGCGCCAGTGCCCAGGTAATTGCCGATACCGTGGCAGCTCCGTTGGAGCAGGCTATCAACGGGGTCGATGACATGCTCTATATGGAGTCTTTCAGCGGCGACTCCGGAGCCATGCAGCTGACGATTTATTTTCGCATCGGCACTGATCCGGATCAGGCGACCATCGACGTCAACAACCGGGTGCAGCGTGCTACTGCCAGACTGCCACAGGAGGTGCGGGATCTGGGGGTACAGGTTCAGGCCCGTTCGACCTCAATTCTGCAGGTAATCACGCTGTCGTCGGAGAACGACCAAATCGACACCCTTGATATTGGCAACTATGCCTTGCTCAATGTGATCGATGAACTGGTACGGCTGCCGGGTGTTGGGAATGCTGCGCTGTTCGGTGCCCAGGACTACTCAATGCGGATCTGGCTGCGTCCCGACAAGCTGGCCGAATACAACCTGACTCCCAGTGACGTGGCCGCCGCCCTGCGCGAACAGAATGCCCAGTTCGCGGCCGGGCGCATCGGCGCCGAGCCGTCCCCGCCAGGCCAGGCGTTTACCTACAGCGTCAGCACTCCGGGGCGGATGGTGACCCCAGAAGATTTCGAGCGGATCATTCTGCGCAGCGATGCCGAAGGGCGGACCTTGCGTCTGGGTGACGTTGCCCGGGCGGAGCTGGGCGCCCAGAGCTACGACTTTACTGCCAACTACAACGCCAAGGCTGCGGTACCGATCGGCATCTACCTGCAGCCTGGAGCCAATGCCCTGGACACCGCCAGTGCTGTGCATGCGGCCATGGCTGACATGTCCCAGCGTTTTCCGGGTGATCTGGTCTACGACATCCCCTATGACACCACGCTGTTCATTGAAGTCTCGATTCGTGAGGTGATCATTACGCTGATCCAGGCGTTGGCGCTGGTGGTGCTGGTGACCTTTCTGTTCCTGCAACACATGAAGGCCACGCTGATTCCACTGGTAGCGATCCCGGTATCGCTGGTCGGCACCTTTGCCGGTATGGCGGTGTTGGGGTTTTCGATCAATCTGCTTACCCTGTTCGGTCTGATTCTGGCTATCGGTGTGGTGGTGGACAACGCCATCATCGTGATGGAGAACGCCGAGCGGCTGATCAAGGAGGAGGGGCTTTCCAGCTATCAGGCCGCCAGCAAGACCATGAAGCAGGTGGCAGGCGCGGTACTGGGCTCGACCCTGGTGCTGGTGGCGGTATTCGCACCAGTGGCCTTCCTGGGTGGCCTGAGCGGTGAGTTGTATCGTCAGTTTGCGGTGACCATTGCAGTATCGGTGGCCATTTCCGGGATAGTGGCGCTGACCTTGACGCCGGCCATGTGTGCGCTGCTGCTCGACCGGGCTGAAACCGAGCCGTCACCAGCCTTTGCCTGGTTCAACAACGGATTTGACTGGCTGACCAACAGCTTTACCGGGGTGGTCGGCTGGATGCTCCGGCATGTACTGATCAGCCTGCTGCTGTTCATCGTGCTGATCGGCACCACGCTCTTTCTGCTGGGACGCATGGGGAGCGGTCTGGTTCCTCAGGAAGATCAGGGCTCACTGCTGACCGTTTACCAGTTGCCTCCGGTCTCAGCCCTGGCTCGTACTGAAGTCGTGCGTGATGAATTGAGCCGCAAGGTGATAGCCATGGATGAGGTTCGTGGCATGACCGCTTTCGCCGGGTTCGACATCCTCAATCGTGGCTTGCGAACCAATATGGGCGTGGCCTTTGTGTCACTCAATGACTGGTCGGAACGAACCCGCCCGGAGCAGAGTGCTCAGGGCATTGCCCGGCGTATCACGGGCCTTGGTATGGCGATCCAGGAGGCTAACGTGTTTGCCTTTGTGCCGCCACCGATCAACGGCTTGTCGCTGACCGGTGGTGTTGAAGGTTATCTGCAACTGCGTGGCGATAGCGATCCGGTCCGGCTCAAGGCAGAAGCTGACCGCTTGCTGGCTGCGGCCCGGCAGCGCCCGGAGCTGGCCAATGTCCGGATTGCCGTAGATGTTGGCGTACCGCGTTACAATGCGGTGGTCGATTGGGACAAGGCCAAGGCCATGGATGTCTCGATCAACGACATTTTCACCACCATGCGCAGTACCTTTGGCGCCCTGTACGTCAACGACTTCACTCTGCAGGGCCGCAACTGGCAGGTAAATCTGCAGTCCGAAGGCGAGTTTCGCAGTCACCCGGACGACCTGCGCAAGGTGTTTGTGCGTTCAGGCAGCGGAGAGCTGGTACCACTCAATAGCGTGGTCAATCTCGAGCGTACCCAGGGTATCGACAGCGTCAGCCGCTTTAATCTATATCCGGCAGCCAAACTCACGGCTGATCCTGCGCCCGGCTACAACACTGCCTCAGCGCTTGCCGCGATGCAGGAGCTTGGCAATGAGGCGCTGAGCGAGCAGGGCTTGCTTGGCTGGACCGGTGAGGCCTATCAGTTGCTGGAAGCCGCATCCTCCGGGGCGATCGCCTTTGGGCTTGGCATTGTTATGGTGTTCCTGATCCTGGCAGCCCAGTATGAGCGCTGGAGCTTGCCCCTGGCTGTGGCTACGGCGATCCCATTCGGGGTATTCGGCGCCATCGTTGCCTCGATGCTGCGAGGTTTCCCCAATGACATCTATTTCCAGGTTGGACTGCTGGTACTGATTGGCCTGGCGGCCAAGAACGCTATCTTGATCGTCGAATTTGCAGCGCAGAACCGTAAACAAGGCATGACCCCGTTCGATGCGGCGTTGACCGCTGCCCAGCAGCGCTTCCGGGCGATCATGATGACCGCGCTGACCTTCATCATCGGTAGCCTGCCGTTGGCCTTCAGTACTGGCGCAGGAGCAGTGAGCCGCCAGGAAATTGGTACCGTGGTGGTGGGCGGCATGTTGGCGGCCAGCACCCTGGCGCTGATTTTCGTGCCGGTGTTCTACATGCTGCTGGAGCAGCGTGGGTTCCGGCGTGAACCTAAGGTTGAAGCGGAACAGCGGCCCGTTTGACGGGCCGCCTGTGGTTCAAACGGGAACCTGACTAAGCAGGAAACTGTACTCCTCGGTGATTTCCCGGATCGCCTGGTAGCGCCCGCTGGCCCCGCCATGGCCTGCATCCATTTGAGTGCGTAGCAGCAGTGGATTATTGTCGGTTTTCATATGCCGCAGTTTGGCTGCCCACTTGGCGGCTTCCCAGTACTGTACGCGCACGTCATGATAGCCGGCGGTGATCCAGAGGGCCGGGTAGGCCTGGGCGCGTACCTGTTCATAGGGTGCGTAGCCACGGATGCGGGCCGCCACCTCGGGCTCGGACGGGTCGCCCCATTCCTCGTACTCGCCGATGGTCAATGGCAGGTCGGGGTTGTTCATGGTGTTCCAGACATCCACGAAGGGCACATCGGCGACGGCGGCGGCGAAAAGCTCGGGACGCTGGTTGATCACGTTACCAATCAGCAGGCCGCCGGCGCTGCCACCGGCAATCACCAGTTGAGCAGGTGTGCTCAGGCCATCGCTGAGCAGTTGTTCAGCGCAAGCGATAAAATCCCTGAAGGTGTTTTCCTTGTGCTCAAGCTTGCCATCCAGATACCAGTGCTCGCCCATGTCGGCGCCACCACGCACATGGGCAATCGCGAACAGCCAGCCGCGTTCCAGTAGTGATAGGCGCGCGTGGGAGAACCACGGGTCCATGCTTGCGCCATAGGCGCCATAGCCATACAGGTAGAGCGGGGCAGGGGCGTTAAAGCTGGCATGCTGGCCGACCAGACTGATGGGGACGCGCTGGCCATCAGGGCTTGTAGCCCAGCGCCGTTCGACCCGATAGTCGGCTGGATCGAATGGGCCTTCCACCGGGGTCCTGCGCAGAACCTGCTGTTCACTGCTGGCCAGATTCAGAGCCCGGATCTCGGCCGGGCGGTTGAGTGATTCATAGCGCAGCCGGATACGCTCGCTGGGATATTCCTCGCCGCCCTGGACATGCAGGCTATAGACCGCGTCGGGCATGTCAACCTGGTAGGGCTGGCCGTGGCTGGGCAAGACCTGCAGCCGGGTCAGGCCCTGGTCGCGGTAGCTCAGCACCAGACCATGCAACTGGACGTGAAAATCTTCCAGGGTGCGCTGGCTGTCCATGGCGACCCATAGTTGCCAGTGCTCAGGGCCAGGAGCAGATGGATCGGCCTGATACAGGGCGAAGTTGTCGCCGGGTTGGTTGCTGCGAATCAGCAAGCCGTCCGGGCCATGGTCGACATGGTACTCATGGCCGCTGCGACGCGGGGCGATCAATTGCCAGGTGGCATCAGGTTGATGAGCATCGAGCAGTCTTACTTCACTGGTGTTTTTGCTGTTGCTGGCCAGCAGCAGCCATTGTTCGGAGCTGCTGCGGTAGCAATGCAGCAGAAAGCGTTCATCGGCTTCGTGATAGACCTGTACTGGTGCGGCTTCATGGTTCAGGCGCCACAGGGTAGCGGGGCGGGAAGCGGCATCCAGGCTGACGGCGAACAGGGTTTGACTGTCGGCCGCCCAGGTCAGGCTGCCATCCGCTCGTTCCAGCGGCAGCTCGCTGACCTGCCCGCTGGGCAGGTGTTTGAGATAGAGCTGATAAATTTCGTCGCCCTGACGGTCGAGACTATAGGCTAGCCATTGGTGGTCGGGGCTGATGGCAAAGTCGCCTAGCTGGAGAAATCCATCGCCTGCCAGTTGGTTCAGATCGAGCAGGAGGCTTTCCTGGAGTTCATCTATTTGCAGGCTGTCGCCTGCCGGTTTGGGGCATCGGAAGTAGCGGGGATATTCGGCTCCGGCCTGGGTGCGCTGGTAATACAGCCAGGGACCCCAGATGCTGGGCAGGGACAGGTCGGTTTCACGGATGCGACCGCGGATTTCCTCGAACAGTTGCTCACGGCAGTCCTGGTGGCTGCTGAGCCACTGTTCAGTATGGCGGTTTTCTTCCTCGAGGTAGGCGCGAACCTCGGGAGCATCGCGCTGTTCGAGCCAGGCGTAAGGGTCTTCGCCGGCGAGGCGCTGGGCGCGGGGTGGCATCTGTCTGGGACTCCAAGGGTAAAACCGCTATTATAGGCACCTCATTTCTGCAAGCGGATACCTATCGATGTTCAATGAGTCTGAATATCAGTTGATCTGGATCGCCTACCTGGGTGCGGCGGCCTGTAGTTGGCTGGTATGGTGGGTAATGACCCGTTGGGCCTGGTGGTTTGTTCGTGAGCCGCTGTGGGTGATCATGGCGGTTCTGCTGTTTACCCCGGCGCAGGTCAATGTCAGCGAGCCGTGGTTGGCGCCGGCGGTGATCATCTGGGGGCTGGATACCTTCCTCAATACTGGCGACAACCAGGCGCGGGTGCTCGGCGAGTTGGCGCTGGTAATGACCTTGGCGTTGCTAGCCTGGGTTGGTCTGGCGTGCTTGCGGCTGGCCTGGCGGCACTGGCGTGGCCGGAGCGCTGAGGCGGCTCCGGCCAGCGACTGAATTATTCTTCGTTCTTCTGCTCGTACAGGGTACGGGCAAGCTTCATGATCTGTTCCTGGAAGTCGGTACGCTGGGCGTCGGTCATTGGGCAGATGCCGATTTGCTCGAACAGCCGGTAGCCACGTACCGAAAAGAACAGAATGCTGGCTTGAGCCAGGCCCAGAGGTGACTTGTCGAGGATGTCGAACAGCCCGCGAACGTCGTCCGAGGTTGTCTGCAGCAGCGCCGGGTTGCTGGCAGCGGCGGCCAGGATGGCTGAGTCCAGGTTCTTCTCTTCGGTTGATTCGCTCAGGTTGCTGAGCAGCAAAGCCTTGAGTTCGGTCATGGGGTCGTCCGGCAGGACGCTTTCATAGGCACGCCAGCGGACCCGGAAGCGCTCCAGGCGATGCTCGATCATGGCGGTCAGCAGAGCTTCACGGTCGGAAAACATCGACTGAAGGCTGGCTTCGTCGATCTTGGTGCGTTCGCTCAGGGTGGTGAAGTTGAGTTGCGAGGCGCCTTGTTCACTGACGATGGCCTCGGCAGCGCGGAAGATGGTCAATCTGAGCGTGTCGGCGGCTTTTTTTGATTCGGTGCTATCCACTGTACGAACCCCTTGGAAACTACGTGGTAACGGGCCCGGCAGGTAGGCATGGTGCGTCGTGCAGGCCCTGGATTCAATGGCCCATAGGGTACGCTGTCAGAGAGTTCAGGGCGAGTGTTTTTTCATGCGTGTGCATGGTCTGAAAGATGGGCACAAAAAACCCGGCCGGAGCCGGGTTTTTCATTCAGATTTCAGCAATTAGCCGATGATCTGAATGTTTGCAGCTTGCTTGCCCTTCGGACCAGTAGTGATGTCGAAAGACACCTTCTGGTTCTCGGCCAGGGACTTGAAGCCTTGTACTTTGATTTCAGAGAAGTGGGCGAACAGATCGTCACCGCCGCCATCCGGAGTAATGAAGCCAAAGCCTTTGGTGTCGTTGAACCACTTAACAGTACCAGTTGCCATTTCAGATAATTCCTATCAAATTGAAAAACTAGAGCAAATGCTCAGTTAGCGTGGGAATCAAAGATTACGAGATGACGAACATACGTACTGAAAAGTGCGCTTGCAGCCTACAACTCTATCTCTTGAAAACCTACGCGCTCACTCTGCGCCTTATCGCCAAACAAGTCAAGTAGAACCCATCAAGCGTTAATGCGCGAATAAACGAACTTGAGTATACGACAGATTCGTAAAAGCGCACGTTTCCCGACAATTTTTTTTACCAGGTCCCATCAGACCTCCATCCGCTGGCGTCGATACGGATAGACATCCAGTACCTGACCGGCCTGGATCCGGGCTTGCAGACCTTTCCAATAATCGGCGTCGAACAGGTCGCCATGCATCGAGGCAAACAGCCTGCGGTGGCCAATATCGGCGAACAGAAAGACTGGAAACTCTTCGGGGAACACGTCGTTGGGGCCTACCGAATACCAAGGCTCCGATGACAGCTCCTGCTCAGGGTACATGGGCTCGGGAATATGTCTGAAGTTTACTTCGGTCAGGTAGCTGATCTCGTCGTAGTCGTAGAACACCACACGACCATGGCGAGTGACACCGAAGTTTTTCAGCAGCATGTCGCCGGGAAAGATGTTGGCGGCTGCCAGCTCCTTGATCGACTGGCCATAATCGAACAGGGCTTCGCGGGTCTGGCTTTCACTGGCGTGTTCCAGATAGATGTTCAGCGGGGTCATGCGCCGTTCGGTCCAGCAGTGGCGGATCAGAATGGTGTCACCTTCCTCGACCACCGTGCTGGCCGCCACTTCCAGCAGTTCGGCCAGGCATTCGGGGTCGAAGCGCTCGCGAGGGAAGCGGAAATCAGCGAATTCCTGGGTGTCGGCCATTCGCCCGACCCTGTCGTGGCGTTTCACCAGGCGGTATTTGTCGATGACGGTAGCGCGATCGATATTTTTCGATGGCGCAAAGCGATCCTTGATGATCTTGAATACGGTGTTGAAGCCGGGCAGGGTGAATACGCTCATGACCATGCCGCGCACACCAGGGGCCATGATGAAACGGTCGTCGCTGTTGGCCAGATGATCGATCAGGGCGCGGTAGAACTCGGACTTTCCCTGCTTGTAGAAGCCAATGGCGGTATAAAGTTCAGCGATGTGTTTGCCCGGCAGCAGGCGCTTGAGGAAGGCGACCATCTCGCTCGGCACCGGTGCATCGACCATGAAGTAGGAGCGTGTGAAGGAGAAAATGATCGACACCTCGGATTCGTCGGTGATCAGGGTGTCGACGGCAATACCTTCATGCTCGCGGTGTACCAGCGGCAGTACGAACGGCCATTGTTCGCCCTGGCTCAGGACCCGACCGACCAGATAGGCGCCCTTGTTGCGGTAGAATACCGACTGCACCAGCTCCAGTGTCAGGCCGCGATCCTGCTGGGCCCAGTCAGGCAGCCCCTGGCGCAGCTTCTCGACAATCATGTGGCGATCCGCATCCGGGTTGGCCCATGGCGCATCAAAGGCGTATTCATCCTGTATCTGCCGGACCAGGGCATCCAGTGAACCATCGGAAATGAACCCGCGGGTCAAGGCGATGCGTGACGGTGGCCTGGTCAGCGGGCGGGAGCTGTGGACGAACATGGTCCGGTCGCTGATCTGGTCATGGTGATGCAGCGCGCAGAAAATCGAGTTGAACCAGGTCTCAGCCAGCTCGTCATCGAAGCGTTGGTCGATCAGCGGAATGTAGGCCTGACGGATCGCCGGCCAGCGCTCGGCATCCATGATGCCGCTTAGCTCGGCATTAGCCCGCAGGGTGTCGGCAGTATTGTGAACGCACTCTTCGTACAGGTTGATCCGTTGAGTTGAGGCGTCCTGGATGTCGTTCCAGCGCGCCTGTTCAAACCGGGCCCGGGCGCCTTCGGTTATGTCGCGAAACTGACGGCGGTAATCGTCGAAACTGTCGAGAATGGTCTGAGCCAGGGTTTCTGGGCTGTGGGGCATGATTGGCTGGGCCTTGTGCAGATGTCTGCCGGCAGAATAAGCCAGTCGTGGGTGCTGGTGGAAGTGTTCAAAAGTCGCGGGCCGCTGTTGCGGCCCGCAGGGGAGGGCTTACTGCACCATTTCCTGCTCGGTGAACAGGTCAGTGAACAGCATGCTGGACAGATAGCGCTCGCCGGAATCCGGCAGGATCACTACCAGGGTCTTGCCCTGAAACTCGGGCTTCTCGGCCAGGCGTACCGCGGCGGCCATGGCGGCGCCGCAGGAAATGCCGCTGAGAATGCCTTCTTCGCGCATCAAACGCATGGCCATTGCCTTGGCCTCATCGTCGCCTACCTGCTCGACGCGATCGACCAGGCTGATGTCGAGGTTCTTTGGCACAAAGCCGGCACCGATACCCTGTATCTTGTGCGGGCTGGGTTTGACTTCTTCGCCGGCCAGGGTCTGGCTGATCACCGGTGAGCTGATCGGCTCTACCGCCACGGAAAGGATCGGCTTGCCGCACTGCTGCTTTATATAGCGTGATACCCCGGTAATGGTGCCGCCGGTACCAACGCCTGCGACCAGTACATCGATATCGCCATCGGTATCGCGCCAGATCTCCGGGCCGGTGGTTTTTTCATGAATCGCTGGGTTGGCCGGGTTGTCGAACTGTTGCAGCAGCAGATACTGCTCGGGGTTGCTGGTGGCGATTTCATGGGCTTTCTCGATGGCGCCCTTCATGCCCTTGGCCGGCTCGGTCAGAACCAGTTCAGCGCCCAGGGCCTTGAGCACCTTGCGCCGCTCCAGACTCATTGATGCCGGCATGGTCAGGATCAGCTTGTAGCCGCGTGCCGCAGCAACAAAAGCCAGGCCGATACCGGTGTTGCCCGAGGTCGGCTCGACCAGAGTCATACCAGGCTTGAGTCGGCCGCTGGATTCGGCGTCCCAGATCATGCTGGCGCCAATGCGGCATTTTACCGAGTAGGCGGGGTTGCGGCCTTCGATCTTGGCCAAAATGGTCACGCCCTTGGGGGCCAGGCGGTTGATGCGCACCAGCGGTGTGTTGCCGATGGCCTGGGAGTTGTCTGCGTAAATCTTGCTCATGGATGATTCCTTGTCCTGATGATCATTCAGTGACTGAATACTACACCCCGGTTCACACTGCGCCTATGCACGCGATATAGTCAACGGCTTACTTGAAAGTTGCCAGCCCAAGGCAACCGCAAACCGGTTTTATTGAGGACAGCCTGCATGAAATTCGAAGGTACCGCTTCCTACGTCGCCACAGACGATTTGAAACTGGCGGTCAATGCCGCCATCACCCTGCAGCGTCCGCTGCTGGTCAAAGGTGAACCGGGTACCGGCAAGACCATGCTGGCCGAACAGTTGGCCGAGTCGCTGGGCGCCAAGCTGATCACCTGGCACATCAAGTCGACCACCAAGGCCCATCAGGGGCTGTACGAGTACGACGCAGTCAGCCGTCTGCGTGACTCGCAGTTGGGTGAAGACAAGGTTCACGACATCCGCAACTACATCAAAAAAGGCAAGCTGTGGGAGGCCTTCGAGTCTGACCAGCGCGCCATTCTGCTGATTGATGAGATCGACAAGGCCGACATTGAGTTCCCCAACGACCTGTTGCAGGAACTCGACAAGATGGAGTTCTTCGTTTACGAAACCAACGAGACCATCAAGGCCAAGCAGCGCCCGATCATCATCATTACCTCGAACAATGAGAAGGAACTGCCGGATGCCTTCCTGCGCCGCTGCTTCTTCCATTACATCGCTTTCCCTGATCGCGACACCATGCAGAAGATCGTTGATGTGCACTTCCCGGAGATCAAGAAGGAGCTGGTCGCCGAGGCGATGGATATCTTCTTCGACGTGCGCAAGGTGCCGGGCCTGAAGAAGAAGCCTTCAACCTCGGAGCTGGTCGACTGGCTGAAGCTGCTGATGGCTGATCAGATCGGCGCTGAGGTGCTGCGTGATCGTGATCCGACCAAGGCCATTCCGCCGCTGTACGGCGCGCTGGTGAAGAACGAGCAGGACGTACAGCTGCTTGAGCGTCTGGCGTTCATGACCCGTCGGCAGAACCGCTAAGGGGGGGATGCCCGATGTTATTGGGCCTGTTCAATGAAATGCGTGCAGCCAAGGTGCCGGTCTCGGTCCGTGAGCTGCTTGATCTGATCAATGCGCTCAAACACCATGTGGTGTTTGCCGACATGGAGGAGTTCTACTACCTGTCGCGCACTGTGATGGTCAAGGATGAGCGTCATTTCGACAAATTCGACCGTGCCTTCGGCGCCTACTTCAAAGGCCTTGAAAATCTCGATCAGTTGCTTGAGGCGCTGATTCCCGAAGATTGGCTGCGCAAGGAGTTCGAGCGCCTGCTGACCGATGAGGAAAAGGCCCAGATCCAGAGCCTGGGTGGCCTGGACAAGCTGATCGAGGAGTTCAAGAAGCGCCTTGAAGAGCAAAAGGAGCGCCACGAGGGTGGTAACAAGTGGGTCGGCACCGGCGGCACCAGCCCGTTCGGCTCCGGCGGCTTCAACCCCGAAGGCATCCGTGTCGGCAATGCCGGTAAGCGCCAGGGCAAGGCGGTCAAGGTCTGGGATCAGCGCGAGTACAAGAACCTTGATGACCAGGTCGAGCTAGGCACGCGCAATATCAAGGTGGCTCTGCGCCGGCTGCGCAAGTTTGCCCGAAGCGGTGCGGCTGAAGAGTTCGATATTGACGGTACCATCGATCACACCGCGCGTGACGGTGGCCTGCTGAATATCCAGATGCGCCCCGAGCGTCGCAACGCGGTCAAGCTGCTGCTGCTGTTCGATATCGGCGGTTCGATGGATGCGCATATCAAGGTCTGCGAGGAGTTGTTCTCGGCCTGTCGTACCGAGTTCAAGCACCTGGAGTACTTCTATTTCCACAACTGCATCTATGAGTCGGTGTGGAAGAATAACCTGCGTCGCACCAGCGAACGCACCCCGACCATCGATCTGCTGCACAAATATGGCCCGGACTACAAGGTAGTGTTCGTCGGTGATGCCGCCATGGCGCCTTACGAAATCACCCAGCCTGGTGGCAGTGTCGAACACTGGAACGAAGAGGCCGGGCATGTGTGGATTCAGCGCTTCATGGAGAAGTACAAGAAGCTCATCTGGATCAATCCGTACCCCAAGGATGCCTGGGATTACACCACCTCGACCCGGATCATTCGCGATCTGATCGAAGACCGCATGTACCCACTGACTCTGGAAGGGTTGGAGGAGGGGATGCGTTACCTGAGCAAATAACGTTCGCGTTATTTGCTCAGGGCTTGTGGGAGCGGCCTGCGGCCGCGAAGTGAGCTTGCGAAGACTGCAAGGCCCATTCGCGCTCGCAGAGCGCTCCTATCAGCTTAACCTACCTGAACTGCCGGCAGCTCCGGCTTCTCGATGCTGACCTTCTCGGTTGGCGCCATCACTGTGGCTACGCCATCGACCACCTGTTTGTCGTCCTGATTGAATACCCGGGTGGCGATCTTGACTCGGTTCTTTGGCAGTTTTTCCAGAATTTCCAGCTCAACACGCAGGCTGTCGCCCAGCCGTACCGGGCGCATGAAGCTGAGCTCTTGGCCAATATAGATGCTACCAGGACCAGGCAGTTCGCAGGCGATGGCGGCGGAGATCAGGGCGCCAGAGAACATGCCGTGAGCGATGCGGCCTTTGAACGGGGTAGCGGCGGCGAAGGCTTCGTCCAAGTGCACCGGGTTGACGTCACCGGAGACAGCGGCGAACAGCGTCAGGTCGCGCTCGCTGACACTGTGGCTGACGTGGGCCTTGTCGCCAATGGTGAGCTCATCGTAGGTGCGGTTTTCAAGCTTGGACATTCTGATTCTCCTCGTGCTGGATGGCGGCGGGCAGGGTCTGTGCGAGCCAGTCGAGCAGGTCCTGGGTGACCTGGGTTCGGTTGGTCTCGTTGAACAGCTCATGACGAGCGCCCGGATAAAGGCGTAATTCTACTCGCTCAAGCCCGGCGCTCTGCAAGCGCCGATACAGTTTCTTCAGACCATCTCCAGCGCTGACCGGGTCGGCATCGCCGCCAATGATCAAAACCGGCAGGCTGGCTGGCAGCCTTTGTAGGGCTGTCGGGTCGGCAATTTCCAGCAGACCGCCGAACAGGTCGTACCAAAGCCGGGTGCTGCAGGTAAAGCCACAGAGTGGATCGCTGAGGTACTGATCGACTTCAAGCGGATCCCGGCTGAGCCAGTCGGCACGGGTTCGGTTTGGGCGGAACTGACGGTTGAACTGATCAAAGCTCAGGCGTTCAATCGTCAGGGCTGGCTGCTGCCAGCCGCGTAGTTGGCCTTCAATGCTGGCGCCAAAACGCGCCAGGCGACTGAGCCAGGGTGGGTGGGCGTTGCTGCCGCTGAGGATCAGTGCATTGGCTGCCTCTGGCTGCCGCAGTAGCAGGCCCTGGCTGATATACGACCCCATACTGTGCCCCAGCAGGCATATTGGCAGTGTTGGTTGCTCGCGGCGAACCTGCTCAAGCAGCGCCCCAAGGTCATCGATCACCGCGCGCCAGCCGTGCTGATCGGCAAAGTGTCCCAGTTGACCGCAGGCTGCACTGGCGCCGTGCCCTCGCTGATCGAGTGCAACCACCTGATAGCCCTTTTCCGTGCAGCTTGCGGCCAGGCGCTGATAGCGCTGAGCATGTTCGGCCATACCATGGCTGATGAGCAGCGTTGCCCGAGGCGGGCTGCCCGGGTGCCAACGGTGAACTCGCAGCCGGGCTGCGTCCGGGCGTTCAAGCCAGTCGGGCTGGTAGGGCATGCTGTGTCCTTTCGAGACGATTGGGTTGGAGTGCAGCGGCAGTATTCATATACCAAATGAAACAGAACAGGGTTTTGTATTTCACTCGGTTGCTGGTAATTTTCCCGTTGCAACCGATAACGAGCTTCGTCTCGGGGGCAGGCCCGCGAGCGAGAAGCACTATAAATACACACTACCGCATCAATACGGGGAAGAGGACAACAATAATGGAAGCAGCGTTCTGGAACGACAAACGCCCGGCCGGGGTACCCAATGATATCGACTTGGGGCAATACAGTTCGATCATCGACGTTTTCGAGCAATCCTGTCGCAAATATGCCGAACGCCCCGCGTTCACCAACATGGGCGTTACCATCACCTACGGCGACCTGGAACGTTACTCCGCCGCCTTCGCCAGCTATCTGCAAAACCATACCGACCTCAAGCCCGGCGACCGGATTGCTGTGCAGATGCCCAACGTCCTTCAGTTCCCCGTAGTGGTATTCGGTGCCATGCGCGCCGGTCTGGTTGTGGTTAACACCAACCCGCTGTATACCGCGCGGGAAATGCGTCACCAGTTCAAGGATGCCGGGGTCAAGGCGCTGGTGTACATGAACCTGTTCGGCCACTTGGTGCAGGAAGTGCTGCCCGATACCGAGATAAAATACCTGTTTGAAGCGCGCATGGGCGACATGCTGCCGACTTTCAAGGGCTGGCTGGTCAATACCGTGGTCAAGAAAGTCAAGAAAATGGTCCCGGAGTACCAGTTGCCGCAGGCTGTTTCGATCAAGGATTCTCTGAAGAAGTCCGCCGGCCAGTCACCCAAACCGGTCAGCAAAGCACTGGACGACGTTGCGGTCCTGCAGTACACCGGCGGCACCACCGGCGTTGCCAAAGGCGCGATGCTGACCCACGGCAACCTGGTGGCCAACATGCTGCAGGTCTACGCCAACATGCAGCAGGTCGACAAGGACGGTAAGAAGATCATGAGCGACGACGGCGAGGTGGTGATTGCACCGTTGCCGCTGTACCACATCTTTGCCTTCACCGTGAACTGCATGTGCATGATGCTGGCTGGGCATCACAATATTCTGATCACCAATCCGCGTGACATCCCCGGTTTCGTCAAGGAACTGAAGAAGTGGCAGTTCTCTTCCATTGTTGGTCTGAACACTCTGTTCGTGGCGTTGATGGAACATCCGGAGTTTGCCGACATCGACTTCTCCAAGCTCAAGTCGACCAGCTCCGGCGGTACCGCCTTGGTCAAGGCTACTGCCGAGCGCTGGCAGAGCAAAACCGGCTGCCTGATCGGCGAAGGCTATGGCCTGACTGAAACGTCGCCGGTGGTCTGTTCCAGCCCAGGCGATGGTCTGGCCCGTCTGGGCTCGGTTGGTCTGCCTGCGCCGGGCACCGGGCTGAAGGTGATCGATGATGATGGCAACGAACTGCCGATCGGTGAGCGTGGCGAGCTGTGCGTCAAAGGTCCGCAGGTGATGAAGGGCTACTGGCAGCGTCCGGAAGCCACCGCAGAGGTGCTGGATGCCGAAGGCTGGCTGAAGACCGGCGACGTAGCGATCATCGATGAAGATGGCTTCGTCAGCATCGTGGATCGCAAGAAGGACCTCATCATCGTTTCCGGCTTCAACGTTTATCCGAACGAGATCGAAGACGTTGTCGCTGCCCATCCCAAGGTCGCCAACGCCGCCGCCATCGGGGTGCCGGATGAGAAGTCCGGGGAAGCGGTCAAGCTGTTCGTGGTGCCGAGTGCCGGTGAGCTGACCATTGATGAGCTCAAGGCCTACTGCCGTGAGAACTTCACCGGTTACAAGGTGCCCAAGCATTACGAAATTCGCGAGTCGCTGCCGATGACTCCGGTGGGCAAGATCTTGCGCCGTGAGCTGCGGGATCTCTAAGAATCAGTTCATGATCGTTTGAGAATATGGCCTGGAAGGGCGCCGCGCAGGTTGAGTGGCGTCCGACGCTCCAGGCCAGCACTTACCCTCTGTAACTCTGGCAAGACTGGTTTGGTTTGAGAAAAACTGCTAGTCTTCGGCCACTTTTCGACCGAATAGCAAGATTCGTTCACGAACGTGCGGCGAAAAGCCAAAATTTCTAGAAGAACCTAATATAAAGGCAATATCGGCCTTGAGCCGAACCTGTTCAGGAGCGGGCATCTATGCTTGAAAATTTCTGGAAGGACAAGTATCCGGCGGGTATTCCCACCGAGATCAATCCGGATCAGTACCCCAATATCCTTGCCGTTCTCAAGGAGTCCTGCCAAAAGTTCGCCGACAAGCCGGCCTTCAGCAATCTGGGCAAGACCATCACCTACGGTGAAATGTACGCCCTGTCCGGGCAATTCGCCGCTTACCTGCAAAAACATGCCGGCCTGCAGCCGGGTGATCGCATTGCGGTACAGATGCCCAACGTTCTTCAATACCCGATCGTAGTGTTCGGGGCCATGCGTGCCGGTTATGTGGTGGTCAACACCAACCCGCTGTACACCGCCCGCGAAATGGAACACCAGTTCAACGACTCCGGCGCCAAGGCACTGGTCTGCCTGGCCAACATGGCCCATCTGGCCGAAGAAGTGGTACCCAAGACCGGGGTCAAGCAGGTCATCGTTACCGAAGTCGGTGACATGCTGCCGCCGCTCAAGCGCCTGTTGGTCAATACCGTGGTCAAGCATGTGAAGAAAATGGTGCCGGCCTATAACATTCCCGGCATGGTCCGCTTCAATGACGCCATGGCCAAAGGCAAAGGCCAAAGCTTTCAGGAAGCCTCGCCTGCAGGTGATGACATCGCTGTACTGCAATACACCGGCGGCACCACCGGCGTAGCCAAAGGCGCGATGCTGACCCACCGCAATCTGGTCGCCAACATGCTGCAGTCCAAGGCGCTGATGGGTGCCAACATGGTCGATGGCGAAGAGGTCGTGATCTGCCCGCTGCCGCTGTATCACATCTACGCCTTCACCTTCCATTGCATGGCGATGATGATCAGCGGTAACCACAACGTGCTGATCACTAACCCGCGCGATATTCCGGCCTTCGTCAAGGAGCTGTCCAAGTTCAAGTTCAGCGGCTTTGTCGGTCTCAATACCCTGTTTGTTGCCCTGTGCAACAGCGAGGAGTTCCGCAAGCTCGACTTCAGCAAGTTTAAGGTCACCCTGTCTGGCGGCATGGCCCTGCAATTGGCCACTGCCGAGCGCTGGGAGCAGGTTACCGGCTGCAAGATCTGCGAAGGTTACGGCATGACCGAAACCAGCCCGGTAGCCACGGTAAACCCGATCGATGCGGTACAGATCGGCACCATTGGTATCCCGGTACCCTCAACGCTGTGCAAGATCATCGACGACGATGGCAACGAGCTGCCGATCGGTGAGCGTGGTGAGCTGTGCGTCAAGGGCCCGCAGGTGATGAAAGGCTACTGGCAGCGCCCGGAAGCCACTGCCGAGATTCTCGATGCTGAAGGCTGGCTGAAAACCGGCGACATCGCCATCATCCAGGAAGACGGTTTCCTGCGCATTGTCGATCGCAAGAAAGACATGATTCTGGTCTCGGGCTTCAACGTCTATCCCAACGAGCTGGAAGACGTAATGGCCGCAATTCCCGGCGTGGTGCAGTGCGCCGCCATCGGGGTGCCGGATGAGAAGTCCGGTGAAGCGATCAAGGTGTTCCTGGTCAAGGCTGCCGATGCCCAGCTCAGCGAAGAGCAGGTCAAGGATCACATGCGCAACAACCTGACCGGCTACAAAGTGCCCAAGTTCGTCGAGTTCCGCGATGCCTTGCCGACCACCAATGTCGGCAAGATCCTGCGTCGTGAACTGCGTGACGAAGAGCTGAAGAAACTCGGCGCCAAGTAACACCTGAGCCGCGTTCTTTGCGACAATGCACCCCGCCCGGGTAACCGGGCGGGGTGTTTCATTTCTGACAGGCCGTTCATGACCAACCTGCACCAACTCGCCAACAATCTTGATCAGGCCATGGCTGCTGATCGCCATCGTCTGCGCCGGCAATTGCAGAACCTCGGCAAGCAGCCGGATGAGCACAAGCTGAACCAATGGTTGGAGCGCTTCCAGCGCTCCTGTGCCCGGGTAGCACAGCGCCGTGCCAGCGTGCCGTCGATCCGCTACGACGATAACCTGCCGATTGCCGCCAAGCGTGACGAGATCAAGCAGGCGATTGCTGCCCATCAGGTGGTGGTGATCGCCGGCGAAACCGGCTCGGGCAAGACCACCCAGTTGCCGAAGATCTGCCTGGAGCTGGGCCGTGGTGCCTACGGGTTGATCGGGCATACCCAGCCGCGCCGGCTGGCCGCGCGCAGTGTTGCCAGCAGGGTGGCCGAAGAGCTGGGCAGCGGTCTGGGTGAGCTGGTTGGTTATCAGGTGCGCTTTACCGATCAGAGCAATGAGAACACCCTGGTCAAGCTGATGACCGACGGCATCCTGCTGGCTGAAACCCAGCATGACCGTTTTCTGGAGCGCTATGACACCCTGATCATCGATGAGGCCCATGAGCGTAGCCTGAACATCGATTTTCTGCTCGGCTACCTCAAGACCATCCTGGCCAAGCGGCCCGATCTCAAGCTGATCATTACCTCGGCGACCATCGATCTGGAGCGCTTCTCCCAGCACTTTGATGGCGCGCCGATCATCGAGGTGTCCGGGCGCACCTATCCTGTGGATGTCTGGTACCGGCCGCTGGCTGCCGAGATGGACGAGGAGGGCAACCCGGTTGAGGAAGACCTGTCGATCGATCAGGGCATCCTCGCCGCGCTGCGTGAACTGGAGCAGCAGGAGCGCAGCCAGGGCAAAGGACCGGGCGATGCCCTGATCTTTTTGCCCGGCGAGCGCGAGATTCGCGATACCGCCGAGTTTCTGCGCAAGGCCAACCTCAGGCATACCGAAATTCTGCCGCTCTATGCGCGGCTGTCAGTCAGCGAACAGCAGAAAATCTTTGCCCCACACGCCGGGCGCCGGGTGGTGCTGGCTACCAACGTGGCGGAAACCTCGCTCACGGTGCCGGGCATTGTTTATGTAATCGACCCTGGCGAGGCGCGCATCAGCCGCTACAGCCCGCGTTCCAAGGTTCAGCGGCTGCCGGTCGAAGCAATATCACAGGCCAGTGCCAACCAGCGCAAAGGGCGCTGCGGACGGGTAGCGCCGGGCATCTGTGTACGGTTGTATGGCGAAGACGATTTCAATGCCCGGCCGGCCTTTACCGATCCCGAGATCCTGCGCACCAATCTGGCGGCGGTCATTTTGCAGATGCTGCATCTGCGCCTGGGGCGGATTGAGGACTTCCCGTTTATTGAGCCGCCAGATGGCCGTGCGATCAGTGACGGCTTCACTCTGCTGCAGGAATTGGGCGCAGTCGATAAATCGGGCCAGATCAGCGAAGTCGGCCGGCAGTTGGCGCGACTACCGGTCGACCCGCGTATTGGCCGCATGCTGATTGAAGCCAGCCGCCTGAACAGCCTCGACGAAGCGCTGATCATCGCCAGCGCGCTGGCGGTACAGGATCCGCGAGAGCGCCCGGTTGAACGCCAACAGGCCGCCGATCAGACCCATGCGCAGTGGAAGGACGACAGTTCGGATTTCGTTGCCTTCATCAACCTCTGGCGGGGTTTTGAAGAGCAGCGTCAGGCGCTCAGCCAGAGTCAGTTGCGCAGTTGGTGTAGGCGCAACTTCCTCAATTACTTGCGGTTGCGTGAATGGCGTGAAACGCACCGCCAGTTGCTGCTGACCTGCCGTGACCTGGGACTCAACCTCAACCCTGTGCCGGCAAGCTATGACGCCGTGCATCAGGCGCTGCTGGCCGGGCTGCTCAGCCAGATCGGCAACAAGACCGAAGAGGGCGACTATCAGGGCGCCCGCCAGCGGCGCTTCCTGCTGCATCCATCCTCGGCCCTGGCCAGGAAACGCCCGGCCTGGGTCATGGTTGCCGAACTGACTGAAACCCGTCGACTGTACGGCCGGCTGGCGGCCAAGATCGATCCGCAGTGGGTTGAGCCGCTGGCAGGGCATCTGGTCAAGACCAGTCACAGCGAGCCGCATTGGGAGAAAAAGCGCGGTCAGGTGGTGGCCTATGAGCAGGTCAGCCTCTACGGTTTGATCATCGTGCCCAGGCGCAAGGTGCATTTTGGCCCGATCGATCCGGTTGTATCGCGCGAGATCTTCATTCGCCGGGCATTGGTCGACGGTGAATGGCATGGCCGGGCGGCATTCAATCAGGCTAACCGCCAGTTGCTGGCTCAGCTCGATGAGCTGGAGGCCAAGGCGCGCAAGCGCGATATTCTGGTCGATGACCAGACCCTGTTCCGTTATTTCGATGCGCGGATTCCGGCCAATATCTGTCAGCTTGCCAGTTTCGAGCGGTGGTTGAAAAAGACCAGCCAGAACGAGCCCCAACTGCTGCATATGACCCGTGACGAGCTGCTCCAGCGCGAAGCGGGCGAGGTGACCGCCGAGCAGTATCCGGATGTCTGGCGTTGGGAGCAGGTCGCGCTGCCGCTCAGTTATCACTTCGAGCCCAATCACGAGGCTGACGGCGTAACGCTCAGGGTGCCGGCGGCGTTGCTGCGCCAATTGCCGGCCGAGCGCCTGGAGTGGCTGGTGCCAGGGCTGCTGTTCGATAAATGCGTGGCGTTGGTACGGGGGCTGCCCAAGGCGCTGCGCAAGAACTTTGTGCCGGTGCCGGATTTCGTTCGCGCCGCGCTGGAGCGCATGCCGTTCGCGCAGGGCAATTTGACTCAGGTGCTGGGCCGTGAGCTGACGCGCATGACTGGTGCGCGAATTCCTGACGATGCCTGGGACTTGGCAGAACTGGAAACTCACCTGCGCATGCGTATCGAAGTGCTGGATGCGGCTGGCAAAGTGATTGCCCAGGGGCGTGATCTTGGGCTGTTATGCAGTGAACTGGCGGGCTTGCCACAGCGCAGTGCGCCACTGCCCGAGCCTCAGCGCGAGCCCGAGCGGCCCGCCGGGCAGACAGCTTTGCCGGAACAGGTAACGCGCCAGCAGGCCGGTATCGCGGTGACCTTCTGGCCGGCCTGGAGCGAGCAGGGCGGGTCGGCTGAGCAAGGCGTAAAAGTTGCCGAACAGCTCTACGATACCCAGGCCCAGGCCGAGCAGGCCCATCGGCTGGGCGTGCAGCGGTTGATACTCGAGCGGCTCAACGAGCAGGCCCGCTACCTGCGTCAGAAGCTGAGCTCGGTCAAAGAGGCAGCCATCTATTACCGTGACTTTGGCACCCAGCAGCAATTGACCGAGGATCTGCTGCTGGCCGCCGTTGACCGCGCGTTTCTTGCCAGCGGACCGCTGCCACGCGATCCGCAGGCGCTGGAAGCCTGTATCGAGGCTGGCCGTGGCGAATGGGTGACGGTGGCCGAGAAGCTCGGTGGCCAACTGCTGGCCATTCTCAAGGCCTGGCATGCAGTGCAGAAGCGTCTCAAGGGGCGGATCGACCTGAGCTGGGCGCTGGCGCTCAACGATATCCGCGAGCAGCTGGCGGGGCTGGTGTTCAAGGGGTTTGTGCGGGCCGTACCGGCCGAGTGGCTGGATCAGTATCTGCGCTATCTCGGCGCTATCGACCAGCGCTTGGACAAGCTGGGTAGCCAAGTGCAGCGCGACAGGGTCTGGACCGAGGAACTGCAACGCTTGGGCCAGTTGTACCGTGATCGTAGCGAGCGGCTGCGTCAGGAAGGTCGGGCCGACCCGCGCCTGGATCAGTGGCGCTGGCTGGTTGAGGAATATCGGGTGTCATTGTTCGCCCAGCAGTTGGGCACCCGGATGCCAGTTTCCGAAAAACGATTGATGAAACTTTGGCAGGAGATCACAGCCTGATAGGGAATTGATGTTTACACTGTGATTCCCTAATGCCATCAAGGAACGCCATTGTGTTCGAAACCCCGGGTAACGCTCTGCAGGTCAGCGTCGATGATCAGGTCCGCCTACATGTGCGGCATTTTCCTGGTCAGGGCGGGCCGGCGATCTTGATGGTCCATGGCCTGGTCGAAGATGGGCGGATTTTCTGGTCGCGCGGTGGGCAAGGGCTGGCACCCTGGCTGGCCGATGCCGGTTATGAGGTTTATGTGGCTGATCTGCGCGGGCGCGGTGAGAGCGAACCACCTCTGAGCCGTGGTTTGCAGGTCACTCAGCATCAACTGATCACCGAGGACTTGCCGGCGCTGTTCGAACTGATCGCGCAGCGCCACCCGAACCAGCCCTGGTTCGCCGTCAGCCACTCCTGGGGTGGGGTTTGGCTGGCCAGTGCCTTGGCTCGTCAGCCTCAGTGGCTGCAGCACTTGGCCGGGCAGGTGCATTTTGCCAGCAAGCGGGTGGTTCACCAGCGCAATTGGCGCAAGCGCCTGATGATTGATCTGCTCTGGTGCCGGATAGCGCCGTTGATCGGCCTGTTCAACGGGCTGATTCCTGCGCGGGCACTGGGTATTGGCTCGGCAGATGAGTCGCGCGCCATGCTACGCGCCAATCTCGCCTGGATGAATGGTGGTCAATGGCGTGATCTGGAGGACGGTTTCGACTATGCTTTGGCAGTGAAAACGCTGGCCTGGCCTCCCGGGTTGTATCTGGCTGGCAAAAACGATCATTACCTGGGGCATGTGGATGACGTAAAGGCCTTTGCCCGTGAGTTGGGTGAGCATGATGCGCAAGTAGTGCTGCTCAAGAAGGGCCTTGGCTGCTCTCGTAATTATGGTCACAACGACCTGCTGACGCATCCGCAGGCGACCCGGGAACATTTTCCCCTGGTGCTGGACTGGCTTGGCCAGCGTGCGCCGGGATATTGATAACGTATTGAGTGAACGATAGAGGACCGACCGTGCAGAAAGTCGTGATCAGCGGAACGGGTTTGTATACGCCCCCCAACAGCATCAGCAATGAAGAACTGGTTGAAAGCTTCAATGCCTATGTTGAGCAATTCAACAGCGACAATGCCGATGCCATCGCTAGGGGTGAGCTGGAAGCCCTGGCGTCCTCCAGTACCGACTTCATCGAGAAGGCCTCGGGTATCAAGAGCCGCTTTGTGGTCAACAAGGACGGCATTCTGGATATTAACCGCATGGTGCCGAGCATCCCTGAGCGCAGCAATGACGAATGGTCGGTGCTCTGCGAAATGGCCGTCAAGGCAGCTACTCAGGCGTTGGAGAATGCTGGCCGTACCGCTGCCGATATCGACGGCGTGATTGTTGCCTGCTCCAACCTGCAACGTGCCTATCCGGCAATTGCCGTTGAAGTGCAGGAGGCACTGGGGATCGAAGGCTTCGGGTTTGACATGAACGTAGCCTGTTCCTCGGCAACCTTCGGCATCCAGGCCGCGGCCAACAGCGTCCAGCTTGGCCAGGCCCGTGCGGTACTGATGGTCAACCCGGAAATCTGCACCGGCCACATGAACTTCCGTGACCGTGACAGCCACTTCATCTTTGGTGACGCTTGCACCGCGGTGATCGTTGAGCGTGCCGATCAGGCCGTATCTTCGCGCCAGTTCGATATTCTGGGCACCAAGCTGTTGACCAAGTTCTCCAACAATATCCGCAACAACTTCGGTTTTCTCAACCGCTGCGATGAAAGCGGCGTCGGCGCGCCGGACAAACTGTTCGTGCAGCAGGGCCGCAAAGTGTTCAAGGATGTCTGCCCGATGGTGGCCGAGCTGATCGGCAATCACTTGCAGGAGCACAACCTGCCGGTGACCGACGTCAAGCGCTTCTGGCTGCACCAGGCCAACCTCAACATGAACATGTTGATTGCTCGTAAGCTGCTGGGCCGGGATCCGGACGCTCAGGAAGCGCCAGTGGTACTTGATGAGTACGCCAACACCAGCTCGGCTGGCTCGATCATCGCTTTCCACAAGCATCAGGATGACCTGCCAAGTGGCAGTCACGGGGTGATCTGCTCGTTTGGTGCCGGTTACTCGATCGGCAGCGTGATTGTGCGCAAGCGTTAATCAGCTAACCTCTAGCTCCCGGCCGGCAATCCGCCTGGATTGCCACGGGCCTTCGGCCCTCGCAATGACGAGGTGCGGCTAACGCACCATGGCCCCAGCCACTGTCATTGCGAGGAGCCGGGGGCGGCCATCCGCCGATGCGGCATCCATGCGTGACCTGTAACCCCTCTCGGATTACCACGGGCCTCCGGCCCATACAGTGACGAGGTGTGGTCTTTGCGCAATGCGCGCCAGTCCCACCTATCCGCGTCATTGCGAGTCGCGTAGCGACGCGGCAATCCATGCGTTATCAGCAACCGCGCGGGACCTGAGTCCGCCAACTCCTTGTTTTGTCTCTTATTCCAAAAAGTTCCGTTGTCATCAAATCTTCATTCCAATGCAACTGAGCTGAAATAACCCCCTGAGAAGATTCCCTCCAACACCGGGCCAGCCAGTCGGGCTGGCGCCAACGTGTTGTTTTTCTGTCAACGCAAAACATAACTGAGGGAAGACTCAATGACACTGCGTAAGCATTTTGCCGGATTCGCCTTGACCACCCTGGCTGCGGCCATCCCCGCCGCTGCCATGGCTGATGTTTCCATCTATGGCCGGGTCCATGTGTCTGTAGATTATCTGGATGTTGATCGTTACTCGGAAACCAACATCTCCAGCAACTCCTCGCGTATCGGTTTTAAAGGCAGCCGTGAACTGGATTCGTTGACTGCGTTCTTCCAGATTGAACAGGAAGTCAATATCAGCAACAGTGGCACCAACGACACCTTCACTACTCGCGACACTTTCGTCGGTCTGAGTGGTGATATGGGGATGATCCGTCTGGGTCGCTTCGATACCCCGTTCAAGGCCGCCCGTGGTCCAGCCAACCTGTTCGGTGATCAGGTCGGTGACATGCGCAACCTGACCCGCGTTGGTGATGGCCGCTTCGACGAGCGTACCGACAACACCGTGCATTACCAGACTCCGAAGTTCAACGGCCTGGCCGCCAACTTCGCCTACTCGGTGCATGAAGGTACTACCAACGATGACGACACCAAAGACAAGGACAACGCCTTCAGCACCTCGTTGACCTATGCCGAAGGCCCGCTGGATGCAGCTCTGGCCTATGAGCGTTACAACGAAGATGCCGCCCGTGGCAAGCGTAACGCCTGGCGTCTGGCTGCCGGTTACAAGGTAACTGACGCGGTCAAACTGGTCGGCTTCTATCAGGACGTTAACTACAAGGCTGGCGACAGCGTTACTCAGGACCGCAACTCGGCCGATGTCTGGGGCCTGGGTGCTGACTTCAAAGTCGCTCCCAAGACCTACATTCGCGGCATGTGGATGACCCGTGACGCCGATCTGGACGACACCAAGAGCAACATGTACGCCATCGGCGTCGAGCATCGTCTGGACAGCGCTCTGCGCGTCTACGCCAACTACGCGGTGGTTACCAACGACGACAACGTTGGCCTGACTCCTTGGGGGCAGGGTCGTACCGCCACTCGCGCTGGTGTCAACGGCGAGAACGCCAAGGCATTCAGCACCGGTCTGCGTTACGACTTCTGAGCGTAGCTTAAAAGTGCTCCTTCGCTCGGTTTGAATCGCTGGGCGAATTTCAACGGCCAGGTTGTCATTGTACAACCTGGCCTTTTTCTATCACGAAACTGTCATAAGGCCGCCTTAGTCTTGTCTTGTGGCTGTCACATGGCGATGGCCACACCTGTCCAGTCAGGCCATAGCGCCTTTTCGCAACGAGGGATGTCCATGCGTAATCTGTTTTGTGTGGTTCTGATCAGCTTGCTTGCCGGTTGTGCTCAGCAGGGGCCGGTAAAGCTCTATTCAGGGCCAGAGCGATCCGCCAGTCAGGTGCTGGTGGTGCAAGTGCCGGCTGATCTGGAGATTCAGAGCATAAACGGCCAGAAGGTTGCAGCGCTGGATAATCTGGTGCGCGGCGATGATCAGCAGGTGCACCTGTTGCCAGGTGAATATCAGATCGATGCCTACTATCGCCGGGTATTCGATATTGGCGGCATGACTCATGAAGTAGTACGTTCTCGCGCAGCAACCTTCAACATTAATGGCCAGGCTGGTGAAACCTGGCGTTTGGACTTTCAAAAACCAGCCAATCTGGATCAGGCCCGGGAAATGAGCAAACGCTTTGATGCCTGGGCCGAAAATCCGCGTACCGGGCAGCGGATTCAGGCCCAGGAGGGCTCTGTCCCGAGCAGCGTGATTGGTCAACTCTTCTCAAGTGGGGATGCAGCGCCGCGTGATCGCAATCAGAGTGTGGAACCGCTGGGATATGCCGCTCCGGCTGAGTCTGCCGCGTCTGTGATGACGCCGGTGTCTGCCGCGGTCGCGCCCCGGAGTACGGTCGCACAGCCTGCTCAAGCGGCCTTGCCGCACAGTGATGCGACGCTGACCACGTTACAGCAACTCTGGCTGCTGCTGACGCCGGAAAGCCGCAAGAGCTTTTTGGAGTGGGCTGAGCAATAACCCGCGTCAGGTCGCCCGAGTCGATTCGGGCGGCCGTCTTGCCTGGTCGGGCATCAGTCGGCATGCTAGGCGTTGTCTTTGAGTCTGGCATAGCATGAACCTTCTCAATCTGCACAGCATCGATCAATTACCCCAAGCCCAGTGGGATGCACTGGTCCCTGCCGGTTATCCATTCCTGCGGCATGCCTTTCTAGCCGCGCTGGAGCGCAGTGGGGCGACAACTATCGGCACAGGCTGGCAGCCGGCACATCGGGTGGTAGAGCGGCAGGGACAGCTACAAGCATTGCTACCACTGTACGAGAAGAGCCATTCCTACGGCGAGTATGTGTTCGACTGGCAGTGGGCCGAGGCCTGGGAACGGGCAGGGCGGCGCTACTATCCCAAGTACCTGGCGGCGATTCCGTTCTCACCGGTTCAGGGGCCACGCCTGCTGGCGCGTGATATCGACAGCGCGGCACTGATTCTCGATGGCCTGCAAGCCGAGCTTGAGCAGCAGCGGGTCTCGAGCCTGCACCTGTTGTTCAATTCCGGTGAGGAGGACGTCTGGCTGCGTAGCCGGGGCTGGCTGCAGCGGTTGGGCTGTCAGTTCCACTGGCGCAATCAGGGTTATGCCGAGTTTGATGATTTCCTGGCCGTTTGCAACTCGCGTAAGCGCAAGAACTTTCGCAAGGAGCGCCAGGCGGTGAGCGAGCAAGGTATCAGCTTTCGCTGGCTGGCCGCTGAGGAGATTGATCAGCAGGCCTGGGAGCTGTTCTATCCGTTCTATGCAGCGACCTATCTCAAGCGGGGGCAGAGCCCCTATCTGAGTCAGCGGTTCTTTACGCAGCTGTCGGCCGCCATGCCCCAGGCGCTGCGCCTGGTCTTTGCTCTGCATCAGGGCCGCGAGGTTGCCGGGGCGTTGTTCCTGGTGGGCGAGGATACGCTGTACGGGCGCTATTGGGGCTGTCTGGATGAGTATGACAGGCTGCACTTCGAGACCTGTTTCTATCAGGGGATGGAGCGCTGCATTGCTGAGGGGTTAGCACGCTTTGATGCTGGCGCTCAGGGTGAGCACAAGCTGATTCGCGGTTTTGAGCCGGTTCTGACCCAGTCTTGGCATCGCCTGCAGCCGGGGTTGCACGAGGCGGTGGCGGACTTTCTTCGGCGCGAGCAGGTGGGCGTGCAACGCTATCAGCAACAGGCCCGGGAGTTTTTGCCCTATCGGCGGGATTGACTGGGTTGTTGGCGTGCTGGATGGCGTCTGGATTGCCACGGGCCTTTGGCCCTCGCAATGACGAGGTGTTGTCTTTGCCCAATGCGTTAGACTCACCCAATTCCCGTCATTGCGAGGGCCAAAGGCCCGCGGCAATCCAAGAGGGGGCAGGTCACGTATGGATTGCCGCGTCGGCGGATGGCCACTGCCCTCGCAGTGACAGTGGCAGGTGGATGCGGTGCATGGTACTCCAGCCACACCCTCCGTCATTGCGAGGGCCGAAGGCTCGCGGCAATCCAGGTGCGCGGTCTATTACTCGGCGCTTTCGACCCGGGTTACCTTAAGAATGGTCACCGGATTGCGCGGAACGTTCTGGTGCATGCCCTGGTTGCCGGTCGGCACCTTGCCGATGGTTTCCACCACATGCTCGCCGCTGGTGACTTTGCCGAACACTGCGTAGCCAAAGTCGCGGCTGCCGTGGTTGAGGAAGTCGTTGTTGCTCAGGTTGATGAAGAACTGACTGGTGGCGCTGTCAACCACCTGGGTGCGGGCCATGGCGATGGTGTAACGATCATTGCGCAGGCCATTGTCGGCTTCGTTCTTGATCGGCGTGCCGACTTCGCGTTGGCGCATGTCCGGGGTAAAACCGCCACCCTGGATCATGAAACCGGGGATGACCCGGTGGAATATCAGGCCTTCGTAATGGCCAGCATCGGCATAGCGCAGAAAGTTTTCAACGGTGACCGGCGCTGCCTCGGCATTGAGTTCTAGCTCGATATCACCATGACTGGTATTCAGCAATACGCGCGGGTTGTCCGCCAGGGCAGTAGTGGCAAAAAATGCGAGGGCACAGGCCCCGGCCAGGTGTTTCAACATTGTGTAACTCCGTCAGGTTTTGTTGTGATGAATGCTGTGATGGCCTGCTTGTGGCAGCAGAAAATCCAGTAGCAACTGGTTGAACGACTCGGGTTGATCGACCGGGGTAGCATGCCGCGAGTCGCTGATCACCTCAAGCCGGGCATCGCCGAGCCGACAGACATAATTGCGCTTATGTTCGACCGGGGTGTAATCCTTGTCGCCACTGATTACCAGTACCGGGCAGGCGATCCGGTCCAGGTGCTCGCTCACGCCCCAGCCGACGATGGCGCGCAGTGAGGCAAGGTAGGCACGCCGATCGTTTTCCCGCCAGCGCTGCTCGAACTTCTCACGCAGGGCTTGCTGTTCGTCCTTGGGAAACAACAGCCGGGCCAGGCCGCGGGCGACAGTGCCAATGGGCAATACGTGGGCGAAAAACAGGCGCTTGGCGGCCGCTGCGAACTCGGTGGGGCGCCTCGGAATGACTTCCGGGGCACTGTTGACGATGGTCAGGCTGCCGGGGACTTCCGGGTGGTCGGTGGCCAGTTGAAAGGCAATCATGCCGCCCATCGAAATGCCGACCAGGTGTGGTTTGTTCAGCTCCAGTTGCTCAATGAAGCTCAGACAGTCTTCGGCGAAGGCCTTGATCGAGTAGCCTCGTCGTGGTTTGTCACTTTGCCCGTGGCCACGCATGTCCAGGGTCAGTACTCGAAAGTGTGGCAGCAGGGCTGGTAACTGATATTCCCAATCTCGACTGCTAGAGCCCAGGCCGTGTATCAGCAGTACTGCGGGCCCCTGGCCCTGATCGGTATAGTGCAGGCGACAACCATTGATGATCATCTCGGGCATTATGCAGTCCTTTCGCCGCGACTAAAGCGCTCATTCTAGCCATGCTTTATGACATCAGTCATGCATTGAGTGTTCGATGATCAGATTGGCCAGGATCTGGCTGGCAGGTCCCAAGGGTTTGTCCTTGTTTGCATACAAGTAAAGATAATGCGAGCGCTGGCCGCCCTGTTCCAGCGGCAGGGGCTTGAGTTGTCCGTTGGCGATGTGATCGCGGATCTCGTGCCCTGGTAGCCAGGCGAACCCCAGGCCACTGGCTACCAGGCGGGCGGCGGTGGCTAAGCTGGCAACGGTCCAGCGCTGTTCGGCCCCGAGCCAGCCGCTATCGCGGGGTTGACGACGGCCGGAATCACGAATGACCACCTGCATATGGCTTTCCAGATCATGGTGGTTCAGTTGGCGCTGCAGTTGATGCAGTGGGTGGCCTGGATTGGCTACAGCAACGAACTCGACCGTGTTGAGCTGTTGTGCCATGTAGCCGGTGATGGCCAGGCCGGACACGGCAAGATCCGCCGAGCCGTCCTGCAAACAATCCTCGACGCCAGACAGTACTTCTTCACGCAATTGCACACGGCAACCCTGACTCAGCGGGATGAACGCCTGCAGCGCGCGGGCCAGACGTTCGGTAGGGTAGGCCGCATCGACCACCAGTCGCACTTCCGGTTCCCACCCCTGGTCCATGTTGTGGGCCAGCATTTCCAACTGGCTGGCCTGTTTTACCAAAGTGCGGGAACGGCGTAGTAATACCGCGCCGGCTTCGGTCAGCACTGCCTTGCGGCCTTCGATTTCAAGCAGCGGGACACCGAGCTGCTCCTGCATCCTGGCTACGGTATAACTGACCGAGGACTGAGAGCGGTGCAGCGCTTCGGCGGCTTGGGCAAAGCCACCATGGTCTACTACGGCCTGAAGGGTTCGCCATTGATCGAGAGTAACGCGAGGTGCTTTCATTGCCTGCTCCACTGACTTATTGTGGAAGAAACGCCAGACCCATCCGTGAGAGAGGGGGTGACCTATGCGTGGTTATCTGTGTACCTGCCTGATGCTGTGTTTGCCCTTGACGGCCTTGGCTTTCCCGGTGGAAGTCGAACTCAAGAGCCAGGGGGTTTCGATTGCCGCCACCAGTGGCTATATGAGCAACATCGCCACGGTAACCCTGGTTAACCAGGGGCAACATGCAGCGTTGTGCGAGGCAACCTTTGTTAATGGCCCCGAACGACCGTCCGCGAGTCGTGTTCGTATCAAGGCTGGCGAAAAGACGGTGTTGACCCAGGCCTTTTTCCGGCAAATCAACCGGGTACGTGTGACGGTTGACTGCAAGGCTGCATGATATATCGATCAGGTTGATATTTTTAAGCATATTTTTGCGCTTTTATATCTGTTGATTGGTTCATAGTATGGCCTCCATCGAAACCCAACACAGATGGAGTTGCCAAGCCATGACCCAGATTCTTGTTTTGCATACCAGTGCCCGCCGTGACGGCTCCCTGTCGCGTGAATACACCGAACGTCTCGTTGAGCGCCTGCGCGCCAGCCATGCTGATGCCAAGGTGGTCATACGTGACCTTGGGGCAGAGCCCTTGCCACACCTGGATGAAACTCTGCTGGGCGGCTGGATGAAGCCGGCAGAGCAGCAAAACGAAGCTGAGCGTGCTGCCGCGGCCCGCGCTGCTGGGCTGGTTGATGAGTTGTTGACCAGCGATATCGTGGTGATCGGTTCGGCGATGTATAACTTCGGCATCACCTCTACCCTGAAAGCCTGGCTGGATCATGTGCTGCAGGCTGGGCGGACCTTCAAGTACACCGAAAATGGCCCGGTAGGTCTGGCCGGTGATCGCAAGGTCTACGTAGTAACCGCCCGTGGTGGCCGCTATCAGGGCAGCCCGCTTGATCATCAGGCTCCCTATCTGAAAACCGCGCTGGGCTTTATCGGCATTGATGACGTCGAGTTCGTCCACGTCGAAGGTCAGGCGATGGGCGAGGGTGAGGCGGCCAAGGGCCGTGCCGAGGCGGAAAAGTCGATCGCTCAGGTAGCCTGAGCGGAGTAAAGAAAAAGCCGGCGCATTTATTGCGCCGGCTTTTTTGTGCGCATCACTCTTCAATTAGCCTCTGATCTGACGCTCCCCCAAGGAATCTGGCTAGCAGAGACTGCTCCACCTTTCCAAATCCACCGGCAGGCGTTATTAGTGGCATTTAGCTCTCAATGTAACGATAATGATTATCGTTACTGGTTGTGGTGATGCGCTTGGTTGTTCATCGGTGGAGAGCGTTGATGTTTGTTATTACCTCGGCATGCATGGGGGCATGCCATGTCTGAATTACCACCTTCAATGAGTTTTGCCGAGTACTACGGCTTACGTTCAGAATTGAAGTTGTTTCTGTCGCGGCGTCTGGCGAATGCGGCCGATGTTGAGGACTTGTCGCAAGAAGCCCTTATACGCTGGCTTGGTACTACGCCAGATAGCGGGTATTCGCGCCCATTGCTGTTTCGCATCGCCCGTAATCTCATGTATGACCATTGGCGACGCCAGCAGGTGCGTACAGGCGCCGGGCTGGTGCGATTGGACGAGGATGACTCCGAGGCTGATGAAGCATTGCAGACTGAAGGACCATTGGCGATGATCGAGCAACAGCAGCGTTTGAGCTGGTTGGCTGAGGCTTTGGCCGCCTTGCCACCTAAGCGCAAGCAGGCTTTTGTTTTGCACAAATTCGACGGTCTGACTCAAACGGCCGTCGCTCAAAAGATGGGGATCTCCCTGAGTATGGTGGAAAAGCATATTGCTGGTGCCATGTTGCACTGCAAGCGCTTTGCAGCATTGCGCTCACGGCAAAAAGCTGGAGGTCACGATGCTGACTGATAAGTCGTGCAGTGTTGTTGATGAGCAGGCTGCTGACTGGTTCAGTCGCAGGCAAGGCGAAAACTTCACCACTGCTGACGAGCAGGCTTTTCAGTTATGGCTGGCGCAGGACCCATTGCATGTTCAGGCCTATGCTGACATGCAATTGCTGTGGGATGACTGCATGAATATCCCGCGACCGGTTCTGGATGATGTCGAACCTGTAGAAACACTTAAGGTGTTCAAGGCAAGACCCGCTTCTGCCAAACGTATTGCGATGGCTTGTGCAGCCTCATTGATGTTGGCTCTAGGGCTTGTGTCCGGTTATCTCTGGAATACTTCAGCCGCGTATCAGCTAGTAGTCAGCGCCAGGGCCGGAGAGCTGCAGACTGTTCAACTGACAGATGGGTCATCGGCCGTCCTTAATATGGGGACTAGCCTTGAGGTACGTTATGCCCGGGACTATCGGGAAGCTTTGCTAGAGGCCGGAGAGGCGTTTTTCTCTGTGGCGGCAGACCCCGACCGACCCTTTGTGGTCAGGGTAGGGCCTGGGGAAATCAAGGTTGTTGGAACCCGCTTCAATGTAAGGCATGCCGAGCATGGCGTAGCCGTTTCAGTAGAGCAGGGAGCGGTGCTTTATGATCCCGGAGTCGCAGGAGTGCAACCGATTGTGCTTCAACATGGCGACCTTGGGCACATGGATTACCGCACGGGGCAACTCGTGAAAACACAGCTCGAACTCAACGATATTGGTAGCTGGCGTTCGGGGTGGCAGGTGTTTCAGGAGCAGCCACTGGATGACTTGGCGCATGATCTGAGCCGCTATTTAGGCGGTCCCGTCAGGCTGGCTTCGCCAGCGTTGGGAGAGTTGAAAGTATCAGGCAACTTGAACATATACCGTCCTGACCAGTTCCTGCATGCTTTACCGCTGCTGCTGCCGGTACAGATAGTCGTTGCCGAGGATGGTGGCTTTGTGCTGGAAAGTTTGCGATGAGGGTTAGCTTAACGGTTTAAATGAAAATTTTTCTCATTTTCATGTGAGGGTTTACTCTGCTGCCGCGTTTTCCTGGGTGTGACCAATAGGAGCATGCATCAGGAGAATGCGATGAGTACCCTTAATACCCGTTTCCATCTACGTGGTCTGGTTTTGCTTGGCATGCTGGCCAGCGGTGGCCTGCAAGCCGCATCCGTGTCGCTAGATATGCCGGCACAATCTCTCGATACGTCATTGACAGAGCTGGCTCGCCAGGGGGCGGTACAGCTGCTGTTTGATGAATCGTTGGCCCGCCAGTTCCAGGCGCCGCCACTGGCCGGAGTGTACGATCTAGCGGAAGCCCTGCAGATATTGTTGCAGGGCTCAGGTCTGGAGTTGGTACAGGTTGATGGTGGGTATGTCATTCGCGCACGCCAGGGCGCGAGTAACAGCATCAGGCTTCAATCGGTGACTGTGGTCGGCGAGGGCGGTCGTGTGGATGCGGGCAGCGTAGGCAGGTCCACGCTGGTTCGGTCCGATATTGATCGTCAGCAAGCTAACAATATTCCCGCCTTGTTGCAGACGTTGCCAGGTGTAAGCATGGGCGGCTCGGTCAAGCCGGGTGGCCAGACCCTGAATATCTGGGGGCTGGGTGATGCCGAGGATGTTCCATTTACTCTCGATGGTGCGGTTAAAAGCGGATTTGAACGCTACCAGCAAGGCACCATTTTTCTTGAGCCAGAGCTGATCAAGAGTATCGAGGTAGAAAAGGGGCCGCATTCGGTTTTTAGCGGCAACGGTGCTTTTGGCGGGACCGTGCATATGGAAACCCGCGATGCCGGCGATCTACTGCAGCCTGGCCGCAATACGGGCGCTTTGTTTAAATATGGCTATCAAAGCAACGACCAGCAGCGTACCTACAGTGGAGCTGTATTTGGTCGTACCGATGACGGGGTGCTGGATGGGCTTGTCTATCTGAGTGATCGAGACAGCAATGACATCAAGCTGGCCGGTCATATCGATATGGATGAAGGTTATCTGTATCCCAAACGCTATCCTTTTACGGCCCAGAGTCAGGGCTCGGTTTTGGTCAAAGGTAATTTCAATCCAACGCCAGAGCATCAGCTTGGGCTGACTTATAGTCGAACCAAGAGCGAACTGCGGTCATCGTTTAGTGCGGTAACTTTCCTGGTACCCAGCAAATGGTCGATTGACCGTTACGGTGGTCTTGAGGAGGCGATGAGTCGGTTACTGTCGGACCGTGAGCTGGTCGACACCACCTGGGCGGGCAAGTATCGCTACCAGCCGGTTGATAACCCCTGGCTCGACCTGCAACTGACCTACTCACTATCACGTACTACCCAAACGGATGAGCGTGATGATGATGCCAGCTTCAGTTCTTCGACTGGCGGCAAGTACATCAAGACCGAGTACAGCGACAAGTTTTTCGAGGTGCGCAATACCAGCGTGTTCAGCACCGGCATGCTTGGTCATGAACTGACCGCTGGCATGCAGTGGCGCGAGCATGAGCGCGATGTATTGATGTTTTTACCAACCTTCGAGAACAATCCATCCTACAACTATGGCTGGTATCAACCGCAGTTCATGCCAGCCGGTGAGCAGGATGTTCGTAGTGCCTATATGCAGGATGCGATTACTTTCGGCCGGCTGACAATCACGCCGTCACTGCGCTTTGATCATGTTCTCAACCAAGGCAGGCGCAACCTGGCGCCGCTTTACAACAACCCGGACAGAAATCACGACTATCGCTCTCAGAGCTATTCTGGCTGGTCACCGCGCCTGGCCATTTTCTGGCGGGCAACGGATAACGTGGGGTTGTTTGCCGACTATGCCAGGACCTGGCGTGCGCCGGTATTGGATGAGCAGTACGAAGTCCAGAATAGCACTACCTTCGGGGGCTCAAGTCGTGATTTGGATGCAGAGCGGATTCGCGGCTTCCGGGCAGGATCGGTGGTCAGCCTGCCTGACCTGATCGTTCGGGGTGATAATGCCCAGGTGCGGGTGACGTTGTTCCACAACAAGATCAAGGATGAAATTTTCAAGTTTCGCTCTATCGCCTGTCAGGCCCAGGCGGAGAACGGCGGTTCGATTGCCGATCAATGTGCTGATCTGCTGCCTTTGCCCAATTATCGGAACTTGCCTGGGGTAACCATCAAAGGGGCTGAGCTGGAAAGCTTCTATGATAGCCGCAGGGTTTTTGCCAGCCTGTCCTATTCATGGATGGAAGGGCGGCACCGTGGGGCGTATACCAACCCTTGGGGGCCAAATGTCTGGGCCAGAGATATACAGCCTGTGAAATGGGTCGCGATGCTGGGTATGAAGTTCCCGGCACTGGACACAAGAGTCGGCTGGCAGGGTGAGTTTGTACGCAAGACAGACCGGTTGCCGAGCGACTTGTATGACGGCAGTGGAGAAATCTATTGGAACCACTATGGCAACAGCAGCTATGACGTGCATCGCTTGTTTGCAGAGTGGACTCCATCGCGCGGATCATTCAGGAATGTTGCTGCCAACTTGACTATCGATAATGTGCTCAATCGTTTCTATCGCCCCGCGCTGTCAGGCGACAACGCCTATTCGCAAGGTCGAAATGCAAAATTCAGCCTGAGCTATCGGTTCTGAGGGGCAAAGAAAAAGGCCGGTGCAATGCACCGGCCTTTTTTGTTTGGCTCCGCGACCTGGACTCGAACCAGGGACCCAATGATTAACAGTCATTTGCTCTACCGAGCAGGGAAAGCGGGTCAGGGTAGGGCTTATAGGCCGCCAACGACACAAGTGATCACGTATTCCATTCCTCCTACGGAGTACGTGAAATGCAGGTATATACAGTCAT